>Ga0302137_1000121_pt1 | contig 29781 bp, 27 predicted proteins | sample CBN3_SCM_MG_FD_203127 | JGI IMG/M metagenome (GOLD analysis project Ga0302137, IMG submission 203127) | Marine microbial communities from Western Arctic Ocean, Canada - CBN3_SCM | ecosystem: Environmental > Aquatic > Marine > Oceanic | place: Canada: Western Arctic Ocean | collected 2017-09-15 | reverse complement strand
ATATAAATACTTTCTATCTCCCCTGACAATGATTGTATATTAAAATCGTCCATTATTTAATTAAATGTCAAATATAAATAATCAATTTTATATTTGTTTTTTTTAATCTTATATATATATATATATAAATATGCCTAAAAAAACAAAAAATTTAATTAAAACTATATCAGATAGAAAAAAAAAACAATTAGATTTTTTAGAAGATAATAAAGATTACAATTTTAGTGTAACACTAGCAAATATTGTAAATACACCACAATTTATTTTACTTAGTTTAGTTATTCCTATAACATATTATTTTTTAGTAAAAAAATATACTGATAATATATTAAAAAATCCTAATTGTACATGTGTTTTAGAAGAATATATTACAGATATTAAGAAAAACACTTTATATTTAATAGGATTTCAAATTCTTGTCACTGTGTTAAAACTTTTTAATGCTCCACAGTTAATTATCGGAATTGTTTCCATTATTGGATTATTTTATCTTATTTCAGTATTTCTTAATTGGCGCAAAATTACAAAAAATATTGATGAAAATAATTGTGAATGCGCCGACACTTTAATAAAAAATGTTATATCTTTTATTTCTTGGACGCAAATCATTATGATTTCATTAGGACCTATATTAGCTATCATATTTTTATTAATGTATTTTATTGCTTTTGTGTCTTTACTTTTTATAGCTAAATAATTATTTACACTATTTAAATGATTTTTTTCTTAATTATTTTCTTAATTAATATATTATAATGACATATAATATAATGGATAATTTACAAGAAATTAGTCGTATGACTTTTGAACCCGAAGGATGGTTAATCGGTTTTAGAACATGGACTTTAAAGGCATATGACTCTAATAATAATCTTATATGTACTGTAAATAAAGATGAAAGGCATAATTATTTAAAATATGTTCAATTTATTGTTGCTTTAAAAAAACGTGGTTATAAATTACGTGAATGTGATCGTCTACAATTAAAAAGTGGTGAAAAAAGTTTTTTAATTCAAAGTTATATATCCCAAGCAACAAAAAATGATTTTTATGAAATTGCCTATATTGTAAATATATCTAAATCTGAAGTAGATAATATTAAAAATGTTTCTGAAATTGAACAACATAAATTTGCCGAAATGATTGGATTAGAATACCACGAATTAAGAGATAATTTAGATAAATAGTAAATTAGTTTTCTAATAATTTTATTATTTCTTCATATTTTAATATATTAGATTTATATATTGGTGTCCCGTCATCTATTAAATTATTTTTATATTTATTTAAATCACCTATCGATGTATTACCCCATCTATCTACAGAACTTTTATCCACTTTTTTTTTCAATAAATATTCTATCACATTTATATGACCCTCACTACATGCTAAGTGTAATGCGGTTCTTTTATCATAATCATAACTATTTAAATCAACTCCTTTTGAATCTAAAATTATTATACTATTTAAATCTCCTATACTTGCGGACATTAGTAAAGTATATATATTAAAATGATTATTCGTTATATCTTTTTTTAATATTATATTAGTGTTTTCTTTTAATATATTATCATATATATGAAATGGATATATTTTCGTCAACTCCTTGAAAAAATCTATACCCCGCGAACTATTTCCTAATTCATCCAATTTGGGTGAAAATACCGCAACCCCCATAACATTTGGTATTATCCCCATTATTATACCCGATACCCCACTCTTAGCAGGTATTCCAATTGTATATGCCCATTCACCAGAATAATCATACATTCCACAACTTGACATCAATGATAATGCATTTTTTACTATTGTATTCGAAAATATACGCTCATTTGTTAATGGACATACTCCACCATTTGCTAATGTTGATGCTATTATTGACGCCTGTGTAGAATTTATTTCTATAGAACAACATTGAAAATAAAAATCTAATGTATTATTTAAATCATTATCACCCCATATTCTTCTATATTTTTCTTTATTTATTCCATTTTGAAAAGCATTTGATTCTTGCATCATATATGCTAAACAATTATTACGATCAGCACTATCCCTTTCCGATAAATATACTGATGTACTAAAATTTATTTTTGAATTTGCTGCTAATTTAGACCAATATGTTATTATTTTATCAAATCTATTTGCTAAACTATTTTTATAATCTATCAATGAACAACACATTATGGCACCACTATTTATTAAAGGATTATGTGGTATTTTTTCATTACTTAAACATAATTCATTAAAATTGCGACCACTTGCCTCCCGTCCTACAAAATTATGTATATAATCTTGACCATTTAATTCTGACGCTATTAAATATGTTATTGGCTTACTACATGATTGAACACAAAATTCATTTTCATAATCACCCTTATTATATATTTGTCCATCAATTGTACAAATAGATATTCCATATAATTCTTCATTTACATTCTTCAATTGTGGTATATAATCTGCCAATTTTCCATTATTATTATTTTTTGTTTTTTCATATATTATATCAATTGAATCTATAAATTCAGACCAATTATTTATAATTAAATCATTATCAAATATTTTCTTAAATAATATTACATTTGTATTTAATAAATCTATAAAATCATTTTCACTTAATTCATCATTTATATCTTGTAATTCATTTTTAATTCTATTATCATTTATACTTATACCTCTATTTCTTATAAAATTTAATAATACCTTTTTTTTTATAAAATTTTTATTTTCTGATAAATTTTCAAAATATAATTTATATGATTCTATATCAACTTTTTTATCTTCATATTCATCATCACTTAGACTCATTTATTATTATATAATTTTTATTTTAAATATACAATTACAAACTAACATATTTTATATTCCTACAATTATATGTCATAAACTATTGTTATATATATAACATTTTTTTGTATTTAAATTATTTAAATACATTAATTCATTGTATATTAATGAATCGTCTTGTCAAATTAAACAATATAAAATGGGTTTGTCATCATTTACATATTGATAAATCAAAAACGATTCATTCAGAATTACTAAATGAATCATTAGCACATATGAAAGAAAAATGGACTTTAATGCGTGATATAAAAGAACAATATAATACAAAATCCTTATACAATAGAATGTATGATACAACAAATCATTTAGTTGAACAAGGTTGTGTTCAAATGAGAACTTTTATTGATATAGACACTATTGTTGGTTTAGATGCTTTACATTGTGCCCGTGATATTAAAGCATTTTGGAAAACCCAGGGTGTTGATTTACAAATCGGTACTCAATTATTAGAAGGTTTAGAAACACCCGAAAGTATCCAATTATTTAATACTGCGGCACCGTTAGTTGATTTTATTGGTTGTTTACCATCACGTGATGTAAATCCTGGTAAACATCTTGATATTGTTTTTAGTAAAGCCGCTGAATTAGATAAAGATGTTGAAGCCCATTTAGATCAATGTAATATACCAATTGAAAGAGAAACTGAAATGTTTTGTAATTATGTTGAAAAATATAATTATCAGGGCAAAAGTAGAGCAATTCATTGTGTTAGTTTAGCTTGTCAATCATTAGATTATCAAAAAATAATTGCCCGTCGTATACGTGATTTAGATATTGGTGTAATTATTTGTCCCAGTGCCGCCATTTCAATGACACAACATAATGAATATTATGCTCCTGTCCATAATTCTATTGGACCTGTTAAATTATTTTTAGAAGAAGGTGTTAATGTTGGTTTAGGTGTTGATAATGTTGAAGATATTTTTATGCCATTTTGTGATGGTGATTTAATGTTTGAATTGCGACTTTTAGCAGAAGCAGAAAGAATTTATCAACCAAATACATTAATAAATATTGCTACAAATAATATGGGATTTACTTAATACAATATTCATAAGTTGTAAAACCTACGGCATTTACTATAAATGCCCTTAATAAACAATAATGTAAACCCTTAAATAAATTTCCCATTTTAATTGATTGAGTAAATGTTTTACATATATTTCCCTGAATACGTGATTTTATTGTATCTAGGGGATATGTAAAAAACCAAGAGGCACAACCAGCAATTCCACCACTAATACATAGTGGCATATCTTTTTTTTTTAATTCATTATATGAACCAAAATAGATACTTAATGCTGGTGCTTCTCTACATATTACATATGTTATATTTCTATAAGAACCACATATTGTTTTTATATTTATTATTTTTTTTTTATTTTGTTGTAAATTTATTTTATAATATTCAAATGGACATATTATGAAACTACTAATAATACCACTTATACAACCCGATATCCAATGATTATTTATATTTTGATTTATTATTTCATCTATATAAAAACTTGTACCACAAATCAATGGCGTTTGCATTAAGGGCATTGATATTCCCGAATATAGTCTTCTTATATTCTTTTTATTTACTATTCTATTATTTTGTTTCAATATTTTTAATGTATCTAATGGATGTCCTATTATTGTTTGAATTAATCCACTTATACAACCCGCAAAGAAATATTCGTAGCCCATAATATAATTATAAATAGATTTTTAAATTTAAGTTAGTTAAATATAATATTTTTTATATTTTTATAAATTTTATATATTTTTTATATAAATTGATTTTTCTATTATCCTATTATAAAGGATGAAGACATTCAATGACATCCTATTTATAGAAAATGCGGTTATCCCTATGTCTAACGGACATCTAACATTGAATAATCCTATTTTAGGAATGTTTTATTTAAGTGTTTCTTATGGACTTATGATTAATGGTTCTGGACCTAGTAAAAATCAATACGAAATCGCTTTAAAAAATAATAATGATTCATTTATTCAATTATCAGATTATGATGATATTGTTGGTTTTGTTTCTTCTGAAGAAATTACAGAATTTATGAAACTGATTCAAACTACAAAAAAAAAAGTTGAGATTAGTGAACATTTCCGAGAAAATTTTAGTGATGAAGATTAATTTATTTAATTTATTTAATTTAATTTATTTAATTTAATTCATTTAATTTATAATTATATTTTTTGTATCTATTGATAAATCCGCATATTTTTCATATAAAAAACAACGATTTTTGTATAATTGTTCTGGTGTTAAACCATTAAAAACAATACCACGATTTGTGAAATTTTCGGTTCTTTTTTTTAAGATTTCAAAATCTGTTTTTAAATAAATAATTACATTATTAGGATTTTGTAAATGTTTCATACCTTCTTCACAATAAATTACACTACCTCCAGGTGATATCATTTTTGGAGTATTAAAAGTAATATCTAAGATGGTCTTGGATTCAATATTTTTAAATTCTTCTTCACCATATATTTTAATTATTTCTGGTAAAGTATTGTTATATTTTTTTTCAATGACTGCATCTAATTCTATCATAGGTATATTATATTTTTTTGAAAAAAAATTACTAGTAAAAGATTTACCAGTTCCTGGCATACCAATAAAAGTAATAGATTTTTTTTTTTTTATAAAATTAGATATAGTGTCCATTATATAATTATATGTATTTTTACTTTGAATAGTTTATTTATAAAAATATTTTTAATTTTATAATTTAATATTTTTAATAATTATTATAAAAAAAATATAAATTAACAGACTTACAAAAAACTAAAATAGATGAATTTATAGAAAAATATAATTATGAAGATAAAAAAATGATGATAGATTTAATTGAACGTATAGAGTTAAACTTTTTAGAAAAAAGTTTAGACAAAAACAAACGTTATTTTTATGTTATTTTTATTATAACTACAATACCAGGTCATATTAAAGGTTGGACTAAACAACATCATTATTGTTCTATTGGAGGTCAATGTGGTCAAAGTTGTCCTTGTTGTCGCGCTGAAGTTTATTTGTCAAATATAGATCCAGACGCTTGGTTTGGTGCTTGTGAGATTTGTCTTAAAAATAATAAAAATAAAACTCATATAAAAATAAATAATAAAGTTTTTGAATTATAATTAAATATATTTTATATAGAAAATAAATAATATATATATATATATATATATAATGACAGATTATTATAAAAAATATCTGAAATATAAGAAAAAATATTTAAATAAGAAAAAAATTTATATTGGGGGTATGTTTGATGAAGAGGTCGAGGCAAGCGGCGAACCCAACACTTATCTGGCACACCACCAACGCCAGATGCACCCCTCTCCTCTCTATACCGACGAGAACCAAACCCTCTTCAACAGTCACGGCGGAGCTTCTGCTGCTGGTGCTACTACTGCTTATACTCTTACTGTTGCTGCTACTGTTGCTGCTACTGCTGCTGCTGCTGTTATTGCTACTGTTGGTACTAATGCTAATGCTGTTGCTGCTTATACTTCTGCTGGTGAAGCTGCTTTTAATGCTGCCTCTGCAGGCCTCGACCCTGCAGGCCTCGACCCTGTTGCTGCTGCTGCTGCTGCTGCTGCTGCTGCTGCTGCTACTTCTGCTGTTGGTATCTCTCCCCCTGATGCTACTGCTGCTGGACAACGTGCTGCTGCTGCTACTTATGTTGTCTTGGCAGGCCAGAACTCTGCTGCTGTTACTAATGCTGTTATTGCTGCTGCTGCTGATGCTGCTGCTGCTGATGCTGTTATTGCTGCTGCTACTGATGCTGCTGCTGCTGCTGCTGCTGCTTTTGCTGCTGGTGCTCCTAGTGCTAATACTTATGATGTTGCTGCTACTGTTGCTGGGTCTGTTGCTGGTTCTGTTGCTGGTTCTGTTGCTGGTTCTGTTGCTGGTTCTGTTGCTGGTTCTGTTGCTGGTGTTGCTACTACCGCTACTTATAGTGTCTTGGCAGGCTTCAAGCCCATTACTCCTACTGCTGTTATTGCTGCTGTTGCTTATACTGCTGCTGCTGCTGCTGCTGCTGCTGCTGCCTCTGCTAGCCATGACCCTTTTTCTGCTGCTGCTGATGCTGCTGCAGCTTCTACAACCCCCAAACTAACCGCACATGATATAACTTCTAATAAAAAAATACTTACTTTATTATATTATGAAGAAGAAGTGAAGACGTGGGGAGATCAAATAAATAAAATTGTATTTTTATATTCAAAAATGTATGATTTTAAAAATTTAAAACATTGTAAAAATGTGGGTCCTTGGATTGGGAATATTTTACCTTTGGATGGATTATTGGATTACTTAAAAAACTTGATAAATGAAATAATAGAATTAATAGATAAATATAGAAAAGAAGAAGAAGAAGAAGAAGAAGAAGAAGAAAGGCGTGAAAGGGAGTCGCAACAGAGGGGGAGGCGAGACCGCCAAAAGCAGTACAAGAAGGGTACCGATGCCGATGCGGAGCACCTCCAGCGGAGGGAGGAAGCGGCCCAGCTGCGCAAATCCAAGCGGGAGGATAGTTTGCAGAAAATGAGGAAGGATGGCGATAAGGAGAGGGCCGTAGAGGCCAGAACTGAAGTTTTAAAAATAATAACTGATTTTGAAAAAATAATAACTACATTTATACGACTAATAGATGGAGACTCCACATTAAAACAAATAAAAGATAAATTTTTAACTGACGCTAATATTATAGCATACATGGAAAACTATAATGATTTTGATAAAATTACTGAGCTAGAAGAATATTTAAAAATAATTATGATACAAGAAAAGACTGAACCACCAGGTGGCGAATCTCCGGGAGGGCCACTAGATCCAAAACTTCAGCGGATATGGGGCGGTGCACCTTCCCAGAAAGTCAATGACACTACACTGTTCATGTCGGAATATAATCCAAAGAAAAAGATTCTTATGGGGGGTTTGGGAACCCAAGCAGAGTTAAAAACTAGCTTTGCATTTTTCTGTAGTTTATTCCTATTTAAGTATCTGCGAGCAGATATATTTCATGATTTTTATTTGGATCTCATAAGTAAAAAGGAACTTGATTATAAGGTCGATGATGACCTCTCCCACCCCGATATTAAACTTGATACACAACTGGAATCTTTTCTAATGAAATCTATAGTTAGCAAACTTGACAATGAAGGTATATTGAAATTTGGTATCTATCAAAAAACAGTAGATGGTGGTGTAGGGTATTTACATTTTAGCGATCCTAACTTAAACCAAATGAACTCAGATTTCAGAACTTTGAAAAGAGTTTTTTTCGATTCTAATATTAAAAAACCTCCTGGATTAAAAGATAATACAGATGGGTTCGCCCAATTGTGTGGTACTATTGTTTCTTTAACATGTTCAAATAGTATAGATTCTGCTGGTTTAGGCCAAGGTAATTCCTTTACTTGTCATAGTGAACTTCTCGAATATTTTAAGAGATATTCTAATCCCGCTACCCCTCCCACGAACCCTGATGCTAAAACAATATTTATAATTAATGAATTTTATCAATTATTATTAAATTTACTTAAAAGTATTATTGAAAGAGCATCCCCTGAGGAAGAACCTGCCAAAAAGCCAGAGTTTCTGCAAGCTGTAGAAATTTTAAGAAGAGTAAAGTTTGTAGATGTTGATACTGACGGTACTCGTTTAAAATTAATTGTGTCTGTGAATAGTCCTATGGGGCAGTTGGTGGAATGGAATGTTAGTCAAAGTATTTGTGCTAGAATAATTAATACTTTAAGAACACAAACAGGTATTCCTAAACTTAAACAAAGAAATAAAACGAATAACGGTTCTGATCAATTTATAACAAGTCTTATATTAAATAACCCTGAAACGGCTATAGTAAAAGTTTATGCTATATTATTTTTAAAATTTATAGGTGATTTATCTCATATATTATTATTATATATATTACATGAAATGGGGCGCGAGGACGCTGTAGTAGTGACTAATGACCGTGTTCTTTTTCATAATTTAACAAGAATGATTCAAAAATATAATAAAACCAAAGGCGAGGATGGGAGATTTAAGAATACTGCTATGATTTCTACAGTAAATGGTGAATGTCCTGAATGGGTAAAAAGTATGTGTAAAACCGATAATGATATTAGAACATCATTAAGTAGTTCTAATTCTCATTCTAATTATAAATGTGCTATTTTATATAGAGACCTCACTGAGGATGAACGTGCTATTTATTATTTTGATTCAGTATTTAGACATATTGGAAATTATCACCCCTACCGCCATGATTACATTGATCATTATTTAAACGGGATGGTTGGTCCTATGGAAAAACACGAATGGGTGGCAAATTATCTTACCGATAATTTAGACTATTTTCGAGTATTATATGAAGAGAGTCTTAAAAAAGAAACAATTGAACGTGTATCAAAACTTCTTTATTTATTACAAATTAATTTTAATAAATTAAGAACTAAGTCACATATAATACAAGGCCCAGACATTGATAATGCAAAATTAAATCTAGATTATGTCGACTGGAAAGGCTCCAATGATCCCTTTATACAGATTCTTACAATACAACATTTACCAGAAAAAGTTAACAAGACAAAAAGAATGAAGACATATTCAGTCATGCCGCTGCAGAGCGAAGATCCTTTCGGTAAAATTATTTACCAAGACTCTAGGTTTCCTGATTTTAAGAAATATTTTTTAGGTTTAGTTTTATCACTAATTATTAATTATAAAGATACGGCTGGTAGTCTAGAAGTAGATACAAGGAATATTGATAATAGTAAAAGTGGTTTAAATTATGATACATTATATAATTTGAATGATTTCATAGATTTTTTAAAAACTATAAACTTTTGGGTAAGTGCTTTTTTTAGTGTTCCCAAAGCACATCAAGATACAACAATAAGAACTCTATTTTACAAAATACTATTGTATTTAATAGAATTTAATAAATTTGCTCCCAGAGGAACAGCTGATATAGAAGAATTTATATACAATTTGTGTATAGATATTTTACAAAGCAGCAAACGAGCTGTAAATAAATATTGGGGGACGGTGGGTTCTATTGATGAACACGTTGTTCGTGATGGTAGAACATTTCAGGGGCTGCCTAAAACAATTGATCTACATGATTTTGAAGTTTTAATTGCTAGTATAGAAAATAGTATTAATATAATTAATGAGTTAGTAGACTCTTGTATTACCGCCTTAAACGATGGTTTGGGATTATTTTATGCTGCTGTTGCTTCTGCTGATGATGCTGTTGCTGCTGCTGCTACTGCTGCTGCTACTGTTGCTGCTGCTGCTACTGCTACTGCTGCTGCTGATAATGCTGATGATAATGCTGCTGCTGCTGCTACTGCTGCTGCTGATGCTCATGCTGATGCTGCTCGTGCTGCTGCTGATGCTGCTGATGCTGCTGATACTGCTGCTGGTGATGGTGCTGCTACTGCTGCTGATGATGCTCGTGCTGCTGATGCTTATAATGCTGCTGAGAATGCTGCTGCTACTGCTGCTGATAATGCTGCTGCTCATGCTGATGCTGCTGCTACTACTACTGCTGATGCTGATGTTGCTGCTTATACTGCTATTGCTTCTGCTGATGCTGCTATTGCTGCTATTGCTGCTATTGCCGCAATTATCAGTCGACCTGGCACCGATGCACATCTTGCGGCCCCAACGGAAGAGAATTTTCGAACGTTAATGTTTGTAAATCATTATAGTAAAAATGTAGATAAGGAAGCTGGATTTCAATTAGATGAATTTAACAGGCAAGTGGGGGGGGACTCACCCAAGTGGAAAGAGTGGTGGAGGGCCGAGGAAGATGTGTAAACAAAATATTAATAAATATATGTATTAAATCTAAAAATAAACTTTAGATAAAAAATAAGTATAACTATTTAAAAAAATATCTAATATATTTTATAATAAATGATACCAAATTTACCTGATTATAAAATTATAAAAGTTAGTTCAAGAAATCCAATAGGCATTCATTTAAAAACAACTTATACTACTCCTAAATCATCTATTTTTAATTTTTTTTCTGAAGAAGATACTGAAGTTCAACAATATCCTATAGTATCTAAAATTGAAGAAAATTCAGAAGCATATAATCAAGGTTTAAGAATAGGGCATAAAATTATTAAACTAAATGGACATACATTGGAATATAAAGATATAAAAACACTTCTTTCGGATTTTACATATGAAAGGAAAACTTCGGATTTTATAACATTAACAATATTGTAAAAAAAATTTGTAGTAAAATATATAATTTATTCGGTATTTAAAAAAAGTTTAGACAAAAATTTAAAGTGTGTTATATGTCTAGGGTGTTTATTGATATTAAATTTTTAAAATTCAATAAATATAGGGCAATGATCACTACCTCTTATATCATCACAAATTTTCACATCTTTTATTTTTTTTTCATCTTCTTTTCTCACTAAAAAGTGATCTATTCTCCAGCCAATATTTCTATCCCGACCCTTTACTCGTGGATTCCACCAAGTATATTGAATTTTTGTTGGATTTCTATATCTCCATATATCTAGATAATCTGCCTCTAAATATTTATCAAATGCTTGACGTTCGCTTCTATATAAACCTGGCATACTTTCTCTATAAAATTGTCTTTTATCATGTATATCATAATCCTTATGAACTACATTCATATCACCACAATATATTATCATTTTTTCCTGTAGTTTCATTTTTTTTAAATATTCTAATACTACATTATCCCAATGTTTTCTATATTCCGCTTTTGCTCCACTATTTGGTGTATATACATATACTAAAATACATTCAGGAAATTCTACAATTCTACTTCGCCCCTCTATATCTTCATCTTCTAATTCTAAACTACCATGATCTATAAATTCTATATTACTCATTATACATACACCTGAATAACCTTTACGAGCCTTACTACAAATCCACGTTTGATATTTAAATGGTAAACATTTAAACATATCGGTATGAATACCTTGACATTTTGTTTCACCAAAACACATTACGTCGGGTTTATATTTTTCAATACATTTTGCTAATTCACATTTTTTATTATATTCTTTTTTATTTAATAAATCCATTGATTTACCACGAGCGCCATTAATATTCCAACCAATTATCTTCATTATTAATTTATTATAAATTAATATTATAATTTAATATTATCAATTTTACTTAAATAACAATATTAAATATATCAAAAAAAAAATTTAAATTTACTATTTATACTATTAAATCATTTATTATTTATTTTTTACTATTAAATCATTTTATTATTTATTTTTTAGTAACAGATTTTTTTTTAGGGGCAGATTTTTTTTTAACAACCTTAGTTACATCCTTATCTTCCTTAACTACTACTTCCTTCTTCTCATCCTTATCATCCTCCTTAACTACTACGTCATTTTTATCCTTATCATCCTCCTTAACTACTACGTCATTTTTCTCATTCTCCTTCTCATCCTTAACTACTACATCTTTTTCGTCCTCCTTAACTACTACGTCATTCATTTTACTATTTTCTACATCAGCAATATCGGTATATTTCTTTTTTTCGTCAGTTGTTAGAGTTTTCCATACTTTAATCATTTCCTCATTTGCCTCCTTCATACTCATTTTTGATTTAGATTTTTTCGTAATAGAATCACGAAGTTCCTTATCTGCTAGGAACATATTATATCCAGTCTTCTTCTTGGGTTTCTTTTTTGGTTCGTCATTTAGTACTGGATTTGCTTCATTTTCATCTTTTGCCATTTGTTCATATTTCTCCTTATCTTTTCCAGAAAGATTTTTCCATAGTTCAGATTTTAGTTTAGACATTTCTCCGATACTAACATTTTCTCCAAGCTTCTTTTTCAAATCATTTGTTACTTCTACATCTTTACTAAACATTGTATATGCAGTTTTAGCACGTTTCTTTTTAATTTTTTTTACAGATTTTCGTAGTTCATCTACAGACTTATCAGAAATAGTTGTCCATGCCTCAACCTTATCAACATTCATTTTTTCTGATAGAAGAGAAAGAACTTCATCGACAATTTCGATATTTTGGGTATTGTTTTGGAATTTTGCGGTGAGAGACATTTTGTTATTGGGTTAATTATCAATATCATAAAAATCAATTTTGAAAAATCTTTTTAAATTTTTTAAAATATTTTTAAAATATTTTTAAAATTTTAAATTATTTCTTCAAACATATTTTCATTTTCATAATTAATTAGTCCTACTTTATTAAATAAATCTTCATAAATACGATATTTTAACACATAATCTTTATCATTTTTACTAGTCATATCGGGACCCTTATTTAATTCTAATAAATAAACATTTAAATCGTCATCAAAAATATAATCTAATCCAAATAATTGAAAATGAATATTTTTATTATTATTTTTATTTAAATTACTAATCATATTTCTATACATTATTTCTAATTTTTTTAAATTTTTTTTTATATTTTCAATTAATATTACATATTTTTTCTTATCCATAAAATTTACTAATTCAAATAAATCAAATGGATTTTTTTTATATATATCCATATCTAAATTTAAACTTGTTATATTTTGTTCCAATTCATTACTACCAGTATAATCTTTATTTGTATAAATACATTTACCATTTTTATAATAATAACTCGTTAATTTATTATTTCTATAAACAATCAATAGATAAATACGTAAATTTACTTTTCTTTTATTTATCATATATGTATTTCTCATATATTTTTGAACAACCCTAAATTTTTTATCATTATTATTTATTATTTCTTCTAAATTATTTGTCAATAACAACCCTTCTTTTCGTTGAATATTTTTTTTCATAATATACATATTTTTTTCAGAATAATTATTTTTAAATAATTCCATCTGTTTATTATTTGATAATATCCACGTTTCAGGCATCATATATTTAGCATTAGACCGACTATATTTATTTTCTAATAATTTCCATAAATTATTTTTACTCACCAGTAAATCACAACCTTTTATTCCAAATAATATTTTATTTTTTGTATTATCCATTTTTTTCATCTCAGATTCTATATTATTATAAGAACACGGTAAAAATAATAACCAATTATCTTCAATATTAGGTGTTCTTTTAATATTATTATTATTTATTACTTCTTTTACTATTTTTCCTAAGACAAATTTATCACATTTATAAAATAAAATTTCTTTATTTACGTTATTTACGTTATTTGTTTTAGTATGTTTTTTTTCTTTAAAACTAGTTTTATTATTCATTGAAACACAAAAAATACATATTAATAAAATAATTAAAATAAAGTGTTTCATATATAAATTATATAATATAATTAAAATTGATATTTAAATATATAAGTTTTAATTATATTATGAATTTAGTTATTGTTGAATCTCCTGCAAAATGTACAAAAATTCAAAGTTTCCTTGGTAAAAACTTCATTGTTAAATCTTCCTATGGCCATTTCCGTGATCTTAAAAAAAAAAGTTTAGGTATTGATATTGAAAATAATTTCACTCCAACATATGATATTATCCCTGATAAAAAAACAGTTATTAACGAACTTAAAACCGCATTTAAAAAATGTGAAACATTATATTTAGCAGCTGATAATGATAGGGAAGGTGAAGCAATTGCGTGGCATCTTAATGAAGTTTTAAATAATGGGAAGGATACAAGTAAAAGAATTCTATTTAATGAAATTACGAAAACGGCACTTCAAAATGCAGTTGCTAATCCTACACAAATTGATATTAATATGTTTTATGCACAACAAGCACGTCGTATTATTGACAGATTAGTAGGTTTTCTTATATCACCATGTTTATGGAAAAACGTTCAATCATCTTATAAAAAAGGTGAGGGATTATCTGCGGGTAGGGTTCAATCTGTTGTTAATAAATTGATTATTGAAAGAGAAAATACAATTAAAAATTTTGAAAATAAACCATATTTTAATTTAAGTGGTAATTTAGATTTTAAAACAAATAATATTCCTATTAAATATTCTAAACCAAAAGAATTAACAACACCAGAAAACGTCAAAGAAATACTTAATTTAGTTGATTCAAATGAATTTATTGTAAAAGATCTTAAAAATAAGAAAAAAACAGAATCAGCAAAACCACCATTTACTACTTCAACGTTACAACAAGAAGCACATAATAAATTATCTATGAGTTCAAAACAAACTATGTTAGTAGCACAAAAATTATATGAGGGAGGTCATATTACATATATGAGAACTGATAGTATAACTATTGCTAAAGATGCTTTGAATGAAATTAAAGAAGAAATTACTAAACTATATGGTAATAAATACTATAAAAATAATATATTTAAAACAAAAACAAAAAACGCACAAGAAGCTCATGAAGCCTGTCGTGTTACTAAAATTAATATTCAACGTTTGCCTGAAAATTGCCCTAATGATGAACGTAGATTATATGAACTTATTTGGAAACGAACCATTTCTTCTCAAATGGCTCAAATGATTAAAGATGTATTAGATGTTACAATTAATTTAGATAAATATATATTCAATTCTACTTATGAAAAAGTAAATTTTGACGGTTTTATGATTGTATATAATATTAAAAATGACGCTAAAAATGAGGCATTATTAGAATTAAAAGTAGGTTCAAATCTTGGATTTATTGATTTTACTGGAGAACAGAAATTTACTACACCAGAACCACGATTTAATGACAGTTCATTAGTAAAAAAATTAGAAGATTTAGGTATTGGACGTCCTTCTACATATGCCAATATGGTTAATTCTGTTTTAGATAAAAATTATGCTGTAATTAAAGATAATCCAGGTGTAGATACAGAAGTATTTCATTTTTATTTGAAAAAAAATAAACCATTAGAAGAGAAAACAAATATAATACAATATGGTAGTGATAAAGCTAAAATAAATCCTACACAAATTGGAATTATTGTAAATGATTATCTAACTACATATTTTGACCAACTTATTAATTATGAATTTACTGCTAGTATGGAAGAGGACTTAGATAAAGTTTCTCTTGGTGATAATTCATGGCAAGATATAGTTCAATTAACCTATAATAAAATTAAATATAGTATTGATAATTCACCCAAAACAGTTATTAAAAATAATTATGCGCGTGAATTAGGTATAAATCCACTTAATAATAGATTAATTGATGTATATATCGGACAATATGGACCAGTCTTAAGAGAACAGAATTCTGAACCTAATTGTAAACCGCGATTTATTAGTATTACCGAACATAATTTAGATGATTTTACTTTGGAAATAGCATTAAAATTATTAAAATATCCATATACAATCGGAACATATGAAAATAAAGATATTATTTTAGATAAAGGTAGATTTGGTCTATATATTAAATATGATTCTAATAACTTTTCATATAAAATAGAAGATGAAAGTCGTGTTCATTTAGATAGTGTTATTGAATTTATTAATATTAAAATGAGTACAACTGTTAATACAGGAGTTATTAATAAAATAAATGATAAAATAACAATAATGAACGGTCAATATGGACCTTATATCCGTTATGATAATAAAACGAATTATAAGATTATACTTGATAAAAAATTAGACGATAAACAGATAGAAGAATATTTAAATAAATTAACTATTACAGAATGTAAAACAATTATTTCCGAAACTAAAAATAAAAAATCAAAATTTTCAAAGAAATCTGAAATAGATACTGATAATAATACTAATACTTCTGTTAAGAAACCATCAACAAAGAAACCATCAACAAAGAAACCATCAACAAAGAAACCATCAACGAAAAAACCAACAACGAAGAAACCAGCAACGAAGAAACCAGCAACGAAGAAACCAGCAACGAAGAAACCAGCAACGAAGAAAGATAAAGATTAAAAGTAAATTATTTAGAATAAAACAATTAATATAATATATTATGAAGAACTTCCCTCAAATTAAATGGTATCAAGATGATTCACATATTTATATTACTATTCTAGAAAATGGTACTAATTATAAAATTTCAAATGATAATAAGTTTTTATGTTATGAAGATGATATATATGAATTTAATTTAGACCTATGTGACACATTTACTATAGATAATATAAAAAAAAATAAAAATAACTTAAATATTCATTTAAACAAAATAAATATAATTGAATGGAAAGCTTTACTAAATGATAGAAAATTATATAAATATTTCATTAGTTTAGATTGGAATAAATTCGCTTCCCAAAAACATAAAATTAATCCTATAACAACAGATTTATCTAATAATTCATTATTTAATGAAGAAGAATTTAAATATTTATTAGAATCTGGGGAGTTAGATAAGATTTCTTCTGATTCAGATAGTGATAGTGACAATTAAAATATATATAATTGTATCATATATGTTTTGTTTTAATCTCCTGATATTTTTTAATCTCCTTATATTTTTTTATTGTCGAATATTTTTTTTTTATTAATAAATAAAAATCAATAAATAAACTAGAAAATAATAAGTATAACGCACTATCAAATACTAATCGTCTGTCAAAATCAGTTAAAATAATAGTACTTATTGGATTAAAACGATATAATAAAATTACACAAATAATTACTTTTATTATAATATTTAATTCATCTAAATATTTAGGAGCATATTTACTTAATTGAAAAAATGAAATAAAGAAAAAAATATATGACGCATATTTTAAATATGTATAAAACTCTTCATACCAAACCATATTCTATATTATTAGCAATTATTTTTCTATTTATATATCTTAATAAATAATTAATAAATAAATAATTAATAAATAGATAATATATTTAAAAATAATAAATCACTAATAATATATGGATTTAGATTACTGTAAAAATATTGAATGTTCTGAATATGCTATTAAAAATACCCTTTTATGTTATGAATGTGCTGATTATGTTTCAACTATATTGAAACCATTTTTAAAAGGGTGGATATCTCGCAATAAAATAAAAAAACAATTTAAATTAAATACTTTATCAAATTCATTAAAACCATTTATTAAAGGTTTTTTAACTAGAAAAAATATAAATAACAAAGTATCATCTAATTATTTAACACCTGATAAAGGAATTATAAAAAATATACTTACAATCGGAAATAACACATTTCCAACTATTGGGCAGTTAGTAACCGTTCATTATATAGGAACTTTATCAGATGGAACCGAATTCGATAATTCATATACACGAATTTACCCATTTGAATTCATTTTAGGTCAAAAAAATGTAATACCCTTATGGGATATAGGTATTAAAACTATGGCAAAAGGAGAAAAAGCTATTTTAATTGGAACATCTGATTATTGTTATCAAAATCAAGAACTTCCAAATATTCCGGCAGGTTCCACTTTACATTTTACTGTTGAATTAATTGATTTTAAAGATAAACCAAAAGAATTATTTGAATTAACACAAGAAGAACGTTCAGTAATTATGTTGGATTATAAAACGAAGGCAAAAACATTATATGATAGTAATAAAATACCAGAATGTATTATATATTATAATAAAGCACTTGACAGTTTATTAGACGATACCCATCCTGAAAAAATTAATATGTTATGTAATTTATGTATCATTTATGCTAAATTATTAGACTGGAATAATAGTTTATTATATATTCAAAAAGCATATGAAATAGATAATAAAAATACTAAAATATTATATTGGTTAGCAAAAGCATATTATAATTTAAAAAGATATGATAATGCTATTAATATATCAAAAAAATTAAATTATTTAGATAAAAATAATAGTTTAGCAGGACTTATTATAAAAGATAGTTTATCAAATAAGAAATTAGAAAATGAAAAAAGTAAAAAAATGTATCAAAAAATGTTTTCATAAATAATTAACACCCACCATGACATTCTTCATATCTATATTTCTCTTTTTCAACTAATAATTGTATATTTTCATCTATTTTATTTTCATCTATTTTATTTTCATCTATTTTATTTTTTTTTTTATCCTTATCTATATTTTCAATAGTTTCTTTTATATTATTTATAGTTTCCAACATTATATATTTATATATTTATATATTTATTTGTTCTAAATAATTTAAATACATTTCATCTGTTTCAATATTTATTATTTTCCACTTAGTATTTATTTTGCTATTTTTCATTAATTTATCATACATTATATTTATATTATTCATATTTATACTATTTGTAACAATATATAATGTTATATCCTCATTTTCATATTGATTTTTATCAATTAATTTTATCAATTCAATAAAACCATCACACATATTTTTTGTTTTTATTCGGTTTTTTAAAAAGATATCATCTAAGTTTTCAACTAAACTTAAATCTATATTATTATAAATTATTTTTATTATATTACTTAACTTTACTCCAGTAATTCGACTATTTGCATTATGTTTTAATATTATGTTATTTATTATATTTTTATAATCATTTATATTTTCTATTGATAAATCTACAAGTAATCCTATATGTTCTTTTTTTTTATATAACCCCCATTTATTTGTTTTTTTATCTAAATATACTTTTTTTTCTATTAGGTTATAATTTAATTTATTATCTATTTTTTCTCTAAAAACGGTTGTTTGAATATTATTCGTTTTTTGAAAAAAACCTTGTTTTTCAAAATAAATAACAGAATTTAACAACTCTATATTTATAAATTTTTTACCTTCTAATAATGATTTTTCTATTTTCTTACTTAATAGTGGCGAATAAAAATTTATTTCCCCAGAATTATGATTTATATATCCCCAGATAATACCGGTTTTATAATTACCTTCTACTATTTTATAATTATTTATTATCATTTATTATATATATTATTATTTTATCTAATGAAATTACGCACATTTGCTAAATATGTTCAAAAATGAACATAATGGAGTTTCCATATCAATATGGTTTTGATAATGTAAATCATAATTCTCTTTATGTATAAATTCTGCACAACATTTTTTACATTTATAACATTTTTCATCATATGTTCGTGTTTTTTGTTTTTGTTTTGTTTTCATTTTATATAATAATTAATATAATTATCAATTTTATATATAATAAATATATATAATAAATATATATATATATTATAATGACCGACTATAAAAAACAATATCTAAAATACAAAAAAAAATATCTTCAAATGAAAAATAAAAAATATAAAACAATCAGTGGAGGTTCTGTTATACCAACTCCTCCTAAACCCCTTCACTATAAATTTTCAAACCCAAAATTCTCCACAGTTTTACCAGATTTAAATAATACATTTTTAACCTATTTTGTTCGCGATTATTCACGACATCATGCGGATGATGTTTCCGATCATTCCATTTGGACTGCCCTTGTTCTTGCCGATTGGATTGAATCCAAAAATAAATGGATTTCTAATATTGACACTAAATATCACGATGTTTTAGTATTTTCTGCTTTCATTCACGATATAGGTAAAACTGGTGACGGCGATTATACTAGTTTAATTTCCTCTTATAAACCTACTCATCATAATGACGGTGTTGATATTATATTAGGAAATAAAAAATATATCACTTATGTAAATGATTTAGATGCTTCTTTAAATTCAAATCCAGAAGACACTTTTTATAATGATAAAAGAAAAACACTAAAACCAACTAAAAATGCCGTTAATAATATTTCTGAATATAGTACTAATATTCAAGATATGTTTAAAAAAGCTGGTTTTACTATTGAAGAATTAGTTATATGTGCGATGATTGTTGGTATGATTGATGTTTTCGAAGAATTAATTATTGAACCAATTGAGAAATATAACTTGAATAATCAAAATAAACAAAAAGACTCAAATACACACATTACTTTGTTTACCTCATATAAAACCCATTTTAATAAACTTTTAGATACTATCAAAATACACCACGGTATAGATAGAAGAAATAGCACCCAAATGTTACCTATTGATAAAATTACTTTAACACGTATGTGTTTAGCAGTTTCTGCCGCCAATGTTAAAGGTTCAGGTGTTATTCAGGGTAAATTAGATAATTTACCAGAACCTACAACAGTTTATCCAATAAATGATACTCAAATAAGTTCATCTAATTTAAAATTATTTTTGAATAAGATTGAAGACAAATTTAGTAAATATGATGATTATTATCAATATGTTGATAAAATTATATCTCAAACTAAATTAAAAACTATTGAACAACCAACAGTAGAAAAAGCAACAGTAAAAAAACCAACAGTAGAAAATAATTCCTTTTGTAGTATTCAATAAATGTTTTAATTAAATTTTTTTTTTAATATATATATATATATATATATATATAATGAATGAAGAATTTAAAAAAAAATATTTGAAATATAAAATAAAATATTTAGAATTAATTGGTGGGGAGGGTGAGACAACAATGCCACAAAATATAAAACCCTTTGAAGAATTAAGGGCGTTAATAAAAGCAGCAGAAGCAGCAGAAGCAGCAGCAGAAACAGCAGCAGCAGCAGAAACAGCAGCAGAAACAGCAGCAGAAACAGCAGCAGAAACAGCAGCAGAAACAGCAGCAGCAATTACTGCCTTAAATAATGCAGTAGCAGCAGCAGTAGCACCAGAGGAGGGGGGGGCACCAGAGGAGGAGGCACCAGCAGGTGAGGAGGAGGAGGAGGGGGGGGCACCAGAGGAGGAGGCACCAGCAGGTGAGGAGGAGGAGGAGGAGGAGGAGGCACCAGCAGAGGCACCAGTCAACAAATTAATTAACATTATGTTTAACCATATAAAAGAATTAAACCAATATAAAAATAATATTAAAAAATATATAGAAGATAAACATATTGATAAAATATTCAAAGGCGACCAATTATATAAATTATTTATTTTTATAGTAGTTGAATTTGGAAAATTACTCAATTGTGAAAGCGCATCTGAAATGAAAACTATGAATAAACTATTAAATTATATCCCCCCATCTAGTGATTAAATAGTATTAATTAATTCTTTAATTTCTTCAATACTTTTTTTTTCATTCATTAATTTAATTCGTTTTTTATGTATTGTATCGTCTTCTTGTAATAAAGTCAATATAATATCATTTGAAATTTCTTTTGTTAGTTGATGAGACATATTATTTTCTACATTTTTTATCATATTTAACATAATTATTTTAGGAACAACATTTTTAAAAGTATCTATTACAGTATCAAAATAAATATGTATTATTTTTTTTACATTTTCTACCGAACATTTCTCAATTGTTCCAATTTCCTCAAAACCTTTACGAAACATTTCAGATTCTGTCCATATATATGCTTCCTCAGTTTGAATTAAATCATCTATTTTTTTTATAACATTTTCTTTGGATATATTTATTAATTCGGTTGATTGTTGAAGAATTAATGACTTTAACTTTGGATATTTACTAAAATTATCAATATTCAATATATTATTTAATATTTTTAACAATAAATTATATATATGTTCTACACATACTAATGAAGGATTTTTTAATGTATGAATAGATTTTATTTCATTATCTACTAAACATTTCTCTAATATTTGTATTGCTGACATTTGAAAATACATATGATTTCCTTCACTATCTTTTATTATATCCGCCAATTTATTATCACTTACATCTTTTAATGGGTCAGTAGATTTTAATAAATCTCTATATTGGACGAAAATATCTTTAATTTGTCTTCCATAATTTAAACTGTTCGAGAAATTTTCTAATGCTTCACGATAGGTTTGAATAAAAGAAGAAATATATAAATTCATAATAAAGTTTTTATTATTTTCATCTACATCAATATGTGTTCCTAATTTATCTAATTCTTTATTTACAATCATTAATTTTTCTACCAACTGACCCTGAATATTTGGTATTAATTTTTTTATTTGTCCGAGTAATATATTACTTAAATAAATACTTAAATTAGTAATACCCATTTTAGATTTATCTAACGTAGAATAAATAGGATGTTGATTAAAATATTCACATTCTAATACATTATTTTGTTTATATGTTAATTCCGATTTATTTTTATTTTTTACCGCAAAATATCCATAATGCAATTTCAAATCATTTGATATATCATTTGTCAAATAATTACTTATATCACTATTTTCATTCATTAAATCTATTTTTGTCAATATACCTATTGTCCTTTCCCCCTTAGGATCATATTGTTTTATCAATTCCAATGCGGAATCCACTTCAATATCACAACGAGCAGGTAATACTCCCATAATTATCGTATTTTCCTGTATTATATAATGTTGTATTAATTCCCTTATTTGCTCTTTTATATTTTCAGGTTGCCCTTGGTCAGTACATGCTACCATTACTAAACCTGGTAAATCTATCAACGTCAAATTAGGTACATCTTGGGATACAATTTTTATAACAATTTCTTTGAAACTAATTCCCTTATCTTGCCCAGCATATTTTCTGGTAAATTCTTCAATATTTTCACGAATCATACTTTCATTTTCTTGTGTCAATTCTGTTAAATTAAATTCATTGTATTTTTTAAAAATACCATCATTATAATATCCAAATTGTATTTGAATTCCACTTTTATTATTATAAATTAACTCTAATTTTATAGGTGTTCGGGTCACCATATTTTTACCAGTAGGCAAAATATCCATTTGGGTTATAGCATTTAAAACTGAACTTTTACCAGCGGATTGAGTTCCTACTACTACTAATTGTGGTATTTTAATAGATTTATTTGAATATAAACTTGATAATTTATTAGCAATATCAATTAATTTTTTATTTTGAAGTATATTATCCTGTCCTGTATGTAGATAATCCGATATAGAAGAATATAATTTATCTAACATATATTATTATATATTATTTTTATTTTTCTTTTTTATATCACAATATTTATATTTAGACGGGTTTATTCATAAATCTATTAATATAGTTTATAATCCATTTTTGTCTAAACTTTTTTAAAAAGTTTTTTTGTCTAAACTTTTTTAAAAAGTTTTTTTGTCTAAACTTTTTTAAAAAGTTTTTTTTTTCAAAATACTTTTATTTTTTCGAGTTTCCCCCCCCCCTCCAAAAAATTAGACAGAATTAGACAACTAAATTAGACAATTGTCTTATTTAAAAATTAAAATATATTTATATAGTATATTATGATATATAATTGTATCCGTTGTGGTTATGAAACAAAACATAAAGGTCATTTCTTAAATCATCTAAATCGTAAAAAAATATGTAAATCTATACTATGTGATAGTAGTATAGAAGATATAAAGAATCATTACAATTTAGAAAATGACATAAACCCCATTAATAACCCATATGAACCCAAAAAAACCCATATTGAACCCAAAAAAACCCAAAACAACCCATTTAGTTGTAATTATTGTAATAAAATATGTAAAAGAAAATGGCATTTATCTAGGCATTTAAACACCTGTAAAATAAAAAAAATGGAATTAAATAAACAAAAAGACGAAATAGATTTATTAAAATTACAACAAAAAAAATTAGAAGAAACTGTAGAAAAACTCTTAATTGAATGCAGTAATAATAACAAAACTACAAATAATAATAACAATCATTATAATACAAATAGTAATAATACAAATAGTAATAATACAATTCATAACACAATAAATATAAATAATTATGGTGAAGAAGATACTAAATATATTACAAAACAATTTATAGTAGATTTACTAAAAAATAAACCATTCAAAGCTATACCTGAAATGATAAAACATACTTATTTTAATAAAGAACATCCAGAAAATCAAAATATAAAAATTACAAACAAAAAAGAACCTTATGTGAAAATAATGAAAGATAATAAATGGGAACTTCAAGACCGTAAGAATACAATAACCGATTTAATAGATAAACAACATATAAAAATAAGTGATGAAAACGTGGAAAAAAAAATAGAACGTCAATGTACTTCACAAGAAAAAATAAACATAGTTCGTTGTAATGATATGTATATAGAGGAAGAGGATGATTATATGAAGCGTTTATATAATGAGAGTGAATTAGTAATGTTGAATAACTAAACAAACTTTTTTAAAAAAGTTTTATCAAAAATATTAGTGAGTTATTATAGAATTTTATTTTTATTTTGTCTAAACTTTTTTAAAAAGTTTTATTTTTGTTTAAACTTTTTTAAAAAGTTTTATTTGGTCCATTTTTTACCAAATTCTGTTAATTTAATTTTATTATCTTCATATATTTTTTTATCCATAATTCGTGCCTTATTATCTATATCTGATATAACCATACGTTTTCCATTTTCAAAATCAATAGTAATATATTTACCTTTTTCTTTATTTAAGGCGAATCGTAATTCATCCATAGTAGTTACGTCATAATCACCAATTTTCACGATAACGCCTATTTCATTTTTATCTAAAATATGGGATTTATATGTATCTGTTTCTGGGAAAATATGTGTTAAGGCAATCCAATTCTTATTACGATATTTATCTATTAAGAAATAATGTAAATCTTCATTATCCTCATCTATACGTGAACTTGTCATTTTAACTAATGGAATAGATAGTGGGGTAAAACAACAACCTAGACAGATTTCCCAATCAAGGGATTTATAATTGGGTAATATAGAAACAATACCAACAGATTTTTTATTTTCGGCGTGTGTATTATAAACTAATAATTTTTTATTTCGTGTAATAGTTAGTTGTAAAGGAGCATTATTAGTAATTGCATCTAATAATTCATTTAGATTAAGTTTTCTATTTTTTGACCATTCATATTCAATATTTTTAGAATTATAGATTTTTACAATACCATAATTATCAATAATTGCTGTTAATTTGTTGGCTTTTTTATATAATTTAATAATATCTTTATCTAATTTTTGTATAACAAGTTTCCATATATTTTTTATAGCACATATATTATTAAATTGAATTTTATGTAATATATCACCATCTTCTAATTTTAATACATTATTATCATTTACTTTATTAACATAAATTCCAGATAATTCACACTCTTCCGTGTAGTTTTCCATTAATTGTTTAGAACTATTATTCCATTTAAATCCATAATTAAATACAGGTACTATTCTACCAGGTGTATTTAATAAATCATATAAAACAGTTATGATAATATGACTAGGAATAGCATAAGCAATATTTTGACTAAATGTATAACCAGCAGAATTAACACCTATAATTTCCCCATCTGAATTAAATAATGGTCCGCCACTATTTCCAGGATTTACAGCAGCACTTATTTGTAAATAAGATTTATACCGGTCATGATCTATGTCATATTCATTTTGATTACCAGATAATACACCAGTTGTAAATTTAAGATTCTCTTTTCCTAAAGGATAACCTGCTACCATAACTGGGATTGAATCTAAATATTTTCGGTCATCGCTGAAATGTAATGAAGGAGGCAATGGATTTAATTGTTTTATTTCGGATTCATCTAATTCAATTAATGCTAAATCTTTTGCAGGACATATGCCAATGACACGTGCCTTTAAATCAATATTTTGAGTTTGTTCTGTTCTTATTAAAACACTTTTACCTTCTTCGACAACATGTGAATTAGTCATAATCAGAACTTTATTTTTACTTGAATGAATAATAAATCCCGAACCTCGTGCTAATTGATCATATGGTTGTATATATGGATATTTAGGATTTATTTCGTAATCTATTGAATATATTTGAACTACTGACGTGCGCACTTTATTACCGATAGACGGCCAATCGGGCGTAGTTGTTTTAGGTGTTTTAGGTGATTTAGGTGAATTATCCGTCGATTCCGTTTCATCTGATAATTTATCAATAGTTGTGATTTTATATGTATCGTTGTGACGTGTTAATAAAAGATATTTTGCTCTGTATTTATTGTATAATTTTTCATAATCAATATCTTCGTCTTCTGACATATAATATATAGTTTATATTTTTTTTTTATATATATCTAAAAAATCTAAAAAAAAAAGTATAGTAAAAATTAATTTTTAATATTCTTAATATTGTTAAATATAAAAATGGTCCGGTGCTGAATCAACATTTTTATTAATTATTTCTGTAAATGTATCAATATGTTCCATAATATTATCTGATTTCCTATATTTAAATAAAAATTTATGAAGATCACTTGTTGTAAATTTTAATTTTCTTGTAAATTTTAAAAATTCGTCCAATTGTTTATCAAAGAAATATGAAAACATTTCTGTAATTTGTTTTTTAGTAGTATATGTAAATTCCAATTCATAATCTACACGACCAGAACGTTTTAATGCACTATCAAGACGGTCTTTATAATTTGTCGTTAAAAATGTTAATAGTTTATGTTTTTTTACCATACCATCCAATACATTTAATACAGTAGAAAATGATACACCACATTTGGAATCGCGTTCAACAAATAATGCGTCAATATCTTCCAAAACTAAGATAGAATTATCTGGTAAATTAGTAACCGCACGAGTAAATGTATTATCATCTAAATCACGTGTAATATTTAGAAATGAAATATCAAGATTAAAATGAGACGCAATAGTATAAATCAAACTAGTTTTACCTGTTCCGGGAATACCATGAAATAAGAAATTCATTTTAAAAGGAACACCGTGTTCTACATAATCTGCTTCATCATCAAAAAATGTCTGAATATTATTAAATATATCTTCCAAATCTACATCTAAAAATAATGTTTTATCTGAACGTTTCGCAATTTTTGATAGAAGACCCCAAACACCTCCTTGTTTTAGGATTCGACAGATTAATTTATCATTACGTTCTGGATTAGCATTAGAACTACGCGCGGATTCAATAAAATCCAGTAAATGTTGCTGATGGACTGTACCTAACTCTAATGTTTCAAAAAATTTAATATCATCCGCAGTAGCAACTAATTCAGATTCCTTTTTATACACTATTTGAATAATATTAGATTCATGTGTTATTGTATGAGACCCATAATTTAATTTAAGATTAAGATTATATTTATTATTCTCTTTATCGTGTGTAAATCCGTCGGATAATAAATGTTTTTCTGATGAAAAAGTTAAAGCAAATTTTAAAATATACGCAATAGTCTTAGCATTAATATCCGAACAAAATTTAATAGTATTGTTTAAATTCATTTATATATATATATTTGTTAATGAATATTTAAATAGTTTATTTATAATGGTCTTTATTTAGAAATTAAATAAAATTTAAGTTATATTCAACTCCAGCAGTAGATGTTGTAGCACTAAGAACTATTCTCATAGTTCCCATTCCCTGGGAGGCAAGTCCGGTGTAAGATAAATCGCATATAATATAACCATTTTTAGTTTTTTCATATAAAGTCCAATTCCCAGAAGATGTTTGAGTAATTGTTAAAATAGGATTTGAAGGATTTCCTGGACCACCCGTATAATTAGAATGCAATGAACCTAAATTATAGTAACCATATGGCGATGTTGGACTAATTATATAATCATTTGTTGAAAAAAAATATTAATTAACAATTTACTTATTATTTATTAAGAGTGATTTTTCTAGTTCTTATATATTTTATATAATATTTGCTGTGAGGCATTTAATGCTGTTCTAAAATAAATTTTAGTACTGCATTAAATTATATGAATTGAAATTGGAATGTCTTGTCCGATATATTGCTAGCAACATATCCACTGTCTAATGGGTCATAATTAAATTCACCCCAATCAGCGGAACTCCCGTGTGCGAGCGGAATAAACATAGTATAATTAGTAGTATTGCCTTTCAATTGAATTGTAGCGTCTATATCTACTCCAACAGTATATATAGTAGAACCCGGAGTTATTAACAGTTCAGGAATATAAGTGCTTGGAATATGAGACAAAGTAGAACCCTTTTTACCAACATAAGCATCCAATACTTCTGTATTTTGAATTGTATATGAACCATTAGCATTAACAATGATTTTCCAAACTGATTCGTCAGGGTTTGTTTGTTCGTCATACCAATCTACATTAAGACTGCCTTCGTATGTCCCTACGGTCATTGCCCATTTGGCGTTTAATGAATAACCTGTTATCGCAGTTGCCCAGCGTTGGGCGCCATATACATTACGGTGTTTTATATAAGTTAATTGTTCTCCACTTGCGGGGTCACCGAATAACGCTCTTAATCCTGTATAAACTGGGATTAAATGTATACTATTATTTAATTGACTAGTTATTGCAACATTTCCTACTGAATCATAAATACTATTTAATGTTGGATTTACAGTTAATGTTTCTGAACCATCTGGTGTACCAGATACAGTTATGTACAATATATATTCATTCGTATTACCAGTTGTGGGTGAAATGCCTGGGGGTGTAGATGCTAATGTAACACCAACCTCATTATTTGTTAATGATAAAACAAAATCATTTACTCCAATAATACCAGAACCAGATGCTGTATTATAAATGGTTTCATTAAATGTAACCGTTATTTCGGTATTAGTATTATTTATTGAAATACTTGTTATAAATGGTACTATTTTATCAATAAGATTTATAGTATTATTTATTTGACTTGTTGCTGATACATTTCCTGCTAAATCATAAATACTATTTAACAGGGGATTTACACTTAATGTTTCTGAACCATCTGGTGTACCAGATACAGTTATTCCTAATATATATTCATTCGTATTACCAGTTGTAGGGGAAATGCTGCTGGGTGTTGTAGATACTAATGTAATATTAACATCATTATTTGTTAATGATAAAACAAAATCAGCTACTCCAATAATACCCGAACCAGATGCTGTATTATAAATGGTTTCATTAAATGTAACAGTTATTGTAGTATTAACATTATTTATGGAAATACTTGTTATAAATGGTGTTCGTCTATCACTATTCCATATAAATGATTTACTTTGAATATTTGAAATACCATAAATATTTGTAAA
>Ga0302137_1000114_pt1 | contig 30907 bp, 28 predicted proteins | sample CBN3_SCM_MG_FD_203127 | JGI IMG/M metagenome (GOLD analysis project Ga0302137, IMG submission 203127) | Marine microbial communities from Western Arctic Ocean, Canada - CBN3_SCM | ecosystem: Environmental > Aquatic > Marine > Oceanic | place: Canada: Western Arctic Ocean | collected 2017-09-15 | reverse complement strand
TCAAGAAGTTGTTAAAAAATTTGTAGACTTTCTTAAAAAATTTCAAGAAGTTGTTAAAAAATTTGTAGACTTTCTTAAAAAATTTCAAGAAGTTGTTAAAAAATTTGTAGACTTTCTTAAAAAATTTGTAGACTTTCTTAAAAAATTTCAAGAAGTTCTTAAAAAATTTGTAGATTCTTAAAAAATTTGTAGATTCTTAAAAAATTTCAAGAAGTTGTTAAAAAATTTGTAGACTTTCTTAAAAAATTTGTAGATTCTTAAAAAATTTCAAGAAGTTGTTAAAAAATCCATTGGATAGTATTATTTATAAACATTAATTGGATATTCATTTTAATAATTTTGATATTTTAGACATAAATTTATTAGATACTCCATATTTTACTATGGGGTTATCATTTATGGAAAAACAATCTACGTTTGCATTAACTTGCAAATCTTTCCTTACGATATACATTAAATGTGTATTGGGATCCCAGTCACTGCAATAAGTATTGTGGACATTTAAAGACCTCATGTGTTGGTTATGGCGGTCATAATATGAAACTGCACATTTTTTTGTTTTAAATTTCCCCTTCATGTATCCAATATGTTTTTTCTTCCCATGTTGTGCTAACCAACCATTCTCTCCATCTTTTTCTATAATAAATTGTACAACTTCAAGAACATACATTATACTATATTTTTTTTTCCTTTATATACGTTAAATGTCAGTCTGTGATGATCTAAATTTCGAATGGAATACAATTATGGGCATAAGAATACCATAGTTTATATTTCAAGTCAAATAATGGATCTGATTGCATCCGCCGGTTGTAGTTTAAATTCCACACGTGTTTTTTTCATTGGTTAATTTTATATTCGGATAGATTTTAATCTGTTAATAATAGAGGTTGATTTTGTTTATAGTATTCTCGTTGAAGTTTAAGTCGCCTTCTTTCTTCTGTTAGTTTATAAATATCATGTTCAATACGCTCTTTTTTTCCAATTAAAGAGCGTATATCGTGTTTTAATGCCGATTCATTTTTTCCTAATAATTCTATTGTATCAATGGTTCTATATGCTGATGTGACTTCATGAACTAATTGTTCTTTATCTTTTTCCAAGTCTTCGAGTTCTTTATGTATGGATGTGTATTCTTTTTGTAAAGTCATGAATTCTTTTTGTAATTCTTTAAGTCGTTTACAACAATATGAGTTTGTGATGGCTTGTCTATGTAAATGTTGCCTATACATATGTGTTTATATTGTGTCCTTAATATATGACCATTCTATAAAATTAAAATAGGTAGGTATATAAAGGAAAAATAATTACTAAAATGGGATATTTACCAGAAGTTGTTAGAATAATTGCCGCGCATGTTGGTGGTGGTGGTGGTGGAAAAGCTATCGGTACTGGTTTCTTTTTAACGCCTGATGGAAAAAACATTCTTGAAGAAGGTCTTTTGTTGACTAATGCACACGTTGTGACAAATTCTCCAGTGGTTAAAATTATGACGACCTACGTGGAACATCAAGCATTGTCGGTGACTGTAGTGTCTGTATGTCACGATCGTGATCTTGCTTTATTGAAAGTGGAACCACATGTCCAACAATTTTTGAAGCGTCATTTACATGAGAAATTTGGTTTGGACCATATTCCATCTTTGAGTTTTGAAAATTCTGACATTCTTAGAACAGGTATGGAATTACATGCTGTAGGCCATCCTTTGGGATTAATTGACCAACAATTTACTACTGGTAAATACCAAGGTTGTGTGCATTTAAAGGGTGAGCTTCGAGGTCTTTCTGGAGCCTTAATTAATGGTGGCAATTCGGGCGGTCCATTAATGACCTCTTGCGAACACGAAGGACAGAAAAAGGTTGAAGGTCTTCATTATTTTATACCGTCAAGATACAAAGTGATGGGTATTAACACTTTTAAGCTTACAGGTGCAAATGTTGATGGTGAAAATGGATTTATCCATGCCAACACTGCTAATCATGTTATGTCATCGCTGTTGAAACCATTGCACGTGCGTTATGCCCACGAAGCTCGTGTTTTGGAAATGGTGAAGAATATGTCTATTAATACAAATAATCCAACAGCTGGCCATTCTTTGGTTTCTCATATGTCTGAAATTGAAAAGAATGTGATGTCAACCTCTGGTATTGAGAATGCATGGACGGATTACTCAATCGGGGGTCTTGCGCGTGGTAAACCTAGAACATTTCAAGCCTGGATTGGTCGGCATGTGTTTGTCCCCGGTGAAAAACATATGCATCGAGGTGGTCCCGAATTGCTTTCAAAAGTTTTGGGGTTTGCAGAGACAAAAAACTGGGATGGTCTTTTGGAATGGAAAAATAATAGACGGTGGTCCAATGTTAGGGAAATGACTACACCAACAACGAGTCCAGAAACGAAACCCATGTCTATTCGCATTTTACCACCAGCGCCTGCCCATATTCATTCCCCAAATATTGGTATTTCGGTTAGGCCAATTTATCATATGGATCTTTTATTGCATTATGAATGTCCTAAGAACGAACATGGTGCATTTATTGCGAAAGGGGGTGTATTAGTTACAGATGTAGAACCAAAGTCATTATATTATCAAGGTGGTGGTCAAGAAGGTGATATTATTTATAAATTTGAATCTGCTGATAATGTATCGGAATTGTCACCTGCTGGAACATGGTACTCTGGAAAAAGAGACCTGCCTATGTCATTAAGAGATCTTTGTAATGATACAGCTATTGATGAAAATATTAAATTTCATGTATTGAGACAGGGTAGTACTCCACAAGTAATTGAATTTAACAATAGGGTTCCGAAATACGAAGAATTGGCTGATATTCGCCAAACGTATGCTTTCTGTGATGAAGGAAGATTTGAAACAAAACAAAAGGCCCAAGTACAGGGTATTGTTTTTGCGCCTTTAAGATTGCATCATGTAAGCAAATTTAAATTATTGGATTATATGGCTCAGACCAAAAGGCACGGATTTAAGGTTGTCGTAGAATCCGTGTCCCCCCAATCTACTGCATATGCAACTGATGCTATTTATCCTGGGGCTGTTGTCCTTAAAATTAATGATGAAATTGTAGCGGACAGTTGGTCGGCATTTCAAGAACAGTTGAAAATGCCTCATACTAATACGGGGTGCTGGGTTATCGATACAGTGCAAAATGGAATTAAAAGTAAATTCGCCGTATTTTCTAGAAATATACAAACAAAATAATTAAAATTAATCATATGTGTTTTTTTTTCAAATGATAATATAATAGCAAAATTATGTATGTGGTCAATTCACTCTATTCAAAGAATAAATAAAATAAATCGGTCGGACATATTGCCAACTGGGTCTTTTACATTACGACAAAAACACCTCCGAATAAAAGTATTTGGTTTTTTACCAGTACATCATTCCGATGTTGAATACAAACTAAAATTATCGACACCGTGTTCTAAAAAAGTGTATAAAATTATTCAAGTCTTGAGTATTATTACCAAAAAACCAAAAAAAAATCAACCATACATAATTTTTGCAAAAAAATTATCAGAAAAAAATCGAAATGAATATTTAAGATTAGTTGAAATAGCTAAACCTTCTGCAGCAATATGGACAATCGCGTGTGTGTACAAATACTTTGATATACCGGATGATATCGGAGAAACGTTTTATTCGCTTGTCGATGATTTCACAAGTATATGTCGAAGGGGGAGTCCAATATGCCGCAAAGATTTGATATATAATTACGACAAATCGGTTGAAATCATTAACAGAGGATTGGTGCAAATGGGTGAACTTCCCAAAGCTTCAGAATGGAACAATTTGAAAAATTTACATGAATGGCAATTACAAACGAAATTTAATACAGTTTCTTGGAACCCCCCCTTGTTTGATAATAATGTGCAAAAATATAAAGGAAAATGGGTAGATAATACTGATATAGCTGCGTACAATACACTAGTGGGTCATTTTACATCCAAAAATACTACTATTATACAGGGAGATCCGTCACCGACATTGATCCCTGATAATGCATATGTCATTGTAAGGAATGAAGAGGATGCTTATAAATGGAAATGTCGAATTAAGTCATCAACCATTACTATGATCAAATTATGGTTTGATGAGTCTATGTATAAAAAATTAGGTGTTTATCCATTAATACAGACATTAAACGATCAGTCTCATGTATACATTGCTTATGCACATTTGTGGGGTCAATCTGATTGGTTATCTTTAGTTCAATTAAACCATAGTCAATATACAATCATAGGAAGATTGGACCAGTACCCGAGAGGGCGTGGAAATACATTTAGAGATATGTGTGAATCGAACATATTTCAAGTTAAATACAGTAGACATGTTGGAGCGGAATGTGTTGAAAAAGCATCTATAGATGCTTTAGAAAGTATTGTTTTGAAACACGGTGTTGTTCAATGTTTTTCGGATGACAAAACATTAAAGTTGGATACAAATCGTCGCCAATTAGAGAGGCCATTTCGAATAAGAACAATTCGGAAAAAACATGGTAAAATATATAAGCTATTCGAGGAAGATTATACAGAGAATGTTGGTAGAAATATGTCTGTAATGTCTGTAAAACAGTATACTGGTATTCGCGTACGAGCTGTTGTATACATATGTACTGAAAATACGACTCCATTTGACATCCATATAGCACGATCTTATTGTTCTGAAACATTATACATAGTTGGCGATGAACCAACTATGTTTTCTTTTGAAAGAAAACCGAAAAAAAGATTGACAATTGACTGGCAAAGATAAAAAATACATTACTTAAGAAGCTTATTTTTTTTTATAAATGACAGATATTGTAAGTGTTTTTGTGGATTCTAATAACTGTTCTAACGGTTGTTCTACATGTGTTGAAACATGTACCAGTGGGATAGGTTCGGTTCCTTATATTTTTTGTTCGTTAGACCCATGTTTTTGTTGTGATCAAACTCCCAAAAAGAAATATAATCCTATAGAACCATTAAAAAATAAACCTCCTTTACAAAAACAAATGTCTCGTATTGAAATTCAATTTTAATATCTAAAATGAATTATTTAGGGTACTGTTTTTTGGTAGATATGTCATTAGAGCTTATTATTGGTTCGATGTTTAGTGGTAAATCTACAGAATTAATTCATAGAGTAAAAAGATATAGGTCTATTGGTATGAAATGTTGTATTATTAATCACTCAAACGATACTAGAATTGATGGTGAATTTATAAAAACACACGATGGTGCATTTTTACCAGCCGTCAAAACATCAGATATTCTTCTTGTAAATACAAAAGGTTATGACGCTGTAGCTATTGATGAAGGACAATTTTTCTTAAATTTAAGAGTAGCAGTAAATTTGATGATAAAATCTGGTAAGCTTGTGATCGTTGCTGGACTATCGGGCGATTATAAATGCCAAAAATTTGGAGAAATTCTGGACCTAATTCCATTTGCAGATGATGTTACATTTAAAAGGGCTCTCTGTAAAAACTGTTGCCACCCAGGAAAACATGCATCTTTTACGAAACGTATTTCAAATGAAACACAAAAAATATTTGTAAACGCAAAATATATGGCAGTGTGTCGACAATGTTTTGAAAATTCCTAAAAAATAAAAAAAGTTCAACATATGTTATTTTATTTTTCATCTATAATAATAAACCAGATTAAATATGTTTTCTATCGGTGATCTTATTGAATTTAAAATTGGAGATTCTTTTTTTTTTGGAGAAATTGTAGGTCTCTGTGAAAATGGCAAAATTGAAGTTTCAAGAATTAAAAAAACTAAAAAACAAGAAGGTCGTATTTGGGAATATGTAGAGGATGATTCTTGGTCTGCGATTGATCCTAAATATGTATCGAAACATATTACAGTAGATGATGATAAAGGTGCTTCTGTAATGAAAGGTTGGCATGAACTTGGATTTCTAGCTGGTGGTGATGGGATATCTTTTTGTAAATTAGAAGATGAAAAAAATACAATGCTTCCTATTTTTAATGGTGATTCTGATTCCGAAGACGACGAGGAACCATCTAGAAACCCAAAGATGCATGGTTATGTCGATGATGGTTTTGTTATTCCCGATGACGAAGGTTCAGAATTTGAATTTGCAAATCCAGACGATTTAGACGAGGATGCAGCCGAATGGGTCCGTGAAACACATAAAGCTGTACATGGTTACAAACAATGGGAGCCAAAAGATAAACAAGGCAAAGCCCTAAAATCATTTATCGATAAAATCGACCATAAAGCGGCTGTAGATACAAATGACCAACGTTGGGACACAGGTAAAGAATCCATTTCAACAGACAATCCACCACTTAAGAAAAAACGTAAAAAACGTTAAATATAACAAATTTATTTGTACATTAAAATAAATATTTTTTCATAATATTTCTATATTCAATATCGCTTTCAATGCGATTAAGTTTGCGGATAAGCTCATTCAATTGATATTGAATACTTTCAAAAGAAATCCCTTCTTTCCATTCAGATCCCTCCTTACGATATTGACACCGATTGTCAAATTTCAATTTCATCTCGTAATACACTTGTTCTCCTTCATATGTCTCTACAAGCATACAACTTTGAATCTTAACCATTTTCATGTACATAATACATTGCACTTGTTCGTACCGACGCAATTCGTGAAATAAACGTGACTGACGATGTTTTAACTCAAAAATCATTCCTGGAGATATGCCATCGATTCTACCAATAACAAATCCACAAAACGGCATACCGCTAATCTGACGAAAATAAGCACGGTCATTTCCAGCGCGACAACTTGGAAATCTGCGCTGAACAAGTTCCAAATCAGATAACTCGCGCTGAATACCACGTGTAGTATTAATGGTTTTTGTAGCCTGTTTTTCAACATGTTTTGAGACTAATTGTGCTGTATCGACAGCGGTTTTGGCCATTTGTATGTCTTTTTTTACACTGGCTTTCGAAACTTGAATTTGTGCTGTTGTATGATAACCTGCTAATTTTGCCATTTTAATTGTTGATATATTTGCTTTTTTCCCGGAAACTTTTTCGTAGATTTTATCATTTGCCATAAAAAATGAACCAATTGCTGCCCGTCCAACCCCATATTTCTTTGTTTTGTAAACTATCATTTCTTTAAATTTTTCGACTCTATTTGCTTCTGAAATAATTTCTTCGTATTTTCGCTTAGTAGAAGTAACTGCATTATAAGCACTGTTAACAATTTGACATGTTACTGAAGGTTGATCAGTTGCTGTTGTAACAGCTTTTTGAACCAATTGTTGGTAGGCCGGTTTTGACAATTCTTGTTGGACAATTTCTTCGGTTGTTTTTTGTTGAGGTATTTCTGATGGTGTCGTACCAAATCGAGACATACGTTTTATATTCATAAACCAACATTCCGCAATAGCTTTTTGTTGTCTCTCTTTGCCAAAATATCCCAACATTTTGGCGACCGCAGATGCGTTTATTTGCCATTTGAAAGTACGTCTTGACATATTACACTTTAAATATTATATATTAAAACGATTTCACATATGTTTATTTTTTGTGATTATTTTGTTTAAGTATTATTTTAGGGGAAATACCCATCGCCATGAGCTCTTGCATGAGCAATTTACCTGCATATGGCATCTTTACAATATGTACATTATTACCATCGCATGAAGCACATTTATATTCGCCCAAAAAATCTGAAGTGACTGTGCCAATAAGGCCACATGTTTCACAAATTGGAGCATCGTATGCATCAGAAGAAATCATCATTCTTTCGTGCAAAACTGCCGAAGCTCCATGAGCGACACCACAATCGCGTTCCATTTCTCCCCATCGAAGTCCACCTCCATTTGCACGTCCATCTACTGGTTGTCTTGTTAGTCCCACAATCTTTCCCTTTGCCCTTGCGTGTATTTTATCTCCAACCATGTGTTTCAACCGTTGATAAAATGTAGGACCTATGAAAACTCTTCCTTTTAAACGTTTTCCGGTATAAGGATTATACATGACCTCCTTTCCATCTTCCGAATAACCTGCTTTTTTTAACATTTTACAGATTTCATCTACAGGTTTGTGAGAAAAAGCAGTTGCATCCACTCGTATACCCAAAAGCGCGGCCACTTTCGATGCGACACATTCGAAAACATGACCTATAGTCATTCTTGACGGAATAGCGTGTGGGTTGACTATCAAATCGGGCACAATGCCTTGTTCGGTGAATGGTAGGTCTTCTTGGTTGTACATCATACCGATCGTGCCTTTTTGCCCATGTCTACTAGAAAATTTATCGCCCATTTCTGGTATTCTTTGTTCGCGTATTCGCGTTTTAGCGGTTTGGCCGCCATTTGCATTCTGAAAAAGAATGGTAGAGTCCACTACACCACCCGATTTTTTATTTTTTATAATGTGGGGATATTTTTTACCGTGTGTCACATTACAAAAAATAGCTTTGCCTTTATTGACGGTGGTTCCGGGAAAGGTTAACCCATCTATATCCAACGTATTGTCCATAGAACCATATGTTTCCTGTTTTTTAAATTCAGAGGCAGGAGCTTGTCTAGTAGACGAATTTGAGGCATTATAAGTTCTGAATGTAGTCGAGCGACCAAATCCTCTTTCGACTGAAGATTTGTTAAACAATAGAGAATCTTCTTGATTATATCCACCAAAACACATAATAGCAACAATGGCTTGCATACCTGCAGGCAACTTGTCCCCACATAAAGCTTTGGCAACTCTTGTCGTGACTAAAGGTTTTTGTGGATAATGCATTATATGACCATTTGTATCAAATCTTTTCGAAAAATTTGAAGCATATACACCCATAGCTTGCTTTCCCATGGCCGCTTGGTAAACATTTCTAGGCGATTGGTTATGGTCTGGATATGGAATAGTAGAAGCCAACGTACCCAAAATAAGAGCAGGGTCCAATTCACAATGGGAATGTTTACTCGTTATTTTATCAGGAGTACATGCAATAAAAGCGTGTTCTTCTTCGTATATAGATAAATTTTCTATAATACCAAGCGAAAATAAATCATCCCATCTCAAACGTCCATCTTTTAAATCTAAAATCTGACTTTGATTTATTTTTAATGATCCATTTTTAACAATAAAAACTGGCCTAGAGACTCTCCCAGAATCTGTCCAGATATGCAAAGCTTCTTCATTTATAACGATACATGCATCTGACGAAATCAGACGTGATTGGCGGGCCGAACGCAATTCATCTGCTAATTTATATATATGTTTACAAAATCCTAAAGGCGCACCATTATGAAATATAGCATTTTGACCTTTCTTATCAGTTTTTGTTTTAATAATTTCAAGAATGGGTCCAAACTCACACTTTGTTGTAATATATGCGGATAACGCCAATTGTTTGACTAAGCCACACGGTCCCCCCTCTGGAGTTTCGGATGGACACATATAACCCCATTGGTTCCCGTATAGCAAACGTGGAGCAATAATTTTTTGCTGTGAATCGATACCGGTATCAACCCTTCGCAACTGTGATATACACGATATGTATGTATTACGATTCAATAATTGTGAAACACCTACACGCCCAGCAAAAGCAGAATTTTTAATTTTCCAATTCCCAGTTGCCAAAGCATATTTAATACCATCTGTAATATGTTGAGGTTGAATTAGACGGTGAGGTCTAATTTTTTTATTATGATTTAATAACGAAATAGCCATTTTCCTTATATTGCCCAACATTTGATAAAATAAATGAGTAAACATGGTTCCTAACATAGCACCGGCTGTATCTAATCGTTTTGCACGGACATGATCTCTATCATGGTATGGACTTATCGTCGTTTTCTTTGAAAGTCTATTATCTTGATCTTTTTTTAAGCAATTAATATATGTTTTCCATTGTAAAACCAATTGATAACATTTCAAAGACGGGTCAATGTTTGGATATACACGACGATCTAATAAAGACTGAGGGTCTTCCACAAATCCCTCCAAAAATTTCATAGCCGATTCTTGTGTTTCCACAGCAATAGCATCTTCTTCTGATGTTTTTGTTTCTTGTGGATCTAAAATTGCATTGTACTCGTCATCTTCACCACCAAGTGCACGCCAAAGAATAATAATAGGAATTTCCAAATCAAGACCTGCCACAGTAACTTTGAATGGTGATTCACCAAATTTTTTCACTTTAATTTTCAATGTCGATACACGATGCGCTACGGAATCATATTCAGCATGATAAATACATTCGTGGGGTCCAAAACAAAATATAATATTGGGTGATATACGTTCTTGAACCACTAATGTTTTTTCCCGCCCGTTTACAATAAAATATCCACCAGGATCATGTGGACACTCATTATTACTATAATCGTCCCCTTCAGTTAGAGAACACAATGACGATCGAACCATTACAGGCATACGAGCAAAATAAACATCTTTAAATTCATCCACTTGCTTTTTTCCATTAACGGTGTGTTCATATTGTATATTGACATACATCGGTGCAGAATACATCAAATCGCGAACTCTAGCTTCCATAGGTGTACATAATCGAATATCACCATTTTTTTCAACTATTGTCGGTACATCGTATCGAACAGAATGAATCCGAATCGTATGAGCAGATACAGATTCGTCGAAACACGAAAGATCTGGCTTAACAACGATTGGTCGATGGTTATTAATGACTTTTGGAACGATACGACTCACAAAATCATCAAATGAAAATAAAGCTTGTCTCGTTAAAGATACATCTCTAAATAACGCATCGACAACAACACTTTGCATTATCTACTTTATTTAAGGATTTTATTATGAAACAAACAAAATCTTTGAATATGTGTATTTTAAAAAAAATAGTATAAATAATATTAATACTATTTAGATGTTCCTTAATAAAATTAAGATTTTTTATTCAAAAATTCAACATAAATGGGAAAAATTATATGAAATATGGCCATTTATATATTTGACACCTTTTGCGAGTATTCCAGTATTCATTTTAATATGTTCACAAATATTATGGTCATTTTTATTCGTTCATTTTGATATCGGGAAAGATATACATTTCAAAACAGACGGAGTATTCCTTATTATGTCTTCAACGTTGTCTTTCATTCTTCCTTTGCAATTGAATACTGCTTTACAAAAAAATTCAGGATGTCTAGATAATTATAAGACTTTTGTCGGTGAAATAATATCATTTGGTATGGATATATTTTCGTTTCATGTTGAAACAAAAAAAACAAAAAAGAAAAATTCAGATCAATTAAAAACTGCAGAATTAGTATTAGAAGATATTTATGATATAATTATAGCCATGCCCGCCCTCGCAAAATGGCATTTCAGAAAACATATGGATTTACAAAAATTGACAACCAAAAACAAAACATTGTTTTTATCGACAGAAGGCGGCACGCAAGTTAAAATGTTAATAGATAAAATACCAGACATGTCGCCCGTTGAAACATGTCTGTATAAAATGTTGGATTATATTAAAGATTTAAAACAGAATGATACGCAAATTGTTATTAGTGCGTCATTAAAATCGTGGGAAAGAGCACATGGAGCATGGTTAAACATGGGCAATTTGGAAGCATACAAAACACCCTTAATTTTTCAATACGCCGTCAATACAATGTTAATATTTTATTCTTTTCTAATGCCATATGAATTTTATGAATACGGATACAACGCCGTATGGATGGCGGGTTCTATTGGTTATTTTTTCTTGGGGCTCCATGTCGCCGCTGACAGAGCTAGAAACCCATTCGCGCATGGAAAACGTTTGTTCCAAACAGTAACAGAAACTCAACATAAAAGTACAAATACATTAAACCAAATGTGGAATTCCAGACAACTTATATTCGAATCTGCTGCTATAAGACACGATATATATAAGTCGCAAAGACTTTCTTTTTACCAAACACCAAAACTTTCTTATTGATACAATAATATTTCAAACGAACCCGAATATATACAAATACTAAATAACCCACATAATACGGGCCAAACATATGCATTCCACGGCATCGGATCATCATCGTAGTGTAAAAGGCTCCTGATTTCCATCAGATGTTTCGAATACATTAAAATAGACCATGTTATAACAGTGGCGCCCACAAACATCATCAGTTTACCTACCCATGGCGATACATTCGGCGCCATGTAAAATAGAAAGGCTATACGAATGGATAAAAGGCCATTGCGAACCATTGTAGCCATATTGTTTTCTACTTGTAAATTATATGTTAATATTTTTGCTTCGATTAAGTCGTCATTTGTTTGTGGTTTTTTTTTTTTTTCATAATCACCCTTTGTAGAAAAATTAAGACGTTTTTTTAACATAATATATACAAATTTAATATATTTATACTAACATTTTTAAAGTTTTAATTTTTCTAATCTACTTACAAGTCTTAAGTCTCTAAAATGTTTTGCAGTAGCATTTGCAGTATTACTTATATTTTTTCTTAAAGTTCGAACTCGTTCTTCCTCCTCTTCTTTTTTTCGTTTTATTTCCTCATATTCACGCTTTTTTTGATTAAAATCCACCACCAACTGTCTATAAATAGTCTTGTGTTTCACTTCATCCATTTTTGTTTTTTTTCCATTTTCTTCTTCTTTTGCCTTACTTTCATTATCATCCCAATTTGCAGCCGCGACAATAGACATAATTTCAACTTGGCGAATTTTTTGACGACAATTTGGACAAGTATCTTTAAAATGACTACTTCCTTCATAACCAAATTTATTTTCATTCACCCAACGATACAGGAATTTCCCATTAAACACGTGTTTACAAGGTAAACATCGTACAGGCATAGTCGTATGATTTGACATTTCGACCATCATATCTTCCTGGTGTTTCAAAACCACATTTGATGTTAAAGCAGATACATTTATATCAGATCTAAAACGATTCAAAGAAACAATACCCCCCCCACCATTGGATGTGAACATATTATATACCTCAGTTATTTTGCAATAAAATAAAGGTGTTTGTCCATTGGCATTATTCGAGTTTATATCTGCACCTAGTCCCAACAACATCTGAAATTTCAGCTCTACGTTGGGGTGCCAGACGGCACTTGCTGCCAACGAATGTAAGATTGTATTTCCATTTTCATCTCTATGATTTACGTTCGCACTATGTATAGGATTTAATAATTCTCTAAATATTTTGATGTCTTTGCTTACAGCCTTAAACAACGGTGTTCTGCCATGTCTATTCGCTATGTTTGGGTTGGCTTTAAGTTGTAATAAAAACTTGACAACTTCTAAATTATTATACGCCACTGCTTTAGCTAATGCTGTATAACCACGAGAATCGGTGGCGTTTAGGATCCCTCGATTTCTTATGAGCAGAAATCGAGTAATATCCACATTATTACTCGCTGCAATGACGGTTGTATAATTATCATTTCCATATCTGGTATTAAAAGGACAGGTATGCTGTAAAACTTTTACAATCTCTAGGTGTCCGCTTGTTATCGCTAAAAAAAGAAATTCTGGAACCTCTGAAGGAGGGAGCCCACTACTACCATTAAAAAAGTGTTTCCTTAAAAATTGTGTAGAGCTCAAATATCCATCCGAAATACAACGCCGAAACCATTTACGCCAACAAGAATTGATAAACCCAGACCTCTTTAATAATATTAAAATCGTGTAAATAATATTGTCGGCTTTCAATGAATTGTTTCGACTATTTGAAACGGCGGAATCGCTAAAATCCAAACGAATTGCATTTCCAAAGTTACTAACAAAATTAAAAATGTGAGTCATCTCCAAAAATAATGCTGTTCCTGTTGTACTCAAATGTAGAATATTTATGACCCTATTCATAAAATTGCGACTTTTTTTTGCAGTATAATACTTATTTATTTTATGCTGGACAATATCACGGTTATCCCCATCAGCAAAAACTTTATAAATGTAAAATGAATCCGTGGTCAGTTCAGATACCAATTCTTTTATAACAAGTTTGGAGAAATTAAGATCTAAACGAAGTTCTTGGACCAATTTCAGATAAAGTTCATCTGAAACGACAGATGTCATCCATTTTGTAAATTTATCTGACCAATGTGGAGAGACACAAATACGTTTTAAAGACCGTTTTCCATAATCGCCCTCTATTAATTTTGAGAATATTTTTTCATATTGGGCCAAATATTCAGGCCCAATATACATTCGGTAAGTTCCATCTCCTGTAATAGTACGATGGCTAGTTATTTGTATTATTCTTTTAAGATAACTTTGTCTTTGTTTTGGCAAAATAGATTTCTGCTGCAAAAACAATTCATATTTGCCTCCCTCGATAGATCTATCTAAAAAATATTTTGATATAGGTTCAATTTGAACCAAGACACTATCAGGAATTAACGAATCAAATTTTGCTAATAGAGATAGGGCATTTGATTCACCTTTCATAAAAACTCGAAGTTCTTTAATAAATTCCACATCATTTTTCAATCTATCAGAAGCAAATTGAATAGCAGATGGATGTATAGGCACTTCATCTTCCATTTCTTCTCCAGTTAATATAGCATCATGAACTAATTCTTTATCATCTTTGAATTGAGGCAGCCATTTCAACGTCGTATATGACATCCCGATAATTTTTTTCACAAATGTACGATCTTGTAAATAAACCTGATAAGGTTTATCTTTTAAATGTTTGTTTTTTATGATGGTCCAATCTTTACGTATACTCAGCAAAGCTTCATCCCTAGTAACTAATATTTCTTTTGGGGAAGATGGTCTTTTCTTTTTACGGGTTGGTTCTCCAGACACACCACTAGAAATAGATGGAGTTTTACGTTTTGGTTCAGAATGAAAGAACGGTTTCATTTTTATAAAAAGTATGGGTTTAAATACATCCTAAAAATAAACGCCTTGTACTATAAATTTCACTAAAACAATTACTAAAATGCTAAATTACATAGAATCATATCTTATTTATCCATTTGAAAAAATAAGGAGAAAGATACCCACCAGAGAGAAATATTTAAATACCGTGATTTTCACGTTTTTAGCGCTATCAGCAGCAGAGATACCCCTTGTCGGGACTATGAAGAAAGAGAATTTATCAGAGGTTACTTTTAAAGTATCTGGTACACTAATGCAATTAGGAACTCAACCTTTTGTATTCGCATCTATGGTCGCCCCATTGTTATTAGACCAAGATAACGAACAAGGTACAAATATAATAGGATTTATTATAAGTATATTTATGGCATTACAATGGGGCATTGCAGAATATAATTGGGTCGCAACGGTTCAATTATGTTTCGTAGCTTATTTGCTATTACAATCTGAAGTTTATCTAAAAGAAAGGGGTGCAATATCTCCCTCTACTGCACTCATATTCGCAAACGCTTCTAAAAGAATTATATTATCATTGTTTGTCGACCCGCTTTCATTTATTTGGGCTATCGTACTCATGATAAGTGTTGCTTGGATAGAAAATATTAATATCACTGTACCCCTTACACACACACGTTCCAGAATGCAAACAATAAGTATGGAATTACCAGTCATGTATAATTCCACAACAGCTTTAATCATGTATTATACATTTATCGAAATACTCTCGAGTATTTGGACTCCCGCACAAATATTACTTTCAAGAAATATTTCACGGGATACTTTTATCACAGCACCAATTCTATATATATGCGTATACTTTATTAATAGCAAATTGGCTTCTTTCAATAACCAGACTGGGAAAGATATGATTCAAAGATGGAAAAAACAAAAATTAACCCTCAAAGGATGGAGAGACCCCAAGAAAATGTACAAATATGTACAAAATATTATAGACAGAAATGTTAAATGGAATACAATTTTTATTTGTGGACTTTGGACACTGGGGATTTTATATAGACCTTCCGTGGGTATTACGACATTGTTCATACTCGTAGGGACTATTAAAAGGAATAGACCAACATGGCAACTGTTTTAGATACAACAAATGTAACAGTAAACGCACAAACTCCAACCATTAGCGAGACCACACCAGTGTCTCTTATCATTAATAATACTTTATTTTTAGAAGGATATTGTACACGATTCCAAATAGAAAGATTTAAACCAAACATTTAATGACAAAAAACATAATTTATATAGCATTTCTTAATAAATCTACAGGGATTTCAACCTGACGACATTTTGGACACATCGCGTCATAATCCAGTACATCCACCCAACGAACCAAACAAACTTTGTGATATTTATGACCACACGCTAATTCAAACGCATCTGAAACATTCTTGTAGCCTTGCGTGCATTGGTGACAACAATCTTCGGGTAAATCGGGCGCAAGGACCACAGTTTTGTCTTTAGCAATTTTAAATTTACAATTTATACAACATTTACTAGCATTAGGGTTCCTAAAATTACATTCTGTACATTTTTTTCCACGCCAATTGGATTCGTGAGGCAATTGGTTTAAATTGTAATCGCACAGTGTATTTATATCATCAGCAGAACCAGATCCAGCTTTAATACGGTCTATCAATACCCTAACTTGCAAAGGTGTGTACGACATAATGTTACAAACAAATATTTATATCGATTATATCAAACCATTAGAATATCCTTAGAATATTCTTAAAATATTATATTTTGATTATGTTTAAATTATGTTTTCTTCACCAATCCCATCAACATTTGTATCTGAAGTTATCTCAATTTCTGCCATTACGTCTATTTGAGGCAAATTATCAGGTAATGGTAAATCGTTATTGTCTAAAGACATATAACTATTACTCATATATTTAATATGTGCATTCTTAACCATTCCTCGAAGTTTTTTTCTAAATACGATTATAATTATAAGTACACAGATAAACAAAACGGTCATAATTTGTGGAACTATAGTCCCGTGATCTAATAATGGTGGAACCACAGATGGAACCACGGATGGAACCACGGATGGAACTTTAGACGGTACTATAGATGGAACTATAGACGGGACTGTAGACGGAACCACAGATGGAACCACGGATGGAACCACGGATGGAACTTTAGACGGTACTATAGATGGAACTATAGACGGGACTGTAGACGGAACCATAGACGGAACCATAGATGGAACCATAGACGGAACCACGGATGGAACCACGGACGGAACCATAGATGGAACCATAGACGGAACCACGGATGGAACTTTAGACGGTACTATAGACGGAACCACGGATGGGACTGTAGATGGGACTATAGACGGGACCATAGACGGAACCATAGACGGAACCACGGATAGGACTGTAGATGGGACTATAGACGGAACCATAGACGGAACCATAGACGGAACTGTATATGGGACAATAGACGGTGTTGTTATATTTGTACTATTCACAATACGAGTTATATTCGAAGAATTTGTATTGTTCATAGAATAATAATCTAATAATTATTGATGATTTTTTCATAGAATATTCGTAACTTATTTTAGAAATGATTATCCCTTGCTTTTTTTTGCCGGGCGGTCGGTCTGGGATTGTTTTCTTTTTTTTTTATTTTGTTTTGGCGCAATAGCATCCATGAGTTCATCCAGATCATGAGTCCAAATTTGTTGCGGTGATAATTCATATAAAGCCTTCCATTCACACTGCAATTGCAGATGTTCTGACGCCAAAGCTTGTATCTTATCTTGTGACATGTTCCATAAAGGCATACCAAGCAAATAATCATATGAATCGGATTGTTTTGAATATCCTTTGATAGCCAATTCTTGAACAAGTTCTTGTTTTTGTTTCCCTTTAAAAGAGATCTGACCTGAAACCACTTGCCTCAAAAACTGCATTTTAGCCGACAATTTAGCGATCATTTTTTGTAGAACATTCATTTGATGCGTTTTTCTATCACCATAGAGACGCAAACGTTCTGAAAAAAAATCGGATAAAATGGTGAGAACGGTATGATACTTTTTCATTTTGGAATCGGCTCCAAACGCATGCATGTTCCCAGTTCCGGTTGTAGACACTAGCTTAAAAGCCTTTTTCATTTTGGAATCGTCTGCTCGAAGAGTGGCCGCAAATTGTGGAGCAAGTTTGACAGTAAAAGACACCTTGGTATCTGTATGATTACTTTTGACGGTGAGAACTTGTCCAGATTTATATTTTCCTGTTCCTTCTTGCCATTTCTCCAAGAACTCTTTGTAACTATTGGTCCATGTCCCTACAGGCAATTCAGAGACATGCAACGTTGAAGCTGATTTCCATTCCCATTTGCCCTCGATGGCATACTTATCTTCCTCTATTGTCGTAACAACACCTTCAAATCCTTTGAACCACGGCATCATTTCAGTCGGCGCTCCGCCTACCAACATACGCTTGATATTTTGTACTATATCTTTGGGATTGTAACTGGGAATTGTCGTGGACCATCCCGTGCCGATACCATTCGCTCCGTTGACCAGAATCATGGGGAGAATGGGCATATAATAGGCCGGTTCAATCGATTGACCATCGTCTTCGAGGTATTTGTACAGTGGTGCGTCTTCTGGTCGGAAGATGAGTTCTGTAGCAGCCGCTAGTTGTGTGAAAATGTACCTAGGCGACGCTGCATCTTTTCCACCATTCAATCGAGTTCCAAACTGACCATTGGGCGCTAAAAGATTGATGTTATTGGCACCCACATAATCCTGTGCCATTCCAACGATAGTACTATTGAGAGAGGCTTCGCCGTGATGATAGGCGGCATGCTCTGAAGTGTATCCGGCCAATTGGGCCACTTTAATCTCTGAATGAAGCTTGCGTTTGAGGCAGGCAAAAAGGATCTTCCTTTGCGAAGGTTTTAGACCATCCATAACGTGTGGAATGCCCCTAAGATTGCTTTGAACGGCCATGACGATGTATTCTTTGTCTACAAAATCCTTATATGTCATCTCCTGTTGTGAAAAGTCCATATGAGTGCCTGGGACATAGGAATTGATCCAATCTTTGCGGTCAGAGACGCGTGCCTTTCGAAAACACATATCAATCAAAGATCCATCGGTCATGACTTCGAAATGTAGTCTATTTTTCTGAAGATTCGAAAAGTATTCCTTGGCTTCTCTGGCTGATGAAGTGCCTAGACCTTTGTAATATTTGATTTTCCACCGTTTTGGATCATTGTTGACGCACCATGCATCGTATTCTGTGGTGGTATAGAATGTGTGACAGGTGGAGGCACGAGTACACTTGACAATTGGTGTGATAAATACCTGTAGAAAGTTGGGTACTAGGAGTAGAGATGGCCAGTAACAGTGCAGGAAATTGATAATAAGGCCCTTAATATGCGAACCATCGTGATCCTGGTCTGTCATAATCATAATATGACCGTAACGCAACGATGAAGTGTCAGAATAAGTTCGACCGATGTTCAGCCCCATGATCTTCATAATGTTTTGCACTTCGGCATTGTTGCCAACGGTTTGATTGCTAGCGTCTCGAACGTTCAATAGTTTGCCTTTTAAAGGAAATACGCCGAATTTGTCACGGCCAATGACCGAAAGACCTGCAATAGCCAGAGTTTTAGCAGAATCCCCTTCTGTAAGAATAAGGGTACATTCGTTTGACCGTCGTGTACCGGCAAAGTTGGCATCGTCTAATTTTGGAATACCTGTCAATTTAGATTTCTTGGAAGCGCCGGTCTGTTTTTGCAATTTTCGACGAGATTTTGCCCTCGCAAAGTGGAGGACTTCATCTACAATACCGCTATTCCGGACAATGGCCTTGGCAAATTTAGCAGAGATTGTTGGTTTAAATTTTTGTGGGCCAAAATCTTTAGAACGACTAGTTAGCGCATCTTTGGTTTGTGAATCAAAACTTGGATTCACAATCAAAGCATTCACAAAAACAAATGTAGAGTTTTTGACTTGTGAATGCTTTACAGCCAAATCTTTAAATGCTTTGTTGGGTAAAATTTCCTTGGCAATCGCGTCGACAATTGTTTTAACGTGCTCACCACCCTTTGAAGTATAGATAGCGTTACAAAAAGAGACATGTTGATGTTGTTGATCTGGTGCCATTGCAACACATACTTCCCAACGTTCATTAATTTGTTCATAAATTGGTTGTGGTCCATCATTTGCAAAATACATGGAGCAATATTGTTTGAACGTTTTGATCGGAAGTTTTTCCCCATTCAAATAGATAGAGACATCTTTTGGAGTAGTACCGGCAAGATCATACACACGTTTTTCGAATAAAGCTTTAATATCTGATGTCATGCCTGCTAGATCAAATTTCGCAAAATCAGGCGAGAATGTGATACGAGTGTAATCTTTGCGTTTGGCATATGTTATTGTTGGTTTGTTACAAACACTCATATTATTGTGCCATGTTTGGACATACTTTTTTTTAGCTTGTGAATCTACTGTCTCAACACAAAAAATGGTCGAAAATACATTGGCGAGTTTTGCGCCATAACCATTACGCCCTCCAACAACTCTAGAAGTCGAATCATCGTAGTTATCTCCTGATAAAAGTTCTCCTAGAACCATTTGAGGCACCCACATATTCTGGCGTTCGTGCATAACAATAGGAATACCAGCACCATCATTCTCGACACTAATATATTCGTCAGTTATATTTACTTTAATATAACGCATTTTATTATCGCGTCTCTTATTGTCCGCAGCATTCACTAAAATCTCATCAAAAATTTTATATAGTCCTGGCACATAAGTAACCATGGATAGACTCATTTTACTATCTTTAACGATCCATTGTTCTTCTGTCCGTTTTTGGGTAGATCCAATGTAAGTGTCTGGACGTTCCTTGATATGTTCTAAATGAGATTTTTTTTGATATTTTTTTGAAATTACTTTTGTTCGAGCGGCCATTATTTAACTTGAATGATATGTGTTGGTCTTTATTTAAAAATCACATATTTCTTGACCATGATATTTACTATATTGATGTTCTCAGGAAAATTCTCAGGAAAATTCTCAGGAAAATTCTCAGGAACGGTTTAAGTAGTAACTTTTTTTTTCTCCTAATGTATAAATAGGAAAAGATTTCAAATCAAGACCAACACATATCATTCAAAAATAATAAAGACCAACACATTAAATACAATTCAAATATCAGACAAAGCATACCACTACAAAACTCAACCACAACACACCAAATGAATTTTCTGAACATCCCATCCCTTCCCATTTTGGCCGCCAAACCTAAAAAACGCACTAAAAAGTGTGGAAGTTGTGGCGAACATGCGCCAAGCAACAAAAGTACTTTTTGTAAAACTTGTCCAGGTCAAGTTCGCAACTGGATAAAACAAGTCAAAAAGAAAACTGGAAAGGGAAAGGTTTGTCCCGCTGAAGGATGTGAATGGTCCACCAAAGGCAACCGCACGCATTTTTGCAAACTTTGTGGCACCCCATTCGACGCTCATCTCAAACGCAAGGCCTACACCAAATCAGGGAAAACTCCTGCCAAAAAGAAACAAAAGAAACAAAAAAAACAAGAACCAACTCCACCAAACGAATGGTCTGGTTTTGATGATATTGATTTGATGTCGGTCGTCCCTCCTCTCTCTATGAGCAGGGGCTCTTCTATCGAGTTATTTGCCGACGCACCAGACGCACCCGAAGAAAATTGGTCTTTTTTGGCGGAAGATATCGAAGAAATTACTCCTGATTTTTTTGATAATGTCGCAACAAGTAGTGAATATTCAGAGATATGTGTATAAATATAAAATATCTATTTTTTATTAATTCCTTTTACAATTCCTTTTACAATTGCTGTCCAGTATGACACAATTGGATTGTGCACGGTTTAAACGATGTCTGACTACCCAACCTTAAGCATCCACATTTTCGCCTGTGTTTTTTACATCTGAGAAGTCAAAACAGAAAATTTCATTCATGTTTAAGACAATCTTGTCAATACTGATGACCACACAGTATCGCAATCGTTGTAGTTGACTCCTCCATACAAATTGGACATTCAATGGGATGGACCTTTCGACATTCGGGACATGGGGACATGTTTGTTCTTTTGACTTATATAAAATATATATTCTATATTTTTAAGAATCCTGAATATTCTAAAGAATGACTATAAATATATATTTTATATTGGTAAATGCCTGTTGAAGATTTCACTGTTATTCGTCAATTGGGACAAGATGGTGCACAAGGTGTAGTTTCACTGGTAGAATTTCCAAATGGGTTACGTGCTGCTATGAAACAATTCAAAAAAACAAAATCCAGTGCAAGAATTAAGTCAGAAGCTGACTTTCAATCTAGAGCAGCCGAAGCGGGTATTTCTCCAGAAGTGATGCAAATAGATTTAGAAAAAAAGAGAATTTTTATGGAACCTATGGATGTAAGAGTGGTAGATATTCTTAAACAGGGTTCTGTCCAATTTTCAAACGATTTGAATCATATTATGGAAACATTGGATAATATTGGCATTTTACATAATGATGGCAATGTACTTAATTTAATGTTGGATCACAATGATTGTTTAAAAATTTTGGACTTTGGGTTATCCAAGGAAATAACCCCGGCAATTCGTAAAAAATGGCAAGGTTCACCAAACAAAAGAGTTACACTGTTTATGATGAAAAAAGGGTTACGAAAATATAATATAAACGTTTAGTACTATTTAAGGGACTTTTTACTTGGTTATATGGGCAATTATATCCAATCTGATATGACCTGGTATGTTTACAGACGTGCATTATCATCGGATGTTTGGACACCAGCACCTTTACAAAAATGGGGCGGTATAACAGAAGAAGAAGCTCTTTCGAGATTCAAACATGAAGTGTTTACGTTTTCTCTAGCAAAACATAAAGAATATGAAGATACAAAGGCCATTTATCTATATCGTGGGAACAATAGGATGGTAAAAGCTTTGTTAGACCCAGAAACAAAACAGGTTGAAATCTGGTCTCCTTCTATTCGCCAATGGTTAGCATCTGAAGAGAAATTATCCGCTCAAAGATACCCAAAGCACGAAAAAACATTTTTTACAAAATATTTAGAACAATATGCTTGGATAAACCAACAAACTGTTACATTTGTACATAAAGAATAAAACTATAAAAGGTAATTTGAATACAAATATTATGTCTAAAGAACAATACAATCTACATTTTAGTTTTAGAACTTACTGGTTAATATCGTGGGGTTTTCTTATCATAGGTTCTACAATAGCATTAATAGACGTATCTAAACAAACGTGTGGTGAGTATACACCCATTTTGTTATCTAGGGCATTGACTACAGATCCTTATAGAGGCGGTACATTAATATTTTGCGTGTTTGCCGCAATAAGTTCAATATATTTAAATTCAATATTATTGTCAGTAGCTTTCTTTGGATTTTTATCAGCTTTCCTTATATCTATGTTTGAGACGGCCGCCTCTCACGACACACTTATTTTGGCCTCAGCAGTATTAGTCATGTGGGAATGTTGGCCAGGGAAAAATATATTTTGGAAATTGCACTGGTATTTCACTGTAGCAGTTGGGTCGTTATGCTTAAGCTGGTTTATCTATATACTATTTGAGTGTGATTCTGTCAGTTGTAAGAGATGTTCATGGTGGTACACCACAGAATATGTAACGTTTTGGTCCATGTTTATGCTAGTTTATTGGAAAATAGAACCATCTTTACAATGGAGAGATCATTATTTTCCTATTCAAAATCCAAAAAAAACTTTATCAAAGAATAAATTATTAGATTTTTAAAATAAAAAAAGTATGTATTTAAAAGAGAAAATAACAATTTAAGATGTCAGACAAAAATAAGGTAAATACAGATTTTGTGGAAATGAAAACAAACGATCAGCAAAAAATAACAATCACAAAAATAAACAACCGACCAAATATTATTCTATTAAGTATAGCCTTGACATTATCCCTTTTTATAAATATGGTCATTTTTACACAACCAGAAATGATTTGTATTGAAAACTCCAAATGTACGGATGAACTAGACGGGTGTCTAGTGGCTTTAGAAAGTTCAGATGATAGAATCATGAATTGTTTATTACAGCGCGCTCAAGAAATGTCATTGCGCGAAGAAGCCGTTGGAGATTGTATAGTAGAATTGAAAGCCACTGAAATTGAACTCGAACTTTATAAGAAAGACGTGGAAAAGAAACCATTATAGAACGTTTGAAATTGGATGTTTTAGGAAATATTATAAAGGTTTTTTCTTTCAAATATACATATAAACACAAGTTCTTTTTTATCTAAATGTCTTTTAATACTTTGGTTACCAAATCCCTAACCCTTCATAATTTAAAAACATGTAAATTAATTTGCCCCCCCCCTGACCATTTTAATTCACTCTCGATTGATTTTGATGGCGATGGAGTTTTTGGTGCAGACGACCTAAAAGTTTTAAGTAAAAGACATTTTTATGAAAAATGGAGTGTAGGTGACGGTCATTGTTTTTTTAGAGTTTTACATAGATTTATGAAAATGTACAGACTTTACACAGTCGAAGAAGTCACCTATTTTAAAAAAACAAAAGTAAAATTAAAAAAAAATGTTGAAAATTTTCCAGAAATTTGCTACCTAAGAAGATTAGCACAAAAATTTTCAAGTAAAATTCCCATTCATAATTATGGAAGAGATTGTCCAGCCTCTGATGATGCTATGGATTATGCTGCTGAATCGCAAGAATATGGACTTGCTTGTGCAAGAATGTTTTTAGGGACTTCGGTCATGGGATATGCCGATTCGCCAGATTATGAAGCCTGTGCAAATGTACTCAAAATTATAATATGTATTCTACAAATGGATGGAAAATGGCAAATTTTTCCAGACGAATCTTCAGAAAAGGGCTTTGGTAATTGGCCCATTATGTTTGCTTATAATTCAGGCGCTATCCATTTCAATTCTCTATTGCCCAAAATGGATGAAATAATACTCCGCAAAGAAGAATTAGAAGTATTAAAAATAGGTATGGCCAAATGCAAACCAACACAAAAACAAGCATGTCACATACTCAGTTACTTTCCAAAAGCACACTTTGATCCAAAAATGATTGACGATCATTGTGATTTCATCATGAAATACTTTTCAACGGGATTAGACACTGCCGTGGAAATGTTATATGTAAGAAGAAGAGATCTAATTGAAAATGAAATAGACGAATGTATTGAAAAAGAAAAAAAACTAATGCTTGCGTTTTCACATGATATGTTTATTAAATTAATGACGTATGGTTCTCTCAAAACAAAAGCAGGTTTCAAAACAGCACACGATTTGATGCTTTATCTAGGTGAAAAAAATGTATATTTGACAAGAAGAGATCATAAACAATACACATTTGATCAAGTTGTACAAATATATCTAAATGGTGATTAATTATCCAAAACTTTTTTTTTTGGACAGTCGTTCTCTACCTGAAATATGTGAAACATATATTTAAATGAAAATGAATATTTATACTTCACAAAATTAATTAAATGTCAATGATGATTCAAAAGATCCAAAAGATCCAAAATGACCCCGAAAAAAATCCCAAACAAGCACAATTGTGTTTGGAACATCTTTTGTATGATATTCATTCAAAACATTTACATAATATAGCAGCAAAATTGGCACAAGAACAAGCCGTATCCGTCAATACATTTGGAAATTCAGAAGGTCATTGGACATGGCCAGTAGTAGAGAGATTTTTATACGAAAGAGGATACAAATGTACCAAAGCAACAGATGGAGATCAATGGCTTATTCATTCGCCAACATTTTTAGTCAAACCCGGATCACCTTTTGTTGGATTCATAGAAGCCAATAAACTAGAATCTTATGTATATAAACAAGAACAATGGAGCACAACATCAACAATAATAGATAAAGATACACTTTATGAACATTTGCAAGAAGGGGACACCTTTGCAGTCCATAAAATGTGGGCGCCTTTAGAACCATTTTACAATCAAAACACAGAATTCCACATCACTACAAATCATTCTAAATGGATACGATACGAATGTAACCCAGAATCGTGTTGGAGACCTGAACCAGTCTCTTACGACAAAAGAAATGCGACTGTTAAATCATTTATGAGAGCACACAAAAAAAGTCCCATACTAATGTCTAGTGGAGAAGAAATGGTTATTTGTAAACCTGGACCCAAAGGATTCAAAACAGAACCAGTACTGAGATACGAATCTCTAAATATAGAAGATGCTTCACAACAAACAGTAGACGTACTTGCCGATAAACTTGTAGAACACATTATAAAACAAAACAAAGGGTGGAACGTCATGGCGCATGCCCTGTATACAGCGCTATATCATCTAGGAGGTCGAATTACACAGAAAATGTTAAGTCGCTTAACAGAAAATGAAATTGAGATCCTAAAGAAATATGAAAATGGAATGTATAAAGAGGCTAAGAAATATACAAAATGAATGAAGATGTCTTATTTTTTGAATCTTTGACTAGGAAAATTATTAAAGAAACATACGATTTAAAAGTTTCTGACGTTTATGGTAATAAATGTACTCAAATTACCTCCGATAGTGGCAATAAATATTTTTTAAAATTGTTTAAATCAAAATACAAAGATATTCAACAAGAATATGATATTCAAGGTAAAGCATCTGAATTTTCAGTAGCGCCAAAAAACATTTTTATATCTATTAAACACATGTTCTTTATTTGTGAGCATGTTCATATAAATATTATTGATTATTTGAAGAGCAAAAAATCTAAAAAAATTCCTTTTCCATTTCAAACGCAAATTTACTCGTTATGTGCTAGGTTAGACATGGCTAAAATTTATTATAATAATGGAAACCCAATGAATTTGGTCATGAACGAACATGAAAGATTATATATTATTGGTTATGAAATGGCAACTGAATCAGAAATAAATGATATCAACATGAAAAAAACGCTATGGCAATTTGCTAGACAATTTAGACATTATAGACTCAGATGCGAAGGCCTGTATCTAATGTATAACGAATATATTATTGACGGGATAAACTTAAAAATTATCCAAAACGGTGATGTGTGTATACCACCAAGAAAAAATTGGAGCGATTGTACTCCCCCTGTTTCATTCGTTCATAAACCTCCTGCGGCAATACCAAGAGGACCAAGAGCAATACCAAGAGGACCAAGAGCAATACCAAGAGGACCAAGAGCAATACCAAGAGCAATACCAAGAGGAGCCAGAGGAGCCAGAGCAATACCAAGAGGAGCAAGAGGAGCCAGAGCAATACCAAGAGGAGCCAGAGGAGCCAGAGGAGCCAGGGGAGCCAGGGGGCCAAGAGGCGGTCCTATGGGTAAAAAACCACCAAGAACATTTCGCGTTGGTAAATTAAACAATATTTCAAAGACAGTGTACGAAAAGGACGGCGAGATGAAATGTTGTGATTTTGAAGATTTTACGGACCGACTAGCGCCTAAAAAAAAGAAAAGTAACCAGAAAAAGAAAGAAAATTTCAAAAGAAAGAAAAAATATTTCCAGTTAAATACGGGCGAACTTGCAGTATTGAAAAAATTCGTCAAAAATAGAAAAGCAAATTCTTTAAATCTTTTAAGAAATTTGGATTTTGGTAATCTTTCCTTGAATAGGAAAACTATACTATCTATATTTAAAAAGTTATACGACCAATGGAAAGCTATATCTGCAGATAAGAGGACAGAAATGGAAAAAGATTTGCCCTTGTCCGAAGAATCTAATTTGGCGATTCGTTTGGCAGAAATACCTTTACTAACAGAAAGAATAGCTGTCCTAAAATTTAAAGAATTAATGCGTGCGGAATATAGTGATATCGTTAGTTCTTCTAGAGTCATATCCAACGCTGCAGGTCATGTATTTAGTTCTAGTGCGTTAAAAGACGTGTTACAAATCATTGTACAGGCTATAAATCAACGTTTAAAGGATTTTGCTTCTAAAGAAAACGTTGATTTCGACAAATATAAAGTTCTTGGAATTCCTGCCGGTCAAATTCTAGTTTTTATGGGGCAGAAACGTGCAATTGAGCTCATAGCTGAAAAAGTATTACTTTCTGATTTGAGAATAGATTCTTTCAAAATAATGACTTTGAAAGAAGCTTGTAATATTCATTTGACTGAAAGGATATTTAATCCTGTAAAAATGTTGGACAATGAATTTAAAAAAATGGTCGTGATATCTAAAAAATTGGATATAACTGATTATCTAAAAAAAACTTCTAATGAATTAGGGACCATGAAATCGATTGTGGATGAAATGAGTATTGATTTACAACGAGCAAGTCAATATTTAGGCGAATCCAACTCGTTTATGGAGATTACATCTGGTTCGAATAAATATTCTATTTTGGATCTGGTGTATGCTATCTTAAAAAAATGGAATGATACATGCGCTGACGTCAGAAAAAAGATGGGAAAACCACCTAAAAAAGAATCGGGAAAAATTAAAGAGATGATAGAAAGAAGTACAGTTCGTAGGAGATCTGTAGTAGCTGCTTCTGAAGATGATTGGTCAGATTAAAAAGAGAGATATAGAAATTTCTAAAATATAGAAATTTCTATTCACATTCAACATGTCCCTTATCACTCTCTTCGATCACGTCCTTAATAACGATACCGGTGCTGTTAAAGACTATTTATCCAAACACAAGACTTCAAACCTTGCCGCACAAACGTCAATCGTTTATGCGGCCACCATAGGCAACGCAGAGATGGTAGAAGCGATGCTGGAACATGGTATTCCTGCCAGCACGTTTGACATCCTTAATAATTATCAACGCACTTGGGAACCAAGAAAACTTAAGAAATTACAAGCTTTAATGCAAAACCAAATGAAGAGATTTACCCGTGGGTGGGCACCAATGCTCACACCTGCATGCGCGGCCGCGTTTTACGGTCATAAAAACGTATTGGCGGTTCTCTGTAAACATGACTTTGGAAGCATGTCGTGTAACCCCTATATTGCTGCAAGTTACACATTTATTGGAGAAGGGGATCCACCATCTTGGAACGCTGCTACATGTGCTCTTTTTGGCCAACAGTGGGACATTGCTTCTGCTCTTGTTGCCAGAGGGGTGGTTACGACCGATATGGAGGAACAATACCCCCTTTTCTTCGAATGGCGTACAAAGATTCCAAAAGATGCTATCAATATAATTTTTTCTTATTTATAAATATTCTAATTTCTAATTTGTACCTCCTTCTATATACCGTCATTTTCTCGGGTATAAAAAGCGTTTGTGGATATTCAATATGCTCCGTATTTTTCGCCGTTTATATCATTCGAGAGTGATAGAACATTATGAACGTCCGCGTAATGTAGGTTCATTGCCTCGATCTAATGTACGCGTTGGGTCTGGCATTGTAGGAGCCCCTGCATGTGGTGACGTTATGAAGTTAGATATCGAAGTAGATGAAAACTTAGTGATTGTTCAGACAAAATTTAAGACATTTGGGTGTGGGAGTGCTATTGCTTCATCTTCTGTTGCCAGCGAATGGATCAAGGGCAAAACATTAGATGAAGCTGTCATTGTGTCGAATAAAGACATTGCGAAATACTTGAAATTACCCCCGGTGAAATTGCACTGTTCAATGTTGGCAGAAGATGCTATTCAAGCTGCAGTTACTAATGTTAGAAAAAAATTAGGAAATAAAAAATAAAAATCTTTTAAGTAATATTTATAGTTTTACGACTTTTGGTGTGATATTTTTGACAATGGACTGAATAACATATGTTTGACATTTGTTATTTTCGAATATAAAACGTATATATATCATATCAACATGGAAGAAAAAACAAAGTTGCGTTTTATTGATTTATTCTGTGGCATGGGAGGTTTTCATTTGGGCATCTCTCAAGCCTGCCACGAACATGCCCAAACATCAGAATGCGTCATTGCGAGTGACATTGATACTTTTGCATGCCAAACATACAAGGCCAATTTCGACATTGAACCGAAAGGGGACATTACGAAAATGAAAGCCGAAGATGTACCACCTCACGACATTTTGTGCGGTGGTTTCCCGTGCCAATCGTTTTCAAGCATTGGAAAACGTGAGGGTTTTGAACATGCAACTAAGGGGACTCTTTTCTTCGAAGTGTGTCGTATATTGAAACACCACCGAACTCCGATCTGTTTTCTCGAAAATGTCGCCGGTCTTCTCACTCACAACAAGGGTGAAACTTTTGCTACCATTTGTCGAACATTGAAAGAACTCGGGTACCACATCCATTACAAAGTTTTTGACGGGGCCGATTTTGGCACCGCCTCCCACCGAAAACGCATCTTTATCGTTGGGTTTCTGGACGAAAGTCGTGCACAAGCTTTTGTCTGGCCCGAACCCACGCATGCCAACAATCACGTTGGTATTGGTTCTATTATTGAACAACACTATGACGGCTATTGTATCACCAAACATTTACAAAATTCATACCTGTTCAAGCGTAAAGATGGCACAGTTCGAACAGACGGACGTCCGAGAGTGGTCGACACTACCACCACTACTCCCGTGAACACCTTGGTCAGTACCTACCACAAAATACAACGGCTGACCGGGACATTTGTCAAAGACGGAAAGACAGGTTTGCGATTGTTTTCGCGCAACGAGTGCAAACAGATGATGGGATTTCCCAAAGATTTTAAAATGCCCGTCTCGAGAACACAAATGTATCGTCAAACAGGGAATTCCGTCTCGGTACCTGTCATCAAAGCGATAGCGAGTCAGATAATAGCGACAGTGAATCCCATCAAAGAGGAAGGTTGCACAGAGGAGGAACATGTTTGTAAAAAAAGAAAAATATAATTATTTTTTCATTCGTATATTTAATGTACACTTTGGTTTCTCCCACCAATTGCCTACATATTCACAGCCATCAACCTGATATGAATACCCCTTTTTTTCCACACGATTAATAAAGCGTGGCAGTGCCCACACACTCACCCAGTCACGTAGTTTCTGAGATTTCTCATACGATTTTTCTACTTGCATACCCTTCCATCGAATCGC
>Ga0302137_1000113_pt1 | contig 30950 bp, 25 predicted proteins | sample CBN3_SCM_MG_FD_203127 | JGI IMG/M metagenome (GOLD analysis project Ga0302137, IMG submission 203127) | Marine microbial communities from Western Arctic Ocean, Canada - CBN3_SCM | ecosystem: Environmental > Aquatic > Marine > Oceanic | place: Canada: Western Arctic Ocean | collected 2017-09-15 | reverse complement strand
GATTCTAACTAAGCCCAGTGTCCTCCAAGTTTCTCTTTAAGGGGGAGCTTGGGTTGGGTTACTCCACACGTCTAATATTGTTATTTGGCTTCCAATTCCCAAGGCCGCAGGGGGATTAAAGTCAATGAAGCCGGCAAGGATTTACTGCAAATACGCTTTAGTCACCGCTCGGACTGATTGGCGTACTCCTTGGGACATCACCCTGCTGGAAATTGTGGCCTTGGATATTCCATCTATATCCCGCCTTACTCGAAATCTGTCTTTGGCACTTTTGCCAATAAACTGATTCAGAAATCTCGGCTCAGATAAAAAATCTCCCCAGGTATAGCGCAGTGATTCCTTGTAATAGATTGCTTTTAGCCCGACGATATTTCCGTGGAGATCCATACCCACCAAGGCATCGATAGGGCCACTATACCCATTTGCTTCCGGCGGTACATCAGGTGTCACGAATGCGTAGCCAATCAGGGATTTTTCTCCACTTGCTGGGCCTGTGCGGTAAGCCTTGTATACGGGAACTTCACCTTCTTTCTCGGAGAAGCTGTCTGCTCCAGGTATCACTGCCTTGAGTAATCTCACCGACGTGTGATCAGCGTTTGCGGCCTGAGCTCCCCAATTTAGCCCGGTGCCATTGAGAATGACTCCGATCACTGCGCCGCTCCCATCGAATAGAGTAGCTGATATTAGAAGGGCAATGCCCAAAAGAGACTTGATCCAGAAGCTGGGTGAATGCTGACTAGACATAGTTAGATCCGATTCCCTTAAAACTTTATTTGCCACAAAACCACAAAATGCTATTTGACCATTACTTGACCGCTAATTTAAAGTGATAAGTGAATGTGCCCTGTATTTCCACAAAGGTTTTGATTCAAAACAAGCTGAACATCCACAAATAGGCGTCAATAGCATCAATAAGTTAGAGGATCATCTTTGCAGGCATCCCCGGTTTTGGAGGTCATAGACTAAAGTGAACAAGCAGAACCCGAATTTGGCTTGGAGGTCGATATTTAGCCTATCTGCCCTACTGTGCTAGACTTTCCTGCCGTTGGCCGAAAACGGAGATAAACTAAGTCTACTTCCTATGCTTACACGGATAGGGGATACTTAGCTTAAGAACATAATCGTATAGTATTAGGAGAGTCTTAGATGATAATAACAAAACGCTTAATTTCAGCACTCATTACCACCGCGAGTGCGCTTGCCTTTGCGCCGTTGGCACTGAGCCAGCCCGGCACCAGCACGGACGCGGGTGACTGGCCGAATGTCCATGGTAGTAATTTCTCTAACCGCTATTCACCGCTGGATCAGATTAACGCAGACAACGTTGGAGACCTCGAAGTAGCCTGGAGTTTTTCCACCGCGGGCTTCGGGCCCGGTATCGATTTTGTTAACCCGTCAACACCGCTTGAAATTGACGGTGTTTTGTACGCGGATATAGCCAGCACTCGAAACGTCGTTGCACTGGACGCCACCACCGGTCAGGTACTGTGGTTGTGGAGACCTCAGGAAGGTGATCGATTCGATGAAGCGCCGCGCAAGGGCGCTGGCCGTGGAGTAGCCTTCTGGCGCAACGGTGATACGACCCGGGTTATAGACGTTACCCCTGGCTACCAACTGGTTTCACTGGACGCCGAAACCGGCATTCCGGATCCGAATTTTGGTGAAAACGGTATCGTGGATTTGTACGTCGGTGTGCGCAACGGCGATGACCCAAGGTATCCATATCCTGATATCGGCATATCCAACCCCCCCCTGGTTATGAATGACGTTATTATTGTTGGGGCAGCACACAGGACAGGTGGTCGACCACGGTCTAAGTTTAACACCAAGGGCGACGTACGCGGCTATGATGCACGCACTGGCGAGCATCTTTGGACCTTTCATACTATCCCTGAAGCCGGAGAAATCGGTTTTGAGTCCTGGCTCAGTGGCAATGATATTACTGGTAATTCCGGTGTCTGGGCGCCCATCTCCGGTGATCCTGAGCTGGGTCATGTCTATTTGGGGATAGAGGATCCTACAGGTGATTACTATGGTGGCGACAGGCACGGGGATAACCTGTTTTCCAGCGGCCTGGTTGCTGTGGACGTCAAAACCGGTGAGCGTCAGTGGCATCATCAATTTATCCATCATGATATATGGGATTGGGATGTACCCTCTGCCCCGATAATTGCTGATTTGCCAAACGGCCGAAAAGTAGTTATGTCGGTAACCAAGCAGTCCTGGGTCTACACATTCGACAGACTGACTGGTGAGCCCATCTGGCCTATTGTAGAGCGACCGGTGCCGGCAGGCGATGTTCCTGGGGAATGGTATTCTCCAACTCAGCCGTTCCCTACACGACCTGCTCCCTTCGATCGCCAGGGTTTTAGCGAAGATGACTTGATAGATTTTACGCCGGAACTTCGCGCGCTGGCACTGGAATCCATTGAAGGCTTTCGCCTGAGTCCCACTATTTACACACCTCCATCTCAGACGGATGCGCCTGACGGTACACGTGGGCTGCTTTCTTTGCCATCTTCCACCGGGGGTTCTAACTGGGAAAGCTCTGCGCTGGATCCTGATACAGGGATTCTCTACGTGCCTTCCAGAACGCAACTTCAGGTATTGTCATTGTCAAAAAATCCAGATTCAGATATCGATTTTAGCCAAGGTTTCGGTGTCCGCGTCCCGCGAGTTCAGGGGCTCGACATCGTCAAGCCGCCTTACGGTCGCATTACAGCGATCGATATGAACTCTGGCGACCATCTGTGGATGATCGCGAATGCCGATACACCGGACCGCATTGCCAATCACCCGATGCTGGAAGGCGTTGATCTTCCGCGCACGGGCGTGCCGACACGGTCAGGTATCTTGTTGACTAAGACGGTGCTGTTCCAGGCTGAGGGTACCGGTGCGGCAGGAGCCAGCCCCATTTTCCGGGCCATCAACAAGCAAACAGGTGAAATTATCGCCGAATTGGATTTACCGGCTAATCAAACCGGATTGCCATTTACTTACGAACACGATGGGAAACAATACGTGGCCATGTTTGTCAGTAGCGGAGCTGGTGCTGCTGAGCTAGTGGCTTTAGCGTTGCCGTAAGCTACTTCTGGGAATTGATAGGGTCAGGGTAAAAATACAGTGCTGTATTTTTACTATGGCCCTAATTGTTTCTGATCCTGCTAAACCAGTAGGCTGGAAATTCAATGGTATGTTCAACACATAACAATAAAATCATAGGAACACGAACCCACAAGATTCCAACGCTGGTTGCTAAGTATTTGGAAGAGATACAATGAAACGTAAAAATACTACTCGAAGCAGTAGTCGTTTAAACGGCGAAATAAAGCACAACTCCTACCGTAGTCGAAGTAATTCAACAAAATCAACAACCGATCGTCGAAAATTTTTAGCAGGCACAGCTGGGGGTATGGCAGCGGCATTATTGGGCAGTTGGCCATTACAGGAAATGGCAGCTCAACAAGCCTCATCGACCACTCAGGGCGATTGGGATCCAGGGGTAGTGCGCCATTTATTACCAACAGTGAATGATACCTGCATGTTGTTGAAGACTTCGTTGAATCGCCCGCTGGCAACGCCACCTCAACTTCGAATCGAAGGTGGCGGTACCAATCAGCGAATCGAGGGGCGGATGAATGACACCCTGGGTGAATTTTGGCAATTTTATGCTGAGGACCTGACACCAACCCAGCGTTATCAATTGTCATTAGTAGATGGCAGCGGCTCCTCACTTTGTGAGTCTTGGCCCCTTACTACTTTTCCCGCCCCGGACCAGCAACCCGAACAGGCACGCATGCTGTTTTATACCTGTGCAGGAGGTCCTCAAGGCGCTTATACCGGCATTGGTGAACGCAGGGGGAATCTGCCCACAGAGATCCGTAATCGCTTGCTGCGCCGTGGTCTCTCGTTCGCGCCTGACGCGGTAGTTGCCAACGGAGATCATATCTACTGGGACCTGCATACCTGGCAAGGTGAAGGTGCTGGCGGTTTGAGTGAACGTGGTGAAGAGTCTGATTTCGATTACAGCGGGCGTGTCTTTGGCGGCAGCAATGAAGCGGCCTTGAAGATGGCCGCCGATCCGCAAATCGTCCCGGTATATGGCAACGACTTCCGGTCTACGCCGGTTTTTTTCCTACAAGACGATCATGATCACTGGGAAAACGATTCACCTCTGACCTATCCGGTTCCTTGGTTCCAGCTGGAACTCGCACGGGCCACGCAACAGCTTTATTATCCTGAGTTTCTTTCAGACCAGACACGACCAGCGGGGCTGCCCTGGTCAATGCGGGGCGACCGCGGCCAGTTGTCCGAAAGCTTCGGCACACTGCGCTATGGTCAGCTGGCAGAGATACTTCTTTACGATGTCCGACGGACTATGGGTGTTGGCGACTTAAATTCCGTGTTCATTGATCTAGAGGTGGAAAAGTGGCTGCATGAGCGTACCGCTTCACATGACACCCGTCATCTCGTGCACGCGCCGTCTAATCCGCCAGGATGGACCGCCGGAAAGTGGGGCGAGTGGTACCCAGATGTATTGGATCCCAGCACCGGCACTCTGACTACACGTTTACCAAAACCCAGCTGGCGTCAAGGCTGGCTCGACCAACATGACCGGTTGCTGCAATCACTCTCTGACATGCAGCACCGAACACCGCTGGTAGTCAGCGGCGATCTCCATGCCATTGGAATGGGAGAAATTCAGCGCACCGGGCGTCTTGATTTAAGTGCCAATCCAGTTACCACTATTCTGAGTGGACCAGTAGGCACTTCGATAAGAGGCTTTCCATCAGTAGTAAGAGGAATTCGCCCATTACCTTCTGAACATCTGGATATAGATGAGCAAGTTATTCCACTCGAAGAGCATGGCTTCACTCTTGTTGATTTTCTTCAAGATCGAACAGTAGTGCGCCTGTTTAAGTGGGATGTAAATAGTCAGACAGTGGACGCTATCGATAGCCTAGAGCCTTTTCACACAGTGGAATTAGAAGCGCCAGTATAAATAATTAGACATGACCCTATAGGTAAGAGTTGAAATCACCCTAATGAAGGATTTGTTCGGAACTGGTTGGCTTGTTTGTATTAAGTGATGAAAACACTTTCTCACCTTGAGAGGCATAGCTGCGGGTGCTAACAGGTGCTAGGAGAAAATCACCAAGCTGGCTTAAGAATTTTTCCATGTGCTTGGACTGGTAATGGTTTTGCAGACATTCAGCAGATTGCCACTCCTGCACCAATATCAGATGATTTTTATTGCTGATCCCCTCGAAATACTCATACTTAAGACAGCCAGTTTCCTTACGACTCACTTTAACCATATCGCGCATCAGAACCAAGAGGTCAGACCGGGTTTCCGGAATCAGATAGAAGGTGCTTTGGACCATTATCATAAAGTGTTCCGCATTTGGTGATTTAGGCCGTAGCCATTATAACGGTGGCCGGCTGAATTAACATGATCAAAATCAACTAGGTTTCTCAATCCGTTAGCGCTAGGACATTCTACCCTATTAACTGAAATAAAAGGTGGATTATCCAGACAGGCATGAATTTGGCCTAGTCTGTAAGCGTCTATTATGAACTACGCGGGCTAAATTGCCGATTTTACTCGCAGGTTTTCGATCTCGGTAGGGGAAAACCCCCAGTCGGACAAAATAGCCTCTGAATGTTCACCCACCAGCGCTGCTGGCGATTGAATCGCTGATTTAGTGCGGCTGAACCTGGGTGCGGGAGCTGGTTGCACAATGCCTTCAACTTCGACAAAGGTTTCTCTGGCCTTATTGTGCGGATGATTGGGTGCTTCTGCTAAATCCAGTACAGGCGCAAAACAAATGTCGGTTCCCTCCATAAGATCACACCACTGTTGCCGGGTTTTAGTCTTAAACACGACTATCAGTTTCTGCTTTAGCGCGGGCCAACCAGCCTTGTCATTTTGTTCAAGAAAGGCCGGGTCATCAAGGCCTGCTTTTTCCAGCAGCAATGCATAGAACTGAGGTTCTATTGAACCAATAGAAATGTATTTGTCGTCACTGCATTCGTAGCTACCGTAATAGTGAGCACCGCCGTCCAGCTTGTTGCTTTCCCTGTCGGTAGTCCAAGTGTTCATGGCTAACAAACCATAAAATGGACTCAGTAGACTTGCTGTACCATCGGTCATTGCGGCGTCGATAACTTGGCCTGTTCCTGATGCGCTGCGCTCAACCAGTGCAGCAAGAATTCCGCTTAATAAATACATCGCGCCACCACCGAAATCGCCAACTAAATTTAGCGGTGGGGCAGGTGGTCGATCAGCATAACCCATCGCGCCTATTGCACCGGCGATGGATATGTAATTAATGTCATGTCCAGCAGCTTGTGCTAGCGGGCCGGTTTGCCCCCAACCGGTCATGCGGCCAAAAATCAGTTTTTCATTGTGATCAAGACAAGTATCTGGACCGAGCCCCAAGCGCTCCATTACGCCCGGGCGAAACCCCTCGATAAGTACGTCCGCTTTTTCGACCAGACGCAACAAAGCTTCAACTGCATCTGGATTTTTCAGGTCCATGGCTAACGAGCGCCGCCCGCGATTCAGCACCACCTTACGATCGCCAGTGCCAGACTGACTGAGTCTGTCGATACGGATTACTTCCGCGCCCATGTCCGATAGCATCATGGCGCAGAATGGGCCGGGTCCGATCCCAGCCATCTCGATTACGCGTATTCCTGTTAGTGCTCCCATATACCTTGCCGCCGCAGTAACTATTCAACAACCTACCAAGGATGATAGGGGAATTAGGATTTGCATAAAAGGCCGCGTTCAGGTTTATTTGTAATCAATGTCGCATTACCGTTCCACGGAAGGTATTACTTGCCCCTGGAATAATTTATGCTGAACCGTTATTGGATAGCACTATTGAATTGAAAAATCAGGATACGGCTATGGAGTTACAAAACAAAACAGCATTTATTACCGGTGGCGCTTCAGGCTTGGGTTTGGCAACTGCTCGAAATTTTGTGGCTCAAGGGGCCAATGTCCTTCTGTACGATTTGAATGCTGAACTATTGGAGAGAGTAGCCGCTGAGCTGGGATCTTCGGCTAGCTGGCAAGTTGGCGATGTTACCGATGAGTCGGCAGTGGCAGAGGCAATTACGCAAGCTCAATCTCGATTTGGCACGCTACATATCAATGTTAATTGTGCTGGCATTGGTGGTGCGGCTCGAACGGTTGGCAGAAATGGTCCCATGCCTCTGGCAAAGTTTGAACACATTGTTCGGGTCAATTTAATTGGCACATTTAACGTGCTACGGTTGTGCGCTGAAGTCATGCAGGTCAATGAACCGCAAAACCAAGACAACGAGCGCGGTGTGATTATTAATGTGGCATCAATTGCGGCTTTTGATGGTCAAACCGGTCAGGCAGGTTATGCTGCATCTAAAGGTGGCATTGTATCCATGACCTTACCCATAGCCAGAGACTTGGGAAAACGGGGAATTCGTGTGAATACGATTGCGCCTGGGATATTTGAAACCCCCTTGTTGGCGCAGGCAACAGCAGAAGTGCGAGAGCCGTTGATTGCGATTACCCAATTCCCGAAAAGATTGGGAGAACCACATGAATTTGCAGAGACGGTTTGCCATATAGTGCAGTGTGGATACATGAATGGGGAAACCATACGCCTGGATGCCGGAATACGAATGCCATCGGTATGACAAGAGGCGCTTTTAAGCTGGTTTATCGAGATGAACTCTAAATGGTAAATTCCAATTTGGCAAAGGGGAACTAGAGCAATGCCAGATGCATATATAGTCGGCGCAGTACGAACTGCAACGGGCCGGAAGAAAGGCAGGTTGAGCAAGATTCATCCGGTTGACATGGGAGCGGTTGTTGTCGATGCGCTTGTCGATCGTACCGGTATACCAAGCAACGGGGTCGATGATGTGATCTTTGGTGTGGTGAGTCAAATTGGTTCCCAGGCTGGCAACCTTGGTCGCAATGTATCCATGTCATCCAAATTGGATTTAGAAGTACCAGGTGTCACAATAGATCGTCAGTGCGGGTCTTCCTTGCAGGCAATTCAATTTGGTGCACAAGCAGTGATGTCCGGTACACAGGATGTGATTATTTGCGGCGGTGTTGAGGCCATGAGCACGGTGGAGATTGGCTCCAATATTCGAGATGGGCTTGACCATGGACGCGGCAAGCCGAAAGGAGAGCGGCTTGAGATTCAATACCCCGGCATTCAATTCAGCCAATTCGACGGGGCTGAGCTACTGGCGGAGAAATACAATATCTCCCGGCAAGAACTGGATAACTTCGGGCTACAAAGCCACCTCCGTGCGTGTAAAGCGACCGAGGCAGGCTATTTCAAACAAGAAATTGTGCCGCTTAATATTATACTGGAAGACGGCAACGCAGCTGTTCATGACAAAGATGAAGGTATTCGCGCCGATGCTACTCTGCAAGGTATGCAATCACTCAAGGCGCTGCGTGAGGAGGGGGTGATTACAGCGGGTACGGCGAGTCAGATTAGCGATGGCGCAGCCGCGATTATGGTGGCTAACGAGGAGGCGATTGGAAAGTATAATTTGCCGGTAAGAGCAAAAATAAACGCACTGGCTGTGGTTGGCTCTGACCCCGTTATCATGTTGGAAGGGCCCATTCCCGCAACCGAAAAGGTGCTGGAAAAAGCAGGTTTGTCGATTGAAGAAATTGATCTGTATGAAGTGAACGAAGCCTTTGGCTCGGTGCCACTTGCCTGGGCCAAAGCGGTCGGTGCTAATTTGAGCAAGCTTAACGTAAACGGCGGAGCCCAAGCACTGGGCCATCCACTTGGCGGCACCGGTGCAAAATTGATGACAACTCTGGTGCATGAGCTTGAACGGCGTAAGGTGCGTTATGGATTGATCGCGATTTGTGAAGGCGGCGGCACGGCCAACGCCATGATCATCGAACGGATGAGTTTTGTTGCTTGCTAGAGGGGCCCTATCACCCTGGGGGCATATTTTCTGGAAAATCTGGCAAAGCGGGAGTTTTATTTATGTTTGAAAACTACGTCTCTCCATGGATGGATGAAGAACTTCACATCATGCGCGATGCAGTGAAAAAATTTATAGCGAAGGAATTTACACCGCGTACCGCCATTTGGGAAAAACAAGGGTTCGTCGACCGCAATGCGTGGTTGAAAGCCGGTGAAGCCGGTTTGTTGTGTGCATCTATTCCGTCTGACTACGGTGGTGGGGGCGGCAATTTCAGACACGAGATGGTGCTGGTAGAAGAATTAGCTTATGCCAATATTTCCGGGTTTGGCAACGGTGTCCATTCCGGTATTGTGGCGCACTACATCAACAACTATGGCAGCGAAGCTCAGAAACTGAAATGGTTGCCCAAGATGGCAACCGGTGAAATTGTTTCTGCTATTGCTATGACCGAGCCAGGAGCTGGCTCTGATCTGCAAGCCATTTCCACTACTGGTATTTTGCAGGGTGATCATTATTTGATAAACGGGCAAAAGACTTTTTTGACCAATGGGCAATCTGCAAACCTGATATGTGTTGTGGTAAAAACCGATCCAAAGGAGTCTGCCAGGGGCATTTCCCTGCTGATGGTAGAAACAGAATCGGTGGAAGCCGATGGTGGGTTTTCTCGCGGTCGAAATCTCGAGAAGATTGGCATGAAAGCTCAGGACACAGCTGAAATATTTTTTGATGACGTTAAAGTGCCGGCCGAAAATTTATTGGGTGACACTGAGGGAACCGGTTTTATCCAATTGATGGAACAATTGCCACAGGAACGACTCATCATAGCCGTTGGTGCCTGTGCCGCTATGGAGACAGCGCTCAGACATACCAGCGAGTATGTAAAGGAGCGGAAAGCCTTTGGTAAACGTATTTTGGATTTTCAAAACACTCAGTTCAGTTTAGCTGAGTGCTACACCGAAGTCAGGATTGCCCGCGTGTTTGTCGACGAGTGTGCGATAAAATTGGCCAATGGCAAGCTGGACGACACTACGGCCGCGATGGCCAAATGGTGGACAACACAAAAACAGTGTGAAATCGTCGACACCTGCCTACAGTTTTTCGGTGGGTATGGCTATATGACGGAATACCCTATCGCCAGAATGTATGTCGACAGCCGCATACAAAAAATCTATGGCGGTAGTAATGAGATCATGAAACTGGTGATTGCTAGGGATATATAAAGAATTGGGGCCTTTTTAGTCTCGCAGGGAAGGAAGTTGATAGCCTTCCTTGCTCAGCTTGGCTCGGATGATTTTCTTGTCGATCTTACCCGTAGAAGTTAGTGGAATTGAGTCCACAACAATCACATCATCTGGTAACTGCCAGTTGGCGAAAATACTTAGACAGTGTTCCAATACAGCGTCCGTCGAAATTCCGGCCCCTTCAGCCAATACAATTAATGCTACTGGCCTTTCATCCCATTTCGGGTGGGGTTGGGCGACGACTGCTGCCTGGGCAACCTCCACCAACCCTACAATGTGATTTTCAAGATCGACGGATGATATCCACTCCCCGCCAGACTTTATCAGGTCCTTGGAGCGGTCGGAAATAATGACATATTCTTCGGAATCAATTTTGGCTACATCACCGGTAACCAACCAGCCGTCGTGGAATTTATCCGGTTGTGAATCATTGTAATACTCCGAAGCTATCCAGGGCCCTTTAATGCACAGTTCACCCACCGCTTCGCCGTCATGGGGCAAAATATTCCACTCATCATCGAATATCTCAATATCGAGCCCCGGCAATGCTAGACCAGCCTTGGCGATATTCTCAAACTGTTCGTCTTCAGAAAGTTTAACGTGTGAATGTTTGGATACTTTTCTGGATATTGTGCCTAATGGATTGGTTTCAGTCATGCCCCAACCCTGAATCATTTCGATACCGTACTTATCCCAATACCAGCGCATCATGGATACCGGAGGTGCCGACCCACCACAAGTGAGACGCTGTAGATTGCTTAGGTTAAATTTATCAGGGCTGGCTTCCAATAGAGTCTTTACCCCTTGCCAGATGGTTGGTACGCCGGAAGAGATTGTTACTTCTTCTTCATGCATCAGCTTAAGAAAGGCATCTGGCACCATGAACCGATGAGGAAAGACTTGTTTACATCCGAGCATGGAGGCAGCGAAGGGAATTCCCCAGCCCATAGCGTGAAACATCGGTACTATGCCGCATATAGTGTCTGTCGCGGACAAATTTATCGAGTCAGTGAGACATGCAGCCATAGTATGCAAATAAGTTGAGCGGTGTGTATACATTACACCTTTAGGCTTGCCAGTTGTGCCGCTGGTATAGCAAAGTCCCATGGGTGAAGTCTCGTCAATCTCTGGCCAGTCATACAGAGCGGCATGCCCGCTAATTAAGTCTTCATAGTCAATCTGATTGGCAAAGGCACTTGCGCCGCCTTCTCCATTGCGGCAGACAACCAGCAGTTCGAGGCAGGGAATTTTATCCAGAAGAGGTTCTAATACGGGCAATAGATCTTCGTCAGCAAAGATGATGCGGTCGTTAGCGTGATTTATGATGTATTCAAGGTCGGTTGTCGATAATCGAATGTTTAGCGTGTGGAGTACAGCTCCCATGGAAGGTACGCCTTGATAGAGTTCTAGGTGGCGGTAATTATTCCACATAAAACTGCCAACTCTATCCCCGGTTTCAATACCCTGCGCTGCCAATGCGCTTGCCAGTTGACCGGCTCTGTCCCAGGTTTGCTTTAATGTTTGCCGATGATTGCCTCCGGCAAGCATTGTGACGACTTCTACCTCGGGGTCCAGTACGGCACCTCGTCCCAGAATTTGTGACAGGAGGAGAGGTGTATTTTGCATAGTCATGCGGGACTCCGTTGATTGGCTTTCTTGATTCTTTTGGTAATTAGTTAGAAACAGCATAGCTGATAATGGTGTCACTATTCAATTGGTGGTTCGAGGTACTTTGATCCTGCTTCAGACTGCTTGATTCTGTGTAATTCTGCTGGGTTATGAGTATTTGTGAATTGAAAACTGTGCTTGCGTGGCTTACTCTGATGATCGATTGAATAATCACGTGCGGAGAGAGGAGGGGGAGTGAGATGATCAGTTCCAGGGAGCATCCGAAAAAGACGGTTAGTGTGAAGGGAAAGCAGATGACTTATGTGGAGATGGGGAGTGGTGACCCTATAGTGTTTCAGCATGGGAATCCGACTTCCTCTTATTTGTGGCGGAATATTATGCCGCATCTGGCTGATCAGGGTAGGTGTATAGCCATTGATTTGATTGGCATGGGGGATTCTGAGAAATTGGCGGAGTCGGGCCCAGATCGGTATACGTTGCTTGAGCATCGTGAGTATTTTGATGGGGCGATGGAAGAATTAGGTGTTACGGATAATATAACTTTTGTTATTCACGACTGGGGTTCTGCGTTAGGCTTTGATTGGGCGAATCGTCATCGTGATTCGGTGAAGGGGATTTGTTATATGGAGGCTATTGTGCGTCCAGTGACCTGGGATCAATGGCCAGAAGCGGCGCGTGGGGTGTTTCAGGGATTGCGATCTCCGGCGGGCGAGGAAATGGTTTTGGAGAAGAACGTGTTTGTTGAAAGAATATTACCTGGTTCGGTGTTGCGGGATCTTACTGAGGAAGAAATGGTGGTTTATCGACGTCCATTTATCAATGCAGGTGAGGACCGCAGGCCGACTTTAACCTGGCCAAGGCAGATTCCCATCGGGGGGACCCCGATCGAAGTCTCAGATATTGTTCAGCAATATGCAGACTGGTTATCTGAGTCTGATATGCCCAAGCTATTTATTAATGCTGAGCCGGGTGCGATTTTGACTGGCGAATCGCGAGATTTCTGCCGTACGTGGCCCAACCAGCAGGAAGTAACAGTTAAAGGGAATCATTTTCTACAGGAAGATTCTCCAGATGAGATTGGTAAAGCTATATCCGTCTGGATATCTCAGAAAGGATGATCTATAAAAAAGCCCCTGCAAAGCAGGGGCTAGAAAGCGCAATTGAGGCCGCCTTAGATAGAATAAAGCCTCTCTGTGTATTAAACCTGTAGAAGAGATTAAAATTCCACAGTGGATTGAAAAGTAGTTTTTATTGTCCAAGTAAGTCAGCAGGGTAGGTGGGAAAGGCCTCTGAGGTCAGACCATAAATATGCTCATCAAAGGAGGAATTAGTTTCCTTCAGATTCAAGTTGGTGGTGTGTGCCTTGCGAACTTTTGCAGTTTGATAGAATCCGGAAGCCGGGTAAACATTTCCCGATGTTCCAATTGCAATAAACAATTCACAGGCCTCTAACGCCTGATTAATTTTATTCCTGTGAAAGGGAATTTCACCAAACCAAACGATATTGGGGCGAAAATTTCCCTCGGAGCGGCAACAGCTATCAAACGTCAGGTCTTCACAGATATCAAAAACTAACTTTAAGTTCTGGCAATGCATTTTCAACAATTCACCATGCATATGTAGAGTATTTTGACTACCATCCCTCTCGTGTAAATTGTCGATGTTTTGTGTGATCAGCAAAAAAGATTCACTAAAATCATGTTCGAATTTAGCTATTGCCGTATGTGCTGGATTTGATTTTATCTCATCACTGAGAAGTTGCTGACGTCTTTGATTGTAAAATTGATGCACCAGAAGAGTATTTTTTGAACACCTTCTGGTGTTGGAACTTCATCCACCGGATGATTCTCCCAAAGGTCATCGGCCGCGCGAAAGGTATTGATGCTAGACTCAGCGGAGATGCCGGCACCAGTTAGAACCGCGACAGATTTGGGCGCGTTAGTTATTGCGCGATCATATCACCTCTTAGTGTGTTTGCCAGTGCAGGGGTTATAATGTTTTGTTGGGACTGTATTGGGACAAATAAACGGAAGGAGTGGTAAAACCGATGGCAGCGATCAAGATTGGAAACCTGGCACCAGTATTTAGTTTGCAGGATCAGGATGGGCGCACAGTAAGCCTGAAAGATTTCAAGGACAAGAAAACAGTAATCCTGTACTTCTACCCAAAGGCCATGACTCCCGGATGTACCGCGCAGGCCAGCGGGCTTCGAGATAGCAAGGCTATGTTGAGTAAGCTAAATGCAGTCGCCATTGGTATCAGCCCAGATCCGGTAAAGCGACTGCATAAGTTTGTCGAGAAAGAGGGATTGAACTTTACTCTTGTATCAGACGAGGGGCATGTCATTGCCGATAAGTACGGCGTATGGGGATTGAAGAAATTTATGGGGCGCGAATATATGGGTATTGTGCGCACTACCTTCATCATAAATACTAGTGGGCGGCTGGCACATATTATGAACAAGTTTCGAACCAAATCTCATCACGATGATGTATTGAATTACATTCAAGAAAATATGTAGTTCGAGCGCTGGACATAAAAATGCAACTTAATTTCAAGCAATATTCAACGCAAGGCATGCCGCTGATTATTCTTCATGGTCTGTTTGGGGGGCTTGGCAATTGGGGGCGGCACAGCAAGGATTTAGCCGAGAAGTTCGCAGTGTACGGGCTGGATCTAAGAAATCACGGTGTTTCACCACATAGCGATGAGATGAATTATCAACTGATAGCCGGTGATGTGCTTGAGTTTCTCGACGCCAATAATATTACCAACTGCCATCTTATGGGTCATTCCATGGGGGGTAAGGTGGCGATGGAATTGGCCTTGAACCACCCCCACAGAATTAAGCGATTGATTATTGTCGATATAGCGCCGGTTAGTTATCTAGGCTCCACAGAGGGTCACGATAAAATATTCGCTGCCATGGATGCTATTGACACGGAAAAATTACAATCCAGGAAAGAGGCGGATGAAAAGATGCAGCCCTATATTGAAGAAGCGAGCATTCGGCAGTTTTTATTGACCAACCTGTATAAGAATGGCGATGGCCGATTCGACTGGCGTCTTAACCTTGAAGCGCTCAGAATGCACTATGATGAATTACGCAAAGGCATTGAAAGTGAACACCCCTATGAAAAAGAAGTGCTTTTCATAAAAGGGGCTGATTCAAATTATATAACGGAGGAAAATGCGAAAGACGTACTTGCTTTATTTCCTTTTGCACACATTAAAACAGTTATGGAAGCCGGGCACTGGATACATGCTGAAAAGCCCCAGGCTTTTCAAAAAATAGTGCTAAATTTTTTAATCGATGCTGGGGAATAGTTGGGTGACTGTACTAAGTATTAACGTAAACAAAATAGCGCTTCTTCGGAACTCAAGAGGCAGAGATTTTCCTAATGTCTTGAAATATGTTGAACAAGCTCTGCAGCTTGGCGTTAAAGGTATTACTGTGCACCCACGTCCCGATGAGCGGCATATAACAAGGCGGGATGTATTTGAGATAAGCGAATATTTGGGCGCTTATCCCGATGTTGAATTTAATGTTGAGGGTTACCCGTCAACAGAATTTCTCGATCTAGTTTATTCGGTATCGCCAGCTCAGGCTACGTTGGTGCCCGATGAACCCGGTCAGTTGACCTCTGATCATGGTTGGGATGTTGCGGCTAATGAGGCTATGCTGTTCGATGTGCTCGAGCGATTACGGGATTCGGGCGTTCGCAGCAGTCTATTTATCGATCCCTCTGTTACTGCTATAGAGCAAGTGCCAGCGGTGAATGCCGATAGAGTCGAGCTCTATACCGGAGAGTATGCGGCTAATTTTGCTACCAGCGCCGAAGAGGACGTGTTTAATCGATATTTAGCAGCAGCTAACCGGGCTACCGAATTGGGTATTGGTCTCAATGCAGGCCATGACCTGGATTTGAGTAATTTGCTCCGGTTCTTGGAGATTCCCAATATTCTGGAAGTATCTATTGGCCATGCGTTGGTTATGGAGTCATTGCAGGACGGGATATCCAGCGTGATCAATAGATATCTCGCCATAACCAGTCAGCTGGATTCCTAATCTGCCCCCTTATTCAGTCACCGTTCAGCCTGTATCGGTAAACTGGCAGCACTGTATTGATAGACACCGTCGGCGGGAGTTATGCCATGATAAGCAGACGCACCAATAAATTTGAATCCATTGCACTGTTGTTCGCTGCTGTGCTGGTTCTGCCAACAACACTCAAAGCCACCCAATATGAGGTGTCTCAATTGGCTAGCCAGTTGGGGTACGCCACTAGTTTGCTTGCAGATGAATTGCGCTATATCCGCGGTTTCGGAAGTGTAAGACAAAATGCTGATCGCGTAGCGCGTGAGGCCGAGCAACTCATCAAAGGGATTCAGCGAAGCCGAAGTAACTCCTATATCCGTTCGCAGTTTAAAGACATTAGCCGCAGTTATAGTGATCTTGAGGCCGCGTTTTTCAGGGCTAACAGAAGTTACTATAACGCTTATGCTAATAATGAGTTCGGTCACATAAGTGATCTGTTCAGTCAATTAAATGATACGTTCTATTATCTCTCTCCGCCAGTACGCTACGAAAGCTGGTCCTACTACTATTTACCTGGGGTGATTTCTCGTAGTCGCCAGCCCAGACTGGCAAATGGTTCTAGTGCACGCCGTTACAAAGGGAAAAATAGTTACAGGGGGCAAAGTAATTCCAATCGGCGAAATAATTCCAGAAATGTTACACGCCGAGATGAGCGGCAGATTAACCGAGATATTGTCCGACAGATCAACAAGGGTGTCGGTAGACAAGACAATAGAGATACCGGTCAGAAAAATAGTGGAACTGCAAGACGGCAAAACAATCGACGAGATAATGGGAACCTGAATGCATTTCGCGGTGATAACTTTGATCATCGCAACCCTGTTATCGAACGTCAGCAACGCCAGGATAGAGGCAATGATCGTGGAGCAGTTTCTCAGGGCAATGACCGACGTCAACGCGCGACTGGGAATCGGCGACGTAACCGTTAGGCGTAAACTCTGAAAATAGCCATCACTCACCGGCGTAAACTGGGGGTAAAAACCCACTTTATTGCCAATTTTCACCATTGATGCCGCAAATAGGGCTTAGGGCCATTAATTCTTCCTCTAACTAGCTGATAGGTAATGCTTTACTCCACAGGTAGTGAGGCTGGGAGATTGATTCCAAAATATATAGTACGTTATGAGTTTTGCCTGCGTTAAACGCATTAAATTTTTAAATTGAACTAATAGGCTAAAACTGTGAAGCAGCGAAAATGCCCTCAACACGAATGCTAGTACAAGTTTGCCGCATGTGATTTTATGGGGCATGAGTCAACTTGAATACCAAATACCGAATGGTATTCTTAAGAGATCGCGGGGCTTATCTTCTCGGCTTTTTTGCGTATATAGCAGGCCAAATGCCATTGCGTTTGCACAGCTCAGTTTAAGAACAGCAGCGCCTGAAGAAATACAGAAGAAGAACGGGACGTGCCAGGTCTCAGTTATTATCTGAGTAATATTGAAGTTTCTTAGAACTATCAATACAAGGGTATTGAGTCAGAATTTTTAGATAAAGCAATCGATTTCTGCAAAGATGAGCGGGTGTCCTCTATTTATAGGAAAGCAAAGGGTAATGTTTCCGCATTGCGTAAATGGTACGAGCAGAAAGGGTTTAAATTCGATAACACAAATAATATTTAACTATCCCTGCAATAATTTCTTACTATTACTCAGCTCTACTCCAACATTGGTTTTAATACCAGCCAGACATTCTCCAATATCATAAATTGTGCCTCAGCTATAGGGTGCAGGCCATCGTTTTGCATAAGTTCCGGTTGCTGTGGAATGCGATCTATCAAAAAAGGAACTAGCGCCAAATCCCTGTCTTTGGCAATATCAATAAATTGCTCGAAGAAAGGCAAGGTGTAACGCGTACCATAGTTGGGAGGAATCTGTATACCAGCCAGTAACACCTCAGCGCCGGAACGCTGAATCATGTCGATCATGGTTAGCAGGTTTTCCTTGATGAGATTCAACGGTAACCCTCTCAGACCATCGTTAGCGCCCAGCTCCAGTATGACTAGATCAGGTTTGAGACTGTTAAGCATCGAAGGTAATCTGGCTAAGCCACCAACAGTTGTTTCACCACTCACACTGCCATTGACCACATCAAAGGGGATGAATTCCTGTTCCAGTTTCTGCGCCAACAGGTTAACCCAGCCATCCTCTTCCGAGATACCATAGGCGGCGCTCAGACTGTCACCGTAAACCAACAGAATCTGCTCAGCTTCTGCGGCCTGGCCGGAATAGATTGGCAACACCAATAGGATAAAAATAAATTTTGTGATGAGCGATTTCATCTGATTCTAGGTACTTAACCCTTATTTGACCCTTGATTAATACCAAATACTGATTGGTAACTGATAAAAGACTGATTTTATAGTGCTAAATGGGATATGCAAAGGACAGCTGAGGTGAAATGACTAACCCGGGGGCTTAATTGGACTATAATACTTTCAGTTTTTATCAACGAGGTGGGCGTAATACGTGATCCATACAGAAAACTTGGTCAAAAGTGTAGATACCAGTGAAGGGCGTTTGACCATATTGAACGATGTTAATTTGGAAATTAAAGCTGCTGAGACCGTGGCTATTGTGGGGGCATCCGGTTCTGGTAAGTCAACTTTGTTGGGGCTTATGGCCGGGCTGGATGGCTCTACCTCCGGCGATGTCATATTAGATGGTCATCGATTGTCACAAATGGATGAGGAACAGCGCGCCGTGTTAAGGGGCGAAATGGTAGGTTTCGTTTTCCAGTCTTTTCAATTACTGCCTAGTTTAACGGCGCTTGAAAACGTTATGTTGCCTATCGAACTGAAAGGCGACCCCGAGGCGAGTAGCAAGGCAAAACAATTACTGGAGAGAGTTGGACTAGAGGAACGCTGGCACCATTATCCTAATCAGCTATCTGGTGGTGAGCAGCAACGGGTGGCAATTGCACGCGCGTTTGCAACCCGTGCCAAAATTTTGTTTGCCGACGAGCCCACCGGTAATCTGGATACAGCAACCGGGACAAAAGTTGTCGATTTACTATTCGACCTAAACAAAGAGTATGGCACTACCCTGGTGTTGGTTACGCATGACGAAAGGTTGGCGCGTAAGTGCGGGCGCAGCATAAGATTGGTTTCTGGCAAGAAAGTCAGCGACGAGAAGAATGGGGATGCTACCGGTGTCTGAGCAAAGGGCATCCACTGCGGAAGAAGGGAAGAATCTGGTCATACTGTTGCCGCTGTCAATGCGTCTGCTCTGGCGTGATTGGCAAGGCGGAGAGTTGCGTTTATTATTCTTCGCACTGGTTATGGCAGTGACCTCGGTTACCGGTATCGCCCTGTTTACCGATCGACTGGAAAGTGCCTTGCTGCTGGAGTCGGCCAATATGCTGGCAGCGGACAGGGTATTCTTCAGCCGCAGAGAAGCCCCCGAGGAAGTTATAACCGAGGCCGAATCTCGGGGCCTGAACACCGCATCCACGCTCTCCTTCACTTCCATGGCTTTTTCAGACAACAGCAATATGCTGGTAGCCGCCAAGGCGGTAAGCAACGCCTACCCCCTGCGTGGCGAGCTGATAATCGCTGATGCACCTTTTATCCGCGGAGTCCCGACACAAGAGGGCCCCGCAGTAGGCAAGGCCTGGCTTGAATCCCGCGCGTTGCCTGCGTTGGAAATTGAAGTGGGCGATTCAGTTTATCTGGGGGAAGCCGAGCTCACGGTAAGCAAAATATTAATCGCTGAGCCAGATCGACAGCAGGGAGGCATGCTCGATAATGTTGGGCCAAGGATAATGATCAACATGGCCGATGTGCCGGAAACCAATGTCGTGCAGCTTGGCAGCCGCGTTAGCTATCGCTATTTGTTTTCCGGAGACTTGCCAGAACTGGAAGGCTATGAGGCATGGCTGCGTGAGGAATATCCGCGTACGTATCGATTGCGGGATGTACGTGATGAAAGTGAAGAAATTAGCGATGCCCTGAACAAGGCAGAAAGTTTTCTATTGTTGGGGAGTTTGTTTGCGGTGCTCCTCGCTGGCATTGCAATTGCTTTGACTGCGAAGCGTTACAGCGAGCGGCATTATGACTATGTGGCGATATTAAAAACCCTTGGCTGCACATCGTCCCAGATTTCAGTCATTTATTTATCTATACAAGTATTGCTGGCGACCGCGGCGATCATTGTTGGCTGTATTTTGGGGTGGCTGATTCATCATCTTATTTTGCAGTTATTAAATACAGTTCTGCTGGTTGATTTGCCACCGGCAAGTTTTGAACCCTTTGTAATCGGGTCGCTAACTGCGGTGGTTTGTTTACTGTCCTTCGCTTTGCCCCCACTATTGGCACTTCGGGAAACCCCGCCGCTTAGAGTTTTGCGCAAAGATATGGGTCAGCAAACCTTTGGTGCAAACCTGCCTTATATCTTTGGCGTACTTGGTGCAGTTTTTCTGATCTTCTGGTATAGCCAGGACTTTGTGCTTACTTCCATTCTGGTGTTGTCCGTAAGCGGAATAATATTATTGCTGTCAGTAATCTCCTATATTTTGCTTCACTCTGGTAATTCAGTTGGTATGAAAGCCGGCAGCGCCTGGAAACTGGCAATGACTGCAGCACGCAGGCGCAGAAAGCAAAATGTGTTACAGGTAATGGTCTTTTCCGTAACAATCATGTCCTTGCTTGTATTGACCTTGCTGCGGACTGATCTGATTTCTGACTGGCAGGCACAATTACCAGAAGATACGCCTAATCATTTCATGATGAATATTACCGAACCTCAAATTGAAGGCATACAGTCCTTCTTTCGGGAAAATGGCATCGAGGAGAACGTGTTTTATCCACTTATCAGTGCCCGAGTGACTACCGTGAATGGTGTTGTTCCAAATCCCCGTCGTTCTCTTAACCAGGACGATGATCAGCGTGGCAATATTACTGAAAGCCAGTCAGAAAGCAGTGAGTTGGAAGAAGAGGTCGAAACTGTTACCGACGGAGGAGAAGCTGTACAAGGGGAACAAAGGCGAGTTGCAGGGGAATCGTCACCGGGTGATCAAAACGATGGAAGGCAACGAATTGGCCGCCGGCAAGTGACATGGGCTGAACAGTTGCCAAATGATAACCGCGTGACTAGTGGTAGTTGGTGGGATGAAACTATACAGCCAGGTTATGTTTCCATTGAGGAGAGTTATGCGGACTGGTTGGATATTCAGGTCGGTGACATGCTGGAATTTGAGATTAATCAGCAAACCATTTCGGCGGAGGTGCATAACCTGCGGAGTGTGCGCTGGGACAATATGCAGCCAAATTTTTATATCATCTATTCACCTGGTACGATTAACCATCTAGGCGCCACGTTCCTCTCCACGGCACGAATGGAACGGGAGCAAAAAGTACTGCTGAATGAACTGGTGCGCCTGTTTCCGACTATTGTGGTAATAGAAATCGACGCACTAATCGAACAGGTACAAACTATTATTGCCCAGGTAACCTCGGCAATCGAATTGATCTTTGCTCTGGTGCTGGTTTGTGGTGGGCTCGTGCTAGTGTCCTGTGTCAACGCAACGTTGGATGAGCGCTTTCACGAGAATGCTATACTAAGAACTCTGGGTGCCGGCAAGCGGCTCATTCTTACCAGCCTGTTTATAGAATTTTCAACCATTGGTGTGATAGCAGGATTAATAGCAACTCTTGGTGCGGAAGGTAGCTTGTATTATCTGCAGGAAGAAGTTTTTGAACAGGATTTCTTTTTCCATTACTGGGTGTGGTTAGCAGGCCCTGCGTTCGGCATGTTGGTGATTGCTGCGCTCGGTGTAAATTCGACCCGCAAAGTTGTAAATATTAGTCCGCTAAATGTGTTGCGACGGGTGGTGTAAATAATTGAAACAGAAAACAGGTTTGATCTTCAATCAGCATATCGCCTAACACTTGCTCTGACCTGTTCTAGGTAGCTTCCACCAAATAAAACTAGATGATTGAGCAGGTGGTATAGGTTGTAAAGCGGTGCTCGGTCGCGCCAATCATTCGCTATAGATGATGCGTGTTCGTAGCTGGTATAGAAATCCTTGTTGAATCCACCAAATAAAAGCGTCATGGCTAATTCGGCTTCTGCCCATCCCCAGTATGCAGCAGGGTCAATTAGTGCAGGATTGCCGTATTGATCGCAGTGGATATTGCCGGACCATAAATCGCCATGGATAAGTACCGAAGCTTGCTCGGGAATCCATTGTGATAATTTCGAAGCTAAAATTTCAATCAGCCTAATATCTGAAGTATCCAGTTGTCCTTGATTAAACGCAGTCTTCATCAAAGTTAGAATACGATAACGTGCAAAAAATTCATGTCCATCATGGGTTGGGGTGTTTATTTGTGATGTAGAACCGCAGTAATTATTTGCAACAAACCCAAAACTAGTCTGTGTCTTTTTATGTAATTCTGCGAGACCCGTTCCCAGCGTTTCCCAGTAATTGGTGGACGGGGTACCTTGTCCAAGGTCTTCAAGTAACAGAAAATTCGTTTCGCAGTGGATTACCCTGGGTACTCGTAGCGCCTGGACTTGGTTAAGCGCTGCCAGACCAGTTTTTTCAGCTTCGAAGAAGTCAGTAGGAGGACTGTCTTGTTGTTTCAACAACACGCTCGAACCCTGTTCCAGATAGATTCGAGTAGTGTTGTTAACGCACCCACCGCCCACGGGTACCAGCTGGTTTATTGCACCCAAGCCGTTTGATCTTAGCCAGTTTTTATATTGCGTAGGCATGGTCACAAGTCTATGCTATCTAACTCTATTTATGGGTTATAATCGTTGATTAGGCCAAACAAATGAATGCGATACGGCTTTTGGAGTTGCTATGAACATAGGTTCGATTCGAAACTTTGGAAAAGCAATTGCGACGCTGCTGCTGGTAGGGATGTTAATTTCTAATGCGGCGTTGGCTCAGCTTCTGTCTGAGGTCACGGATGAATTCTGCGTATACGGTGATTGTGTGAATGGGCGGGGCACGATGGAACTGGATACTCCCTATGGAAATGGGGAGTACATTGGTAATTTTCGCGAAGGAGAATTTGACGGTAATGGCCGTCTGGAAATCCCACTTTCCTTCGTCACTAAGGCAGTTTACTCGGGTAGCTGGAACAGAGGAATTCGCAGTGGTCGCGGGAAGTACTGGAATGGCAATGGGAGTTTATATATAGGGGAATGGTTGGACAACAAAAGACATGGTAGGGGTTCCTATTTCTTTCATCTTGCTCAATGGAATGAGAACGAGCATTCAGAATTCTGGTTGGTTGAAAATACTGAAAATTACACAGGTCAGTTCGTGAATGACTTGTATCAGGGAGAGGGTACTTACCGCTGGGCAAATGGTGCCAAGTTTGTCGGCGGCTTCTTTGCCAATGAAAAACATGGGCGTGGTACTTATTTTTACCAGACGGGTTCTCCGCGGAAACAGCTCTGGAATTATGGTGACTTCGTAGAATAGTGAGATCGTGCAACCTTTGTCAGCGAGCTGGGTGAGATAGATGGATTTTGAGTCCTTACGACGCGAGTATCTGAAAGTAGGTCTTAGCCGGGAAGATCTTGCGGAAAACCCCCACGCTCAGTTTTCTGGCTGGATGCAGCAGGCGCTGGAAATGGGAATTGGAGATCCCACTGCGATGACGCTTGCCACGGTTTCGGAAGCTGGTCAGCCTAGCCAGCGTATTGTCCTGTTAAAACACTTCGATACAGATGGATTGGTGTTTTATACCAACTACAATAGCAGGAAGGCCCTTGAGCTGATGGCAAATCCCAATGTCAGCCTGCATTTTCCCTGGCATGGCATAGACCGGCAGGTAAAAATAGGCGGTACCGCAGAAAAGATTTCCGCCGCTCAGTCGCTTAAATATTTCATCAGCAGGCCTAAAGAAAGCCAACTTGCAGCACTGGCCTCCAGACAGAGTGAGGTGCTCTCCTCGCGCTCGTTGCTACTAAATCAATATGAGTCATTAAAGCAGAAGTTTGCCGCTGGTGAGATTCCGGTTCCAGATTTCTGGGGCGGCTATCGAGTCAAGATTCGGGAGATAGAATTTTGGCAGGGAGGCCAGTATCGCCTGCACGACAGGTTCAGGTATTCACTGAGCGATGCAGGCGAGTGGCTAATAGAAAGATTGGCCCCGTAAAGTCCAGCAACAAATTTAAAAAGTGCCACGAACCTTAATTGCCATTTTCAAGCCGGTTGAGCTACACGAGTCTTCGATCTCACTCAGTTGGCCTGTAGCAATGGTGCCGTTAATGTAACGTGAGCGAATGCGACATCGGTCGCCAGTATCCATGGATTCGAAGCGATAGGTCAGATTTCCCCAGCCTTGCGTCTCAAAAAAGATCCGAGAAAAACCGCCCTGAGGATATTCCTCTATCTTGTCAATGTCATAGGAATAAGTATCCCCGTCGAAGTTAGAATTAAAGCTGAATCCCCAGTTCATGTTGCGAGACGGGATGTCATGTCTGAACCCGAAGCTGTATCTGCCGTTGCCACGGCGGCCCAGGCTTCGGTCTTTATTCAGGAACGGGTCGTTAACACTGGACTCTTCGAAGCCTAGGCTTCCAGTGATAAGCATGTCTGGCTGATTCAACATTCCCAATCGTAAACTGCTATCGAGATTAACCCCATACCGCTCACCATCACCAATATTGCCATTGGCCGATAAAATATTTGTCGCCGTGGAGACATCAACTTTTTCTATCACATCTTCCAATTCGTGATAGAAGAGATTAGAGCTAATTACTCCAGCATCATTGGGCAGGCGATATTCCAGATTGGCTTCATAGCGCCAGGATTGTTCCTGCCTTAAATCAGGATTACCAGCCACTTCGTTCTGATCATCATCAGCGCCGTCGATGTTGGCAGTGAAGTCGAAAAAGCTAAGCTGAGCCACATCTTTTTCAATGCTTGCTCGTAATTGCAAAGACGGCGTGATATCAAATCTGTAGTCTAGCTTGGGCCTGACGAAGTCGAAGTCCCGAGACTTAGAAATATCACCGGTCTGGCTTATTTCACTGTTTTCTAACAACAAAGTGCTCTCAAGGCTCATGCGGTTGTTGAGCTGCCAATTATGGATGGCGAAATACTCATAACGTATTTCTTCAACGGTGCCGTTGGCATTGGATATTGGCGCTAGATTGCCAAATACAGGAGAGATTGGCTCACCTGTTGCCAATCCCAGTTGCAAGGATGTGTCCAAAATTGTCTGAGCACGCTCAACTCCGAATTCCACATCCTGAGACCCGGTAAGACCCATGGTATAGGAACTGCGAATAATCCGTTCTTGGTTACGATTGAAGTTGGCAAGGTATAGATCTTTGGTTCTTGTTGCGCCATCAATCTCGAAGCGTTCTCTGGTGGTGTCGTCCTTACCCTCATTTATAATGAAGAGGGTCTTAAACCGATTGCCGTTATTGAATAGGTGTTCATAATCACCGCCGATTTCCCAGGCCTCACTGGTGGATGGAATATCTTCTCTCTCAATAGTTATCTGCGGCGGTGTGGAATTGAAATCAGTAATTTTTCGGTCGATTTTACCAGGAGCATCCTTGTCTTCCAGTTGTAGATTTAGGTGCGCCGTATCCTGATCAGAAATTTGATAACCGAAGTTAGCCGCCAGCGTGATAGGCCAAGAATCGGTAATCTCATTACGATCGATGGTGTCGTTGGGACCACCGTCCGGATGGACGCTGAATTCGGCTCCATCGCGAAACTGCCACCTCGGTTCGCGCTCGGCACTTAGGAGATATTCGAGTGGGCCGTTCTGCCCAGTAAGAGAAATCTTGGCGCCGGGCTGAAAGGTGCCATCCTGAAGATGGTCAACATTAAGCTCATAGGCAAAACTATTACGTGTTTCGGCTTCCAGGAGCACGATATTGATTACCTGATTGCCGCCTCTGACATCCAGGTCACCGGAGGTTCCTCGGATAATCTCTATGTAATTTAGTTGGTTGGCGGGTATACGACTTAATTGGCTATTCCCCTGATTATCCTTACCGGCAATACGTCGGCCGTTTATCAGTATCTGATCACCTCCAGCACCCAGCCCGCGTCGATTGCTTCCACCAGAACTGCCGGGCCCACCTTGATTGTTGCCACCACCATTGCCTCGAGCTACCGATATGCCCGGAATTCGATCCAGCATGTCATTGACCGAGAAGGGGTCATATTGATCAAAATAGGATGCTGGATAGGTCACCGTTGAATCATCACCAGTTGTTGGCTGATCCTGGGCTACAGCCAAATTTGAGCTTAAAGTAAGCAGTGCTGCTGCCATGCATAATGCGAGTGGCAATTGTTTGTGACTAAAAGCTGAGGTCATTGACAGTGGCTCCAGTTGAATTTTGGTTGCTGGTATTTAGTACTTCATACCGGTCTTTTCACTTTGCGCGCAAGTATGCCGTTTAAGACCGGTTAGGAAAACAAGCTGTTGGGAAAAATGTGTGACATTTTGTAATTCTGATGAAGCCACGGTGAATAAATAGGTAGCTTCGGAGTTACTGGACTGGCCGAACTGATGGCTTTGAAGAGAGAATACTTTAAATGAGCTTACAGAAAGCCTGATCAGGAAATCCCTGTAACCATGTGAGTGCCCATAAAAAAACCCGCAAACCTGAGCAGCTCTGCGGGTTTTTTTGTTTCATTGTTGGAGCTTAGTGCGCGACCTCTACAGCAGCATCATGCAATGCCATAGCCGTAAGCGATGAACCAGTCTGCAATATTATATATTGATGACCGTCATGAACCCAAGAGCTCATGCCATAACGACTTTGTGCGGGTGCTTCGAATGACCCAAGCTGTGCACCAGTTGCTTTATCAATAGCATAAAGCATTGGTGTGCCGTCGCTGGCCAGGTTGCCATAAACAAGCATGGTCTCGGTTATCATCATAGGGCCGGCAGAACCGGAACCGGTATTGCCGATGTCTACACCCTGCAGCTCTGGAAGATCCTTGATGCGCTGCGGTGTTTCACCTGCAGGAATCATCCACAAATGATCACCGGTGTTCATGTCGATAGCCGTGATACGGCTATAGGGTGGCTTCCACAAGGGAATGCCCAGAGGATGCCTGGCCCGAGCCCCACCATTACCAGCAGCATAACGGGATAGAGTGGTGCCAGTTGGTGCCTCGTAATAGGTGTCAGCCTCTTCACCGGAAACCAAAGTCCGAGAAGAACAACCAGAACTGGAAATTATATACATAATCCCTGTTTCCGGATCAGCAGAAGGTGGATGGGGAATATTCACTGAACCAGAGGGACACGCCAAAGAACCCAAAAGACCAGCTGGATTATTTCTTGTAACTGGTGGGTTAAATACCGAGCCCATTTGAAATTCGGCAACTGCTTCCAGTGCCATCTGGCGAATTTCTGGAGTGAAATCAACCAGGGTGCTCTCGTTTATGCCTTGCATATCGAAGGGCAAAGGTTTGGTGGGGTTGGGCTGAGTTGGCGACAGTTGCTCACCGGGGACGTTAGATTGCTCCACAGCTTCTTCAACGATTGGCCATATGGGTTCGCCGGTCTCCCGGTTAAACACATAGGTTCTGCCTTGTTTCGTAGCCTGGGCTACGATAGCTGTTGGCCCGTTCTCGGTCTCAACGTCCAGTAGAATTGGCGCCGTCGGTGTATCGTAGTTCCAGATGTCATGATGCACCATCTGGAAGTGCCAGGCTCTTTCGCCGGTTTGAGCATCCAATGCAATCAAACTGGTACCAAAGAGATTATCGCCAGGGTGATGTCCACCGTAATAGTCGATAGTAACGCCGTTAGTGGGTATGTAAACCATTCCCAGGTCCAGGTCGGCCGAGATTGGTGCCCAGGAAGAGATATCACCAGTAGTCTGCCAGGCATCATTTTCCCAGGTTTCATGGCCATATTCGCCAGGCTGTGGAATAACGTTGAACTTCCACATGAAATCGCCGGTAGTGGCGTCGTAACCCAGTATGTCACCGGCTACGTTTTCGATTCGAGATTGATTGTAGCCCTGCTCAGCTGAATTACCTACGACAACAACACCGTTTACGACGATCGGTGGTGAAGAGGAGGTGATGTAGCCTCGTTCTAAAGGCAGTCCATCATAGGGGTCATACGGGTGACCGAGGTCTGCTAGTAGATCAACTACGCCGGTGTCAGGGAAACCGTCAATGGGGACTTTTTTACCGAAACCTTCTAGGGGCTGTCCTGTCGCCGCATCTAATGCGGTAAGAAAAAAGCCCGGCGAGACAATGTAGATAACATCACGGCCATCAACCTGGCCATACCCTACACCTTTACCGTAGTCTGCGCGCATGGAATATTCCCAGCGGCCTGTATCCGGTTCGCGATAAGACCAGATAGTAGTGCCGGTCTTGGGATCAATGGCTACAACATGTCGCCGTGGACCTGCCACGGTATACAACCTGCCGTTGATGTAACTGGGTGTGGACCGACCACTTGTTGCCTCGAAACTAGCGCCATCCCATTCCCAAACCACTTCCAGCTCACCAAAGTTGGAAGCATCGAGCTGATCGGCAGGAGAAAAGCGGGTGTGCGCAAAATCGCTACCCAGCGTGGTCCATTCTACAGTGTCCTGAGCTAGGGCACCGAGTGAAAAGAGTAAAGCAGCTCCGGCTATAGCAAGCCGCTGCAGCTTTTGAAAAATAGAACTGTTTTTTGAATTCGTTTTTATCATTATTTTTCCCTCATGGATTAAACCTAAAGGTGGTGAATAGAAGAGCAGACTGCGTTACAAATATCTATCTGTTTGAGAGATTAACGCAGTCCGAAACCTTTGTCATCAACGGTTTAGTGTGTGCCACTGCACGTGCAAGGGAGAATAGCAAGCAGGCTTGCAATGATCGGGTCATATTCCAACATAGTGGTCATTTTCTGCTGTTTTTAGGCGGTAAAACTCAATCTAGCTCACTGCTGGCCAACATGAGTGTGACGGCTGGTCACAAAATGTCACAATATTATGGCAAGTAGTTGCTCAATTTGAACATTATTTACTTCCAGCGCTTTAGTTTTTTCTTTTCCAGCTGCCGTTTGAGGCGTGCATATTGTGGTAAGCCATTCTTAAAGGGCGGAAAATCCTCGCCCCTAATCAGTGGAAAAAAATATTTCCTGGCTGCATCGGTAATATGAAATCCGTCGCGACTTATGTAACTACGTGGCATCAATTTCTCTACATTTGCGACGTCGGCAAGTTTGGCTTCGCCAATGCGCCATGTGTATTTATTCCCCTTGCCGCGGATGATTATTGGCATCACAGCATTTTTACCCTTAAGTGCGAATTCCACCGCCGCTTTCCCTACGGCGTAGGCTTGCTCTACATCCGTCGCGGAAGCGATATGCCGAGCCGAGCGTTGCAAATAGTCAGCGACAGCCCAGTGGTATTTGTAACCGAGCTCGTCTTTTATCATCTCGGCAAGAAATGGAGCAACGCCACCGAGCTGTGCATGGCCGAAGGCATCCTTGCTGCCGCTATCAGCTAGAAAGGAGCCGTCAGCGTTCTGGGCGCCTTCTGACACTACGATGGCACAATAGCCAAATTTTTTTACGCAAGACTTAACTTTTGCCAGGAACTTGACTCTGTTGAACGGAATTTCCGGGAACAGGATGATATGTGGTGCATCGCCTTCCTGTTTACTCGCCAGGCCCGCGGCTCCAGCAATCCAGCCGGCATGCCGACCCATCACCTCCATCACGAATACCTTGGTGGAGCTCTCGCACATGGAAGCCACATCGAGCCCGGCTTCACGGATGGATACCGCCACATATTTTGCAACAGAGCCGAAGCCGGGACAGTTGTCGGTTTCGGGGAGGTCGTTATCCACGGTTTTAGGAATTCCAATACAGGTAATTGGAAAATCCTGCTGCAGACTCAGCTGAGAGATTTTATTGGCCGTGTCCTGCGAGTCACCGCCGCCGTTATAAAGAAAATAATGGATGTTATGCGCCCGGAATACGTCCATCAGGCGTTCGTATTCGCGCCGGTTCTCAGTAATTGATTTCAGCTTGTAGCGGCAAGACCCGAAAGCGCCGGCAGGCGTATAGCGCAGGGCGGAAATGGTTTTTGCTGTTTCCTTACTGGTATCAATCAACTCTTCTTTTAGCGCACCAACTATGCCGTTGCGGCCAGCATAGATCTTTCCAATCCGGCCTTTATGTAGCCGTGCCGTTTCGATAACACCGCAGGCACTGGCGTTAATGACAGAAGTCACGCCACCGGACTGGGCATAAAAAAGATTTGCCTTGCTCATTTGTATTTTTCTACTGGTCTGATGTGGTTGCGGTTGCGACATACTACAAGCTGGGGAGAGCCGCTGCAATTTTAAGATTTATGGCTTTACGCCAGGTTTGATGCAACAATCGGGGGCTAATTTTCACTGGATGAATACAATGCGGTTGATTGTCGGGTTGTCCGGGGCCAGTGGTGTGATCTACGGGATTCGCTTGTTGGAAGTTTTGCAAGCCGAATCTGATGTGGAGACTCACCTGGTGATGTCAGATTCTGCGAAGTTGAATATCACTATTGAAACCGATAAGTCGGTGGCTGCAGTTAGGAAGCTGGCCGACCATGTGCATTCAAATAAAGACATTGCAGCTACTATTGCGAGCGGATCATTCCAGTGTGATGGCATGATCATCGCCCCCTGTTCCATCAAAACGTTGTCTGCCGTGGCGAACTCTTATGCTGATTCACTCATGGTACGCGCTGCAGATGTAACCTTGAAAGAAAGAAGGCGATTAGTGCTTGTGCCGCGCGAAACACCATTTCATACTGGCCACTGTGAGTTGCTCTACAAAGCGAGTAAAATCGGTGCCATCATCGCACCGCCCATGCCGGCTCATTACATCAAACCCCAATCAATCGATGATTTGGTAGACCACCATGTGGGAAGGATTCTGGACCTGTTCGATCTTGACCCGGGATTGGTAACTCGCTGGCAGGGAATCCAAAAGGGAACACCAACAACTTAAGCCCAAATACGAGGATAAACTATTTGAATCTGCGCTTAAGTAGTTAAGTAGTTAAGTAGTTAAGTTGTTAAGTTGTTAGGTTGTT
>Ga0302137_1000111_pt1 | contig 31063 bp, 29 predicted proteins | sample CBN3_SCM_MG_FD_203127 | JGI IMG/M metagenome (GOLD analysis project Ga0302137, IMG submission 203127) | Marine microbial communities from Western Arctic Ocean, Canada - CBN3_SCM | ecosystem: Environmental > Aquatic > Marine > Oceanic | place: Canada: Western Arctic Ocean | collected 2017-09-15 | reverse complement strand
GTTACAGAACTGGTGCAAAGGTTTGCCAATTACGGAGTACAGGCAATTGTGTATACCGATATTTCCCGTGATGGCATGATGCAGGGAATCAATCTTGCGGCAACAGTTGAACTGGCAAGGCAATCTCAAATACCGATTATTGCATCTGGTGGTATTTCAAAATTGGCCGACTTGGTTGATCTGAAAGCAGCATGCAAAACTGAAACCGGTGCTGGCATCATGGGTGCGATTACCGGACGGGCTATTTACGAGGACGCGTTGGATCTTACCGAGGCCCAAGCCTATTGTGATCAATAGCAGCTAATTAACTTGTTTGAAAGGAGTGAAAGCCGATGGCGTTGGCAAAACGCATAATCCCCTGTCTGGACTGTGAGAAAGGTCGCGTTGTAAAAGGCGTGAAATTTCTCAATATTCGTGATGCAGGTGATCCGGTTGAAGTATCGAAGCGCTACAGCGATGCTGGGGCTGATGAGATAACTTTTCTTGACATTACTGCCAGCCATGAAGGCAGGGATACCATGGTGCATACAGTTGAAGCCATTGCCAGCCAGGTGTTTATTCCGCTCATGGTGGGTGGGGGCATTCGCACTTTGGATGATATTCGCACAATGTTAAACGCCGGTGCTGACAAGGTAGGTATCAATACCGCTGCTGTGGAAAACCCTGAATTTGTGCGCGAGGCAGCTGAACGTTTTGGCTCGCAATGTATCGTGGTGGCCGTGGATGCGAAGCGCGTCTCAAGTAAGGGTGAAGAGCTGAAATGGGAAATTTTTACTCACGGTGGGCGTAACCCAACCGGTCTGGATGTCATCGAGTGGGTTAAGCGTATGGTGGGCTACGGAGCTGGGGAAATACTGCTCACCAGTATGGATAGAGATGGCACTAAAATAGGATTTGACCTGGCTCTTACCAAAGCGGTGAGCAATGCGGTGCCTGTACCAATCATTGCATCAGGCGGCGTTGGTAATTTGCAGCATCTGGTTGATGGTGTGCTTGAAGGCGAGGCGGACGCAGTGCTGGCCGCATCGATTTTTCATTTTCAGGAATATTCGATTCAGGAAGCCAAGGAATATATGGCTGTCAAAGGCATCGAGGTACGTCGTTAATTGCTCAAGGCGTGATTTTATAAATCTTGTTTGAGTACAAGGCCTGCTCGGTTGAGCAGGCCAAATCAAAGGTTACTCAGTTTTGGCGCTGGGCAAAAGACCCTGACTTTGGCGCAGAGTCCGCTGGTTGAAACGCGTTAATTCCTTTCAGCAAATTCAATGCTTCGTTGAGCGGGTAGTCGTTAACCAGAACCTGTTCAGCAGAAATGATAGCTTCCTGCATTTCGGTTACAGCCTTATCCTCACCATCATTTCCATTGTCTAATCGGCCAGCCAGGTCTGCTTCAGTGTATTGGGCGGCATTACGTGAGCGCCTTGTTACTAAAGCTTCACCGACTACGATGTCAGGCACAATTCCCTGGGCCTGAATTGAGCGACCACTGGGCGTGAAATATAACGATGTGGTGAGTTTGATAGCGCGTCGCTCATCCAGCGGAAGTACAGTTTGAACCGACCCTTTGCCGAAACTCCGCGTGCCCATGATGATGGCACGACCATGGTCTTGCAATGCGCCAGCTACGATTTCCGAAGCAGATGCCGACCCGCCATTGATTAAAACAACCAGCGGTGTATCTCTGCCGGGATTATTGCGGCTTGCGGAAAACTCCATATTGGTTTCAGTCACACGCCCTTCGGTGTAAACAATCTTGCCCTCGGTGACAAAGGCATCAACGACTTGGACCGATGCCTGTAAAATCCCGCCGGGGTTGTTACGCAGGTCCAACACGATGCCCTTCAGGTCGTCGTGCTCGGCGTATAATTCTTCCAGCTCTTCTACCATTTCATCACCTGTATTCAACCGAAACTGGGACAGGCGGATATAGGCATAACCGTCATCGAGCATCCGGCTACGCACACTGGCCATGGCGATTACTTCACGGGTAATGGTTAAATCGAATGGCTCTCTACCTTCACGAGCGATAGTCACGGTTACGTCAGTGCCCGGCTCGCCCCGCATCATGCCGGCCGCTTCCTCAGGAAGCATTTCCTGTAGGGGCCTGTTGTTGATTTGTATAATCAGATCGCCGGCCTGAATGCCAGCCTTGTCTGCTGGTGTGTCATCAATTGGGCTGATTACCTTGATGAAACCATTTTCCCTGCCTACTTCTATGCCCAGACCACCGAATTCGCCGGTAGTGGTTTCCTGTAAGTTATCATAGTCGTTGCCTGCCATATAAGCAGAATGTGGGTCCAGGCCAGACAACATGCCACGGATAGCATTCTCAAGCAGGGTCTTATCGTCGATCTCTTCAACGTAAGACATGCGTATGCGGTCCAGCGCCTCGGTGAACATTCTGACTTCATCGAGGGGAAGCAGCCCATTCGTTTCCTGTGCCTGTGCAGGTATCGAAATAGCTATAAGAAGTGTCATGAGGCCAGTCAGCGCGGGACTTAACAGGGTTTTCGCCGATCGTTGCAAGATGATCATAAATAGTTTCCAAGAGAAATGGTGTGCTGCACATCTATCAGTATAGTGCGTATATAGTTTCAGGTTCTTTCAATTTAGGCAATTATTGTTTCGCTAAATCGTGGGCTAAATGGACCGAGAGCAGCGTATACAGGCCTGAAAATCACTACAGACATTCGCTAGCAGCCGCGGGATAGGGTTTTCAGGACGAATTTTTGTCACCAAGCCAAAGCTCCGGCTCCTGTGCCTGGCCATGAAGACGGATTTCAAAATACAGGGCTGTTTGATCCTGATTGCCGGAATTACCTGCTCAAGTAATTGGTTTTGATTGGTTTTTGCCTAATTCAGTTCTGAACTTCTGATGCTTAGCTCACTGAGTTCATCTTCCAGTTGATCAATAGACTGCTGAATGCGACCAATTGCCAGACTAGTCTCACTGATAGTGATTTCAATGTCGCCGAGCATTTGTTGTTGCGCAGTTTGTTGTGAATTAGCCTCTGTTAGCCAAGACTGAATCTGCGCGATAGCGGAATTAATTTGCTCCAGTTCCTGCTCAGGGTCGTCATTGTGTTCAGCACCGTGGATTAAGCTCGAGACGCACAGTACAATGGTAAAGCAAGAGCCAATGAAAATATTGGCTGGATAACTCATTGCTCGACTTTAGCTTCGGGCTGCAACGACTCTTGGTCTGCGATATCAAGCAGGGGGGTGCCTGTCATTTGTTCTGGAATGGGGATATTAAGTAGCGTCAGCAAAGTGGGAGCGAGATCAGATAGCGCGCCGTTACCCTTAAATTCTGCCGATGTTGTTCCTACATAAACTAGCGGTACTGGACCGTTTGTATGGGAGGTCAGTGGTTGCCCGCTGACAGAGTCCATCATCTGCTCCACGTTGCCGTGGTCTGCTGTGATTAAAAGTTCAGCGCCGGATTCTTCAACTGCCTTAACGATTCTGCCAAGGCAAATATCCACCGCTTCCACCGCTTTTACCGAGGCGTTGAAGTCACCGGTATGACCTACCATATCGCCGTTGGCGTAATTGCAGATGATGGCATCATAATCACCGGAGGTAATTGCCTCCACCAGTTTGTCGGTTACCTCGAAGGCACTCATCTCTGGTTTTAAGTCGTAGGTTTTCAATTGTGGTGAGGGAATCAGTGTGCGCTGCTCCAATGCAAACGGTTCTTCTCTGCCACCGTTAAAGAAGAAAGTTACATGGGCGTATTTTTCGGTTTCCGCGATTCTAAGCTGGGTCTTGCCAAGGTTAGCGAGGTGCTCTCCCAATACGTTGACAAGTTGTTGCGGTTGATAGGCACAGTTGGCGCGTATGTCTGAAGCATATTGGGTGAGCATGACGAAATCACCCAGCGCCGGCATTTTATTTCGCATGAAACCGTCGAAATCGGGAGCAGTCAAAGCGCGCGTAATTTGACGCGCCCGGTCGGCGCGAAAATTCATGAAGATAACGCTGTCGCCTGGTTTAATGGGAACCGTCTCGGCAGCTTCATCTGTGATTGTAGTAGCCTGAACAAACTCGTCATCTTCGCCTCTAGCGTAGGCCGCATTAATGGCTTCAGTGACATTGCCATGGCTAAATTCGGCTTTGCCTTCGGTGAGTAATTCATAGGCGGGTTGCACGCGGTCCCAGCGGTTGTCCCGGTCCATTGCATAGAAACGACCGATAAGGGATACCACCCGGCCGCAGCCACTCTCTTGCAGTTTCTGTTCGGCTCTTTGCAATGATGGCAGGGCGCTGCGCGGCGGCGTATCGCGGCCATCGAGAAAGGCGTGGAGATAGATTTGCCTGGCACCACGTTGTTCTGCCAATTCGATCATGGCCATGATTTGATCGTCATGGCTGTGAATACCACCAGGGGACAACAGCCCCAGCAGATGGACGGCCTGGTTGGTATTCACAGCCTTGTCCACGGCGTCTATCAACGTCGAATTTTGAAAGAAAGATTTGTCCGCAATGGCCTTGTCGATTCGTGTTAGGCTCTGATACACCACGCGACCGGCGCCCAAATTCATGTGACCCACTTCAGAATTTCCCATCTGCCCCTCGGGTAAACCTACTGCGGTACCTGAGGTATTGATGAGGGTGTGGGGATGTCCCGCCCACAGCTTGTCCCACACTGGGGAATTGGCTGCGTGGATAGCGTTGTGGTCGGTTGCTTCGCGATGGCCCCAACCATCGAGTATGAGTAAGAGAGCAGTTTTTCTGGCTAGTGGTGTCATTTATTTTTGCTGATGATTCCTGGGTTTGGCGTGATTAGCACTGCCCTTTGGGGTTTTTTTTGCAGGGGGTATTATCCTTTAATCCAGTTTTTTTAGCGAGTGTGGTGGGTTATCTGTTGGCGGGCCTCTATTTAGAGGATAGACATGAGTACGGGTGAAATATGCGGGCTAGGCGTGTATACTGCTTCCCTTTTTTGTAGGCGAGCCGGGCGTGCCCGAGTTTGGCAAATTAACAATGGTGCAATTTTTAGAATTTGTGGGGAATCACTGGGCTCTATCGAGTATGTGGCTTATTACTATAGGGGCCCTGATATTCTATTATCAACGGACGACTAGTAAGGCGGTAGGCCCACAAGCTGCTGTTATGCTAATTAATCGCTCTGATGGCGTTGTTGTTGATGTGCGGGATAAAAAGGAATTTGAAAGCGGTCATATTGTGGAGTCCATTAATATTCCGCTGATAAAATTGGAACAACGAATTACGGAGCTCAACAAGCACAAAGAGAAACCGGTAATCATTGTTTGCAAGATGGGGCATCAGTCAACCGATGCCTGTAGTAAATTACAACAAGCTGGATTTTCCCAAGTGGTCAAATTAGCTGGTGGCCTGGCGGAATGGAAAGCTCAATCACTCCCTTTGATTCAAAAGTAAAGCAGGAATTATCATGGCAGAAAATGAAGAAAACAACGAAGCAACCGCAGCAGCGGCTCCTACAACTGAGCAGCAGGAAGGACCAGCGTTCGCCTTGCAACGCCTTTACCTGAAAGATGCCTCTTTTGAGTCTCCTCGAAGTCCGGGCGTGTTTCAGGGGAAATGGGAACCAAAAATCAATTTCGATATTAAAACCCGGCAGACCAAGATTCAGGATGATGTATACGAAGTAGTTTTGGTGCTGACTGTAGAGGCTAAAATAGATGATGAGCTAGCTTTTCTGGTGGAGATTCAACAGGCAGGTATCTTTACCTGTAAAGATTTTGAAGAAGCTCAGCTGGAACAACTCCATGCTACGGTTTGCCCAAACATACTATTCCCTTACGCACGTGAGGCTATTGATAATGTGGTTGGTAAGGGCAGCTTTCCCGCATTAATGCTCGCCCCTATCAATTTCGACGCTATTTACGCGCAACAAAAGCAGGCACGGGCCGAGCAGGCAGCGCAAGCTAATGGTGCTGATAATAGTGATGGCGCCACCAACGCAGCGGCTAGCGACGACGCAGCTCCAGCAGAAGACGACAGCTAGTTAGAGCGTGCCGTTACAAGTTAAGAATCTATGAAGCCTAGCTGACGCCAGGCTTCATAGACGATTACGGCAGTGGCATTAGACAGGTTTAAGCTGCGACTATTCTTCAACATGGGGATTCTGAGGATATTTTCCTTTGGCAATTGATCCCTGATGGAATTTGGAAGTCCGCGGGTTTCGGGCCCGAATATCAAAAAATCCCCTTCTTTGTAGTTAGGATCTGTGTATTTTCGGGTCCCCTTGGTGCTAATAGCGTAGCAAACCGGGCTTTTCTGTGCCGCGCTAAATTCCTCCCACCCCTCATAAGTTCTGATTCCGGCAAACTCATGGTAGTCAAGACCCGCTCTGCGCAGACGCTTGTCATCCAGATAAAATCCCAATGGCTTTATTAGATGAAGTTGGCTACCCGTGTTAGCCGCCAAGCGGATAATATTTCCGGTATTTGGCGGAATTTCTGGTTCATATAGCACTATGTTGATCATTTTAGACAAAGTTCCTTTATAAATTTGACTTGAGCAGCGTCAAAATCTCAGCATTATTTCTTTCCAATATTACCCCGGTATTGTGTGACGGCTTCGGCAGTTCATTCCTCGGGTGATTAAAATTACCGACATCACTAAATTTTCTAAAGTATGGCTGGCACACCCCTGACGATGTGGAAGAAGAAACGGAAGATACTATTTATACTGACAGCCCAAGGAGCCGGCTGGAGTTTGGATCATTTAGATCCTATGATCGCGTAATCAACTGGCAAGAGATTTATATCGCCCCGCTTTAGTTTTAAGTAGAAGCTAGTGCGCTCGTAACGCTTCTTTATTTGGGGGGGATTCAACAGAAAGACAATACAAAGTATGCGTTCTCCCAGCGGCTTCCTGAATTGACTAATTTTCTTCCTGCTCACCATCGATGTTGATTGCTAGGTCCTTTATTTTTCGAGTTAGTGTATTTCTTCCCCAGCCTAAAAGGTCGGCCGCATCCCGGCGTCGACCAGCGGTGTGTTTCAAGGCAATGCGAATCATAGTTTCCTCAAACATTGGTGTGGCCTGGTTGAGGATACCTTTGTTGCCCAGATTGAGTTCTTTGTCAGCCCAACTTTCCAATGCCTGAGCCCAGTTGTCGAAGTTGTCGCCTTCCGATTTCTGGTTGGCAAACTCCGGAGGAAGATCAACTAGGCGGACCTCCCGACTTGAGCCCATAACAGTTACCCACCGGCAAAGATTTTCAAGTTGCCGGACGTTGCCGGGCCAGTCCAAACCGGTTAAATATTCTTCAGTTTCTGGCTGCAGAACTTTTGGTTCCACGTCCAGCTCTTCCGCTGCAATAAGAAGAAAGTGGCTGGCTAGGCGCGGGATGTCTTCTCGCCGGTCACTTAGGCGAGGAATATGAATTCGAATAACATTAAGCCGATGAAACAAATCTTCTCTAAACAGATGCTCCGTAACCAGCTTTTCCAGGTCTTGATGGGTTGCTGCAATGATACGCACATCAACCTTTACCGAGGTATGACCGCCGACTCGATAGAACTCTCCATCGGACAGTACTCGCAATAGCCGCGTTTGAGTTTCAGCGGGCATGTCACCGATTTCATCGAGAAACAGCGTGCCGCAGTTAGCCTGTTCAAAGCGCCCAGTGCGTTGGCGGGTAGCCCCGGTGAATGCTCCTTTCTCGTGCCCAAATAATTCAGACTCAATTAATTCCTTCGGAATCGCCGCTACGTTAAGAGGGATAAAGGGGTTTTCTTTTCTCGGACTGTGGCGATGAAGGGCATGGGCTACCAGTTCTTTGCCGGTGCCGGATTCCCCGTTAATCAGCACCGAAATATTGGAGTGGGACAACCGCCCAATAGCTCGGAACACCTCCTGCATGGCGGGCGCCTCACCGATTATCTCCTGGGTTTCCATGGCATCATCGGCGCTAACCGCAACATTCTGTTCCCATGCATGTTCCAGTGCCCGCTGAGTAACAGCGACTGCTTCCTCTATGTCGAAAGGCTTTGGAAGGTATTCAAATGCACCTCGAGAATACGAAGAGACGGCACTATCAAGATCCGAGTGGGCCGTCATAATAATCACTGGAAGCTTTGGATACTTTTCCTGAATCGTTGAAAGCAAATCCAGCCCGCTAATACCTGGCATGCGAATGTCACTGATAATGGCATCGGGTGTTTCCCTGGTCAGGCGATGTAAGAGGTCATCACCGTTTTCAAAGCTGACGGTTTTTACGCCTGCCTTGCTCAGGGATTTTTCTAATACCCAACGAATGGATCGGTCATCGTCCAGAATCCATACTGAATTGTGTGTGGTCATGCTCAAGTGTTCCTGATCATTTTAAATTTGGTTATGAATCGAGAATGGGCAACACAACAGTAAAACATGTGCTGCCGGTTTTGCTTTCGCATTCGATAAGTCCATGATGCTGACTAACAATGGCATGGGTAATTGACAAGCCCAGGCCGGTCCCATCGGCACGACCGCTAATCATGGGATAGAATATAGTATCCATGAGTTTTGGCAGAACACCCGGGCCATTGTCGATAACTTCAATGCTTGCTGCTAGGCGATGGAATTCAGACTTTACGGTAACGTTGCGCAACACTCGGGTACGCAATAAAATTTTACCCAGATGATGATCTACGTCCGGGCTGGCCAATGATTGCATAGCGTTGCGAACAAGGTTCAGCATTGCCTGGATTAGTTGTTCCGGGTCGGCTTTGATCTTGGGAATACTGGGGTCGTAATCGAGTTCCAACTTGACTACGTCGTCTTTGATTTCTGCCGCAACCAAATTTCTGACTCTTTCCAACACCTTGTGAATATTTATCATTTTCAGTGTCAGCGGCTTGCGCGGCCCCACCATCCTGTCAACAAGGTTGCGCAGCCGATCAGCCTCTTCAATGATGACATTGGTGTAATCGGAAAGCTCCGGGTCAGGTAATTCCTGAGCTAGTAATTGGGCAGCACCGCGAATTCCGCCCAGTGGATTCTTGATTTCGTGGGCAAGTCCACGGACCAGCTCCTGGGTGGTGGCACGGGCAGTGCTGATCGATTCTTCCCGGTTAATGCGATTGGACAGCTCAATTGAATTTAATTCCAGCAGGGCCTGAACCTCACCGCTTTCCTCGAAAGGATTTAGCGTATAGTCCACAATAATTGTTTTTCCATTGCTTATATGAAATTGAGCCTGGTGTTTGGTAAAGCCGCGATTGTGAGCCAGGGAGGCGAGCATTTCCTCAATGTCCTGTTCAGCTTTGACAAATATTTCGCCAATAAACAGCTTGCTTGCTTTGCGATCACTAATTCCCAACAGACTCTCTGCCGCCATATTGATATAGCGAAGATGAAGATTGCTATCCAGCAACATCACGCCAGTCTTCAAATTATCCAGCAAGCGTTTGTGTACGTTATCTAGGGTCACGTCAGTGTTCTCAGTTTTCAGCTTAGCCATGGGCGCAGCGGATTTGTTTGAGTAGTCATTTCAGGAACTGTCTAGTTAGGCCGTGCAATACATTATTCAATAAATGGTGCTGTAGCTGTCTATGCAAAATGTAAACCATAAATGGCAAGCTGCGTCGAATTCCCCTCAGGGTCGTTAGGTCGTATCGATAAACCAACAAGAGGTAACCTGGGTAGCACAGGATAGCAAGATTATGCACCATATTGGTGCATATAACAAGGTGGTGCGGTAATTAGAGGTTATACAACGTAGAAAGCCCGGCACAGGGCCGGGCTTTCGTGTTTAAAACAACGTGTCCGAGTTGGACTCGTTTTAGGCGAGGCCTTCTTTGGTGCTCTTTATAATTGCAGCAGCAACTTTGTAAGGATCTGCATTGGAGGCAGTACGTCTGTCTTCTAGACGTCCTTTCCAGCCATCTTGTACCGTACCAATTGGAATGCGGATAGATGCGCCGCGATCCGATACGCCATAACTGAACTGATCGATAGCCTGGGTTTCATGCAGACCTGTCAGGCGTTGATCATTGTCTGCACCATAGACACTGATGTGGCGTTCAATATTCCGACTGAATGATTCGCAAATCTTGGTGAAGACTTCCTCGTCACCCAGGTCTCGCATTGCGCTGTTAGAAAAGTTCGCATGCATGCCTGAACCGTTCCAATCCAGGTCCTTACCCAATGGCTTGGGCTCATAGTTGATGGACAGGCCATAATGTTCCGCAGTGCGTTCCAGCAGGTAACGCGCAATCCAGGTTTCATCGCCGGCATTCTTGGCACCCTTGGCGAATACTTGAAATTCCCATTGGCCCGCAGCCACTTCGGCATTGATACCTTCAAGGTTAAGACCGGCTTCCAGACAAATGTCCATGTGGTCTTCGACCACTTCACGGCCGTGGGCGTTGGCAGCGCCTACGGAGCAATAATAGGGCCCTTGTGGGCTGGGATAGCCACCTACGGGAAAGCCTGGTGGTAAATTGGTTTTGATGTCCCAAAGGAAATACTCCTGCTCGAAACCAAACCAGAAATCGTTATCGTCATCCTCGATCGTAGCCCTGCCATTGGTAGGGTGGGGTGTACCATCGGCGTTCATTACTTCCGTCATAACCAGGAATGCATTAGCTCGGTTCGGGTCAGGGTAAACTGCGACCGGCTTTAATAGGCAATCTGAATCATCACCCGCAGCCTGACCCGTGGAACTGCCATCGAACGACCACAGTGGGCAAGCTTCCAGGGTGCCGTCGAAATTGTCTCTGACTTGAGTTTTACTGCGCAAGCTCTGCGTGGGCTTGCAGCCGTCAAGCCATATGTATTCCAATTTTGATTTCATTTTCTAACTATCTCCTAAGTAATATCACTGCGTGATGTCATGACCAGCACGGACTTTTTTTGAATTTTGGCCACGGGCGAAAATCATAACAGCCTAAGTGGATGTATTAAAACAGCGCAGCCAATTTATTTCTCTGTTTTAGGAATAATTAGCGCTAAAGTACCAATACGCTCCGACTCCAAAATTCCTAGGGTGTTGCGTGTGCAAATTAAATAGCAATATATATGCCATCAATGGATCGGCTACAGAGCACATGTTTGTTGGGCGGACAATCGTTTCTCAACTAAATAGCACCATAATGAGGCACTATAAAAACCAACGCACCAAAGTAGAGCTTATATAATGATATTGCTTCCTATTTTCGGTTAAACGTGTTTTCATCCCCGGCCTTTTCGGCACCACTGTACTAATACCGAGAACCATCCATGTTGCTTTTAGTCAAATTGTTTCCAGAAATAACCATTAAGAGCCGCCCGGTTAGGCGACGTTTCATTCGGCAATTACGCAAGAATCTTCGCTCGATTCTTCGCGAGTTGGATGATTCGGTGTCTGTCACCGGAGAGTGGGATATGATCGAAGTGGAATGCGCTCGGAATGATGAAGTTTTAGCTGGTCTGATGATCGAAAAATTAACCAATACTCCGGGGATTAGCGCTATTTTACTTGTGGAAAAATTTCCGTTACCGGATATGGAAGGAATCCTAGCGCTTTGTAAAACCTATTTTACCGAGGCACTAAAAGACAAGACTTTTGCGGTGCGTTGTAAGCGTAAAGGGCGCCATGGTTTTAAATCTACTGACGTGGAGCGTGAGGTAGGGGGCGTGCTCAATCAGCAAACAGAAGCCGCCGGTGTGAAATTGGTGAAACCGGATGTCACAGTAAACTTGGAAATCCATGACGAGGAGCTTTTCCTGGTCAGCAATAAGTATGTTGGTCTCGGTGGCTTTCCGCTTGGTTGTCAGGATTCTGTACTGTCTCTTATTTCCGGAGGTTTTGATTCACCTGTATCCAGCTACCTTTGTACCAAACGGGGCCTGCTTACGCATTATTGCTTCTTTAATTTAGGAGGCAGGGCTCATGAATTGGCAGTGAAGGAAGTGGCTCTGTTTCTATGGATGAAATATCACAGCTCGCATCGGGTGAAATTCGTATCGGTGCCGTTCGAGCGGGTAGTAGAAGAAATACTTACTAATGTTGAGAATTCCCAAATGGGGGTTGTGCTAAAACGGATGATGCTCAGGGCCGCAGAGCAGGTAGCGGATAAGCTGCAAATTAAGACATTGGTGACGGGGGAGAGCGTAGCGCAAGTTTCCAGTCAAACTCTGCCAAATCTGGCGGTGATCGATTCTGTCATCGACACCATGGTCTTGCGACCTTTGAGCATGACTGACAAGCAGGAAATCATAGATAAGGCTCGGGAAATAGGGACTGAGGAATTTTCCAAAGACATTCCTGAGTATTGCGGTGTTATTTCAGTCAAACCGACCACGAGAGCAAGGAGTGAGAGAATAGACAGGGAAGAAAGCAACTTTGATTTCACTGTTCTGGATGAATCGATTAAAAATTCCAATTACCAGTTAATCACTAAATTGGTCGAGGGTGTGGCGCAGGGTAGTGCTTCGGTTAACGTGGTTTCTGAGCTTAGCAGTGGAACAACATTAATCGATATTCGCCATCCGGCGGAACTCGAGCTTAAACCGCTGGAGCAGTCGCTTATTGGCGAAGGGGTTGAGTTATTACATATTCCTTTTTATAAGCTGCGCACCAACTTCGATTCACTCGATCTTGATAAGGCGTATTTCCTCTACTGCGATAAGGGCATGATGAGCAGACTGCATGCTGCCAATCTTGGTGATGTAGGGTTTGAGAATGTGGGTGTGTTTTCGCCTGCTGATTAATTTAGTTCCGGTTCCGGCAGTACGGCGTAATTGCTACCCGCATGTTCTTTAACTTCTTGTAAAAATCCAACATCTAATTCTCAAAGCTGTTGATTTTCGGGGAATACCTCAGTCTTTGAAACCGATTATTCATGTAATAATCACCACTCTCGTGTAGAATCGCCGCTTTTTACCAAACCACTAAGCTGTAAGGCCAAAAAACAGGCCGCAGGCAGCACCGCTTAGCCAGCTTCATATATCCAGCACCAAGGAAAACCAGAGTGATAGAGAAAATTCGTAACATCGCCATTATTGCCCACGTTGATCACGGTAAGACTACGTTGGTTGATAAGCTCCTGCAACAGTCAGGCACACTGGAAACTAGAGGCAAGCAGCTTGAGCGGGTAATGGACTCGAATGATCAGGAGCGGGAGCGCGGCATTACTATTCTGGCTAAAAATACGGCGATTAACTGGAATGGCTACCATATCAATATAGTCGATACGCCGGGCCATGCCGATTTTGGCGGTGAGGTTGAGCGCGTTATGTCCATGGTTGATAGCGTGCTATTGCTTGTGGATGCAGTGGATGGGCCAATGCCTCAGACTCGATTCGTCACCCAGAAAGCTTTTGCTCAGGGTTTGAATCCAATCGTGGTGATTAACAAGGTTGATCGGGATGGCGCCAGGCCTTATTGGGTGCTCAGTGAAGTTTTTGATTTGTTTGATCGACTTGGTGCTAATGAGGAGCAGCTGGACTTTCCGGTTATTTATGCGTCAGCACTTGAGGGTGTGTCTGGTCTAGATGCAGAAGGTCTCGGTACGGATATGGAGTCTTTGTTTAAAGTAGTTGTGGACGAAGTACCTGCTCCGAACGTAATACGTGATGGGCCTCTTCAAATGCAGATAAGCGCGCTGGATTACAGCAGCTATGTCGGTGTGATTGGTATTGGCAAAATTAATCGGGGTATAGCGCGCCGCAATCAACAGGTAGTGATTGTCGATACCGAGGGTAATCAACGCAAGGGCAAGATATTACAAGTGCAGAGCCATATGGGTTTGGAAAGAATTGATGTGGATGAAGCCCAGGCCGGCGAGATTGTTTGTATAACTGGCATCGAAAAATTGAATATATCAGATACTTTGTGTGACCCGGGGCAGGTTGAAGCTATGACACCACTGACAGTGGATGAGCCAACCATTAGCATGACTTTTCAGGTCAACGATTCGCCATTTGCTGGCCAAGATGGCAAGTATGTCACCACGCGAAATATTAAGGAGCGGCTAGAGACAGAGCTAATTCACAATGTTGCCCTTCGTGTTGAAAGCGGGGAAACACCAGACAGATATAAGGTTTCTGGTCGAGGTGAATTGCACCTGTCCGTGTTGATTGAAAGTATGCGCCGGGAAGGTTTCGAGCTTGCGGTATCAAGACCTGAAGTGATTGTGGTTGAAGTCGATGGTGTGCGAGAAGAACCTTTCGAATCACTGCTAGTAGATTGTGATGAAGGGCATCAGGGTTCAGTGATCGAGGAGTTAGGTCAGCGGCGAGCCGAGATGCAGGAGATGCTGCCCGATGGGAAGGGTCGGGTACGTTTGCAATTTATTGTGCCTACCCGGGGTTTGATCGGATTTCGCTCCCTGTTTCTCACGTTGACCTCTGGCAGTGGGGTCTTAACCCACGTCTTTGATCATTATGGTCCAGTTAAGGCTGCCGAGATGGGAGGCCGCAAAAATGGTGTTCTGGTGTCCATGGTTAAAGGCAAAGCCTTAGGCTTTTCTTTATTTAATCTACAAGAGCGGGGTAAGCTTTTTATCAAACCCAATATCGAGGTTTATGAGGGTATGATTGTGGGGTTGCACAGTCGCGAAAATGACCTTGCAGTTAACCCAACCAAGGGTAAGCAGCTTACCAATGTCCGCGCTTCCGGTACCGATGAAAATATTGTGCTGACACCACCAGTAATCCATACGCTGGAGCAGGCAATGGAATTCATTGCGGATGATGAACTGGTAGAAATCACACCTAATCATATTCGTCTTCGCAAAAAACACCTGACCGAAAATGATAGAAAGCGCCATAATCGCGGATCTGAGGCTAGGGGGATCGTTGTATGATTGGTAGGATAGGCTAGGCCAGTGAAATTCTCTTGTAGTTGCTGAGTAGCTTGGTAACCTGTGCGGGCTAGAGCTTCATTGGTCTTGGCGCTAACATATGCCCTGGTTCTGAATAAGCAAAAGACAAACATCACATGTTGATTCTCTATCCTGAATTGAAGCCCTATAAACGCCACCAACTCAAGGTGTCGGACCTGCACGAACTGTATCTTGATGAAGCGGGTAACCCGGGTGGCCTGCCGGTGCTGTTTGTGCATGGCGGACCGGGTGGTGCCTGTGATGGTGGTTCGCGCCGTTTCTATGACCCTTCCAATTTTCGAATAATTAGTTTCGACCAACGCGGTTGTGGTCGGTCTACGCCCCATGGTGAATTGGAAGAGAACGATACAGCTAATTTGATCTCTGATATTGAGGCAATCCGGGCTTATCTTAAGATCGATAAATGGATCTTATTTGGTGGGTCATGGGGGTCCACCCTTAGTTTACTCTACGCTCAAGAACACCCCGATGCAGTGCGGGGAATGGTCTTGCGCGGTATCTTTTTATGTCGTCAGCAGGATTTTTTATGGTTGTATGAGGGCGGAGCAAGACGGATTTTCCCCGATTACTGGGAAGAATTTGTTAAAGCTATTCCGGAAAATGAGAGGGACAACTTGGTGCAAGCCTACTACCAGCGATTAACCGGGGATGACGAGCTTGCCCGCATGGCAGCTGCGAAAGCTTGGTCGGCCTGGGAGGGAAATTGCTCCAAGTTGCGGCCCAGCGGGGACACTATGAAGAAGTTTACCAAGGTCCACAATGCGTTGGCTCTGGCAAGAATCGAAACCCATTTTTTCATGAATTCAGGTTTCGTTGAAGAAAATCAGATTTTAAAAAATATGGATACTATTAAACACATTCCGGCTCGCATCGTGCAGGGCCGCTACGATATGGTTTGCCCGTTGGAGAATGCCCATTCATTGCATCAAAAGTGGCCGGCATCGGAGTTGTATATTGTTCGCGACGCTGGGCATTCAGTTTCCGAAGCGGGTACAGTGGACGCGTTAATTCGGGCAGTGCAGGATCTGGCAAAAGGCCTTGACGCTGCAGATTAGCCAGGCTGCGATTTATATGATTTTGCAGTACCCAAGTGAAGGATTCTTGAATTGATAGCATTATTGCAACGGGTCAACTGGGCGCGTATTCGAATCGACGATCTCATCCACGCATCGATTAAAAAAGGTTTGCTGGTCTTCATTGGAGTTGAGGAAAACGACAATGTGGCCAAGGCCGAAAAGTTGTTGGATAAACTTCTAGCCTATCGAGTTTTCGCTGATGCAGAAGACCGCATGAATTTGAATATTAAAGAGACTGAGGGAGATCTGTTACTGGTATCCCAATTCACATTGGCAGCAGATACCAATAAAGGCTTAAGACCAAGTTTTTCATCGGCCATGCCACCGGCTGCTGCGGAACAGATTTATGACCATCTGATTGCAGCAGCTACGCAACAACATGATGGTGTACAGAGTGGAAGATTCTCAGCAGACATGCAGATCGAATTGGAAAACGATGGCCCGGTCACGTTCATACTAAAAAACTAACCTAGTCCGCAGTTTGTTCTTCTTTGTCTTCCTGTTTCTTACGGATAAACCGACCGGCGATTATGCCCACCTCAAATAGTGCCCACATGGGCAGGGCCAGCATGGATTGGGTAAACGGGTCAGGCGGAGTCAGTAGCATGGCAACGATGAAGCAACCAACGACAACATAAGGTCGTTTTTCTGCTAGCGAGTCTGGCTCCGCTAAGCCAGCCCAAATGCAGAGAAAAACTGCGATGGGAATCTCAAATGCAAAGCCGAAAGCAAAAAATATTGTCAGCGCAAAACTCAGGAAGCTGCTAATGTCCGGGGCTACCTGTATGCCTTCAGGTGCCACGGAGATAAAGAAATCAAACACAATGCCAAAAAGCACATAGTAGGCAAAGGCTATCCCTAAATAGAAAAGCATCACGCTAGAGATGAATAGCGGAATAGCTAAAGTCTTCTCGTTCTTGTAAAGGCCCGGTGCGATAAACGACCACAGTTGATAAAGAATGTAGGGGGCCGAGATCAGGAATGCCACATAGAATGTCAGCTTAAATGGTGTGAAGAATGGCGACGTTGGGTCGATGGCAATCATGCTTGCCCCTTCGGGCAACGCTGCGATCATGGGGCCTGCCACAAAGGTATAGATGTCGTTAGCGAAATAGAAAAGCGCCAGGAAAAACACGATTACCGAAATGATACATTTCAGTATGCGATCTCTTAGTTCAACAAGATGATCAATAAGGGTGAGTTCTTTTTCGTCTTCAGCGGATAACATTATTCTTTAGGATCTGTGTTGTTGTCTTCGGTTTCGGACCCTTGTTCAGAGTTGTCTGAAGGGGGGGCGATCTGCTCTGCCACTTCTTCGGCCGAGTCCGCTGCTTCTTTTAGTTCATCTGCCAAAGCTTCGTCTGCGCTTTGACTTGCTTTAAGTGCGGCACTGAAACCTGGGTCTAGGTCTTTACTGCTAACAAGGTTTTTCACTGATTCTTCGGTATCTCTGGCGGTGTCTGTTAGTTGGGTTTTGGCTTCATCAAGTTCGGCAAGAACAGATTCGTTATACAGTTGCCTCTTGATTTCATCGGCATTTAATTCTCTTTCTATTTCCGATTTTATTTTGTAGAAACTACGTCTGAATCGGCCTATCCACATCCCGGCTGTTTTTACTGCGCCGGGTAGCCGCTCAGGTCCGACTACGATTAGCGCAATGGCGCAAATTAGGAGTATTTCGGATGGACCAATATCGAACATAGTGTATAACCAGGCCAGAGGCCAATTAACCAAGGGCTAATAGTATTAGGGGAAAGGACTTGTAGGTGAATTAGAGAGAGTCAAGTCGGGATAACTTATTTGACGCTCTCTTCTTCTTCTTCTTCTTCCGCGGCGGCATCGACAATTTCGCCAGCTGCGTCTTCAATATCATCTTCGCTCTCGTCTTTTTCCGCTTCGTCATCTTTCATCGCGGTTTTAAAACCTTTAAGCGCTCCGCCCACGTCTGACCCCAGATTGCGTAATTTTTTTGTGCCAAAAACCATTACGACTATCGCCAGGATAATTAATAGTTGCCAAATTGAAATGCCGCCTAAACCCATGATAAATCTCCCATACTGACAACACGTTTAAGGTTCGTGCTGCGAATTAATTTTGTCGTGATGCCTTTTCTTCAAGGCCGGATATGTTAAAACGTTTTTCTAATTCCTCCAACACCTGGTTAGGACCAAGGCCTAGATGGCTAAGCATTACCATGGTGTGAAACCAAAGATCTGCGGTCTCCCCGATCACGTCCTGTTTTGAAGCTTGATCACTCAAATTGCAATCCTTGGCGGCTAGAACTGTTTCTGTCGCCTCTTCGCTTACTTTTTTGAGAATCTTATTAAGCCCTTTCCCATGCAGACTGGCAACGTAAGACTCATCCGCAGAGGCTGCTTTGCGTTCTTCTAGAACTATCGCTAGTTGATTCAGTATGTCATTCATAGGTTTATGCTTAGTTTTGCCTGGCTGCCGTCTTTGCTTTAATACATTTCATCCGGGTCTTTAAGGACGGGATCCTGAATCTGCCATTGATCATCAATTAGCTTTTGATAAAAACAACTCTCGCGGCCGGTGTGGCAGGCAATCCTACCTACCTGGTCTACCAGATAACACACGCTATCATTGTCGCAATCTAGAAAAATATCGACAAGCTGCTGGATGTTTCCCGATTCTTCTCCCTTGTGCCAAAGTTTATTCCTGGATCTGGACCAGTACACGGCCCGTCTTTCGCTAACCGCCGTCTGCAGTGCCTCTCTATTTAGCCACGCGAGAGTCAATACACGTAAACTAGACGCTTCTTGAGCAATTACCGGGACCAGACCATCACTGTTCCAATTAATCTGGCTAAGAAACGATGGCATTTGGCGAGCTCGGCTATTCCGTAAAAGGGCTAGTATGCTATGTCAACGCTTAAAACACAAAAGGTAAACACCCAGAACAGCCAGTAACACAGAGAGTATTGGAAGGCTGCTAACCAGTGAACCTAGAGGTGGGTACAACATTAAGGCACCCGCGAGCAAGGCGGCTACTCCGGAGTTGCGCGCGCGAACCCGCTGCTGGGTCAACTCTCTATCGATATATTCTTGCTTCTTAACGAGTGATTGATTGATCTCTGCAAGTTGCTGACTATTGGTGGCGGTGTCGATTATTAGCTTTGGTAGTTCTGGCAGTTGTTCAATCCAGTCCGGAATGTTTTCCTGGACCCGGGAGAGAAGCGTCAAGGGATTAAGTCTTTTGCTATTCCAGCTCTCCAGAAAAGGGAGTGCCGTTTGCCACAAATCCAGATCAGGATAAAGCTGTCTTCCCAGGCCCTCCACATTCAGCAGGGTTTTTTGTAGTAGCACCAAAGAGGGCTGAACTTCCATATCAAATCGCCCAGCCGTATGAAATAATTGTACCAACAATTGGCCGAAAGAAATATCTTTGAGTGGCTTTTCGAAAATAGGTTCACAGACAGATCGAATGGCCGATTCGAATTCGTGAATATTTGTTTCTGGTGGTACCCACCCGCACTCGACATGCAAGCGAGCAACTTTTCGATAGTCGCGCTTAAAAATAGCCAGCAAATTTTTCGCTAGATACTGCTGATCTTCATCATTGAGAGAGCCAATGATCGCACAATCGATTGCGATGTACTGAGGCTGTTCAGGTTTATCTTTTGCAACAAAAATATTTCCCGGATGCATGTCCGCATGAAAATAACTATGATCGAAAACCTGGGTAAAAAATATTTCAACACCGGTTTCGGCAAGTAACTTTAGATTTATATTGTTCTTTTCTAATGTGGAAATATCTGAAATGGGTATGCCATATATTCTTTCCATTACCATGATGTCACTACGGCAAAAATCCCAATATACTTTCGGAACATAGAGTGCATCAGAGCCTTCAAAATTTCGTCTTAGCTGCGTAGTATTCGCGGCTTCTTTTTGTAAATTTAATTCATCTAAGATAATATTTTTATAGTCATTGATGACTTTAATAGCTCGAAGTCGTTTGCCAATGCTCAGATGGGTTTCGATCAGGCGAGCAGCCCAGTTCAATAATTTAAGGTCAGCTGCAATAGTTTTTTCAATACCAGGTCGAATCACTTTAATGACGACTTCTTCCCCGGTTTTTAGTTTGGCAGCATGTATTTGAGCAACCGATGCGGAAGCGAGTGGTGTGGAATCTAATTCGCTAAAGATTGAAGTAGCAGGCTGGTGTATATATTGCTCAAAGATCTCCTCGATTGTCGGGCTAGTAAACGGAGGAACATTGTCCTGTAAACATTGCAGTTCATCGGCTAAATAGCTATCGATAAAGTCGCGGCGAGTGGATAAAAATTGGCCAAATTTGATGTAAATAGGGCCCAGTTCCTCCATAGCCAAACGCAGTCGAGCATTTTTACTTTGCTTATTTTTTGGAGCTATAGACCAGGGAATAGCATAAATTCTAAGCAGCATTCGCAGCAGTGAAGCGGAGTGCTGTTGATCAAGAAATTCGTAAAGTCGATATTTTGCAGCGACATTAAGAACTTTTATAAGTCGGGGTAAATGGGACACTTTGTTTGTGGTCTATTATGTTAAACCGGATAATTAATGAAGAGATTGGTTTTCTGAAACCTTTGGTGTTGCACCTTCCCAAGTTTGAGGGGTGCAAAGATACCACCTGCGAGCGCGGCCCACAAGCTAGTGGCGTTGCGGTTAAATTAGGCTGTAAGCTCTATCAGTCGCCGATGTAGTCGCCTCTTGCGCGCTTCTAGTCTATCAATGCGCAATTTAAGTTGATCAAGGTCCGAGTAAAAACTTTCGACTTCCGTGGAATCGGGAATAGAATGCGCTTCTTCCTTTAAATACTCAATAATATTGTATTTGGTGTTTTCTCTGGCCTGCTGTGACCACGAAGCCGCATTTTTTATGAACTGGTCAATTTGATGCGTGGCGATATCTCCTACCAAAAAAGCCAGTTGGTCTTGCCAATCTATTTCAAGTTGTTGGGCTAATTGATAGATATCCTGAACCAGTTGTGCGTCACCATTAATAACCACTGCTGGATTAGCTAGTGCCTTGGATTCCGGTTTTTCTAGTAGCAACGCAAGCAAATCATAGGCATTGCCTGATATTTTTGCATCGCTTTTTATTTGCGTGTCTTCAGCGTTCAATGGGCTAAGTCTAATGGAGTCTTGTTGCAAAATTAGAGAAAGACTTAAGCTCGGCATTCTTGATTTAATTTCTAGTGTTTTGCCACTGAACCTGGCGAGATTTTTTTGTACAAGTGAATTTTTCTGCAACAGTTTGTTGAGGGTCTTTTCCAAGGGCATTAGGGCAACGGAGTTAATGAGCAAGTTCAATTATTTTCTCAATAGCCTCATGGTCGTCTGGCTCAGGCTTATTTCAAGCCGATGTGAACGGCACATATGCCACCGATTACGTCATGATGTTTACAGCTATCAAACCCAGCGTCGCGCATCATTCCTTCCAGCGCTTCCTGATCGGGATGCATACGAATCGACTCAACCAGATAACGATAACTCTCGCTATCACCAGTCACTACCTTTCCTGCAATAGGCCAAAGCTTTGAATAAATATCATAGGCTTTTTCCAGAGCGGGATTGGCGGGTTTGGAGAATTCCAAAATCAAAGTCCTTCCGCCCGGCTTAAGTACTCGATACATAGATTTTAGTGCAGCATCTTTGTCGGTTACATTACGCAGTCCGTAGGCAATGCAGATGCAATCAAAGGTATCATCTGCAAAAGGCAGGTCTTGGGCATTGACCTGAGTAAACGACACATTATGCTCGAAGCCTTTGTCAATAATTCGGTCACGGCCGACATTGAGCATAGCTTCATTTATATCTGCCAGTACCACGTGACCTTCTTTGCCTACAAGCGGGGAAAAACGCATACTGAAATCACCAGTACCACCAGCTAGGTCCAAAACACTTTGACCCGCTCTCAATGCGGTAAGCTCGGTAGTAAAACGTTTTATCAGGCGGTGAGTGCCAAGCGACATAACATCGTTCATGATGTCGTATTTACTTGCTACAGAGCGAAATACCTGATCGACCCGTTGTTCCTTATCGGCTATGGCTACTTCTTCGTAGCCAAAGTGGGTGGTTTTTTCCGTGTCTGTGAGCTCTGACATAGATGGATTCTTTCAGGGTTGATGATGCGTATTAGTCTTATGATAGTGGCTGTATACTAATTGCTTGTGTGTCCGCTGGCAACGTATCTCTGCTGGCACCGTGTGCACGCAATTTATCCAGGTAACTTTGCCAGAGTTCGTCTTCACGTTCACCTAACTCGCTTAAGTAGGCCCAACTGAATAGGCCGGAATTATGCCCGTCGTCAAAGGTCAGTCTGATTGCATAATTACCAACTATTTCCACATTCGATATAGCTACGTTGCGTTTGCCTGTCTGTAAGGTTTCCTGGCCTTTGCCATGTCCCTTCACTTCTGCAGAAGGAGATTGAACCCGGAGAAATTCTGCCCTGAGCGTGCAACTGGACTCATCGGTATAAAGAAGCTCCAACGTTGCTGATTGCTTGTGTAACTTTATACTTGTAGGGACATTTGCATTCATGACAAGTTGTATTCCGTAAAATTGAGTTAGGGTAACTCTGGTTAATGGCATATGGTCCCGAAGGGGACTCCCTAGAGGATATAGCGACTGAGGTCCTCGTCTTTGGCCAAGTCATCGAGCTGCTTTTCAACATAGGCTGCGTCTATGACTAACTCCTTGTCCGCGCTTACACCCCGGTCTGAAGCTGTATAGGAAAGCTCTTCTAGAAGTCTTTCCATTACTGTGTGTAAGCGCCTAGCCCCTATGTTCTCAGTTCTTTCATTTACCTGCCAGGCGGTTTTCGCAATCTTTGAAATACCATCTTTACTAAACTTTATGCGCAGATTTTCGGTTGCCAGCAAGGCTTGATACTGTTCCGTTAAGGATGCATCAGGCTCCTCGAGAATACGTTCGAAGTCTTTGGCGGACAGTGCATTCAGTTCGACCCTGATGGGAAGGCGCCCCTGTAGTTCAGGGATCAAGTCGGAAGGCTTGGACAAGTGAAAGGCACCGGATGCGATGAATAGTATGTGGTCAGTTTTAACACTACCGTATTTTGTTGTTACTGTTGACCCTTCGATAAGCGGCAGCAAATCGCGTTGTACACCTTCCCGGGATACACCCGCGTTACCTTGATCGTGGCGACTGGTTACTTTATCTATCTCATCTATAAATACGATACCATTCTGCTCAGTGGCATCGATAGCACGGTTCTTGATATCTTCTTCGTTAATTAATTTTGCTGCTTCTTCGTCTTTCACCACTTTCAATGCAGCAATAACTGTCATACGTCGGGATCGCTTGCGGCCGCTATTCATATTAGCAAACATATTTTTAAGCTGGCCGGTCATTTCCTCCATCCCAGGTGGCGCCATGATTTCCACACCTGTAGGTGACTCGGAAATTTTAATTTCAATCTCCTTGTCATCCAGATCGCCCTGGCGCAGTTTTTTTCTAAATAACTGACGTGCTGTCGATTGCGAATCTTCGGCAGAAACTTCTTCGCTTCTTGCGTGCGGGAGTAGGACATCAAGAATCCTTTCCTCGGCTAGATCTTCAGCCAGGTGTTGAATCTTTTCGATTTCATTTTCGCGAATCATTTTTACTGCGACATCAATCAGATCCCTAACGATGGATTCAACATCTCGGCCTACATAACCCACTTCGGTGAATTTGGTTGCTTCCACTTTAATAAAAGGAGCATGTGATAATTTTGCAAGCCTTCGTGCAATCTCTGTTTTTCCCACACCGGTGGGCCCAATCATCAAAATATTCTTGGGCGTAATTTCACTGCGCAGTTCTTCATCGAGTTGCATGCGCCGCCAGCGATTGCGAAGCGCTATGGCGACAGCGCGTTTGGCAGAATCCTGACCCACGATATGTTTGTCTAATTCAGAAGTGATTTCTCTGGGTGTCATTGTGGACATCTACGTTACCTATACCTGTTCTAAATAATGCTTCTGAATACTTTGGGAGTTGATCTCATGTAATCTCTAACTCTTCAATGGTGTGCTGGTTGTTTGTGTAAACGCATATATCTGCTGCGATCTCCAGGCTGTTCTCAACGATTGCCTTGGCATCTAATTCGGTGTTTTGTAGCATTGCTCGGGCAGCAGCTAGTGCAAAGGAGCCGCCTGAACCGATTGCCATTATGGAATCTTCCGGCTCAATCACATCCCCATTGCCAGTGATGATTAGGGAAGCTTCGTTGTCCGCCACAACTAGCAGTGCTTCCAGTCGGCGCAGGGAGCGCTCGGTCCGCCACAGTTTGGCCAGTTCCACTGCCGCTTTGACCAATTTTCCGTGGTGCTTATCCAACTGTTCTTCAAACCGTTCAAACAGAGTAAAAGCATCTGCTGTACCACCCGCAAATCCGGCTATCACGCGGTCTTTGTAAAGTCTTCTCACTTTTCGCGCATTACCCTTCATGATGATATCGCCCTGTGAAACCTGCCCGTCTCCGCCAATGACCACTTTGTTGCCGCGGCGGACCGAAACGATTGTTGTGCCTTTGTACTGTTCCAAACCAGTTCTCCTGCTTTACCAGCTTTTCAATAGATCTGGCCCTTCATTAATAGCCGTGTTATTCAAAGGTGCCGTGGGTTAAAGTAACATATGCAGCAACCGCAGTAACAAAAAGCGGTGCGACACTCAGTTCCAATGCACAGGAAATATGGGGAGTGTAATTAGGATTTCAAGCCGCAAGAAGCAGTTAATATGGGGTTTTCGGAGAAATTGGTGTCTACTGCAAGACTAGTCGGAGGCTGCCGAGATTGTAAGTGCGATGTAATTGCTCGCCTCTAGCCAATTCGCCACCGGTAGCGTAAGGGCCAGACTGGACCAGATAGAGTGTATTGCCGTTAGTCGAGCCTTGCTTCACGGTAGCTGTCAAACCGAAGCCTTCCATTTGAGTTTTCAGATTATTAGCGCGCCCATTTTCCTTGAAGGCCGCGGCTTGCAGCATGTAAGAACTACTCAAAAGTGCCTCGGGATCCTCTATATCCACCGGAATGGCATCTACGACCACCTCATAATCCTTGAGTTCGCTATAAAACTCCAATTGCAGCTCGTCTGGTGTCTCTTCTCCAGCAACAGTGGCGGGATTCTCCTCACTGGCTGACAGTATACTTGATACAGGGTTCAAATTTAGGGCGGGTACATTTCCTGATAGATAGAACAGTAGGCAGCCGAACACGCCGACAGCAATCCCAACAATTATGCCGGTAAATAACAGTGACCAAGCAGGTGGTGGTTCAACTGGAATTCTTTCCAGTAGCGGTTCCGGCCTGATTTTTGCGAAATCCTGAGTCATGATTGCTAGTTACCTGATTTGGCCTTTATTTGTTCAATGTTTTCATTAAGCCAAAAACCCTTTGTGCCACATCCATTATCGGTTGTTACGGGGCAAGCTATAGTTGATTAGCTCTGAATAGTGGCATATATCCCAATTCAGAGTTGCCTTAGCCGGGTTAAATTAAGTCTGAGGGGTCGACATCTACGCTCCAGCGAACCTTTCGAGACATTTTCAATCCTTGAATTTGCTGGCAAGCTTGATTGAGCAGTATGGATAAAGAGGGGCGAGACCGGGTGTGCAAGTGTAGATGCATCCGGTATCGACCGGCTCGTTTTTCCATTGGAGCAGGCATTGGTCCCTGCATTTGCACCTCTCCTTTGAGTGTTTGAGTCATTGATCTGAGCAAGCTGGCGATTTGATTTATTGTCGATATTGCCAGCTTGATATCCTGAGATTCACAGCGTATTAATGCCAGATGGCTAAAAGGTGGCATTTCCGCTGCTTTTCTTTCCTGCAATAAATTCTCGGCAATATCCTGGTAGCTACACTTGACCAAAGTTTGCAACATGGAGTGTGTGCTATGACGAGTCTGAATTAGCACCTCACCTGCGCGGTCTGCACGGCCAGCTCTACCGGCAACCTGCAGAAGAATTTGAGCCATATTTTCCTGACCACGGAAGTCGGCACTAAATAGTCCATAATCCGCATCCAGAATTGCCACAAGAGTAATGTTAGGAAAGTGATGACCCTTGGCTAATATTTGCGTGCCAATTAGAATGCTAGGTGCCCCGGTCTCAATGGTTTTTAATAAAGAATTCAGTCGGGACTTGCTGCGTGTTGAATCACGATCGATTCTTACTACGGGGTAATCTGGAAATTGTCGGCTGAGAAACTGCTCACTTTTTTGGGTGCCCATGCCCAAGGCAACTAATTGCTTGGAACGGCAACTGGGGCAGAAGTCAGGTATTGGTCCGCTTGATCCGCAATGATGGCACTTAAGTGACAAGGGGCTCTTATGCACGGTAAGTTGCGTATCACAATGCCCGCACTCCGATAGCCACCCACAGTTGTCACATTTTAAAACTGGAGCAAACCCTCTTCTATTGATAAAGACCAGTACCTGATTGCCATTGTTCAGGTGCTGGTGGATACGTGTGAGCAGCTGCTCAGAATAACCCGATTCGGTGTATTCATTAGATACGTCGATTAATCGCAGCGTTGGTGACTGCGCATTCCCTGCACGGTTTAATAGTTTGAGATGACTAAATTTGCCCGACAGTGCGTTCTGCAAGCTTTCCAGGCAGGGGGTTGCGGAACCCAGCACAATACAGATATTTTCCTCTCTGGCTCGCATCACAGCAAGATCTCGTGCCGAGTACCTGAAGCCGTCCTGTTGTTTAAAGGATGTGTCATGTTCTTCGTCAACAACTATCAGTCCTGGATTTTCAAGGGGCGTAAATACTGCTGATCGGGTACCAATAACAATTCCGGCAGCTCCGCTTCTGGCAGCTCTCCACGAGTTGAGTTTTTCAGTATTAGTTAGATCTGAGTGGATAGCCACAACAGCGCAATCGAAACGGCTTTTGAATCGGTTTATGGTTTGCGGAGTTAGTCCAATCTCAGGTACCAGAATGAGTGTCTGTTTACCGACCCGTAACTGCTTCTCAATGACTTGCATATAAACTTCAGTCTTACCTGAACCGGTAATGCCATCGAGAAGAAAACAGCGGAATTGATCTAGGGCATTGGTAATTTTTTTAATTGCGGATTTCTGTTCAGCGTTTGCCTTGAGTTTGTTTGTATTGATTTTTTGCTTAAATTCGAAGGCTGTTAGTTTTTCAGACTGCAGCTGCACCTTTTTAACCAGGTTTTTATCAACGAGCTGATTCAGTAATTGGATACCGAATCCGGCAGACTTACATTGTGCAGTAGTTAATGGCTGTTTATCTCTTAATAACTCTAACAAGGATATTTGCTTGTAGGCTCGACCAAGGGAACTGGGTTCAATAGCCATTCCGCTTTCGGTTATTTGCCAACTATCGAAGATTGGATACAAAGGGGTATTTTGGCGGAGGCTGGCAGGCAAAGCAGCGGAAAAAACGGCGCCAATTGGGTGTTGATAATAATCGGCCGCCCATAAAAGAGAAGTTAACAGTGCCGTTTCGAAAAGCGGCTCATCATCGATGATATCTACTATTGCCCTTAGTTTCTTTGGTGCTACATCGGTTTTATCCGATGTTTTAACAAGCACCCCCACAATTTTCCGATTGCCAAACGGTACCAGAACTCTGATGCCAGGTCGTAACCGGCGCATCGCGAGCCCCTCAGACCCTGCCGGCAGTAGGTAGTCGAACAAGCTTCTCAATGGTGAGGGAACCGCTACACGAAGAATAAGTTGATTAGGAGCGGACATCGGGTTAGTGGGCTTCCGATAAATTAGTAAGTTTGGGAAAAGCTAGGATCGCAGCATGTTAAATTCAATCAGCTTGGCAAACAACCACATCTATCTCTCACTTTGTGAAATAATTGTGACTCCAATTATTGAGTGAGGACTAGTTTGATGATGGACGAACCAATTCCAACAGAGTTATTGGAAGCCCGGGTTGAGATTGATCGCATTGATAGAGAGCTGATCGCATTACTGGCAGAGCGATTTGCCCTGACTCACCAGGTTGGTAAAGTGAAAGCTGCAAGGAGTCTAAATGCGGTGGATCCTGCCAGAGAAACAATGAAACTCGAGGAAATCCGCGCACTTTGCGAGCAATACCAGCTGAATCCGCAATTGGGGAAAGCACTTTTCACGCAGATCATGGAAGATGTAGTGAAGAATCATCAGCTGCTGGCTGAGCAAGAATGATTGGACTCAATTTCTAACATCTCAGAATCAGGGCAAACCAATTAGCACTTGCGTCAGATATCTACTCTGATAGAATGCTCGCCCCTTACGCCAATTGGCCCGAATCGGGTTGGGGTGTGGTGCCAGGATTCAACGATAATCCAGGTGGCGACACCAATAAATAGGTAACGACATGAAACCAAATATTCACCCAAAATACGGTCCTGTAAAGGCGACATGCAGTTGCGGCAACGTAGTCGAGACGAAGTCAACTCTAAGCGAAGATATCTTAATTGAGGTGTGCTCCGAATGCCATCCGTTTTACACTGGTAAGCAAAAGATGTTGGACAGTGGCGGCCGGGTAGACCGATTTAAGAAGCGTTTCGGTAGCCGAAAAATCTAAGCTGTTCCTGATGACCAAAGCACAGCAATAGGCTGTGCTCCTCTAAAAAATCGTTTCAGTACGTACTTCGACTTCTTCTTCAGTCAGATCAGTGCCTGGCAACAGGTAGTCAGACACTTGTGGCGCATTCTCTGCACGGAAAAATTCAAATACCGTATTGTCTTCACCCGGCGTAGCAAGTTCCCCGGTGGACTTGTCAATTAGACGATCCACTAAACCATCCGGCCGCTTCATGGTATTCTCGGGTGCGTCAATCAGCGCCGCCCTCATATAATCGATCCAGATAGGGACTGCGACTGTCGCTCCCTGTTCCGCCTCACCGAGGGGCTTAGGTTGATCAAAACCAACGAAAACGGTTGTGGCGATGTCTCGATTAAATCCAGAAAACCACAGTTCCTGCGGCCCGTTTGTGGTGCCGGTCTTACCCATTAAATCACTGCGGCCCAAGTCGCGTTGGACGCGGTTACCGCTGCCTTCTTCTACCACCGAGCGCAACATTGAGTTAAGTATGAATGCAATTCTGGGGTCGATGATCTGCGGTGCCGCGTGAATGTTTGCGGCTACATCGCTACCCGCATCGGTGCAGTTCTCACATACCGTAAGAGGGTTCGAGAGATAGACCACCCCATCGGCGAGGCTGGAAACTTGATTAATAAACCAAGGCTCCACCTTATAACCTCCATTGGCGATGATTGCATAGGCGGTGACCAATTGCACAGGTTGTACATCCTGGCTACCCAGCGCTACTGTTAAGTCGTTGTGGGGAAAACTCTCAGATTGAAAACCGAATTTGGAAGCAAACGGTAATACTTTATCAGAACCAACTTGGTCGTAGAGACGCACTGTTGGGACGTTCCGAGACTCCTTTAAAGCAAATCGCAGGGTGATCGGGCCGAGGAAATTGTTTTCGTAGTTGTTAGGCCGATAATCTCCACGTGTAATTGGTGCATCGTTAATGGTGCTGGCGGCAGAATAACCGTTCTCTAGTGCAGCGCCGTAGACAAAGGGTTTGAAATTTGAGCCTGGAGGCCTTGCTGTAAGCACCCTATTTACCTGACTGCGTTGAAAGTCGTAGCCTCCAATCAGTGCCAATATTTTACCGTTGTCTGGAGACATGGAAACCAGCGCTCCTTGGATGTCTGGCACTTGACCCAGCGACCAACCGGCGTCATTTGACTTGACTCGAATCAGGTCGCCCAGTTGTACGATGTCAGATGCTTCTTGCGGTGGCGGCCAGGCTTCATTTTGATCTATATAGGGTCTGGCCCAGCTCAGACCCTCCCAGGGCACTTCAATAATATCTCCTGATTTAAGCAAGGCTTTTATGCTTCGCGTCTCGACTTCAACCACAATGGCCGGCTGTTGGTTGCCATAAATTGGGACAGTTTGTAGTTGTTCCAGCCAGTTTAAATTTGGGTCGAATCCACGGGCAGGATAGTTTGTATCCGGGCCGCGGTAGCCATGGCGTTTGTCATAGTAATTTTCCAGGCCATTAATCAACGCCTGATTGCTTGCCAATTGCTTTGCACTGTCAATCGTGGTGATGACCTCAAAGCCCTGGGTGTATGCATCTTCCCCAAAGTCACTATAGAGCTGCTGTCTAACCATCTCAGCAACATAGGATGCGGGGATTTCAATATTGCGATTGTGGCGACTAGCGGTGACGGGGGCATTAATTGCTTCGTCCAGCAAAGCTTGGCTAATCATGCCTTCTTTAAACATGTTCAGCAGTCTTGTTTCACGGCGCTCAACGGCCCGCCCAGGATTGCTTAATGGGTTGCAGGTAGAAGGGCAAGGTAACAGGGAGATCATCATTGCAGCCTCGGCGAGGCTCAATTCATTTGCCGGCTTACCGTAATAGACGAACGCAGCAGCACCAATGCCGTCGGCGCCCGCGCCAAAATAAATGGTATTTAGATACAGTGCGAGAACCTCTTCTTTGCTTAGCTCTCGTTGTATTTGCAATGCAAACGGTATTTCCTTGAATTTACGCAAATAAACATTGTCACTATCGAAGGATATGTTGTTTGCCAGTTGCATGGTGATAGTGCTGCCGCCACCGAGGTTTACGCCACGGATAAAACCATAGAAACCCCTGAATAAAGCCTGGATATCAACGCCGGGGTGGGAGTAAAAGCGCACATCCTCAGTCGCGATGAGCGCATTGATCAGCACATTGGGTATTTCTTCAAAATTTACCGGGTTTCTGCGATTGCCAATTTCATCTATGAGTTTGTTATCTGCTGTGTAAATTCGCAAAGGAGTTTCAAGCTGCACGTTTTTGTAGGTTTCAGCAGAAGGAAGTAGTGGAGCCAGGTACAAATAGGCCGCAGCCGCCACCATACAGGCGCCCATTAGAATGATAGTCCCCAATAGGCCTGTCCATTTCAGATAATTGTGGTAAATTTTAGCCACTTAACAAACCGCTTATTTGGGTTAAAACTATAACCTTGTTTACAATGTACTGTATCCATAACCGATTATATAATCGGGATACACATTAACTAGTATTAAATTGACTAGGAAAAAAGGAATTATTATACACCTGAACCATAATAGTAAGCGGATAGTAAAGAAACAACTGACAGCTAAACCTTCCGGCACCAACTGATTAGTGATTATTA
>Ga0302137_1000100_pt1 | contig 32040 bp, 31 predicted proteins | sample CBN3_SCM_MG_FD_203127 | JGI IMG/M metagenome (GOLD analysis project Ga0302137, IMG submission 203127) | Marine microbial communities from Western Arctic Ocean, Canada - CBN3_SCM | ecosystem: Environmental > Aquatic > Marine > Oceanic | place: Canada: Western Arctic Ocean | collected 2017-09-15 | reverse complement strand
TCGACGGTAGCGCAGCCATAGACGCGACAAAGGCCCGGAACCGTTGAGATTCCGGGCCTTCTACTTGGTGGCGGGGGCAGGATTTGGACCTGCGACCTTCGGGTTATGAGACCGTTGAGACTGTTTTCAAGAAGTGGTCCGTGGCCAGGGGTTCTGGTCGACCTCTCGAACGGGGCTGATCGATGCTCTCCCGTCGCTCAGTGGGTACGCGCGGGCCCTTACCCTGCGACTCGTCGCCTATGTACGTTCGTCGTCTGAAACTTTTGGGCCTCTCTTGAGGTGAAAGGTCTGAGGATTTAGAGTGCTGGAGATGAACGAGCGCATCAATGACGTTCCACAGCTCGACGGTGTTCCTCTCGCGCCGCCGACAGACGACACATTCATGGACCCGCGCGGGTACACATCACCTGCGTTCTTCGAACTGGAGATGCACAGGGTCCTGCCTCGTTGCTGGATGTTCGTCGGAGATGCCAACGACATCGCCGAACCTGGCGATTATCTCACCGAGGTGATCGGCAGAGAGCCGGTTGTAGTCGTCAGGGGAGATGACGACAACGTTCGAGCGTTCAGCAATGTCTGCCCTCATCGCGCTGCAATCATTGCGGATGGGACCGGAAACTGCGGACGTTTCTTGGAATGCCCCTACCACGGGTGGAAATTCGCCACCGATGGGCATTTGGCGGCCGTTCCGTACAAATCGAGCTTCGTGGGCTCGATCGATCTCGACACGCTCGGGCTAACCCCGATTCGCATCGAGATGTGGGAGCGCTGGATGTTCATCAACGTGAGTGGCGATGCTCCGCCGCTGCTCGATTGGCTGGAGGACATGCCAGCCACGCTCGCACATCACGATCTTGGTGCAACGACTCGCGTCCACCAGCTCGACGACCATGTGCAGGCGAACTGGAAGATCCTTATGGACAATGCATTCTGCGATTACCACCTTCCGATCGTCCACGAAAACTCCCTGGGCCAGTTCATCGACCCTCGGTCGCTTGAAGAATCGGTGAACTGGTACACCGGGACGCTCCACGCTCCTTCACCACCACCCGAAGAGGGGGGGTACGAACGTAGAGCGGGAATAGACGGCCCAGCCTCGGAGGGATCATTCGGATTCGGTGTGTTCCCGAACTTCTTCGTGTCCGCGTATCCCAATGGTGGCTGCACGGTTATGTGGTGGACTCCGCTGACGATCAACACCTCCCGTGCGCGCGTGATGGGCTACAGCCATGATCCAGAGACCGACCCGCGAGCCGGTTTGGATCTACTCAAGGCGGTTCAGACCGAGGATTACGCGATCTGCGAGAACGTGCAGCATGGGGTCCGCTCGACGCTCTACCGCCCTGGCCCGCAGCACGGACTCGAGCTACGAGTTCGCGGTTTCCAGCAGCTGCTCATCACCATGCTCGCAGAAGAAGTTGCTGCTCAGCGCCAAGAAGACCCAGCGAGAGGGGCTTAGGTCCAGGCGTGGGAGTCGACCCGCAGGTTCAATCCGTGCTCGACAGATTCGCGCAATCGGCACGCGGTGCGGCTCTTCCATCGGTCGAGGCTCTACGCATCCCGAATCCGGCAATCATGGCGATGCGGTGGTCAGCGGTCGACATCGCGTCGGTCAGCAACCTCGAAATCCCGGGGCCCGATGGCGCTTTGCGAGCTCGGCTCTACGCGACCAATAACTCATCGCCCGCACCCACCGTCGTCTATTTCCATGGCGGTGGTTGGGTGGCAGGAAGTATCGACAACCACGACGGTTTCTGCCGGCATCTCGCGAAGAGGAGCCGCTGCGCGGTCCTGAGCGTCGACTATCGTCTGGCGCCCGAACACCGCTTTCCTGCGGCGGTCAACGATGCGGTCGCCGTCGTTCGATGGGCGAGTGCGCATGGTCGGTCGGTGGGGATCGATAACACCAAGCTCGCCGTGGCGGGCGATAGTGCGGGCGGAAACCTTGCCGCAGTCGTCCCGTTGGTGCTGCGAGAAGAAGATGCACCGCCGCTGGCCGCACAAATCCTGCTGTTTCCGATCACAGATCACGAGTTCGACAGCGAATCGATGCTCGCGTCCGGCGAAGGCTTCTTCCTCACCCGCGAAGGGATGATGTGGTATTGGTCGCAATACCTCGAAGACGAACGCTTCGGAGATGACTGGCGAGCGTCTCCCCTACGCGCTCCCGATCTGTCCGGGCTGCCTCCGGCAACAGTCCTCGTGGCCGAGTTCGATCCCCTGCGCACACAGGCCGAGCAGTACGCCCAACGATTGGTGGCCGCAGGAGTCGACACTGACCTACATTGCTTCGACGGCATGATTCACTCGTTCGCGAATCTCCGTCAGGCCATCGACCGCGCCGAAGAGGCGATGAACGTGGTGGTGGCAGCGGTTCGCCGCCAGCTTGGAACTGTGCCCAGCTGATCTCAGAGCAGCTCGATCTCGATGTCCTTGTACGGCACCGTACCCACATTGATCGCGGTCTCGGTTCCCCCGGCGGGGATGAATGCCGTTCGCCCCGGGGTGACCTCGGCCTCGTGGTATCCCTCATGGTCGTCTTTGGAGCCCGGCGCCGGCCGAACCCCAACGCGATCTCCCGCAATAAGAATCACGATGTAGTCATTGTCGTGATGGTGTTCTGGTGAGCTCTCGCCGGGCTGCAGGTCCATTTCCCAGATCCGAACCTGTTCATTCTCGAAGAGAACTCGATCTGCTATTGACCCCATGCCGCTCTCGTCGCTCATTCTTGTAACCACCTTTCGCCGAAAGATCAGAACGTAATCTTCGTCTTGAACAGTTTCTGGGCGATGAACATTGCGACGACCACCACACCCCACATTGCGACTGCCATGACCGCGACGTACGGCATCCGACCGTTCGCGTAGTAGCTGTACATCACCGTCGACACGACTTCGGTTCCGACGTCGAAGAGCAGCACCGACGTAGTGAACTCCCGGAGGAACGTGACGAAGGCGAGAACTCCGCCTCCGACCAGCGCGGGAACGAGCAACGGCAGCACGATTCGAACCATAGTGGCGCGCTGCGTCGCGCCGAAAATCCGACTCGCATGTTCGAGCTCGCTCGACAGCTGGATGACGGGTCCGGTCATCTGTCTTACTGCGATCGGTAAGAAATAGACGACGTAACCCATACCGAGGATCCAAAGGGTACTGAACACCCGGAATCCTCCAGGAAGCTCCAGGCTGATGTAGGTGAACAACAGCGCGGTTGCGAGCACCACGGCCGGAATCGTCAGAGGCAGAGCGGCGCTGTAATCGAGACCGCGGCTCCATCGAGACGGGTTCCGAACGACGATGTAGGCGATAAACGCCCCGAGGATCATCACGACAATGCCGGCGCCAACCGCCAACGTCAGGCTGTTCTTGACCGCACGCCATATAACTGCGTTGTCGGCGAGCGACTCGTAGTTGTCGAACGATGCCCGGCTGTAGAGCGCTCGGCTGGGACGACCGATGAACGGGAGCAACGACCCGAGCGCGACGGCTGCAAACGGCAATACGAGTGTGAGCGTGAAGAAAAACGCACACCCGGCGAACACCACCCAACGCCATAGGCCCAACCGAATCGGCGCGATCCGAGCCCCGCGACCTCCAACCGTCACATATCGCTGCGTGTGGCGGATGTTGCGCAGGTACGCCCACAACACAACCAGCGAGATCATCAAAAGCAGAACTCCGATAGCTGCCGCTCGGCCGTAGTCAGGTGGGAATCGGACGCGTAGGGCTCTGTAGATGTCGGTCGTGTAGACGTCGACACGCGACGAGAAGCCGAAGAGCAGCGGAACCTCCATCGAACCGATCCCGATGATGAAGCAGAGGACCGCAGCCGACATGACCGATGGTCGCGACACGCCGAGCGTGACGCGCAGAAACGTACGAAAGGGCGATGCCCCGAAGACGCGGGACGCATCTTCCATCTCGGGATTGACCGACCGGAAGCTGGCGGACACCACAAGGAAAACCAGCGGCACGAGGTAGAGGGACTGTACGAAGATCATCCCGCCGAGGGAGAAGACGTCGAAGCCGTCGAATGGCGTGTACTTGCGTATCAGCACGTTGATGATTCCCGTGCGATTCGCGAGCAGAATGCTCCATGCCGTCGCGGCTGCGAGCAGCGGGATGAGGTACAGGGAAATCGTGGCGTATTCCCAAAAGCTGCGCCACGGCACGTCGGTTCGTGTTACGACCCAGGCGAGAACGACGCCAATGATCAAGGGCACGATCGTCTGTCCGATGGCGAAACCGAGGGTGTTGAAAAGAAGCTCCCCCGAGGCCGCGTCTGACAACGCCTGGCGATAGTTCTCCAGCGTGAACGGCCCGCCGCGGATCGGCCCGCCCTCGCGGAACGAGCCGATCACGAGCTGAGCCACCGGAAAAACCACCAGCACGGCGACGATGATTGTGAGCACAAGCCGAACGAGAATCGCCCGTCCCGAACGGCGGTGAAGCTCGCTCCGCACCCACTCGGGCAGAGGCATTCGTGTTGGCGGGGCCGCCGCCGTCATTCGACGTCTCCCCGTTCGCTGTCGTCACCCCGATCGGGAAAGGCGTTCGCACCGTCGGGGTTCACACTCAACTCGATCAAGTCGCCCATATCGCCCAGCCGATCGGGTGCGGTGACGATCAGAGCAACGTCGTCGCCGACGACGATTTCGTGTTCGTATTCGGTGCCCAGGAACTCCACCACACGGATCCGGCCCTGCAGTTCGCCGGCGGCGTTCGATCCGGGCTGCGGTCTGGTTATGGCGTCGGGTCTGATCGCGAGGACGACCGGATCGTCTACTGAGACGTCGCCACGCGCCGTGACCGGGACGACATGGGGGCCGAGCCGGGCGTGGGTCGAGTCGACGAGCGTCCCGCGAATAATGTTCTTCACCCCGAGGAAACGGGCGACGGTGATCGAGTGCGGGTTTCGATACACCTCCTCCGGTGATCCTTCCTGCAGGATCTGACCTCGGTCCATGACAAGGATTCGATCCGACATGGCCAACGCCTCGGATTGATCGTGGGTGACGTAGAGCATCGTCAGCCCCAGCTCCACGTGCAACCGTTTCAACTCCAACCGCATCTGCTCCCGGAGTCTGGCGTCGAGGTTCGACAAGGGCTCGTCGAGAAGAAGCAGCGCAGGCTGAGCCACGATGGCCCGAGCCAGGGCGACCCGTTGCTGCTGACCTCCGGACAGCTCGTGGGGATACCGCTCCGAGTACTCCGCCATATCGCAGCTGGCCAGCGCATCGTGCACGCGTTCGGATCGCAGGTTCCGCGCCACTCCGGCGTACCGGAGCGGGTACTCGACGTTCTTGTATACCGACATGTGGGGCCAGATGGCGTAGGACTGGAAGACCATTCCGAGTTTTCGCTTCTCGGGCGGCACTGCGACGCGGGCTGCGACGTCATTCACCACCCTCCCCGATATCTCGATTGTGCCGGTCGTCGGGGGCTCGATACCGGCGATCATCCGTAAGAGGGTCGACTTCCCGCAGCCACTCGGCCCGAGTAGCGTGACGAACTCCCCCGGCTGCATCTCGAGGTCGACCGCGTCAACCGCGGTCACCGCACCGAACTCCTTGGTGACCCCTCCGGTCACGAGCGAAGCCAGGCCAGGGGAAGCGCGGAGAGGCTCCGCTTCCCCTGAGCCAGGCTCAGCATCGTCGACATCGGCGCGTGGTGGCGCCGGATCGGTTCTGTGGTTAACGCAGATCGAACCACACCTTGGCTTTCTCGACGTAGTAATCAGGGTTGTTTTGGTACTCGTCGATTGCGAATTCCGTGCTCAGTGCGGCTATCTGTGTCTTGCCGTCCGCGACGAGAGCCGGTACGGGGAATGGAGCACCCGGTCGGGCCGGTACCTGACCGACGACGGTGGCCACCGCAGCCTGACCATCCTCGGACAAGATGAAGTCGACGAATGCTTCTGCCGCGGGCTTGTTGGGCGCTGAGAATGGGATGTTCACCGTGAACGGCACGGTGATCACCGGCTCGGGCGCCACCCACACGACCGGGGCCCCGGCGTCGATGGACGGCTGTACGAAGTCGAGATAACACAGTGCGTCGATTCCGTACTCGCCCTGGACGACCAACTGTTGGGCTTGGGTCGAGTCGGGCAGCACCGTGACGTCGTTTGCGCCCAAGCCGCTGAAGAAGGTCTCCCACCGCTCGTCATCGTCCCAGAAGCCCCGCAGTTCGATCATAAGATCGTGGGCACCGCTGCCAACCTTGAGTGGATCCTGAATAGTCAATTGGCCTTTGTATTCGGGATTGGCGAGATCCTCCCAGTCGACCGGAGCGTCAAGTCCCAACTCGTCAAGGATCTCGGTGTTGTAGCACATCCCCTCGAGAAGCGACCCGTACGTGTAGTACGAACCACCCTCCCCTCGGATTTCTTCCGGGTAGGCGTCGGCGTGTGGCGATTCGTATTTGTGGAGCCACCCCTCGGCGTCAAAGATCTGGGAAAAACCGTCCCAGCCGATGATGACGATGTCGGCCTCGATATTGCCGGCTCCACCTTGAACCATCATCCGGTCGAACATCTCGGCATCGTCTGACCGGAGGTACTCGACATTGATACCGGGCTGCGCTTCCTCGAACACTTCGATAAATGCTTCGGTCTGTTCGATCGTCCAATCGGACCACCAAACGAGATCACCGGTCACCTCTTCCATCGCTTCTTCAGCCGGTGCGGCCGTAGTCGGTGCGGCCGTAGTCGGTGCGGCCGTAGTCGGTGCGGCCGTAGTCGGTGCGGCCGTAGTCGGTGCGGCCGTAGTCGGTGCGGCCGTTGTTGTGGCGTTGTCATCGCTGCCGCAAGCAACGGCGAGCATCGCCATTGCAAGCAACGAAGCAAAGAGTGCAAATCCTCGGCGTTTCATTCTGAATCTTCCCCCGTTCGTCGGCCCACAATTTGTGAATGCCGAGATCACCCTGGCCTTACCCATGGCGAATTGTCTGACATCTTAGGCAGGTGCACGGCCTCGTGTACATCGCGGAGTTTTTTTTACATACCCTTTCGCACTCGCGGTAGGACTTCTTCCCCGATCAAGCGGATGTGTTCGAGACGGTTCTCGCCGGCATGTCCGACGTAGAACATCCAGTTCTCCCGGCCGGCCTGTCCATGCTCGATAAGGCGGGCCGCTATGTCATCGGGTGTGCCAAATAAGCCCGGCGACATGGTCGAAAGCCAGTCGTAGATCCCCAGCTCCTTGGCCCGACCCACGAGCATTGCCGTACGATTCTCCTGTTGGTAGCCACCCCCGATGTCGTACGTGTCTCCGTTCAACTGCAGGAGCGCCTCCCGGTGCTTCGATGGGATCAACTTGCCGTCCAACGAGCCCATCGTCATCCAGCCGGTGTAGACGCCGAGGTTGCGCTCGCGGGCTTGTTCGATCGTGTCACCGAAGACGACCTCGGAGTTCCACCAAAGATCGAGCTCTCCCGGAGAGCGCCCGACTTCCGCGCATGAATCTGCGATTTGCGACGTGACGTAATCCATCACATCCGGACTGAAACCAAATGAAAGTATCAGTCCATCGGCGTGTTGTGCCGCCATACGGAGCGCTTTTGGTCCCGAGCACGCGACGTAGATGGGAATGGAAACCGTTTCGTGCCCCTTCCAATGAGCACGCAGCCGGCGGCCGTCATACTCCACCTCTTCTCCGGCCAAGAGTCCCCGAACCGCCAGGATGTACGACCTCAGTTTGTTCACCGATGCTGGCGCGAGACCGACTCCCCAAGCAGCACTGTCCCCGGTAGAAATGCCAAGGGCGATTCGGTTCGGCGCCATTTCGTGCAGGGCATACAGGGCGGACGCGGTCACGGTCGGGTCGCGGGTGACCGGGTTTGTCACCCCGGTCATGATGAGTGCGCTGTCCGTGTCGGAGGTGCACATCGTAGTCGTCACCCAAAGTTCTCTCAGCAACGCTGGAGAATCTGCGACTGCGATGACATCGACGCCACAACGATCGGCGACCTGCCAACACTCGCTGACTTCCGGGACCGTTCCATCGTGCAGAAGGTTGATGGCGAAGCGCACAAAGTCCCCCAAGGATTGTGTTGACGTTCGTGTTGACATTCAAAGTGTCTGATATTTAGGCTACCGCTGTCAACGGATCGCAAACGGGGAACGCCAAATGTCATTGGATGTGCCAACAAAGCCGATTCTGCCAGCCGCCTGGCAGGCGCGCACGGAAGAGCTGCAGGAACTCGTTCGCTCTGGAAACTTCGACGTTTCGCAGATGCCGGGCTACAAGCGAGGCGAACCACCTGACACCGACGTCTGGCACAAGACCGACTATCTCGACATCTATCCAAAGATTTACGGCCGCGAGTCCGGAGCGAACGGGATCGGCAAGCTTCGTGAGGTGGCGCTGACCGAGATCACGCCCAACGAACGGTTCGAGGTGTACGACCAGGACCCTGCCTATTTCCCCAACATGGGGTTGGCATACACCGATCTCAACACTGACCGTATGGCCGAACAGAGCCTGCAGTATCAAGCCGCGCTCGAGCAACATGGGGTCACCGTGCATCGCATCCGGTACCCCGATCCACCGGTAGGCGCCTTCGGCCCACAACGTGGTACGTGGGCCGCGAACGAGCTGCTCATCGTGCGCGGCGGTTCGATCGTCGAAAAGATCGCAATCAACCCACTTGGTTTCGGACGTGCCGAATATCTCGCGATGTGGGCGTTCTCCAACCTGGGTATTCCACCGATCGCGACGATCGCGGGCACTGGCGTCGCAGAGACCGGTCCATGCTTTTGGCTCGCCGAAGACGTGTTCGTACTTGGCCATGGCCTCGCGTACAACGAGAGCGGGGAGCGCCAGCTCATCGAGGCTGTCGCCAAGAGCACTCGGCTGACCGTTGACGAACTTCACGCACTCACAATCAAGTTTCCAGGCGATCAGTACTTCTACCCAGATACGGGAATCAGCCATCATCCCGACATGGTGTTGGGTCCGCTCGACCACCGAAAGGTGATCGCTTACCCACCCGGGCTCGACTACCGCACCTGGCAGTGGCTCAAAGAGCATGATTTCACAATCGTCGAAGTCGACACCGACGAGCAGAGAGAATATGCGCCGGTGAATGTCACGATCATCGAACCTGGACTCGTGATCATGCATGAGGAAGCGCCGAAGGCCATGGCTGCAGTTCGAAAGGCCGGCGTCGAGGTCATCCCGGTTCCGTACTCGGAGTTCCTGCGCTCGGGCGGTGGGGTCCACTGTTCAACGCTTCGGATTCTTCGAGATCCGGGACCGTGGCTCTCCGATCCAGTCTGACCCTGTCCGGGGCAACATGAAGCTGCCTCCCCACATTGACTAATCTCGGCGTTTCCCTAGCTACGGACGTGACTACGGCCGTTGGGCTCGCGCGTCGCGCCGAGGCCGCAGGCTTCGACGAGGTCTGGGCCACCGAGTTCGTGCACAGGTCGGCCACCATCGCAATGGGAGCATTCACGGCGGCCACGTCGACTGTTGGCGTGGGATCAGCGATCGCCTATGCATTTGGTCGTAGCCCGGTAGTACTGGCATCGGAATCTCGCGACCTCCAGCTCCTCTCCGGCGGGCGAGTAATCCTCGGGCTCGGTTCTGCCCAGCCGAACCGGATGCGCGATTGGCTCGGCGTCGACCCTCGTGCGCCCGCTGAGCGCATGTTGGAGTTGGTCAAGCTACTACGGCGTTTGTGGTCCGAGCCCGCCGTCACGTTCGAAGGCCGGTTCTATCGAGTACGGGTCGAGCCCGTCGGGCCTGCGGCTGCTCCACCGGCGATGACCATTCCCGTCTACCTAGCCGCCGTGAACCAACGCATGATCGCTGTCGCCGGGCGCGTCGGCGATGGGATCGTCTGTCATCCGCTCGTGTCCCGGCGCATTCTCGAGTCGCACGTACTCCCCACGCTGTCCGCCGCGGCACAGGCCGCAGGTCGGTCGGTTCCAAAGATCGCGCAGATGCCGATCGTGGTCATCGATGACGACATCGATATGGCGCGCCGGGTCGCGGCCGCCCAAATAGCGTTCTACGCACAACATGCAGCGTACCGATTCGTCTTCGAGCATCATGGCCATTCTCGACTAGGAGAAGCGCTGCGCAATGCAGCCACTCAAAATGACTGGAGCACTATGATCGACTCAGTCCCCGACGACATCATCGACGAGCTAGCTGCCGTCGGCTCGGCTGCCGAGGTCCGCGAAAAGCTCGAGGTCCTCGTGCCAGATGCCGATCATGTGATTCTGCACAGTCCTTCCGTGCTCGCGAGCGAGCCATCAGGAGCGGGTCTACCGTCGCGGTCCTACGCGACCAATCTCGACGCGATCATCGACACATTTGGTCACAACAAGTAGTGCAACTGGTCAGGTGACGGCGATCACATCGATCTCGACGAGCAGGCCATCCAGCGTGAATTCGGCGCCACCGACCATGGTCGAGGTTGGCGGTGCGTTGGGGATGAGCTCTCGGCGAACCCGCCGGACCACATCGCCGTGGGCCTTGATGTCCTTCATATAGACGGTCATGTCGGCGATATCTTCCAGGGTCGCGCCAGCGGCTGCGAGCTGCGCTTCGATATTGCGAAAAGTGTCAACGACCTGGTCTTCTATGTCTGTACAACTCACCTCCATCTTCTCGTTGACGGCGGCCATGCCGGCCAAAAAGATAATGGCCGACGGATTTTCGATCTTGACGATATGGCTGTAACTCCTCTTCTCTGGGTCCCACATCCCTTCGGGGTTGATAGTCGAACGAAATCCCATACATCCTCCACGCTCAGGTAGTAAACATCGGACGTTACTTCAGCGAAGACCTGAATTTGTTAAATCTAATGACAGGACCGCTGCGTTTATGTAAAGTGTCTTACAATTGTTGAGGTAGTGAATTCTTAAACTATCGACCACCGCTCACCAAGCAACTGGTCGCCGTACTTCCTCAACCCTCGCCTATATTTTCAAAAAGGATGGAGTGGTCTCATGACCAACAAGAGAAGGCTATTTTCCCTAGTTAGTATTCTTCTGGCGCTCACGGTGACAGCCGCGGCATGCGGAAGCGCATCGACCAACGATGCCACCACGGGGATTCCCTCCGACGAACCGACCAAGATCCGGTTCCTAAAGTCGAACAGGTGGGATGCCGGTACCGGAGGTGCTTTCTTCAGCGCCGTCGAAGAAGGATATTTCGATGAGGAAGGTATCGACGTCGAACCCCAGGTAGCCCTTGGAGCCGCGACAGGAATAGCGGCACTGATCAGCGGGTCCGCAGAAATCGGCCAAAGCACGCCCGACGCGTTTCTGAACGGTGTAGGTCAAGGCGCCGATCTTGTCGCCGTGTGGCAGTGGATCGGTCCAGAGGTGTTCGGGTTGCTCGCCAATGGAGATGCCGGTATTTCGTCGATCGCTGACCTCGAGGGCAAGACGATCGGCATCATCAGTCGCGGCAGCGCCACGTTGTTCAGTACCAAAGTGCAGCTCGCTCAGGCTGGCCTTACCGAGGACGACGTGGAGATTGTTGCCCTTGGGTGTTGCTCGGCTCAGTACACGGAGTTGTTGAGTGGGAATGTGGATGCTGTCGGGACATGGGACGGCCAGCATCTGACCATTCAGCAGACCGCCGCGAACGACGGCGAACAGGCTTGGCTCGATCAGACTGAGGTGTTCTGGAATCTCGATTATTTGGGCGATATCTTCGTCACGACCCGATCGTTCTTCGAAGAAAATGAGGCCGCAGTCGTGGGCTTTGCTCGGGGGATGCAGCGCGGCCAGCAGTTCGAGCTCGATAACCCACAGGCAGCTCTCGAACACGTCTCGAAACACGTTGAAGGCGTCGACCCCAGCAGTGCTGATGATCTAGCCCAACTCGAATTGAGGGCCGCCAGTTGGAACATGGGCGGTGGCTTCGACTATCCCGGAATCGAGAAAGCGCTGGGCGTGTACTACGACACGAAGTTGACAAGCGTTCATCCCGGTGCGCTCGACTTGAGTCGACTGTTCATACAGGAGGTTCCCGACCAAGTAGCCGCTGGTTAGCCAAGTAGCCGCTGGTTAGGTCGGTCGCTCGCTGGTTGAGCTCTCATGGAAGTGGCACTCAATATTCTTCCTGACTCCGGCTTGAAGGCGGCGATCGACTGGTGGCGTTTAGCCGACGCCGCCGGCGTAAAGGCCATTGCGATTCCGGACTCACCGGCGTTGTTGCCGGAGCTTTATGTCTCGTGCACGTTGTGCGCCCAACGAACGTCCCGTTCGATGATCATGACGGGTGTGACCAACCCGGTCTCACGCGATCCATCGGTCACAGCCTCAGCCCTGGTTGCATTGAATGCCATCGCCCCTGGTCGCATTGCGTTAGGTATCGCCACCGGCGATAGTGCGCTCTGGGCCGTGGGGCGTTCGTCGGCCAAGCTAGAGCAGTTGAAAGAATATGTTGTTGCTGTAAAAGCGTTGCTCGCAGGAAAAGAGGCCACCTATCAGGGCAGGTCGATTCGTCCACATTGGGATCTCGACTCCGACGTCGAGATCCCGATTTACATTGCAGTCGCGGGCCCAAAGGCGCTCCGAATGGGTGCGGCGATCGCCGACGGCCTCATCGTGTCGATGGGGTACGCCCCGGAGAATATCGAATCCGTGCATCGACTTGTCGAGCAAGGCTGCGCCGACGCCGACCGTGATCCAGCAGAACTCGAGTTGTGGTGGAATTCCGAAATGGTTTTCGCCGCGACTGCTGAACTCGCCAAGGCTCGCTCCATGGGTGTGACGGTTGCGTGGCTTGCCATGGGCACGATGGAGGGCAAGGGAATCCCGGAGAAGCACAAGAGCGCCCTGCTCGAGTTCACATCAGATACCCATGATCTCGACTCGGCCTATGTGCGTGCGGATCGTGAGCTGGATCTCATCGATCGGGCGAAGGCCCTTGGTCTATACGACTGGCTCATGTCGCGAGCGCCAGGATTCTGGGGTACCCCCGAAGATATCGCCGCCCGCATGAGGGAGTTCGATTCTGCCGGAATGACGAATTGGATGTTCTATGTCGGTCGAGGCGGCGGAGATCGCCGGGAGCACGTGCGCCTCATCTGCGACGAAGTGATGCCGCTCCTGTGAACGCTCGAACCCCCGAAGAGTCCGGCGGTCCGCTAATGCGAACCGAGAACCTCCACAAAGTGTACGAGTCCGGCGATGGGTACAACCACGCCCTCAAGGACGTCAATCTCGAAGTCCACGAGGGTGAGTTCTTGTCGCTTGTCGGCAAGTCGGGATGCGGCAAGACAACACTCCTCAACCTGCTCGCAGGGTTAGACCGGCCAACGCATGGTCAAATTCTGCTGAAGGACTCCGTCGTTACGGGCGCCCGCCCAGACCAGATCGGGTACATCTTTCAACAACCCGTATTACTGCCATGGCGCAAGATCATCGACAACGTTCTCCTCAACGTCGAGATCATGGGCCTGTCGCGCAAAAAGCACGTTGACCGGGCGGACGAATTACTCGACCTGGTCGGGTTGGACAACGTCAAGGATCTTTTTCCGCACCAGCTGTCGGGAGGAATGCAACAGCGTGTCGCGATCGTGAGAGCACTGATTCATGAGCCAGCGCTACTCCTCATGGACGAGCCGTTCGGCGCGCTCGATGCACTCACGCGCGACCACATGAACGTCGAACTCTTGAGAATCTGGGGTACGACCGACACGACCGTGGTGTTCGTGACGCACGATCTGCGCGAAGCCGCGTTTCTCTCCGACCGTATCGCCGTCATGTCATCGGGACCGGGCATGATCCGCGAGATTGTCGAATCGCCGTTCGACCGTCCGCGAAATCCCGACGTTATCCACAGCGATGAGTTCAGTGAGCTGACGAACAGGCTCGAGGGCCTCATTGCATGAGCACGAAAGGAGAACATGACAACCCACAAGGAGATGCTCGATGAATTCGATCCCAGAGCAGCCGTCGACGCAATCAGCGCGCGAAGACTGCATGTAGAGCGACGCGAAGCAGTTATTCGTTGGGTGCTTCGCGCACTCGTCACCGTTGGTTTCGTCGCTGTCTGGCAGTACTTAGCCTCACGCTCCTCTCCACTTCTGCTGCCCGAACCGTATGAGGTCTGGACGGCGACCTGGGAGAAGCGGACATTCATCGTGAAGGAGGGTTGGGTGACACTGCAGGAGGGCCTTTTCGGCGCTCTCTACGGAGGTTCTGGCGGCTTCTTTGCTGGCATACTCATTGCGCACTCACGACGCGCCGAAGCTATCCTAAATCCTTTCATCATCGCGTCGCAGTCTGTGCCGAAAGTTGCACTGGCGCCTTTGTTTGTCGTCTGGCTCGGCTTTGGAACCGCCCCAAAAATTGCGGTCGCGGCGCTAATTTCGTTCTTTCCGCTGCTGGAGAACACGGTCGTCGGTCTGAGAAGAATAGATCCAGCCTTCGTTAAGCTCTTTCGAGCAAGTGGTGCCAGCACCTGGCAGATGTTTTGGAAACTGCGGTTGGTTAACGCCGCGCCCTACATCCTGACGGGCGCTCGCATCAGCCTGCTCTATTCATTACTCGGGGCAATCGTTGGTGAGTTCATAGCCGGCAACCGGGGCCTCGGCGCCGCTATCCTCGATGCACAGGGGCTGTTCAAAACCCAGCTCATGTTCGGCCTCATCATGTCGCTAACGATGCTGGGAATTCTTCTTTACGGATTGGCAAGAGGTATCGAGACGATCGTTCTACGGCGCCTCCACATGAACGTGCAGGTAGATGTCACTAGCGTGACACCCTGATCGGAACGATCACTTCTGACCGGTTGCATCAGGGCTTGAGATCTGGCCTATGATTCATTGAAGAGCATAGGTCCGATATTTTACTGACCTGGATTTTTTCAAAGACGAAGGATAGACGTCGTCAATTCGGAATCCGAACCAACGCCTGCCGAGAATACATCGGACCTTCCCAAGCAAGGGCGCGCTGTCCGGGTCATGTTCCCCGGTGGGGACCCGGCCAATGATCCTCGGCGCGAGATCCCAGTACTCGGATTTCGGGAATACTGGTATCCGGTCATCCAAGCGAAAAAGGTGCCGCGTCGCAAACCCGTGATGGTGAAACTACTCGGAGAAGAACTGTGTGTCTTCCGAGGAGAAACCGGTATCGCCGCGGTGAAGGACGCGTGTCCGCACCGAGGCACTCGCTTGAGCGCAGGGGTGTGCAATTTCGCGGGAACGGTGTCGTGCCCATATCACGGGTGGACCTTCGATGAGTCCGGTGAATGTGTCGCCGTCCTCTCCGAAGGTCCCGACTCAGCCATCCCCGGGAAAGTAAACCTGTCTCACTACGCCACCGAGACCATCAAGGGGATGGTCTTTGCGTGGATGGGCGAAGGTGAGCCAGTCCCGCCCGAAGAAGACCTCGCGCCCGAGCTGTTCGATTCAAGCGTCATCTTCTTCGACGAGACCACATGGCGTACCAATTGGCGGCCGGCGCTCGAAAATTTCCAGGACAACCACGCTCCGTACATTCATCGCAACTCGATCCGCCTGCTTCTGCGGCCGTTCTTCAAAGTCTCCTACTCCGGATCTAGGCCAGTCATCACCGGAGGTGGTGTCCGACTGGATAGTTACCAGGATGGCACCGTCGCCGACCGGCCATATCGGGACTATTTCGAGGGCGTCGATGGGTACTGGCCCAAGCACACGTTTCGCAGGGTGTGGGCACCGCTGTTTCGGTATTGGCCGCTCAAGTGGTTCGCCCCTCAGGGCGGTATCGCAAATGACCGCAGTAGCGACTACCACGACGACCTCGAATGGAACAATGGGCCGCACATGCCCGGAATCCAACGAATCCTCGAACAAGACTGGTATGGACCGTTTATCTACACACGGTGGTGTGTTCCAATAGACGAAAACACGACCCGCGAGGTGTACTTTCATGCTTGCAGGCCACCGAGCCGGTTCGCGTATTACTTCGAACGCCTCCGATTCCCGGTTGTGTCTCGGCTCCTCTACTACCGCAATTTCGGCTACCAGGACGGCCGCGTACTCGAACAGACTCCATACGATCGTCCCGAACGGTTTTCCGCGTTCGATGCCGAGACAATCGGGTGGCGCCGACTCGCAATCCTCAGCGCTCGGCACGGCGGGCGACACGACAAGATCCCAGAAGATGTCATCGAGAAGCTGAACGCTCCCGCCCTCAGTGACGAAGAGCGAGAGGCGCGCGCATAGCTGAAATGGTCCGGCCAGAATCCGGGTACCACACGTTATGTATGGACAGATGAGGCCGATCACCGACAAGGTCGACAAGCGGCTGTTGATCCCGGCCGTCACAATCGGCCATTTCGCTACTGTCGTTGACACCTCGGGAACAGCGATCATTCTCCCGAGCATCGCCGAAGAATTCGACCTGGACATCGCTGTTGTCGCATGGGTAACCGTCGCGGCACTTCTCGCCGTCATCTCGCTCTTGTTGCCCATGGGCAGACTCGCCGATCTCGTTGGGCGCAAGGCGATATATCTCCGCGGGCTCGCGGTGATGTCGAGCGGGCTAGTCCTCTCTGCGATCTCAGGGAATCTGCCGCTTCTGCTGACTGGGCGTGTCATTACGGGCGCTGGCGCAGCGATGGTGATGACGTCGGCGATAGCGATCGTCATCGCCATCTTCCCGACCCATGAACGCGGACGGGCGCTCGGATTGGTCATCTTCGCCGTCGGGTTAGGAGCGGTGATCGGGCCGGTGGTCAGCGGTGCGCTGGTCGATGCTTTTGGCTGGCGCGCTCCTTTCGCGTTCACCGCAACGGTCACTTTCACCGGGTGGGTGCTTGCGCTCAAGGTTCTCGACGGTGGTCGACTCGACCGTTCCGAGTCAAACGAAGCGGATCGGACCGACTGGCCCGGTGCCATTGGATCGACGACCGGGTTAGCAATATTGATTCTGGCCTTGACGAACGGCGGCCGTCTCGGTTGGGGATCGCCGTTGGTCGTCGCCGGATTCTTGATTTTTGTCCTTGTGTTTGTCTCGTTTGTGGCGTGGGAGAACGTGGCACCCGCCCCCATGATCGATTTGACCATTTTCAGGATCCGCCAATTTTCGTGGAGTATCACGGCCCGTTTCCTCGGGTTCCTGAGCAACGGCCCAACTAACTTCCTGATGCCGTTTTATCTTCAAGACGTCACCGGTCGCAGCGCCAGTCAGACGGGCCTGTTGGTCGCCCCGCTTGCAGCGGTCATGGCTATTGTTGGTGCGCGGGCCGGATCGCTTTCCGATCGGATCGGCTTTCGGACGTTCATCTTGCTCGGACTTGGTCTGCAGCTAGGAACCCTCACTAGTTTTTCGATGTTCGATCGGTCGACACCGGTCGAGGTGATCGTGGCGACGATGGTCATGCATGGCCTAGGTTCGGGCCTTTGGATGGTGGCGAACATGTCAGCGGCCGTTGGCGCGGTGCCCCAGTCGGTGCACAGTATTGCGGGCGCCCTGCTGAATCTCGTCCGCAGTGTCGCCAACGTGACCTCGGTCGCCATATCGAGCGCAATCGTTGCCAGCCTTTTGATAGCCGCTGATTCCGTGGACGTTAACGTCGATGACTCCGATGCTGCGGTAGATGCGTTTGTCTCCGGCATGCATACGGTCTTTCGCCTTTTGATCTCGGCCGTAGTACTGGCGATCGCGGCAACCGTTATGGCCAGCCGGACCACCGAAACTACCGCGACATAGGTGGTGACGGCCCTGACGCGACGAACGCAAGCGCAGCGACCACGAACGCTCCGCCGAGCAGCTGGGTCGAGGTGAGCCGCTCATCGAGCACGAGGGTCGCGAGCGCAACCGATACGACCGGCTCGAGCATCATGCTTACCGATCCCGTAGCGGCACCAACCCGGTTCACGGCGATGAGAAAGAGTGGAACGGCCGCAGTGCTCAGCACGGTCAGTAAAAGCATCCATGCTGCGGCCTCGATGGGAAGAACGAGGTCGATCTCGCCTCGCAAGATCCCATAGATCACGATCGCGATCGCGCCGATGGTAACCATGACGCGGGTCGTTTCGATCGGGTCCAGCCCCAGGCTGGCCCTGCTCACTCCGATGATGTAAACCGCGATCACCGCGGCTGCTATCAACGCAAGCACAACTCCAGTCACGTCAGCTCCGGCCGGTGTCGATCCGGCCACCAGCGTCGTGCCGGTTAATCCCATCGCCAACGCAATCAGCTTCCTCAGGCCGATGCCCTCGAGCCGGAAAATATAAACCACGAGGATGACGAACGCTGGGTAGGCATACAACAGCAGCGCGACGACCGAGGCGGGAAGTGACGTTAGCGCTTCGGAGACGAGCAACGACGGAGCGACGTACGCGACCCCAAGAAATAATGCCATTCCGCGCTGAGATGGGGGGCCGAGCACGAGCCGCCAGGTTTTTGGAGGGCGGACGATGTTCAAAGCGACGGCCCCGAGCACAAACCGCCACATCACCACCGGCGTGGGGTCTGCCCCCGCGTCGAGTGCGAGGCGGATCGTCGGCACACCTGCGCCCATGAGCACAGCAGCGGCCACGAGGAGAAGGATCGAACTGCGGTTGCTCGGCGTGTGCTCCGCATTCGCAGTGGCGACGCTCGGTTGGGCACCCCAACGATCCCTCAATGCGACACGAGTCCTCCGTCGACACAGAGAACCTGCCCCGTCATGAAGTCGCTGTCGCAAGAAGACAGAAAAAGCACCGTACCGACCATGTCGTCAGGCCACGCCTCTCGTTTGATCGCCTGCGTTTGTGCCATTCCCGCCATGGCGTCGACGCCGACGTGTTCGCCGATGGTTTCGGTATTCGTGACGCCGGGGGCAATGGCATTGACGGTGATCCCATGAGGGCCTGCCTCGCCCGCCAAGACGCGGGTTAACCCGATGATGGCAGCCTTGGATGTTGTGTAGGGCGCCATTTTTGCCGGCCATGCCAGATCGGTACCAAGGGCCATGTTTGAAGAAACGTTCACGATCTTCCCTCGACCCTGCGCTCGCATCGGCTCGAAGACGGCCTTGGCGCACAACCAGCTTCCCGTTACGTTCACCCGCTGAACCAACTCCCAATCCTCGAGGGTCGTTTCCCAAAACGATCGGCGAGGTTGATCGAGAAAGCGGAACATCACCGCCGCGTTGTTTACGAGGATGTCGACTCGGCCTAGCTCCGACAGAACTTTTGCAACCATGTCTTGAACACTCGCCTCGTTGCTTACATCAGTAGCGATGGCGATGCTCGTGGCTCCGCTGTCCCGCAAATCGTTCGCGACTCGACCTGCGGCGTCGGCGCGTATATCAGCGACGACAACGGTGGCACCCTCAGCTGCGAAGGCGGCTGCATACGCGGCACCTAGGCCGGTTCCGGCGCCGGTAACGATCACGACCTGTTCCGAGAAGCGCACCTTGATGAACTACGTCGATCAGGAGTCGGTGGAATATGGGCCGCGATCTCTCCAGATGAGACCGGTCGAGCAGTGGAGCCCGCCGCCTTCTTTGAGGAACTCTGAGTATTCGATCGGGATGACTTCGACGCCAGCCTTACGCACCGCCGCGATGGCTTTAGGTGCCTCAGCGTGCATCACAACCAGTCCCGGTTCAATCAACAACACATTCGCCGGAGCGAAGCGGATCTGCTCGTCGTGTTCCACCTCGACAATTTCGAAGTCGTGACTCTTCAACCAGCGCAACGTGTCATAGTCGATGCCGGGCGGATAGGCGATCACTTTCCGGTTGTCGAGCGGCCCGATCAACATGTCGGGATGATGAGCCAACCCGGTGGCTGGATCGAAGTAGTAGGGGTTCGGGCAATCGATGGTCAAAAAGTTCATGTCGCCCTCATCAAGACCCGAACTGCGTTGCACCATGTCGAAGAACTGGTCGATCCCCTCATCGTTGAACGCCCGCCCCCTCGCCACCAAAAACACGTCCTCGGCCAGGAACATCGACGGCCCACACTCGGCAATGCCGGTGCCGGTGATCGCTCCCAACACCGGGATCCCCAACCGTTGCATCGCCCACAACGAGAAATATTCTGACCGGCCATACGCAAACGGGTTGATCCCCCGTTTGGGTAACACCGACCCACCCCGCAACACAAACAACTCGGCGGTAGCCCACTGGCTCTTCGCCGGGCCGTAGGCGCTTACCGGTGGGTTCGGTAACTCGACTCGATGCACGACAACGCCGTGTTCTTCCATTGCGGCCTGATACGCGTAACTCTGATCACGCATCTTCGATGTATCCAAAGTCGAATACGAACCATGCATCTGCGGGAAGTACGCCGGGTCCTGATCGTAAAACGCGAACTTCTCCCACTCGGTGATCTCAGTCAAGGCCACCTCTCGCAACTTCCCAATCCCGTTCTGGCCACACTCGCGACCCCACACCAGCGGATAGATCTCCAATGCATCGATGTTGTGCCACGTATCGGGACTCGGCCGGCTCCCCGCCACATACCCCGGCATCGAATCCAACCGAAACGACCCATCGCGAACCTGCTCCTGCATCTCAGAAATACGAGCCTGCATCACCGGCGGAATAATCGGCTCCGGCGCAACATCAGAACCCACAACGCTGTAATCGGACATAACTCCCCCTGAAAGGTTTTAGAAGATCCCGCCGGTGACGGGTATGGCCACTCCGGTAATACTCGAGGCCAGGTTGGATGAAAGGAACACGACGGCGTTGGCGACGTCGACCGGTTGGACTAGCCGTCGCAACGCTGTCTTGTCTTCGATTCGTTTTTGGATGTCATCGACGGTGGTATCGAGCCGCCGGGCATCACGCGCCATCGTGTCGGTGTTCATGGTCGACTCGACCGCCCCCGGGCAAACGCAGTTGACCCGGACGCCGCTCGGCCCGACCTCGCGGGCGAGCGATTCGCTCAGCCCGATGACGCCGAACTTCGATGCGCAGTAGTGCGAGAACTCCGGTTCACCTCGGAGGCCACCGATCGAGGAGATGTTCACGATCGAACCGCTGCCGCGAGCGGTGAGATGAGGGACGACAGCCTGACAGCACGAAAACACACCGGTCAGGTTGACGTCGATCGTCGTTTGCCAATCGGCACGCGTCATCTCCGCGAGCGGCGCGAAGGTTGCGACCGCTGCGGTGTTGACCAGGATGTCGATCTGATCCATCTCGTCGATTATGCGTTGCGCCCCTGTAGCGGCGGCTGTTTCGTCGACCACGTCGACCACGTCGACGTTTATGTCGGGATGAAGAGACGTTACTTGTGCGAGCGCCTCCGGTGATCGGTCCCATACCGTGACCTTGGCGCCGTGATCACGAAGCGTCGCCGCAACAACGGACCCGATGTCACCGGCGCCTGTGACGACCGCAACTTGATCTGCGAGCAGCATGGTCATGGGATGCAGTTCAGATCTTCGCTCGACTGAACGCCGGCATTACCTTGCCGGCGAGCAGCTCCATGCTGCGCTCAACGTGTTTCCATTCGAGTTGACCGAACGAGAACTCGCCCATGTACATGTTCATGGGCATTACCGACTGTACGTGGCGAATCTTGTCGATAACCGTGTCCGGCGAACCACATATAAACCGAAGAGCCTCGTCGGATTCTTCGAGGTTGTCCTTCATGTTCTGGAATCGAGCGAATCCGGCTTCGAGGCGAGGACGGTGGGAGGCGTCTGCCATCTCGTAGGTGCGCTGTGCCTCATATTCGAATATCCCGACCTGTTCGTAGAACGCCTCATAACAGAGTTCGCGAGCTTCCTCGTCGGTGTCGGCAATCACGGTCGGGGCCATCCAGAGCCACCGGAACATGTCGTCGGGTAGACCGGATTCGGCGAATCCCTTCTCGTACGCCTCGGCGACGGGCTTGTAGAAGTCCATCCCAAGAAACGAAAAGCCACCGCTGGCGTATCCCAATCGGCCCCATTCCTCACCGCGGGAAGGAGTGTTCGTCGGCATCCAGATGCGTGGATGGGGTTGCTGGAGTGGTTGCCACGGCAACTCGACGTCGAAGTACTGATGGAACGGGCCGTTGTAGCTGAACTTGCCTTCGGTTGTCGTCCACGCTCGACGGAAGACCTCGAGACCCTCGTCGACGCGCGCGTTGGTCGTGTCGGGGTCGATCCCGAAGCTGAGATGTTCGTGTTCGCGGATCCCCCGACCCACGCCGATCTCCAGTCGACCATTCGACATGTGATCGATAATGGTCATCTCCTCGACGATCCGCAATGGATCGACCAGAGGAAGGATGATGACGAGCGGACCAAAGCGGATGTTTTCGGTGACCTGGGCCAGCACGGTGAGCGTGATCGGTTGGGATGGCGACAATGTGAAGTCGCCGCTGAAGTGATGCTCGGTCGTGAAGTAGTAGTCGTACCCAAGCCGATCTGCGAGCTTCGCTTCGAGCACGAACTCGTTCAGTCGCTCATTGATGCTGATCGCCTTTTTGTGTGCGATGTGATCGAAGACCGACCAATACATCGGTCTCGTGTCGTTCTCAGCCATTGGTTTTCCTCGCTTCGTGGTGCCGGCACCGTCGGTACTCGGAGCATGATGGTCGGTTCGTCGTCGGTCGGTTCGGCGCGTGACCTCTCACACCGATTCGCCCAGGTGTCGGAGCTCCATGGCCAATTCCTTGGCGATGTCCCCTGAGACCCCTTCGATATCGAGCTGTCCGGCTTCGCCATCACCGAACACCGCATCCCACGTGATCTCGCCAGGGCAGATCAGCATCGACGGGTCATAGGGGTGGAGTGGGACGTCGATCTCGTCGAGGTCGACGATCTCGCCGCCCAGCAGTATCGTCTCGATGTTTTGTTTGTCCTGGAGGACTTTGATATTGGCGATCGGGTCGCCGTCGACGATGAGTAAGTCGGCATCCTTGCCGACTTCGATGGAACCACCGTTGTGATCGGGCCCCATCGTGATCGCACAATCGGATGTTCCGGCTTTGATGGCTTCGAGCGGGGTCAGTCCGACGTAGGTCATGAGGAGTTCGAGCTCACGGGCATGCCAGTCTCCGTACGGCGTGGCCGCAAAGCCCGTGTCAGTCCCGGAGATGAAGGTCACGCCCGCTTTCTTGGCCCGATGGAATGTCTCGGCCGAATTGTCGAGGAGCCGCTGATACGTGTCGCGTTTGTTCTGAGGAACACCGACGACTCCACCAAAGTCGGCCAGGTTGGCCAACAACCCGAGTGTTGGGCACAACGGGATCTTTGAGGCGGCAAGATCTTCGATTACCTCGTCGGTCATCGTGTTCCCGTGCATGATCCAGTCGAGCCCAGCAGCTACAGCAGCAGCCACATTGTTCGAACCGCGCGCATGCATGGTGACCCGTTTGCCCAAGCGATGCGCTGTGTCGGCCATCAGGGCGATCTCTTCGGGTGAAAATGCCTCGCCGTCGCCGTACACGGTGTCACCGATCTTGATGTGGTCGACGCCGTTCTTGATCTGGAACCTGACTTCCTGCAGCATTTCGTCGGGTGTGTTGGCCTCGACCCCAACGCTGCCGTCGGGAACCCCGACGCTAGAAGGGTAGAACGAACCGATGCCGTTGCTGGTCGAAATAAACCGACCCGAGCAGGTGATTCGGGGCCCGACGACGAGACCCTCCTTTATCCCTTCGCGCAGACCGACCGCGATGAAATAACTTCCACCGGGGTCGGACACGCTGGTCACGCCGGCTCGCAACACCCGTCGTACGTTCGACGCCGATCGCAGTGTGCGAATCTCGACGCTCGTGTACATGCACTGCTCTTCTTGGGTTCGGGCGGCACCGAAACTGGTGTGGCAGTGCCCGTCGATCAGCCCAGGCATGACCGTCTTTCCTGTGGCGTCGAGTCGGGTGATCGACTCGCCCGAAGGAACATGGTCCGCGGTGACGTCAGGTCCGACGGCAGCAATACGGTCGTCCTTCACGAGGACACTGCAGTCCTCAACCGGCTCGGCGCCGGTTCCGTCAATCATCTTTGCACCGGTGATGAAGGCCCACCTCGTCATCTGTTTCTCCTCGTCCGAGAGAGGCTCGGGCCCACACGATCGTAAAAGGTCAGACACCAGCACTCACAGGCACCAGCACTCACAGGCACCAGCGCTCACAGGTCGATTCGATCGCCTTCTTAGGTGACCGCAATAGCGTCTATTTCGATAAGCATTCCTTCAATCGCGAAGTTTCTCACCTCGATCATGGTCGATACTGGAAGCTCCCCTTCGTCCCAGAATTCGGTCCGAACGTTGCGAACTGGCCATGCGTGTTTGTCAATATCGAGCAGATATACAGTCATGTCGGCAACGTCGGCAAGCGAAGCACCTGCCGCTTCGAGTTCTAGGGCAAGGATTTCGAAGGTCCTGCGGGTCTGTTCCTCGATGTCATCGCTGACCACGGCCAGCTCGTTGTTCACACCGGCAAGACCGGCGACGAAGATCATGGCGGTGGGATTCGTGATCTTGACCACGTGGCTGTAGGACCGCCCCGTCGACTTCCACAAACCGGGCGGGTTGATGACCTCGCGAGTACCCATTGTTCTCTCCCTCATTTTTTTACACAGATTGAGCGCTGCTCTGGCTTGCACTCTATATGTCAGATCTTTAGCATTCAAGCGAATTCGCATAGTGAAAGTTGGAACGCATGGACTTCGAATTAAGCGATGAACAAGACGAATTCCGTCGGGTGCTGAGAAAATTCGTCGACGAGAAGATCCGGCCGGTGGCACGTGAATGGGAACAATCTGGACGATACCCGACGGAGATCGTCGAGGTCATGAAAGAAATGGGGCTATTTGGACTGACCGTGCCCACCGACTACGGGGGCATGGCCGCCGACTCGATCTCGCTGGCCCTCGTCTTCGAGGAGATTTCGCGCGGCTGGATGGGCATTGCCGGCATTCTTGGAAGCCATTCGTTGGCCTGCAGAATGATTGCGAACGACGGAACCGAAGATCAAAAGCAACGTTATCTACCAGAGCTCGCCACCGGTGAGCGCAGAACCGGAATCGGGCTCACCGAACCGGACGCTGGATCCGATCTGCAGGGGATCACCACCCGCGCGGTGCTCGACGGCGATGAATATGTTGTGCGCGGCACGAAGATGTGGATTACGAACGCGCGATATGCCGACCCGCTTCCGGTTCTTGTGAAGACCGATCCGCAAACGTCACCGGCACATCGGGGGATGAGTGTGTTGCTCGTCGACGCTGACACTCCTGGGTTCAGCGTGACACGTGATCTCGGAAAGCTTGGCTACAAGGGGACAGAGTCGTGTGAAGTCGTCCTGGATGATGCCCGGGTGCCGGTGAAGAACTTGCTCGGCGGTGTCGAGGGTCGTGGATTGCAGCAGGTACTTGGGGCGCTCGAGATCGGCCGCATCAATATTGCAGCACGAAGCGTAGGAATCGCAGAGGAGGCGTATCGACAGGCGCTCAACTATTCCAAGGAACGCCACGCGTTCGGCCAGCCCATCTCGCAGTTCCAGGCCATTCAATTGAAACTGGCGGATCTCGCCACCGAGGTGCAGGCGGCGCGCCTGCTCACGTGGTGGGCCGCGTCGCTAGTCGACGCCGGTCGGCGCGCCGACATCGAAACCGGAATGGCGAAACTCTTCGCATCCGAAGTGGCTCTCAAAGCATCACTGGAGGCCATGCGCGTGCATGGAGGATATGGATATTCCACCGAACTCGATATCGAGCGGCTTTACCGAGATGCACCGCTGATGGCGATCGGCGAGGGCACGAACGACATCCTTCGAACAGTTATCGCACGGGGGTTAATCAAAGGAGAATGATCACTTGGCGGGGGCGACCATGATGGCTGGAAGTTACGTCTGCTCTTCTATTGGGAAGTCCGGCTCGGGGAACGCATCGATGTTGTGCTCTTCGGCTCCGGCTCGTGTGTAGACCATCACGGACCGTTTGTAGTACATCACGGTCGTGCCGTCCTGATTCAGACCACGAGTGCGGGCCGTGACAATGCCGCCATATGGCCGGGACTTCGATTCTCGTTTTTCGAGAACCAGGCTTTCCGCCCAGAGTGTGTCGCCCACAAAAACCGGATGTACGAGTTTGATTTGCTCCCAACCCAGATTGGCGAACGCCGCCTGACTCACGTCCATCACGCTCATCCCGAGCACCATCGCTAGAGACAGTCCGGAATTTACGAGCGGCTTACCAAAAGGTGAACGCTCCGCATGCTGTTTGTTGAAGTGTGCCTGGTTCGTGTTCATCGTCAGCAACGTGAACCAGGTGTTGTCAGACTCGGTGATCGTTCGACCGATGCTGTGACGATAGACATCCCCGACCTCGAAATCTTCGTAGAATCGACCCTTCCAGCCGTCTTTCAACATCGGTCTGCCTCCTCGGTTTCCTGCCGATCTTCGCCTTCGTCCTCGGTCAGCATTCTCATCAGCTGCCGTTGGAATCCAGCGACTCGATCCTCGAGTCGATGGCGAGGTCCGGGGTGGTACCCGCTCGACTGGATTCCCAGTTGAACCTTCTCGACGATTGCGATGTCTTCGTATTGGACTGCGGCGACGGCTTCTTTACCTGCGCGAATACTGCCCTCGTCACTTCGAGAATGGGAGTACGCCTGCACCCTGGCCCTGGTCCGGTCGACCGCCATCGGGCTCCACCACAGTACGTGCACGCCGCCATCGCTGAACGCCAGCAGCAATAGGTTCGGGAATACTCCAAAGGCGAAGGTCGCATCACGGGCATCATCGTCGAGGTCGGGCCACGGCGTCCGAAGTGATTTGCCGACGTCGTTCAACTCGAGGCGGAGTTGGTTCGTGTAGACACCGGTCTTCTCCTCGGCCCACCGCATGTCCCGGACCGTCGAGGCGACGCTTCTATGGACGAACGGCACGTGATAATCGCAGTATCCATTGTCGACGAATAACTTCCAGTTCGCTGCCACTTCGTCGTCTAGGTCATACGTGCGGTGCTGGCTAGAGATGTGATGGTTCTTCAGCACTTCGGGAAGGTCTTCCAGCCATTCGAGGAGCGGCGGAGCGTCGCCGGATATATTGACGAAGACGAAGCGTTCCCACGTGTCAGTACGGAACTCTTGAAGGCCCCAGTCGTCGAGTTTCAGCGGCGCAGCGAATCCTGCTCGGTGCGGGGCCGACACAAGACGCCCACCAAGATCAAATCGCCAACCGTGGTAGGGACACGTCAACGCTCGCCCACAGTTTCCCGACCCGGATGCGACGAGCGCCGCCCGATGCGGACAGACATTCGTGAACGAGCGGATCAGACCGGACTTGTCCCGCACGACGACCACAGGCTCGTAACCGACCCAGTCGGTGACGTAGTCACCCGGCTCGACCAACTGGTCTGTGTCAGCGACAAGAACCCAACTCCGCGGGAATACACGGCGCATCTCGAGCTCGAAGATGTCCGGCGAGAGACTGAGTCGATGATCAACAAAAGACTCATCTGCCGGCGCCTGAAGTCTGATCCCGTCTACCTCGGCGCCGATCTGCGCCATCTCTTCAGTGCTCGACGGTTCGAAAGCGAAGCGTGCCCAACACGTTGGAGGTCATCTCGACCACATCGTCGTGGCCGAGAAATTCGGGAGGTTTCCGCCAGTGACCCACGCCGCTGGCTGTGCCCGTCAGGACGATGTCGCCTGGTAGGAGGTCCATTCCGAGGCTGAGCCGAGCGAGGACCGCTGGTATGTCATGAATCATCGATGAGGTCACGAACTTCTGCTTCTGCACCCCGTTGACGGTGAGTTCGACTTGGATGTCCTCGGGATCCGCGACGTCTGGTGCGGTGACGATGTACGGACCGATGGGACAGAACCCATCGAGGCTCTTGCCCTTAAACCACTGGGCATACACCTTGTAGTCGAGTTGGAGTTCGCGGGCGCTGAGGTCATTGGAGAGGACGTATCCGAATACGTAGTCGTATGCGTCCGCCGGATCGATGTTGCGCCCCCGACGACCGATGATGATTCCTACCTCGGCTTCCCAATCGACAGTATTCGTCGCTTTCCGATCCAAGAAAACATCAGATCCGTGGCCGGTGAGCGAGGTCCAGGGTTTCGTGAAAAACAGCGGGTCGTCTGGAGCATCGGAATCCCCTGGTCGAACCCCCTCGTCCCAATGCTCTCGATAGTTCGCCCCAACAGCAAAAACATTTCGGCTCGGACGAGGAATCGGCGCGGCCAGCACGACTTCGTCAAGCTTCCATTGTGGCGAGAGACCCGGCGCCACGTCTTCGACTCGTTGCCATTCGGCGGGTCCACCATCGATCAGTTCCTGGACGGTTTCGAAGCCGACGTCAGTCAGCGGTGCAATACCCTCGTCGCCCTCGTCACCGACGGCGACTCCGCCGACGAGCTGTCCATCCTCCGTTACCATCGTTACAAGTTTCATATCGGGTTCCTTCGTTCCATTCGTTCAATTTCAACTGTTGAGTTTGTGTGTTTAGTCACCGGTCTGAGAGCTGTACTGAAAGCCGCCGTTGGGACTGATCGTCTGTCCCGTGAGGTAGGCGGCTTCGTCGGAACATAGATAGACAGCCAGTGCGCCGATCTCGCTGGGTTCCCCGAATCGTCCAGCCGGGATGTGCTCTAGCAACGCGTCGAGACGACCGGGTGGAGCTAGGTCGTTGAGCGACGTTTCGAAATAGCCTGGCGCTATCGCGTTCACGGTGACCCCGGCGCCAGCGACCTCGCGGGCCAGTGCTCGTACGAGGCCGTCGATGCCACCTTTAGCCGCCGCATAGTGCGCTTGTCGAGCTACGCCTTGGAGTGCCGCAACTGAAGAAAACCCAACTAGGCGCCCATGACCGGCGGTGAGCATATCGGGGAGCGCGTGGCGAAAGGCAAGAAAGGTTCCATCCAGATGGATTGCGAGCATTTGTCTCCATTGCTCGTATCTCATCTCGGCGATTGGGCATAACTCGCCAATGCCCGCCGTTGCGACGACGACGTCGATCGATTTCTGTGCCTCTCGGATTTGTTCGTAGGCCGAGATCACACTGGCCTCGTTGGTGACGTCCATTTCGACGGCATGGCAGGTACCGGGGCCGTGTTCCGTGTCGAGTCGATCGGCGAGCGTGGACGCTGAACTCAGGTCGAGATCGGCAATGGCGATCTTGGCCCCTTGGCTGGCACAGGCCGTTGCGATTGCCGAGCCCAAACCGCCCGCACCACCGGTAATCGTCACCTGACGTCCGGCCAGGGAGAACATCACGAGTCGCTCCTTGACACATGTTCGAAGCTACTGGTCATCGCACGATCGTACTAGATCTGACCTTTTGTGTGAAGCCCAACCTGACAACGTTTCTATGGTTTCTGAAGTTTCGAACGCATTCGTTGGCATTCTCGACGAAAAAGCCTGATGATTGGGAATGATCCAATATCCCCAGCAGTTCGGCGGTGTCGTCACGAGAGTTCTCGAGTCTGGTTCGGGTGACGAAATTATGGTCCTAATACATGGCGTTGCGGCTCGAGCCGACCGTTGGCGTTCGAACCTCGAGCCCCTCAGCGCGGCCGGGTACCACGTGTACGCCCCAGATCTACCCGGTCATGGATTGGCCGAGAAGGGATCCTCGTTCGTCCACTCGGTACCGAACTACGCGGCCGGCGTGAACGGATTCCTCGATGAAATTGATGCTGAACGAGTCGTCCTCATCGGAACGTCGCTCGGGGGACATGTTGCCGCTACCGCTGCGTGCGATCGTCCCGAACGGGTCTCCGCGCTCGTGCTTGTCGGCACGGTCGGCATCGTGGTACTCGGAGATGAACGCCGTGCCAACACAAGCAATCGATTGGCGAGCACCTCGGAAGAGGGCATCCGCTCGAAGCTGTCCGTGCTCATGCACGATTCCAAACTCGCCACCGAAGACTTCGTTCAAGAGGAATGGAAAATCAACAGCTCTCCTGGGGCGGCGGATTCCTTCGCCGGGGTTGCAAAGTATTTCGGTGAAAAAATCGATGACGACGTCATTGGTGAGCGACTCCGTCAGCTGAGCGAATCGTTCCCGACCTTGGTCGTCTGGGGACGAGAGGACGTTGGCATTCCCCTCGATCCAGTCGGGTTTCAGACCCACGAAGCACTTCCAGGATCAACACTCGCGCTTATCGATGACACTGCTCACGCCCCGTACTACGAACGACCCGATGCGTTCAACCAGATCGTGCTCGAGTTCCTTGGCGGCACCCTTGGTCAGAGTTCGATCACCGGTGTCGAGCTGCGCTGACCAACGTCAGCGGTTCTTCTCTGCCCGAGCTGATCGATCGATCTCTAAGTACACCCCGCCAAGGTGTTCGAGGTGGAGATGCATGGCGGCCGCCGCCGCATCTGGGTCTTGATCATGGATCGCTGACGAAATCTCCGCGTGGTCATCACTTACTCGCCTCCAGAATTCGACTGGAGCTGCATGCCTGTGGAATCGCGTGCTCAGCACAGAAAAGATTGGTGCGGTCATAACTTTCAACAACGCATTGCCTGACGCTTCGAGTATGACCTCGTGAAAGTGAACATTGCCTCCGTAGAACATTCGTCGGTACTCGCTGCTTGACCCGATTACCTCGCTCCCACTCAAAAGTACGTTCTGCTCTTCAGTGCGTCGTTCCGCGGCTAGTCGGGCAGCTGGAACCTCGAGCAACACCCGCGCCTCAAGAATGTCCGCAACCGACAGAGCGTCCGCCCCCGCAAGATGTCCCAAGCTTGTTTCAATCATTTCGTGAAGGTGCGCCGGGTCAGGCTCGACGATAAAGGAACCACCGTGAATGCCACGTGTCGTTCGGATGAGGTTCTGCGTGGATAGTTCACGGAGTGCCTCGCGCACCGTGCTGCGACTAACAGCGAAGAGGGTCCCGAGTTCTGCCTCGACGGGCAACCGCTGGCCCGGAACAAACTCGCCCGTAACGATCAGTTCGCGCAGCTGATTCGAGACCTGCCGATAGGCCGGCTCGACGCGTCGCACTGCGATGGATCGTCTGGCGGTCGACGAAGGCGTCCCCGCGTCGTCATCATCATCGAGTTTTTCAGTCACTGCACACGACCCTCAGCACGGTTTGGGGACGATCGGGACGATCGTACTCCATGATCGAATCAGAAACTGGCGGATTGCGAGGCCTGGGTTTCTTAGCGCCAACGTTCATAGGTTGGATCGTCTGTGAAGAATGCACGGTACATGCCGTCAAAGGCAAGTCGCTGCAGATCGATTCCTGTTCGTAGGGCTGACAGCACTCCCTGTTGGATGAATTCATCGGTCGCGTATTTGGAGACGAGCGGACCGATATCTCCGTGTTCTTCCTCAACTTCGGAGGCGTGTAGCTCCCAAAAGAGAAGGTCATCGCTCCCAGGAAGGAAGCCGTAGTGTTCGACGAGCCCTTGGAGGATGATGTCGTTTCGCTCCGCGGAAGCGCCTTCGATGAAATAACTCCCGGCCATGGCTCCCAACCAGTCACCCTTGAATGCGAGGTAATAACGCCAGTGAATAAAGGCCAAACACTCGGGAATCACGAGGGTGTTCTCGAGGTCGGATTCGCTGAGCCCGAACGCTGCGGCGTGCGAAAAATAGATCTTGAGATGTCGATCGGTGTCCGAACTGGTTCCGGCTCCCTCCTCCATGATGATCTCCTCGAACAAGAGATGATGGATGTCGGGATCCGGCGGACACTTCGCATAGATCGCGCAATCAGCTTGGGGCGAGGGTTTCGGGGCGATGTGATAGAAGTTCCGAAGAAATCCGGCGATCGCGTCCCGTGTAGCCGTCCCGTTCCGAATGTCGGTGACCATGGGATGATCCTTGATATGTCGTTCAGCGATGATCCGGTCAATCTCGGCGAGAAGTTGATCGGACGATAGTACGGTCATTGACTGTCTCCTTTGTGGGTACGCGGTTGTGGGTACGCAGCTGTGCTTGTGCAAACACCAAAAGATCAGACGTTAAGTTTCAATGGGCCGTTCCTCAGGTGTCGGTGGAATATGGGCCGCGATCTCTCCAGATGAGACCGGTCGAGCAGTGGAGCCCGCCGGCTTCTTTGAGGAACTCTGAGTATTCGATCGGGATGACTTCGACGCCAGCCTTACGCACCGCCGCGATGGCTTTAGGTGCCTCAGCGTGCATCACAACCAGTCCCGGTTCAATCAACAACACATTCGC
>Ga0302137_1000097_pt1 | contig 32385 bp, 23 predicted proteins | sample CBN3_SCM_MG_FD_203127 | JGI IMG/M metagenome (GOLD analysis project Ga0302137, IMG submission 203127) | Marine microbial communities from Western Arctic Ocean, Canada - CBN3_SCM | ecosystem: Environmental > Aquatic > Marine > Oceanic | place: Canada: Western Arctic Ocean | collected 2017-09-15 | reverse complement strand
GTGCTTCGTGTCCAGGTGGTAAATATCAACCGTTGACCAAACAAATTTTGGGTTCCTCTTGCAAACCATGTGTGGCCGGGACATTTAGTAATATAGGAGAAAGCACGTGTGAAGAATGTGCAGCAGGAAAATTCAGCGAAACGGATGGAGCAAGTGCTGGCGGCGACTGTGAATGTTACTATGATCCAAATGTTACCATGGCCCAAGGATATTGCCTGGGGGGGCCTTTCGGATGTACGACAGATGATATACAAATGGGTGATTTTGACTTGTGTGGTAAATGTGATTGGGTTCGGAGTCCATGTGCTTCGTGTCCAAAAGGTTACTACCAAGATTCAACTAGATCAACTTTTTGTAAACCATGCGCGTATGGTTATTTCAGTGGGAGCGGCGCCGCCGAATGTAGTACATGTACTGGGGGATTTACATTTGACGATGGGTGTGCAAATTGTGCTGCCAATGCAAATGGTTGTGGGCTCATTACAAGTGGTATATGTAATTATGGTTTCAAATACAAGGCAATTGAACCCACAGAGTCAATTAGCTATCCTCAATTTGCGGAGGATCAATATTGCAAGACATTTGTTAAAGACAGTGCAGCGCATCGTAGTACTATAGATATACAGATAGAGTGTACTAATGATTCAAAATGTTCGGGATATTTATATAACCCAGATAGAAATGCAGATAATAGTTATAAATGTGGATTCGATATTAATACAGTTGGTGATGCTGATGGGTGGTATATTTATAAAAAAACATACAAATATAAGACCCCAACCGCAGATGCATTTATAGGCAACTGTGAAGAATGTCCTTCAGGGTTCAGTAACGGATTGAATTGTACAACATGTCCAACAGGGACATTTTTAAATCGAACGTTAAACTCTAGTTCGTGGATTGGCCCCGAAAAGATAGGAAAATTTACCCCAAGAACAACTACGCGCCTCAAACAAGTATGTATCGATTATTATTGTACTAGGAATAGTGGGACAATATGGAACACTGAAGCATACATAGCTCAAAAATGTAGAGAAACTGCTTCCTGTATGGCCTACGATTATAGAGTTGGCCATGGTTATGGGTATTTGTGTGAGAGTAGATCTCCTCGTGGTTATGGGTATTCTTATAGGATGTGTTGGGAAGAAAATGAGTCTGTAGTTATAGGCTATAATTGCACTGACCAATTCGATACTAAAACAAATTGTAGTAGTGCTCATCGTCAAGAATTGATTGAACAATGTGGTCGCTATTGCTACGGTCTAAATATGAATGTGAGAGGCTTTAGCGTAGGCGTTTCAACTGGTGATTGTTATTGCTCTGAGGAAACGACCGAAGATAATTTAGATTCTGACTCTAATTTCATTAGTTTCGATTTAGAAATGAATGGAAATTGTACTTCATGTCCTAAGGATACATACCAAGATTCATCTAATCAATATTCTTGTAAGGATTGTCCTGCGAATACTGAGGAATGTGGCCAAGCAAGCATTGGAAATTGTATAGAACGTTTCAAATTTAATGATTTACAGACAGAATGTATACGTGACGGTTGTTTAGATGGTCAGCGTTTCGTCGACGAAGTGTGTTCTGATTGTAGTGCAGGACAATTTTCAAATGATGGAAAACATTGTAAAGTATGTCCGACTGGGTTTTACGGCAATTCTATAAAACAATCCGAATGTGAAGCATGTGCCAAAGGTAAATATTCGAATGCTGGCGAAGGACAAATTTCGGAAGATGTTTGTGAAGAATGTCCTGAAGGACAATATCAGGATACAGATGGCCAAACGGGATGTATACAATGCATCGCTGGCAAATATTCTATTTCGGGCACGGGTCAAAATTCTGAAGATGCATGTATTTCATGCGCTGGTGGCAAATATTCTATTTCAGGCGCGGGTCAAAATTCAGAAGATGTTTGTGAAGAATGCCCTATAGCAAAATTTTCTACCGACGAAGGTCAAACGTCAGCCGATACATGTAAACAGTGTCCTGTGGGACAATATCAGGACACAATGGGCCAAACAACGTGCAAGACTTGTGACCCAGGAACATTTGTAAATGCACTTCAAACAGATTGTATTTCATGTCTTAGACATTCATATTATGAAAATGGTATATGTGTGAAATGTACGAATAGTTATGGCACTGAAGATGGTACAAAAGATAGCGAAGAAGAACCATGTCAAACACTATTAGCAAACTATACTGTAACATTGGAAGATAATACTCATTTATCTTTGGAGTTTGAGGCTGTAAATGTCGAAAGAATTGTTATAACATTTGGAGATACGCCTCAAAATACGGACGAACCTGATATTTACGACTGTAATTGTGAAGATTCTTGCAAACACACATTAAATAGGACTGTACCAGATATGTCTGAGAATAATTTCCTAGATCAGACAGGATTTATATATATTGCATGTGTGGAGAAGCAATTACCTATATTTTTACCAGTAGAAATGCCTATTGCTTATAGATTGGCATACACGCCTGGCGTGAATGATTTTACAGAATTATCTTGTGCTGCGGCTCAAGATGTTCTCAATATTCATACTGATTTAACAGGCAATGTCTGTAAATCGGTAGAGGGCGATCGATATATTAGATCGGTCTCTCCGATGGTTTGTGAACACGTAAATGGTGTTCAGTCGAATACACATGGATGTAAATGTGGAAATACCGCTTGTCTCCAAAATCAATATTGTTTTGCTAAATATAGCACTTGTCAGAACAGTTCCATTACATATGTACCGACTACGGAAATGGTATCTGATGGGTGTAAAGGAGAAAATGAACAGCCTATTCTTGGTTTTCTTTTTTGTTCTCAGGCGGCTCAATCTATTGGAATTTTGGATCAACAGGCTTCGCAATGGACACAAACTACAGAATCTCCGAAAAATTGTTTTTATGATCATTCAAGTGCTGGATCTCATTTATGGTTTAATCCAGATGGTACTAGTACCGAACTTGGAGATCTGGATGTTTTATTGTGTTCTTATAAAAGATGTTCTTGTCCGAACGGTATTCCCATTTCTGGATGTCCTAATCCCGTAACAACAAAATGCAGCGAATGTTATAAAGGACATTGGTTGAATAAAACCATTGGTTTATATACAAACAGTAGTATATGTACACCGGTTGTAGATTGTTTGCCAGGTACAGAACCAAAATCACAATTCTCAAGTTCACAGGAATGTGTTGATTGTCCAACAGGTAAATTTTCTGCGTCTGCGAATAACGCAGAATGTATTTCACATTCTCAATGTGACCCTGGTAAGGAACCTTCAGGTGGATCATCAACATCGGATGTTGCTTGTAATTGGTGCACTGGCAATACTTTTTCGTCTGACGGGAACAACTGTACTCAACACACAGACCCGTGCATTGTTAGTCAAGAAGAAACACAAGCGCCGACCCACCAACAGGATAGAAAATGTATTAATACAATCGAATGTTCATTGACAGAATATAATTCAAATGGGAAATGTAAGAGTTTATCCATATGTTCCGGAGAAGAATATCAGACGACAGCGCCGACTGAAACGTCAGATAGAGAATGTCAACATTTGACACAATGTACAAATACAGAATACGAAACTGTATCTTCCACTGAAACGTCAGATAGAGAATGTATGTTATTAACCCAATGTACTCAATTTGAACATGTTTCAGTTTCAGCGACGGCTATTTCAGACCAACAATGCGAGACAAATATATGTGTATGTCCACATGGAACTCCTTTAGTTGCATGTACGACTGATCAAGGCCAAGGTTGTCAAGCATGTCCTGAAAAATATGGATACGATGATCTTACAGGCGAATGTGAATTGTGTCAAATACCTATGGAGATAAATAATGGTACTGATTTAAGCCCTTGTACAGCTACAGAGTCATGTCCGAAAGGAAAATTCTACATAGCGCCAGGCAAATTCGGAGATATTTCACTGAATGTGGATATTTCTGAAGCAACTACTGGAAATAAATACGAAATAGACGGACATATTCAAAGAACTTTGGAATTTAAACGTGGAAGAACTTATATTTTTGATTCAGTACATCCGGATTACCCCTTAAGATTTTCAGAGGTATCCGACGGAGTACATGGCGACGGTGAAATATATTCAAATTATGCAATTATTGGAAATCAAGTGAAAATAGTGATTGGACAAGATACACCGGACATTTTGTATTATTGGTGTGAACTACATCCAGGCATGGGTGGGAAAATATATGTTATAGACCAATCCAATACAGAAATGTGTATTGATTGTCGCCAAGGTTCATATCGGCCAAATGATTCGCATTATCAAATCCACTGTATACCCCATAGTGAATGTCCACAAGATGAATTTATATCGACCGCAGGAACTACTGACAAAGATGTCGAATGTTCTCTGCTTATTGTTTGTGGTGAAGACGAATACCAGTCAAAAGCACCCACTGAAACATCCGATAGAGAATGTACAGATGTTACAGTTTGTTCGGGAATAGATGTCGAATTTGTTGCACCGACAGCAACATCCGATAGAGAATGTGCGCCACCAAACAAGTGCCACCAAGGTGAATATTTGGACGAATCAGTATGTTTTCCTCTGACTTCATGCAATAATACATTCGAATATCAATCCGTTGCACCAACACCAACGTCAGATAGAGAATGTTTTTTTTACACAATGTGTTTGTCTAAAAATGGATATGAAAGTAAGCCGCCCACACCGACATCTGATAGAGAATGTTTTTTTTACACAATGTGTGACGTAGATGAATATGAAACAGTCGCGCCAACATCAACGTCGGATAGGGAATGTGCATCGACAACTATATGTTCGGATACCGAATATATAACAAAAAATTCAACGGAAACATCGGATAGGGAATGTGCTCCAATAACCACGTGCTCTGACACACAATATGAAGCGACACCACCGAGATTAGAAGATTTGGACACATCTTTTACAGATGGTGGGGTTGGCGAAACATTGGAACCTCCTGATGATATTCCTGATGATATTCCTGATGATATTCCTGATTCCAAGCTGGATGATATTCCTGATGAACCAGATGACATTCAGGAAGACGAGCCCATGTATATATCGAATAGAATTTGTGCTTCAATAACGGAATGTACTGATCAGCAATATGAAAGCCAAGCGCCAACATCAACATCAAATAGAATATGTTCGCCATTAACAGAATGTTCTTCTGAAGAATATGAAATCCAAGCGCCAACATCAACATCAAATAGAATATGTTCGCCATTAACAGAATGTTCTTCTAAAGAATATGAATTTAGAGCACCCTCGTCGTTAGCGGACAGAGAATGTTCACCATTAAGGGAATGTTCTTCCGAAGAATATGAATCAAGTCCGCCAGAAAACGGGATATATCTTCGAGACAGAATATGTTTAGAGATTACAGAATGTGAAAATTCTCATTATAATGCCGGAAAATATCCCAATGGAACTACGATATGTAAATTAAAAGAATGTACATGTCAAAACGGCCAAAATACCACTGGAATTCAATGCGACAATCATGGAGATCATATATGTCAACAATGTGATTCAAATTATTTTATCAATATTTTAAGGAAATGTCAGATGTATACAGATTGTTCTGAGAAGGAATTTGAATCAAAAGCACCGACGCCAACATCAAACAGAGAATGTGTACCCATTATAGAATGTTCGGCGAATCAATACGAAAGCCAAGCGTCGACTGAAACGTCAAACAGGGAATGTTTGACCATAACCACATGCAATTCTAATGAATACGAATCAAAAGCACCTACTGAAACGTCAAACAGGGAATGTAGTTTATTAGCCTCTTGTGCATCAAACCAATATATAGATTTAAGTGCTTCGATGGGTGGAGATACAGTTTGTGCAAATATAACGGTATGTTCAGATCTTGAATATCAAATAAATGCACCTGGAACTACAATGGATAGAGGATGTCTTCTTTTAACACAATGTTCTAATCTCGAATACCAATCCACTGAACCAACATCAACGTCGGACAGAGAATGTACTTTATTAACCGTTTGTAATAGGACGCAATACGAACCTGGTGAACCACGCGATGTATATGAAAATGATCGTGTCTGTGGTGACATATCTACATGCGGAGAAGATAAATATAAAGTTGGTAAAAACGAAAGCGGCGATATTTGTGAGACAAAGGTATGTGTTTGTCTGAATGGTACACATACTGAAGGTTCGGATTGCCCCGAACATGGTTCGTGGTCGTGTATAGGTTGTGATGACGCATATTATCTAAAAAATAGAATATGTCATTTGGCAACGGTTTGTTTTGGTTGGCAACATACTATTAAAGAAAAAGAACCCATAAAAGATAGAGTTTGTGGGAATAATATATGCCAATGCGAATACGGATATCCAGAAGCGCCGTGTTTAACTCATGAAAATACTAAATGTATTAATTGTGGTGACGGCTATTACTTAAAAGATGAAAAATGTCTCCCATGGACTGTGTGTGATAATGGATATCATCCTGTGAACGGAACTTCCAAAAAAGATGTCAAATGCGAGACAAATATATGTAAATGTGAAACAGGGAACCCAGCCACGGGAATAGAATGCCCACAAAAAGGTGCAAATAAATGTGGATATTGTCCTTTGGGTACATATTTGGCCCCGTCTGGAACAAAATGCATGCCTTTTAGATGTACGTGCCCTAAAGGTATTCCTGCAATAGGACAATATTGCACGTCAAGTAGTGAAAGATGTGCGGAATGTAAAGGTATATTTACACTTGTAGGAACAGAATGTATTGACTGCAGGTGTGAAAACGGCATTCGAACAGACACATGTAGTGTTGATGGACCGCATTGTGCATCTTGTAATTTTGGATACTTATTAAAAGACGGATTATGTGTAAAAAATGCCTGTTTATGTAAAAATGGACGTGCGCCTGCATATTGCAACGATGGCTCAGAAAAATGCGAAACGTGTTATACGCATTATACACTTTTAAATTCTACTTGTCTAGTGACAAATGTAAGAGGAGATATCACACTGTCCATATTCATACAAGGTCAACCTCTAAATAATTCACAGGTTCAAATTCTCATCGCAGAAGCTACTGGTTTTAAAATTACTGTTCAAAAATCTCAATCTACTTCAAAAGGATATAGATATGAACTTATGGCAAAAGATAATCCACAAAAACCAACTGGGGCTTTTAAAACATTGAAAAATACAATAGAGGACATGGACCAATTCGAACTAAGTAGAATACGTATGACAACTTCTAATTCTGAAACAGGGTCAAGTTCCAATAATCTTATCATAATATTGTCCGTCATAGCGGTCGGTACAATAATAGCGGGCGTTTCCATATATTTTTGCACCAAAAAACATGCTCGTAAAGGATTTAAAAAAGTACCAACTTCAGAAGTTTAAATTCAGAAGTTTAAATATTATAAACAATCATTATTTTTATTAACTATAAAATGTATAAAGGTATAATCTATCCATAAAATGTCATCTAAAATTGAAGAACAGATAAAGGAACAATTAAAGGAACAATTCCATAGGGCTTTCTATGATAACATTAAACATTCAGTAGAAACACAAAATTATGATCATATTGTAAGATTATATGCAGAAATTCAAGATCGATTAACCGCATTCTTAAAAAAAGACGGACCAACGTACAATCGATTAAAACAAGATTTTGATGTACCTTTTTTTGAACAAAGACTAAGAAATAACGCTTTCGACGGACAATCGTTACAAAGCCTTATCCACATGACATTTTCATGGGTACACAATCTACAAATGCCTATACGTGACACTTCGTCTAACGAAGCAAAAGATAGAGTCATACAATCAGGGACGACAATGGCAGAAGTAGTTCCAACTTACATTAAAGAAGTCCATGCCGTTATTAACCTAATGGAACGAGATATGAAAGAATTCTATGAAAATAGAAATCATCCAGTGGTCAAAGAAATGTTAAGAAAAGCAGTGAATAGAAAATAACTATAAAATAACATTTATTTCATTATAATGTCTTCACCAATAGGTTATTATTTAGTCATAAATAATAAACCAGACTCTGATTTTCCTTGGTCTATTCACGGTCTGTGGCCCGAATATGAAGGTGGTGACTATAAACATTATCCTAAATGCCATAGCGAAGATATTTATATAAATTATCAGATATTAACGCCTATGCATAATTATTGGCACAGTTTGAAAAAATTTCACCATTCTGATTATTGGTTATGGCATCATGAATGGAAAAAACATGGCGCCTGTATTTTTGAACATGCTCAACAATACTTTGAAATAACCTTAAAATTATTTGAACAAATAAAAAACGACCCAGAAAAGTTCAGATATGGTATAAGACACGATAATGAATTATGGTATCCTTTGGATACACACTTTAATTTCAAAAAAACATGTGTTTTTTAATAAAACTATTAATTTCAAAAAAACATGTGTTTTTTAATAAAACTATACTGTATTTAAGGACAAATATTTCATTCAAATGTCTAGGTTAAACCCAGCATTGATGAAAGTTCGGGAAGAAAAACTACCCGAAAAAATGCTGGTAAAAAATCATTATATTCAACAACACCCCATTCTAAATTTTAGCTATGCTGAAGGTGGCGAGGAGGGGGAGGAAGAGGAGGGGGAGGAAGAGGAGGGGGAGGAAGAGGAGGGGGAGGAAAAGGAGGAGGAAGATAGTGAAGATAGTGAAGATGACGATTACAAGGCATTCAAGAAGGACAAGGCAGAGAAAGCGAGGGCTAGAGAAAGAGAGAAAGAGAGAAAGAGGTCTAATGGTTTATGGGCGCGAATAAAAAATGGCCAAAAAAGGAAGCAAAAAATAAATAAAAGATTGGCGGGTAAAAAAGGTGCCTCTTTAATAAGAGCGAAATATAATTTTAAAAAGCAAATAGAAGATTGGAACGACAAAATGAAAGAACATTTCGTGGACAAAAAAAAAACCGCAACATATAATAAACTAACAAGATATCATATAGACAGGAAAATATTCGAAAGGTGGTTTGGGAAAGATAGCACCTTTAAAGGAGATTTTGGCTTGCAATGTGAAATTATTAAAATTATTGACGCTTTGTGGGTGGGACATTTCTCTAAACATATGTTAGTAGAGGCATGTGATGTGTATATACCTGATAATGATGACGATCCTGTAGAACCAAATACAGATGATGATCCGATTGCGAGACTAAGATTAAAACTTAAAAATTGGCTAGAATATCCCACAAAAATGAAAAGAGTCGCCGCCAATAAAAAATTTGCACAAATGAAAAAACGAGCTGGAGGAATAGGATTTGGAAGCATAAATCAATTTCGCAAATTTTTGTAGAATTCTTGAAATATTTATAGAATTTTCTATAAATATTTCAAGGATGAGTAGTGCAAGGATGAATATTCCTAAATATTTAGTGATGAATCCATTATTTATTAAATATCGTAAACCTTTAAAGAAAAGTAGAATACAGATATTGTATGAAATGAAAATGAAAGAAATTAGAGGTCATATCTTATTTTTAAGAGATATTCGTAAACAATCGAATAGAAAATCTTTTAATTAGCTAAACATATACAATCATATACAAACATGCCAAAAACTTTTAATTAGCTAAACTTAAACAATCACCAATGCAACTACAAACGTTTAACTCTCATGTATATCGGCTGTATATCGGCACGCCCTTTTTAATCAATGATTATATCGGCTGTATATCGGCACGCCCTTTTTAATCATTGATTTGTCTAAACACAAATGTTTGGGCACTTTTTTTTTGCGTTTTTTATGATTATGATGGTTCTCTTTCATTTTACGATGGTTCTCTTTCAAAACGCCTTGCAAAACGCCTTTCACCGTCGCCGGATGGTCAACCACCACCCCTTTCACCGTCGCCGGATGGTTTAGCTCATATATCTTTAATCTTTTTAATAATTGTTCAATGGTTTTATCGGACCATTGCAATGGCATTTCATTTACTTTTTCATGATGCCCGTGCTCTTTGTGCCCGTGCTCTTTGTGCCCGTGCTCTTTGTGCCCGTGCTCTTTGTGCCCGTGCTCGTGGTCGCCACCATGCCCGTGCTCTCCATGGTCGTGGTCGTGGTGTTCTTTCTTTTTACGTTTTTCAGCCACTTTTGTGGCTTTAAGTTCTCTTTCTTCTTGTAATTTTTTCCATTTTTGCGATTGTCTCGCATTTGAAACCCATGGATTGTGATATTTGTCCTTTTCCTTTTTTTCTTGCCTGTCTTTGCCCTCTTGTTTTTTTCGCTTTTCTCTGTACTCTTTTCTTATGCGCTCTGCCTCTTTTCTTATGCGCTTGGCTTCTGCTTTCCTCTCTCTTTTCTCATCTTCTCTAAAATATTTATTCTTTTTTTCTTTTTCCCTTTCCTGTTTTAGTTTAAAATTTCGTTTTTTTAGTCTCTTATACTTTTTTTCTGCTGATCCTTTTCTACCGGCCGCCACAGTTAATTTTGGCAAGGTGAATCTATTTGAAAATTTTTTTCCACTCATAAAACTTTTCATTCCTCTTCTTCCTCTTCCAGCTTTATCGCTCAGTGTTCTTTTCCCTTCAGATGGAATGAACCCTTCCGAATAATAGCCATATTCATCTTCTGACGAATATTCGTTTTCAGACCCATATACTAATTCACGTGCGTTATCTTGTCGTAGTAACGGATGTTGTGGCACATAATTACTTTTATCCTGAACATCGTGATTATCACCAACTTGATGTTGAGTAGATTTGAAAAAAGACATATACATTTATTGATATTACCTTTTATACTATCCAATTTTTATTCTTCTTCTTCTTGGGCAAATATTTCAAGAGATTCTACAAATATTTCAAGAGATTCTACAAATATTTCAAGAACTTGTTAAAATATTTCAAGAACTTGTTAAAAAATTTCAAGAAATCTACAAAAATTTCAAGAGATTCTACAAATATTTCAAGAACTTGTTAAAAAATTTCAAGAAATCTACAAAAATTTCAAGAGATTCTACAAATATTTCAAGAACTTGTTAAAAAATTTCAAGAATTCTACAAATATTTCAAGAGATTCTACAAAAATTTCAAGAACGATCTTAAAAAATTTCAAGAATTCTACAAAAATTTCAAGAACTTGTTAAAAAATTTGTAGACTTTCTTAAAAAATTTCAAGAAGTTCTACAAAAATTTCAAGAGATTCTACAAATATTTCAAGAACGATCTTAAAAAATTTCAAGAATTCTACAAAAATTTCAAGAGATTCTACAAATATTTCAAGACCGTGTTAAAAAATTTCAAGAACTTGTTAAAAAATTTGTAGACTTTCTTAAAAAATTTCAAGAAGTTCTACAAAAATTTCAAGAGATTCTACAAATATTTCAAGACCTTGTTATACTTGTGCTTTGGAGTTTGAAAACTGTCAAATGAATCAAAAACAATATAATTATTGTTACAGAAAAGTACTACATTATTTACTGTTAATAGTCTTCTTTAAATATTGCTATACCCAACGGACAGACGTATTTCAATTTGTCAAACCAATACACAACTTCTCTATTGTTAGCGTGTATCGTACCGTCACTGTTCACCGTGGATAAAAACGTACCACCACACACACCCTGCGCATTACGGGTCCCTCTGGTCCCACAACCAGATTTGAGGACACTGGATTGTCCACTCGTGTATTCGGATGGGACGACTACGCCAATAGACACAATTACTGCTCCAAACCCCTTGTTCCAATTAATATACGTCAATCCCGACCTTGAATTATTGCCCATCGTATAATCTACATATGGAAACAGTGCATTATATGCACCAACTCCACACACAGTACCATTCGCCGCGCCAACGTTCTGGAAACCACCCACTATAATTTTATCAATGACACTCATATCTGTTGCATGAAATAATATGGAACACTTCACGTCAACGCCGTCAGCTTTAAGAAGTTGTACAGTATCCATAAAAGCCGAAAATTGCGACGCCAGTCTGAAATAATCGACAAACGTTTTATTGGAATTCAATTCCGGTAATTCACGCCATCCAAAGAGTTGTTGAACCAAATCTTGATTGTAAGGAACGGTGAGTGCGTCGGGCAGTTTACCAGTTAATTCTTCCACTTGGTGGTACGAACGCCCGAGCCACCCGGCGCCGTTAAAAACACCCAACGAAAAGGGCCTTGGCGCACCACTTATTGTTGCTATTGGCCATCCTGGGAATTTAGCATGATATTCAGGTCTGGCTGCGATTGTTTTTAATTCTTCACTGTTTCTTTTCTGTACTAATGCCGCTGCCGCTGCCGCCGCTGCCGCTGCCGATGCTACCGCTGCTGCCGATGCTACCGCTGCTGCTGCTGCCGCCGCTGCTGCTGCAGAATCCCGCACAAATTTTGGAACATGTGACAAAGACACAGAATTGTCTACCATGCGTATAGGTCTTTCAAATCCAGTGGATGTATTACGCTGGATCATTCCGCTAAACGGGGGCGAACCAGATTTATTAACGTTGTTGACATCGAATTTATATTCGTATTTTGGCGGCGAAGAATGATTGCCGTGCGTTGAAGAAACGGTCTTGGAAAAGGTAGATGAACCACCGCTTTTGTATGCTAAATAGGCCTGTGTCATCTCTTCCCATTGGTCTGAATTCATGTCGTTCCAATCGGCGGCACCATGTGTATAATTTCCGTCGTATTGCCAGTGTATATTGGAGACGGTCTTGCGTGAAATATCAGTGTCGGAAGTGGCATAAGACATGATAAACCATTGGTCCCTGAGGTGGACCACGGTTGGTAAAAATATATCCGGATATTGTGCATAAAACGCGGCATTCGCTGGGATTTTTTTCAGTTCGTCGATTCCTTTTTTTATTGTGAAAATCCTTTTGTCAGTTTCGATAAAGATATTATGTGTCGACCAATCCAATGTCCACTTGACCCACTCCCCACCAGACGTCACATGGTGATATTCTGTTTCCTTATTGACATCATCCACTTTAATTGTCCATAAACCATTGTACCCAGTAGCATTTGGATTCCCCGTCACAACCCAGGCGAATGGCCCACCGCCTGTAATGACCGATACCGATGGTGTATAAATCTCCAGTAACTCAGGTGGAATCTTGAGACCATCAGTATTGGGCCCTCCTGTCACCGGCTCTAACAAATAATAGACATACCTCTTCCCCCCGATTAGTCCAAATGTCCATAATTTAATTGTAAAATATGGTTCATTGTTGAATTTGGGCCACCACTTAGAGGTAATATTCTTCTGTTGACTGTTGAAATGCCACAACCCTGGGTAATTTTCTATCGCCATCCGCACCGTGTCAATGGGGAAATCCTTAAAACGAACTTTGGTTCCAAATGGAAAGGGTTGTTGTGATGCTGGAGGAGGCAACGATGCCCAACTTTTGGCTGCGTTCTCTCTTTTTGTTTTTTCGGCCTCTTTCCCATCATTCCAGCTTTTCAACTCCTTGACATACTGCTGTCGGGCGACAGCAGCCGCTGACTCGTATTTTGTACGGTCGGATGTGTTCTTCCATTTCGCTGAGATTTCTGCCATGTTCATTTTTTTCTGTGGGTTCGTTTGTCGATATTCCTGACTAAAAATCAAATAGGCCGATGGAGCCCGGGTTGGTTTGGGGACACATAGAGCTCTTGGCCAGCCGAATTGTGTTTGGTCATTGATAATGACAAAAGGATGCAGGAATCTATTAATCTTGCCTTCGTGTCCCATGAAATATTTCATAATATCATAGTGTTTGATTAAGAAACTATAAACCGTTGTGTTCTTGCCGCGTGTTTTTGCATCGTCCAGTGTAATATAATTAATGTAGACCATTTTGCCCTTTTTCAATGGCACCAGTGATGCCGATGACGACGATGACGACGACGATGATGCCGATGACGATGACGACGATGACGACGACGACGATGACGACGACGACAATGACGATGACGACGACGACGACGACGATGACGATGAGACGTCTATTGTTTTAATATTATTCACATCACCATCACTATGTGCATGTGCACCCCAATTACCACGACCACCATTATTTTTACTGACCATTTCTTTGGTTAATGGGGATACGAGATGAATAGTAGCCACTCTTGAGCTGGACTCTCTGACTTCCAACCCATAAGTATTACTCGCCCTACCTGTACAATTATTGATACATTTTGTATCCACTCCAATAAGAGTCAGTGTTCCACCCTGGTCCGCAACCATTCCACTCCATTTACATTCCGATACTGTCACATTTGTACATTTACCATTAGTGGAGTCACCTAGTGCAATAACACCATCATTCTCACACTTTTCAATGAATACATTGTTTAAATTAAAGGATGAATGCCCATACACTCCACTCCCTTTCTTATTTTGTATCGTTATGTTTTCAATATCAACCATACCTTGAACATTTGATTCAATAGAAAAACCACATAATACAATAATTTTATTGTTGTAGCCATGACCAATAATTTTCATAGGAGATGAAATAACCACGTACGCGATATTATCACCAACAACATGAGTCCCTTCACTCAACACAATTGTATCAAGTATACTACTGTGAGTGATTCTTTCCACTGCTTCTTCCAACGTCGGGCACTCTTGGGGCACGCTGATTTCATTGCCATGCGTTGGTGAATATGTGGGACTTGATGGTGAATATGTGGGACTTGGCGACGTGGGAATTGGTAACGATAGTCGAGGCTGTTGCTTGGGTGTCCAGACTGTCTTGCAGGGCATGGGCCTTGTCGTTTTTCTTTTGATGGCATATAAGGTATACACTGTTTCCAATGCGTTATGTGCTGACCCAAAGAATCCCAAATGCCATTCGATAACGGATGGGCGTTTTTGGAGCTTCTCAATATCTCGTGGTGTCAGACCATACTTGTTATTCGCAGACGGAAAGATGGTGGTTTGTAATAGCACAGCCAATGCTTTCCATTGAAAGTTATAACGTTTTCCAGGTCTATCTTTTCGAAATTTCAATTCGTTGTCAGAATCTTTGTCGAGCCAATCTGCGATGAGGTGCACGAGTTTATCCCCAAAGTCATAGTCGGATCCTTGTAAATCTGTCCATTCGGTATAAGTTTGTTCGGCTTCATCAGTTAGTTTGTAATTACGTACATCAATTGTTTTAAATGCAAAAGGATCTACTGGTTTGGTCGCTCCTGTTGACGACATACGTGCTTTGGTTGCAAGTTGTTTCCTTGGTTTTGGAGGAGGTGGAGGTGATGTTTTCATTGTCCGTGCTTCGCTAATGACAAAAACTCGAAACATTTTATAACAATAAATACATATATTTATACACTAAAAAGACAAAGATGACTACAAAGACATATATGTTTCACATAGATGACCTCGTGAATAATACATATAAATATCTCCAACAATGTTTCAAATGTCCTATATTTTTACGAACGTAGATTTTTTTCCATCGTCCAATAATGCGACAAATAGTATTTTGGAAGAAGTCCAGATAACGAACGAGATGCGTGAATATCTACAGTGTCAACCCACCAAGGGCCGCGTCACATCAGATTGGATATGGAATGCGCCCCAAGATATTATGCGCACACACGATGAACCCGGTTATGCTTTCGCGTATACGGATCTTGGCATGGGACATTGGAACATTCTGTACTGGGATCACAACACCACCAGATGGCATACTCGTTTGATGGGTGGGGCGAACGGACACGATGCGACAGATAAATACACGAATTTGATTACAAACGGATTCGCAGACACTGGCGTAGAATCGACTGTTGAAGAGTGGATGAATAAATTTAACAATACATCAAACAATATTTAAATAGTATTTATACATATGTCGTCTTTGTAATTATGGCGAACGCGTGGCAATGGTGGAACGACAATGTGTGGGTGAATTACGATAGTCGTATTTCAAAATTGATTGATAAAAAAATACAAGACGGTACTATGGTTGTGGAATTTAGTGTTGGTTCTAATAGATATGAAATCAATTTGTTTTCATTGTTACAAACAAATATAACGTCGAATTTCCAAAGACCTGTCCGTTGCGCCTCAAGTAATTTGGGCATTAAGTGGGAATGGGACAACAACGGGACATGGACAGAGTATGACGACGCGTCTATAACTGAAATAAACAACAATTTGCCAAATGAGACCGAACTTGAACTAAACGGACAAAAGTACAGAATTGATCCCAATAATATGACACAAACTAACGACAATACGGGGATAGGGAGAGCAATTCGCCAACAATGCCGAGTTCCAACTGTTGCATCCGCGTCAACGGTGCCTGTTGATATGACTTGTGGCATTTGTTATGCCAGAAACAAAGATACTGCGTTTGTACCTTGTGGACACATGGTATGTCGAACATGTGCAGCACGCCTTTCCGGAAGAGACGCACCATGTCCCTTTTGCAGGGCACGAATTCAAAAAATTATCCGTGTTACATTGTAAAAAGTGATTATATCATAGTGTGAAAAATAAACATATATATCGCTCTTTAATTATGGACTTGTATTCTCAGAATTTTTTATATGAAAAATAACGTATTCTTATTTATAGGGTTCGAATGAGTTTACCTAGAAATAGCGATATTCTTGCCAATGCAATTTTTCTGTCTGTTTTATTTGTTTCTGGAAGTTTATTTATGATCATATCTTTAAAATCCTGCAACTTTATTTGTGACGTTTTGGAAGTATTATTTATGATCATATTTATTTTGGAGAATATTGGGTCCCAAGTTAAGATGTTTTCCAAATTTTCATTATTCCTTATTTTTAAAACGTATCTTTTCGTCGCTTTCGCTGTCACTTTCGCATGTTTTCCAGCGCGAACCGCCAAATAAAGTGTCTCAAGCCAATCATTGATTTTTCTTGGAGCCGTACTTTTTTTAAACGCGGTTACTAGCTTAATTTTATTTCTATGTTTCTTGCTCCATCTGCTTTTCGCCGTGTCCCCTGTTGTGTGTGACTGTGATTTTATTTCCTCAACTTCTGTACAGTGTTTTATATCTGTGATCTTTTTTATATCTATTTTGCGATTCTTAAGGAGGTTTGTGTTATTTTTCCACCATATGCCGGGGTTTTTATTATCTTTTAATTGAAACTTCCCATTTGTGGCGGCCTTCACTATTTCATTAACCTTTAATCCTTCGGGCAGCGTTTCCAACAGATTCCATTTTTCCTCGTGCACGGCTGTTTTCGATACAGTTCCTACTATTGTACCTTTACAAATAAGAATGAGAAACTCTGCATTATGGTCACTTTTTTGTTGGCTTTGGCTTTTATACACATATCCTTCCGCCTGTTGAAACAATGGATGTTGAGGTTGGTAATATTGAGGAGGTTCAAAAGCTATACTAGGTGTTTTTTTGAGCGTGTCTACTGAATGTTGTAAACGAGACATTATATAAAAAAATATATCCTTATTTATAGGGTGAAAGTTTGTTAAGATTGTGCCACCCCCACCAACGCATTGGAAAATATCATCCATCCCAAAAATGTTTTGGACACTAAAGAATTCACACAATACATTATTTCCACACGAATATTGAGTCGTTCCTCTGGAATTCTGTCTGTTTTATACAGTTGATAGAATTGTATAAACCCAAATACAGAGTAAAGTAGTCCTATAACCAAAACAATGGCATATACGAATGCGGGTGGTCTGTTTGGACTTTCTATAATGGTGAATATAAATTGTCTTCCTAAAATGAGCCATACACCAAACATAGAGAACCATCCAATGATATGTGCAAGCCACGCAAGTCCTAGATTTCTGCGTCTTAGTTTTTCCGCTATGAGTCCAAGAAGCATTGTGGTTGCAGTTAGAAAAGAAATGCCTAAAATCACAAGTGCTTGCCATACGCCCAAAAGAAGTGCGATAGCAACTTGCATGAGAGTAGCTGAAATAGAATATTCAATCATTCGAAGTGAATTTGTGCCTGTCACGGTCACTTCATCGATGTAATCCATTTTTTGCATGATTGGGCACGTGACCATAGCCATTGATTGAAAAACGAAGGAAAGGCCATGAAATCCTATGATGAGCCACCATAGAGATAGTTCTTCGGTTACTTTTGTTTTTCGTGTGAGGCACCATTCATCTGATATTTTGATGGCGGGTGAAATACAAGTTTGATTGACGGTGGGTATCCATGGTGCGTATGTTTCAGTAAGACGATATGTACTATCTTTGTTATCAGATCCTGACCATAGAAATAGCATAATAAGTGCATTGATTAGATGTAAAACGGCAGCTGACCAATTGACAGACCAAAATCGAGGTGCTTTTCCACATGGAAAAATTTTGTCAAAACAGGTGGCGTCATCTTTGAATTGAAAGCATGATGCATCTTTACAGAGGGCCATCTTTTATGGTTTAGATGTATAATTCAAAATAAAAACACATATTCTTTAAATATTTATATATCAATAATAAGATTATATCTCCAAAAATGTGTGTATTCTTGTTTGGCTTTTGTAACCGAATCAATCAAAGTTTTAACCTTTAACCCATTTTGAGATTGTTTTATATATCAATAATAAAATTGTATCTCCAGAATGTATGAGTAAATTCTTGTTTGGCATTTGTGGCGGAATTTGTTAGAGTAATTTTTAATTTAACTTTTAAACCATTCTGGGATTGTTCCACTATGTCTACTGTGACGTTTTCTTGGACGAATGTTCCGTTTTTAGCAGATTCTTTCATGTAAACTTGTATGGTTCTGTCGGAACGTTTTTTGATGGCTCTTAATGCATGGTGTACGTTATAATATTGAGGTTGCTTTGCACCCGGTCCGACGATGCTCTCAAATTTATGATCTGGGGAACGAACTAATCTTTTCATATTTAAAAGACCCGTTGGGTACCAAGTATGATTCCAAAAATCAGCTTTGACAAACGTGGATGGTTTTATCCAACGAATAGGCATTGATTGAGTTAACCCCATTTAGCTATATGGATGACTTACTTATAGTGTAAAATGATTCAAAAGAATAGTAGTATCATTTAAATTTTAGATCTTAATATGTTCAAATATACTAAAAATCTATTGTAATTTTGAAACTTCTAAAATTGCACGCCATGTATATATTGGCCTGTATTGTGGTAGTACTGTGCTTAAGTACATATCCTTTTTATTTTCCCTGCGAAGGGGAATTTTAAATACATATGCCTACAATGTTGAAACGCTTGTAGACATATTGTAACTATATAAGTAATTGAAATTATTTTTATATGACAAGTTCTTTTCGTACATTTATACCTGAACAACACGTGTTCCAAGATTCGGAAGCTACTCCCGAATATATGTTTCAAACGTCCATACCCGAATATATGTTTCAAACGTCCATAACTGGCGACCATTTCGACAAAACATGGCTAGAACAAACTAGACGTTGTATGGAAGCCGTTGTCCGTAGCGATAATACCGATATGGCGAAATTCGGCGGCGATACGCATTACATTACTTCTTTAAAAGAATTGTTAAAAAAGTACGATCCATCTATTTCATATTGGTCAAATTCTCGTTGCACCGGTGAAGAATTTGCGAATAATGTATGTGCAAATAGACGTGCTTTTTTGATGTTTTTCCATGATAATGTAAAATTTAGTGGGGATGCTGCAAAAATTGCCACGTATACACCTACAAATTTTAAATTAAGAGATGCCAAAGAGAAAAAAAAACGTAGAAATGAACAAGCTCTCGAGGAAGGCTTGGGGCGCGCTACCGCCCGAGAAAATAGTCTTATGGGATCTCAGTTTCGTTTTTGGCTCGGTGGAGCAGATTATGAGAAATATAGACCATATAAAGAAGCCAAAGCTGGAAAAGCAAAAAACAAATTACGTGAAAAAATACGCGATGTATATGAATTAAAATCAGAAATTGCGGATATGAACGCCAAGCCAGATTTCTTTTCACCTGTACCACCTTATCCTATTAAAATGACAGCAGAAAGTTATCGAGGCGATTCTAATGAAGGTGCTCCACTTGGTTGGACCACTGGCCAAGGAGATGTATCTTTGAGTGACCCAGAATCTCTTTTAAAAACTGAGTTAGCACATTTAGTCGATTCTGGCGAGTGGAAATGGATTCAGTATTTGGTGAACGATCTGGAAAACCAACGTTTTTTAGAAATTACACCCGAAATGAATATCATTCAAATCAAAAACAAACTGGACGAAATGAATGCTGTTCATAAAATGACAATGTATTATGCCGATGACAAGGACCCAGACTACTATGTGCCTGACAATTTCGAAGAAGTCAAAACACAAGGTGAATTATGGAATTCAAATTTATATGTATTGGACACAGCGGCAAATATAGTGACATTAAATGCTAGAGCTCATCGTATGTTATTTGATAATTTGATGAAACCTACTGGTAGTCCAAATATGTCTGCCAATAAAAAGCATTCTTTTTTTACATTGAATACAACAGGTCGCGTCAATGGCGTTTCCACAAAAAGTACAGCAGATGGTGAATTCATGGGATATAGAAAAGGATCAGGTAATACACCAGGAGCTTACTATCCTTGTGCTGTATCCAATAATTCCAAAGTGAATTCTTATTGGTACGATTGTTCTGAAGAAATGTTTCAAAAAGATAGAATACAATGGTTACAAAACTATAGACGTAAACGATGGACACAAATACGCAATATCTGTTATGCATTCATCATAGAAGCAAATACTTCGGCAGAAATAGACATGAATGTTTCCCAAAACGCATGTACAGCTTCAAAAGGTTGTAAATATACTCATAAAAAAACGAAGAAAACGTGGACTTCCGAATATGATACAGAATATTCCGCATATAAAACGGATATTATTGCATCAGATTTAAGTAAAATGTCTATACAAAAAAAGTCTAAAAAATAAAAAGTATTTCATTGTATAAATGTATATGTTTTTTGTATGTATGGACGAGCTTTATTCTTTAGGGTGGTACTTGTGTGCGGTTCGACTGGACGTATGCAAACACTGGAAAAGTGATCTACTATTCAGGAAAAATAAACATCTTTTCATCTTAGAAACAAAAAGAGGACATTTGGCTGCGAAAATAACAGCCGATTTAATTGGTCCAACGCTTTTAGACGCTGGGTTTAATATATACTATGGACATTTAGACCATGAAATATTTAGGATTCGAGGAATACACGAATGGTCCAGAAAAGAACATATAAAAACTATATTTATTTAATATAATGGAAAGGTTGGTCTGACTACCTTTCAACTCTATCAATGCATCCCTGTCACAGCGTTCAAACATTAAGTTGAAGGAATATCGAAATCTAACGTGTTACTATCTAGTTGATCTGGGGTGCGTCTCACACGTGCCATGTAAGAATTTTCGAAACATTTAGATACTATACATAAGACTATCATGGCAATTATAATAATTATGAATATAATGGACGCTGACATTTTATTATTTCTGTTTAGCTTTATATACAGGTACAGTAAATTAAATCAAATATATTTTTAATCGCGTTCTAAAATACGGTCGAGTGGGACCACTTGAATCGTTCAGCTCGTGGTCGAAGTTAAACACACGCATGGTACTTCGGGTGATAAACTGAAATGGTTACAAAACCAGGCCTTTAGGTTTTTTCGAAGTGGAGGCCAAAACCGTACAAGAGTCACTGGATGGCCGTGTCATCGTTATTAACCAAAAAAATGACCATCGTTTGTGTGAAGCGTGTGAAAAACGTATAAGCGAAAGGGATGGAAAACGAAAGATTAGAAGCACAGGCAAAACGTGAAGAGCGTCAAGCAGTTTGCCTGGCTAACTACGAAAAAAACACCAGAGAGAGAAGTGTGTCCCGACCAGTGGCTCTCAAACCGGAGGACCGCGCGTTTGTTGAAAAGACACTGCAGTGTCCACCGATTTGACGTTATCACCCATCCTATTCTTCATGAATATGCAAAACAATTGAAGCAAATATTCGAGTTTCCCAAGGAACAGCCTGCTAGTTGTTTCGGTTATGGTAATGGTTGGAATCACCGTTACAGTCAGTTGAAAGCCTACTTCACAAAAGTATTGTTACAAAAAGAAATCGAAGCTCAGCATGGCTATATCGGATGTAAAAACAGAGTAGACAATGGAAATTAAAATCTTGTTTTTATAAAATGTTTAAGACGTCCAACCGTTTCATGCGGTACAACCGTAGTGGACATCGAGTTAAACCATGGGTCATTCAAAGCTTCAGCGGCTGTAGGTCTTTCTGTCGGGTCGTACGCCATTAGAGTTTTTACAAAAGCCTTTACTTTTTGTGAATATTGTCCATTTAATTGCATACGTTTTACGTCTTCTCGTCTTGGAGGATGAAAATGATCACCTTTGAATTTTGGCATAATATTATGAGGATCAAACGGCCAAAACCCGATTAACATAATATACAATATAACACCCACTGCCCATAAATCTACTTCTTCGTTGTAATTTTTCCTAAATATTTCGGGGGCCATATAAGCAGGTGTCCCTTTTCTCCGACATTGTTCTGGACAATGATCAAAGGCTTCAAACTCGGCAGAAAGTCCCCAATCAATAAGTTTGATGGATGGTAATGGCACAGTCAGATCCTCGCTAGGTTTTTCAGACAATAATATATTTTCAGGCTTTAAATCGAGATGCGCAATTCCCAAATGATGACAATAAACCAAGGCACCCAACATTTCTTTGATGACCTTTTTCGCATCCTCCTCCGTTAAATGGCCTCTATTTGAAATAACATCAAATAATTCACCACCACTACACAACTCCATAGCTATATATATACAATTTGATTTTGTTGAAGGTCGAAACGCCTTTACTAATTTGGCAATATTTACATGATGCATTTTAGCTAAAATAGCCACCTCTTTTTTTATGACATTTTTTTTTTCTTTATCCGTTGGCCATTTTAATCTTTTCATAGCTACGTTTTTAGATTCTTCAATATCTACGCCTATAAAAACCTGACCAAATGTACCAGAACCAATCTGTGTCGAATTATCAACTGTAAAACGTTCGCCAATCGGCATAATGTCAATAATAGATATGTCGGGGTTAGGTGCCTTTGGTGATAAATATTCTTTGATTTTATAAATATGATACATTTATTCATATACATTACTTTTTATAGGGAATTTATTAAAAGTTACACATATATTATTTTTGAATAACGGCCAATATATTACCATAAAAATATGTCTGGCATCATAACTATAAATAATCTCATCACAGAAGCACTAACGGTTATAAAAAAAGCAGATGACCCATCAGGAGAAGAAGAGTTGTGTCTGCAAGATATAAACGAAGCAAACTCTAAACTGAGACGCGCGGGAGAAATGGTACATACAATTACTCCTAATTTGACAGATATGATCGAGTTTGTTAAACTAAATGTCCCAGAAGACTATCACTATTGTATAAACCATGCGTGGAGCGGTATTGGAGACTGGCAAGCGTAAATTATAAAATAATATTGTATGTTTTATTTTAGGGGTTGTAAAGAATTTAGAGAATCTATTTAATCTTTATATGCGCCAGATAATAATTTCTCGGGCAAGGAACCAAGTTTAAACTTTCCCCATTTTTTTTGACGGATCAGGCGTAAATAAAATTGTACAATTCTATTTTCATCAGACGCATGGTTCTTCATTGGAATGTGATTTAAGGTTTGGTTTGTTTTTTTTTTAAATAAGACTATAAACAGTGTAACGTCATAAACAATGTGGACGGCGGTTGTTATCTCCACATTGGCATTTTTATGTACATTTAAATGTATACCAAATATAAACACTTCTTTAAGTGGAAAAGATTTGGCAAAACCAAATGGCGGCAAAATACCAGAAGGATTGGGTATTATTTCAGGAGGAATAACAATTGTTTCATGTGTTTTATTAGACATACCTAATAATTTATTGTTCCCCATGACAGCTGCGTTATTATTGGGATTTATGGACGATGTAATTGATATCCCATGGCGCATGAAACTTCTATTACCAGCCGTTGCATCTTTGCCCATGGAATACGACCGCACAACAATTGATATAAATGGTGTTTTTATTGATTTAAATGTATTATATCCATTTTTCGCAGCGTTATTATGTGTTTATTGTTCTAATGCTATTAATATTTTAGCAGGGATTAATGGCATTGAAGTGGGTCAATCTATTGTCATTGCAATTGCCTTTATTTGTGTAAATTCTCATACCCTCCCCATGATGTTACCATTTATTGCCACATCTTTGGCATTATTATATTATAATTGGTATCCTGCTCGTGTTTTTGTCGGTGATTCCTTTACCTTATTTGCGGGTATGTTTTTTGGAATTGCCGGCTTATATTATTATATGAATTATACTTTATTTTGGATGTTGTTGCCCCAAACATTTAATTTTTGCTACTCTTTGCCTCAATTATTCAAAATTGAACCATGTCCGCGCCATAGACTTCCTAAATATAACCCCGAAACAGACATGTTATATCCATCTCATTGTAACGGAAAAATGAATAAAACATTGCTTAATCTTATATTAAAGATTATGGGTCCAATGCACGAAAAAAAACTAGCATCAATCATTATAATTTTACAAGTTTTATCCTGTAGCTTTGCCTATTATTTACGACTTTAAATAAAAGGGATGGTATCTTATTTTTTTTTGTATTTTTTAAACAGACATTCTCATGTCTTCTACTCCGTCTTTAAGGAATATAATGTCTACCCCAATGGGGCAAATCTCTTTCTGCCGAATCCAGTGTATCTTAAATTGCTCGTAAAGATCTTGCTTGTCCTCCCCTACGAAACAAGATGCCAAATAAACCAACCTAGCTTTGTCTTCAAAAGATATGACAGTGCAAAAAATATCCTGTTGAAAGAATGGCACTTCGTCAAAAGCCGTGCGAATACTATTGACAGGAGCACTAATCCTGGCATTTTTTGTCTTTAAACTAACACTGGTGACCTCTCTTTCATTTTTGGCTATTTTCGTAGCTTCAAAAGCATTCAAATCCAAGAAGAAGACACGGTTGTCGTGTACTTTGGGAAGTGGATATGAAGAAGGCAAGTGGTCCATGTTTTAATGATTTTTTTTAGAAAAATTTAGAGAACGTATTTAAGTTAGAAAATTGTAAATACCATTAAAATAATGGACATTATAAAATATAGATTGTTATATTTGTCTGAGAATTGGGGGACAAATGATTTTCACATGGTTGTTAAACGAATAAAACAATTTAAACGACGTAGAAATGGCCGTGTCATGTTGCGGAACCATAACAGAGTATTGTCTGGGGAAGCTTTTTGGATTAATGAATACGATTTATGTATTGGATATCAATTAGGTTCTGACCCGAGTGTATTTAGACCTATTTTTTCTCACGCACGTCAACGACTGTTGGAAGCCGTCCATTTAGATATTATTTCCCCCAATGCGTTTTGGAACAATGTGAAGGGACGATATTTCAAATGTATGGCACGGTTGAAAAGAATACCTTTAGAATGTATCATACATATTGTACAATTTTTATACATATAAAGTTTATTGACATTAATATGGTAAACATTGTTTTGCTATATTGCGTGCGTAGGGAATATAACTAAGACAATACCAACATAGTGCAATAAACTGCAAAACAATGAAAAATATACAAACACCCACTTTTACCGGTGTTTTCATCCCTAAATCACACAAAGCAAACACAAGAGTGGTTACTATACACATTAAATACATGCTAGTGGCAATGGCGCGGGTTTTGTGAAACATTTTCTTGCATTGTCTCTTTGGACCCCAAACAACCCCCGTAGAGCATAGAGAAATGATATTTCCCACTGTGTATAAAAATGCAAATGATGGTATATCTCCTTTTGCAAGAGAAAGACTAGACAGTAACGATGTCAAGCTACCGATGACAAAACATCCACAAAATCCATACCACCGTTGTGTCCATGTCAACGATGGTATACATCCATCATCCTCGGTTTCAAAAAGAGATGTCATTTATGATATATTTATTAATGTAAATACGATTTTTTTCAAACATAATCGCTACATATATTGAAAGACTGTACGAAATCGAATCGGATCAATGCCACCAGACACAGTTCTAGAAAGCCTCCTAGGTGATTTGAACACCTGAACCTTCGCATTACAAGTGCGACGCTCTACCGGACTGAGCTAATCCGGCGTGGAACTCTGTACAGGGCTTAAACCTGTCTAAACTCTTCGACGAGAACAGAGGAAAAATCAACGGGTGCACTTGATCGAAGCCATTTGTTTAAATGGTTAGGACAATGGGGTTGAACAAGGCACCTGCGAGTATCGGGGATCGAACCCGAAATCTCAATGGTGTAAGCATTGCGTGGTAGCCAATTTCACCATACTCACAAAAAGAATGTCCAAAAGCTATACCCTATGCAGGACTCGAACCTACATAGGGTATAACTTAGAAAGAGGACGCGCCATTGCACCAAATGGGTAAAACGGACAAATGTCAGCTACGAGATTCGAACTCGTGCATACGAATATATCACGGCCTAAACGTGACCCCTTAGACCGCTCGGGCAAACTGACAAAAACGATGTGGAAAATAGATTTCAAGGCCAGAACCGCTCCACCAATCCAGTTTAACGTCATGGCGGACAAAAGCTCCTGCAAGAATCGAACTTACATTTTCGGTGATTACAAGTACCGGTGTGCTACCATTGCACCAAGAAGCTAAAAACATTCCTCGTACGGGACTCGAAGCCGCTCGCGTGAAAGGCGACTAGACTAACGAGGAAAAAAGATGCTCCATACGGGGCTCGAACCCGTGACCTTCGGCTCATAAGACCGATGCTCTACCAACTGTGGATAAAATACGATCAAAGAGTGAGTCAATATATAGTGCAAATTAACAAGTACAAAAGAAACAACTTACCTGAGCTAAAGGAGCGCCAAGTCTATATGGGTACTGCACCCATTCCTCCGGTTTAAAAATACCGGCGTGCTTCTTTTACACCAATAGACTAAAAAAAAGTACCATCTACGAGATTCGAACTCATGCATGCGAGTGCAGCTTGAATGCACCGCATTAGCCGCTCGGCCAAAATGGCAATAGTTTAAACTCAATTACGGAGTAAGTGGTACTGGAATAGAACCAGTATTTCTGTATATTGGATAAGCACACTTCCACTGTGTTAATCGGCTTGCAGCCAATAGAGGAATCGAACCTCTGACCTCTTATCTCACAACGCATTCATTATGCTAACCACATGGGAGCCAGGGTGAGTCGAACACCCGACCTACAATCGTTCGCTCTACCACTGAGCTATGACTCCAATAACTAGTGCTGTCCACAAGCAGCTGCGAGTTTCGATCTCGCGACCTCCGGTTAAATGGACCGGCGCTCTTCCTCTGAGCTAAGCTGCTAAAAAAATAAACGCACTATCGATCCTTCTCGGGACAAAAGCTCCAATAGGGTTCGAACCTATGTACAATGGTTTTATGACCACCCGCTATGCCTCTTGCGTATAGAGCTAAAAAGAAAGTGGTACGTGCTCCACACTGGAATCGAACCAATGACCTTCCGATTAACGGATGCTCTATCCAATTGAGCTTGTCGAGCAGGAGACAGTTTAAAGTGATATCAAAGCACTGTTAATGTTAATGTAATGTCAATGTTAATGTAATGTCAATGTAATGTCAATGTCAATATAATAAAAAAAAACAAAACTATATAAACTTACCTTGTGATATGTTAATGTCAATATAATAAAAAAAATACAGGACGGTTTTACCTAAGAGAAAAAAAAAACAAACATAATAAAAACAAATATAACCTATGCTATTGGCAAAATACCCTACGCTATTGGCAAAATACCCTACGCTATTGGCAACATACCCTATGCTCCGACGGGGGATCGAACCCCGAACTCGGGTTTCAAAGACCCACGTGATAGCCATTTCACTATCAGAGCGGATTCTATTCGCATGCTTATCTCTAGACATACCTATCCCGATACAAGGATTTATACTAAACCAGCTGGAGATATCGCTGCGCACGCAGTCTGTGGTATATGAGAAAGGTCGATGGCCAGCGTCCCGGCCACAAGTCCTAGGATGAATCGAACATCCGTTTTCGGTTTAAACTACCGATGTGCTAACCACTGCACTATAGGACTGTGAGCGCCCATCATTTAATATTTTTATAAATATTTCGTCGGACTTGCAATTTACACCTTGCCAAAGTGTTTCACGATACTTTTTTTTAAGAACAGTTTATAAATCGTTATAACTTTTGCCAGTATTGCTAACAGTTTTGCGTCATGCTGGACGGTAAGCTCTTGCAAGATTCGAACTTGCATTTCCGGTGTGCACCAAAGAGCTAAAATTCGGGACTCGAACCAGTGCCGCTCGCCTTTCACGCGAGCATCATAGACTAACGAGGAAGTCATGTTCACTGTGGGAGTCGAACCCACGACCACAAGATTAAAAGTCTTGCGCTCTACCGACTAAGTGGACGGGCGGGACGACCGAAATCGCCCCTAGAATGGATTTAGACACAAATAAAGTCATAATATCAAGCAGACACAAAAAAATATAAAGAGGAATGGAGTGAGACATGAACAAAAATATTTTAAAAACTCAAGGGGAAAAATGACACGAACACAAGAGGACCACAGCATTTTTCCGCAAAACTAGCGCGAAAGTGTCCAGAATTGATTTTTAAACATTTTGAGATGGGTTTCATGTTCCAAAGTCCGGTCCTTCACGACGGACACAAGGACCGACATATGATCACTGGTCTCTATTCTATATTTCTATTCTAAATATTTAGCCGTCAACTTTAAAATGTTCCAACTTTAGAAGAATTCTAAAGAAATGCTGGGGAAATATACTCATTTCAAACCCAAGTCATTTATTTCTACTCTTTTCTACTTTCCTAATAAAAAAAAATATAATCCTAAAAGAAGTGAGAATTGGTCAAAACAAATATGCAATACAAAAATATGAGACATTTTGACATGGAATAATACCAAAACGTAATTAATCAATGTCTCCCTTTATAGGGGTATTTTAATGCCCATTGCGGACATAAAACACGCAAATCCTTATATACTCATCTACACACAAAAAAGTGATTAGAATGGATGTATAAAAGTTCCCTCATTTTAACAAATAAAATGAATTTAGCATTGGTATGTACCATACATATCATAGGGGATTGGGGAAGAAGAGGCCAGTTTCACCAACAAAATATAGCTAACATCATGTCAAATATAGAACATGATGCTGTTATCTCAGTCGGTGACAATTTCTATCCAGAAGGCATTCAAAATTCACATGATCCTCACATATATGATTCGTGGCAAAATATTTATAATCCATCGAAACCATGGTTTGTAGCCTTAGGAAACCATGACCATCGTGGAAATACAACCGCCCAAACACTTATAGACTTGCCTTTTTGGAATATGCCAGCACCCATATATGCATTTGATAAATGCAATCAAACGTTTGTTGTTATGGATAGTACTCATATAAACAAACAACAATTCGCAATTGTTGAATATTTACTAGGAAAAACATCTCTGAATAAATGGATTATTGCACATCACCCCATTTACACATCAGGCTGGCATCATCACGTAGACGAAGAATATAGACAAAAAATGATAAACATTTATGATAAATACAATGTCAAAGGGATAATATCCGGACATGACCACAATCTACAACATATAGAATTAGACGGTATTGTGCAAATTGTTTCAGGGGCGGGATCCTCCGCATATGGCGCTCAATATGAACAACCTGGCCTCGAATTCTTTTATGATAACGCAGGGTTTGTACAAATGGACTTTAAAGAAAATAATTATAATTTAAAATACATAGGTATAAATGGTACTATCTTTGAGAAAACACAATTTATTTAATTTCATTATTTTCTTCTGTTTCTTGTATGGGTTCTAGTTTCTTCTCGTAATTCATTTCTTGGAACATGCTTTGAACGTGTTTATCTTTTCTATCTCTTTCGCGCCGTCTCTTTAACGATTTCTGTTTTTTATCATTCTTTTTATCATTCTTTTTATCATTCTTTTTATTATCATTCTTTTTATTATCATTCTTTTTACTGTGCATTATTATACAAAAAATGCTTATATAAATAGGTCCTAAATATATTTAGAATGTCGTTTAAAACATTTGTCAATGCCGACCCTATTATTGATTATGAACACCACCCCGAAGATTTTTCGACCGGAAGATATATGGAAGACGAACTTTATCAAAAATATTTTGATGAAACGGACTTTTCCCATTTTTTTAGAGCTCATGCACGACGTGCACATTTAAAGAATAGACAAGTTAAACAAGAAAGGAAATTAAGGGCAAGAGGAAAACAAATTCGAATTCCATTTGAACAAGCCGAAACTTATTTTAAAAACACATTAGATAATAATTATTTACTTAATTATTGGAAAGAAACTAGGAAATTAAATAAAGAACAAAGTGTTAAAGACCAATTTCTCGGAACGAAAATATCAGACATGTTGGACAATTGCAATGATGATGATATTAAAAAGTTGTTTGAAAAATATCGTTATGAACCATATTTTGTCAGTATTATTGAGAAGAATTGTGCGTTTAATTTAGCAAGTATGTTTTTTTGTAAACAGTACAATACCTCAATAACCAAACGTGTGGCCGGCGGAATAGAAAAAAAGCTGAAAGCAAAAAGAAAGAAAATCTGGTCGCAGCTGGAAGCAAAAACCAAAAAAATCTCAAAAAAACACCACGGTATAAAAAAACTTGAACAAACAACAAAACTTGAAAAACTTGAAATGCCACCCTCAACACCAAAAATGTTGAAAATGTTAAAGGAAATGAAAAAGCTAGGAAGTACGAATCAGAATGTTGACAAGAAAGAAAAGCAACAAAAAAAAGAAGCCGAAACTTATTTTAAAAACATACAATTCGGAGATAAAATGGCTAAGACTGGAACAATATTCTTGAACCCAGCAATGATTAAAAAAATTATTAATGCCGAAAAAAATTCACCAAAATTAAAAAGTCCAAAAACTATGGCCATATTACATTCCTACTCAGAAAAAGGTATGTTATTTGATTTTTCACATGGAAATGAATTTAAAACATTTAAAAAAGATCTCGGTAGGATTATTGAAGCTTTAAGAAAAGTTGTTTTTGAAATCAAAAACGTCAAACAAAAAACATGGTCCGAAAGATCAACAGATTTTGATCAAGAAGCATTTCAGAAAGGCGTACTTAAAATTAAAGAATTTAAAGAAAAGGCTTTAGGAAAATCAAATAAATATAAACAGTGGGCAAGTGCAGGTGCAGTCACTATAAAAAAAAAGCATAAAAAGCAAAAAAAGCAAAAAAAGGAATTTGATAATTTCGAAGGTGACCCATATTTTCAATCAGCAGAAGCCCGAAAGAAAAAGAAAGGAACCCACGTTAGTGATGCTGTGCATTGGATAAGCAAACACATTATTAACTTATTTAAGTGGTGTTGGAAACACCTGCCAACAATTGTAAGTGTATTCCTATTATTTCTAGGATGTATGGTAGTTATGGTAATAACATTAGTCATGGTTTTTTTTGCCTGTCTTGTTGGGGGGGGGGCTTGTTTTGATAATGAGGATGATAAGATGGAGGATGAAAAGGAACACCGCGGACAATGGATGATAAATGGAAAGTATCAGTTTCCTTGGTATATTGTATGGACATTCGGCATGGTCAAAGTTGGCAAAATGTGGGACGCCGCGTGGGGTAAAATAAATGGGGTAAAATAAATGGGGTAAAATAAATGGGGTAAAATAAATGGGGTAAAATAAATTCTAAATATATTTCATAATATCTATAATACTTTTAGATTTATTTTCTGTCGTACCATCATTTGTAATTTCCCATGTTTTACCTAGGATATCATATACCAATCTTTTGTTTTTATTTTGAGCTAAAAGATAGAATGTTTCATTTGGCAAACGAAATACATGATGCACCGGAAAAAAGTACCAATTATCATGATATTTTTCGTAATACGGCTTAAACGAGCAATATACTCGCATATCCAATGGACTATTTTCTTCGTCAGTTAGCATGACCATCTCAGAGTTCCACCATGAAGAGGGTTCTATAATTTCATCTCCAGGTGCCAGAACTTCACTCAATACATCATATATAACATTGGTTTGTTCGTTCAACGTCTCGATCAACTGTTCTGCCATTTTTTATTCGTTTAACATGAATCAAGTTTGAAAAAAATGTATTCGATAATTATTCTTGAAATTTTTTAACAAGTTCTTGAAATTTTTTAAGAATCTACAAATTTTTTAACAAGTTCTTGAAA
>Ga0302137_1000092_pt1 | contig 33952 bp, 41 predicted proteins | sample CBN3_SCM_MG_FD_203127 | JGI IMG/M metagenome (GOLD analysis project Ga0302137, IMG submission 203127) | Marine microbial communities from Western Arctic Ocean, Canada - CBN3_SCM | ecosystem: Environmental > Aquatic > Marine > Oceanic | place: Canada: Western Arctic Ocean | collected 2017-09-15 | reverse complement strand
TGACTGGTCGTTCCTGCACCGTTACCAATTTTGATATCATCCACGGCGGAGTTGTATCCAGCGGAGGGAAGATTTTGAAGTGCTGACCCATCACCCAAAAATTTAACTGCTGTGATATGCCCTAATGTATTTATCGTAACTGTATTACAATCCAATACTTCCCCACTCGTGCTGTTGTAAGTGACCACATTACTCGTCACGGTGGCGGTTCGGATAGGTTTCACATAGAACCTACTTGCCCCGACACTGTTCAAAGCCGAACCAGAGGCATTGAGGATGATTGAGTTGTCATGTTGATTCGTTTGACCCGCCAGTTGTCCCACAGCGATAGCGGAGTCTCCCTGATTCGTTTCACCCGCTTCCGTACCAATGGCGATGGCGCTGGCTCCCTGATTAGTCTTACCCGACTCGAACCCTATGGCGACGGCGCTGGCTGTCTGATTCGATTCACCCGCGTCCTTACCAATGGCGACGGCTTGGTCTCCCTGATCCGCATTACCCGATTTATACCCTATAGCGATAGCAGTCTCTCCCTGTGTATCCTGAGCCGCTTGGACCCCAATGGCGACGGAGTATTGTCCCTGAGACGTCGAACCCGCGTAGTACCCTACAGCGACGCTACGGGTTCCCTGAGACGTCGTAGCCGCTAGATTCCCTATGGCGACGGATTTGGTTCCCTGAGACGTCGTCGCAGCATCATGCCCTATGGCAACACTATCAGCTGCTTGACTGGTCGTTCCTGCATCATGCCCTATGGCAACACCATCAGCTCCTTGACTGGTCGTTCCTGCACCGTTACCAATTTTGATTGCGTCTACATTGGGGTCGAACACACCCGTTACACCCGACAATAATGGGATACGGGCTTGAAGGAATGTACCGCTAGTGATTTTACTCGCTGACAATTCGGGGATTTGCCCCGTAGGGAAGGTTCCTGATGTAATTTTACTCGCAGGCAAATCAGGAATACGTAGTGCGTTGAACACACCAGTAGTGATTACACCTGTATCTAAACCACTTGGAATATCGCTCGCTTGAATTCCAATAAAAGAGGTAGCCTTTACAGCTCCAATAACATCAAGTTTTTCCAACGGTGTAGCAGTTCCAATACCCACATTTGAATTCTCTATATCCACGAATAAATTTGCTGTACCAACTTCAACATTACCAGTCGTATACTTTAGGTCATCATTAGTTACTGTCCACGGACTGGTTACAAATGTAGCCCCACCCTTGTAAAATTCACCTGAACAGTTAATGTCACCATTAACATCAAGTGCGTACCCAGGTGTACTCGTCCGGATACCAACATTAGAAGTACTGGTATCTACGAATAAATTGGCTATACCAACTTCAATGTTCGAAGATATGAACACAGTACCTTCGACATGGAGGTTCGCGTCATATATATCCGTTCCAATAGAAACTCTACCATCAGTGAAGTTTATATCAGCACCTGATGTAACCCATACATCAGAACCACCGATAACAGCGGAAGATGGGATTCCCGTGAGACCGGAACCAACACCTGAAATAGTCGTCACCGTTAATGCACCGACATTTGCTGTACCATTTACATCTAGAGTAAACCCAGGTGTACTGGTTCCTACACCAACTCTACCACCACTATAATTTATACCGTTAGTCGCCCCAGTCCACTGTGAATTAGTTAAGCCGGCTATATTCGTAGCTTGAATATTCGTGATACCAGAACCCTCACCGACAATAGTCGTCGCTCGCATTGTAGTAGCTTTCACTGTACCAAGTACATCTAAAGTTGTAGTGGGAGTCTTTCCTATACCCACACTAATAGAATTATTATCAATATAAACATCATTACCACTAGTAGTCCATTGTGACTGATTTAAATTGGGTATAGCAGAGGTTAGAATACCTGTCAGACCGGAACCATCACCTGAAACACTCGTCGTTGTTAATACTCCCACATTCGCTGTACCATTTACATCCAGAGTAAACCTGGGATCATTTGTACCAATACCTACGTCTCCTGAACTATAATGTATATCAGTATTTACTGTTCCGGCACCCCATTGGGTACTAGATTGAAATGTACCACCTATGATTTGAGTACCTGCTTCAAGCTCTATTATACCATTTTCTGATATGAGCTTCTCAACCTTTAGGACTTTCTTTCCCATATATCTTTATCATATATTTTTTACTTTATACAAATGTCTCGATATAAATACATAATGGGTAATGACCGATGTGTATTTATAATGGGGTAGGTTTGACTTATATATTTAGACGACCTTCTTAACGGGTGCCTTCTTAATGGGGACCTTCTTAACAGATGCATCGATAATGGGAGTAGCTTCTTTGGACTCACTCTTTGGACTGGTAGGGCCTTGAGGGCCTTGGGGGCCTTGGGGACCGGGGGGACCAGGGGGGCCTCGGGAACCTTGAGTGGCCGCACCACCTACGCTACTGTTATCAACTAGTTTGAGAATAATATCGTAAAGACGACCCTTGTCGAGGCGAGCACGCTTCATTTCCTGTTCAATTTCTTTGCGTAGAGAATCCATTGTATTATATATAAAAGAAAGATTATCTTTAATTCAAATGATCATTATAGGTCCTCATCTAAATACGGGTATAGGAAATCATGCTCAAAAATATACTCGATTGTTTCAATCCGATACAAGTTATCATGTATTTGGAAGTAAAATTCCTGAACATGAACATGGCCTGATTTTTATGCTCCCGATTGGTAGTCACCTGGAATATCTCAAGTATGTACGAACCCGTATCAAGAATCTCACATGTATGACCATATGTGAGACTGAAACGGTTCATGAAGATTATGGTATGATCATGAAAGAGTTTAAACGTGTTGCCGTACCTAGTGAATTCTGTAAGAGGGTTTTCTCCCGACAGTTTCCTGATAATGAGTTCTATGTTATTCACGCTCATGTACCAACACCGAAAGAGAGACCATACACATTCTATCATATTGGGAACATTATGGATCATCGAAAGAAATTTCAAGATGTTCTCCAAGCTTTCATCCGTCTCAATGAACCAAATACACGTCTCGTTGTAAAGGCGACATGTAATCAACCAGTAGATATTCGGTTACCTAGAGTTGAAGTCATTAACGATCTCCTTTCTGATGATGGGATGGATGAACTTCATAATCGATGTGATTGCTACGTGAATTTCTCACATTCCGAGGGTGTTGGTATGGGGGCTGTAGAGGCGGCGTTGAGAGATAAACCTGTGATCATCACGGATTATGGTGGTGCTCCTGAATATATCAAGACACCTTACACGATTGATTGTGGACTTCAAGAGTTGGAGAAGGATGATTTCCTCTTCAAAAAGGGTATGGTTTGGGGTAAACCAAATTTTGACCAACTCTTGGAGTTCATGAGACATGCGTATGATACTCGTGTTCGTCATATGGATCATGAACACACGAAAAACTTAGTTGGGGTGAAGAATGTATTAGAAGAATTCACCTTGAATGTAATTGGTAGCGAAGATGATAAGACCAATTAGGATAGTACCACTCATTAACGAATCTCGTTGAGCAATACTAGTCATTACAATGTCATCGAGGGGTTGGAAACCGGTAGGTTTGGTGACGATACGAGGAAGAATAATATTTACGGCAATGTAAAGTGCCATCGCTATTATTACAGGTCTAAGACTTTCCTGGTCTAACATTATCTTTCTATTAGTCGGTGATTTTAATTTTACTCACATCTACTTTCGTCCCTAGGGTCACATTCTTCACGCTATGTTTTTTACAATAGTCTCCACAAACAGCCTTGAATGAACAGGATTTTCCAGACATCGTCGTCGCACAACAAATTTTCTTCGATGTTCGTTGTTCGTTTACTATTTCTGGTGGTTTTTCGAGTACAATTAATTTCCTCGCATCTTTTTTATGTTCATGTTCCTGGTACTTCTTCTTCATAATCCAGGTTGCATTCGCGAGCTGGATACACTTCTCATCTGGCTCGCTGAAACGGTACATTTTGACCGCATCCTCGAGGCAACGCTCCCACATAAGATCATGCACGACCTGCATTTTTTTCTTGACTTTTTCTTACTCTTGAGAGTGTACTTAGGTGTTTTATGCAATTTCAGAGAGATACATATCAACTTGACCCTCGAAATCTGGAAATTTATCAACTGTCTTCTTAGTAACCATTTCTTGAACATTTGTGATATGTTCTTTGAACTTCTTCACATCTATACCTGTAGCATTATGAATCTGTGTATCAGTTGCTATGTTCCCAAGGGCGTAGAGGTGGGCGACTGCATAGTTAGCATGTCGTACAGACATGACTGGTGAGACATCCTGTTGGGCGGTGATGGCATACTGTGCGGACTGCTTCACCATTTTCTCAATAGAACTCTTGGTACCTCTTGAACGATTTTGCATCATCAAAAATAATACGAAAATCGCAACGATGAGGTAGAGGTACATCCTTCTTATCGTATCCAAAGAAAAAAGTATACCTAAGTTGAGACAGAGATTTAGCCTTCACAGACATGAGTTCATTCGACAAAGAGGACGTGAATCGGTGTCTGGACGACTGGTATTCCCGAGGAGGAAACATCGTTATAGAGGGCGATACCTTGAGAAACCGTTACGAGGGGAACTATAGACGAATGCCTAAGAAACCGTGGGCCACGAAGGAATGGGTCGACCAGAGAGACCTCAAGTTATATGCTCTCATGAAAGACCACTTTAGCCCGGAATTTTGGGAGAAGATATGGACAAGTGGTTACCTCTTACCTCACTCACCCAAGTTTCACATTCTGCGTGAGTACGACGAAATTCGTCGCGGTAAAAAATTTAGAGAGAATTGCCAAAAAGTGATAGTAAACCTAAGTTAGAGCTTTGATTTGTAATTAAAGTAAGAAATCATGGAAAGCGTTCAAAAACTCACCCATATCGAACACGTTCTGAAGAGACCTGACTCCTATGTCGGTCCAGTTGAGTTGGGTACAGAACCCTACTGGATCCTCAACGGTGAAAAGTTCTCCAAGAAGAACCTCAAGTATTCCCCAGCCCTCTTGAAGATCTTTGATGAAATCCTGGTCAATGCTATTGACCGCAACTCTCTCCACCCCAAACATGTCAGTTCCATCTCCGTCGCCATCGATAAGGGGTCGGGGTCCGTGACCATCGAGAATAATGGTCCTCTCGGTGGTATTTCTGTAAAAATGCATGAGAAAGAGGGTCTATGGAACCCTGAACTCGTCTTTGGACACCTCCTCACAAGTACCAATTATGATGATACCCAAAAGCGTATCGTCGGTGGTCGCAATGGCTACGGTGCCAAATTGGCGAACATCTACTCCACTGACTTTTCCGTGGTCATCAAGGACCATGAGACGAAGCAAACCTATACCCAATCGTGGTCGAAGAATATGACTGTCTGTGACCCCCCTAAAATCAAAAAATATTCAGCTGCTACGTCATCTGTCGCCATCACTTTCACTCCCGAGTGGAAACGTTTCGGGATGTCCAAGATGGACGATACCATTTATAACATCTTCCAAAAACGGGTTTGGGATGCGAATATCTGTACCACCCAAAACTGTAAAGTGAAGTTCAATGATGACGTGCTCACCAAACAGACATTTGAAGCATATGCTAAGATGCATGAGGGTGTTGAAGAGGTGTGCTCTATTAATACCGATCGGTGGTCAGTGTGTATTGGACCCGCTGAAAATGGAATGGAGCAGGTTTCATTCGTGAATGGACTCTGCACCAATAAGGGTGGAACCCATGTCGATCACGCAGCAAACCTTATCGCAAATGGTATCATCGATGAAATGGCGAAGAAGATTAAGTTGAAACCTCAACAAGTCAAGAATACTTTTACTATCTTTGTTAAGGCAACCCTCGAGAATCCAACCTTCTCCAGCCAAGTGAAGTCTGAGTGTACCTCAAAGTCTCAAAGTTTTGGGAGTAAGTTTGAAGCACCTAAAAGTTTTATCAAGAACGCGCTCAAGACTGGAATCGCTGATGAACTCCTGGCACTCTCCAGGTTTAAGGAGATGAAGGAACTCCAGAAGTCTGATGGTGCCCGCAAGTCTACTATCACAGGTATCCCCAAGTTGGATGATGCGAATAAGGCGGGAACCAAACATTCGAAAGAGTGTACCCTCATCGTAACCGAGGGTGACTCTGCAAAGACTTTGGCGGTCGCCGGTCTCTCGGTGGTTGGTAGGGACCACTATGGTGTATTCCCACTCCGTGGTAAGTGTAAGAATGTGAGGGATGTCTCTGTGTCGCAACTCACATCGAACCAGGAGTTCAATGACCTCAAGAAGATTTTGGGTCTCCAACAGGGTAAGGATTATAAGGATCTCTCAGAGCTTCGCTATGGACGCTTAATGATCATGACCGATGCTGATAACGATGGGTCTCACATCAAGGGTCTCATCCTAAACATGATTCATTATTTCTGGCCGAGCCTCCTCAAGCTTAACTTTGTGGTGAGTATGGTGACACCAATCATCAAGGCGACAAAGGGTTCTAGTGTAAAGTCTTTCTACACAGACTCTGCGTTTAGGACCTGGTATGGTGATGGTAAGGCTGGGTGGAAAGTCAAGTACTATAAGGGTTTGGGTACTTCCACATCGGCGGAGGCTCGTGAGTACTTCAAACAGATTCAGGATCTCACTGTTCGATTTGATATGGATAAGATGACAGATGCCTCGATCATTCTCGCATTCGATAAGAAGAAGGCGGATGCTCGAAAAGTATGGCTTCTCGAGAATACAGCAAAGGATGCTGACCAACTTGAAGTACCCTACGGAAGTGTGAAACAGTTGGACATCACAGACTTTGTGCATAAGGATTTGGTGAACTTCAGTCTCGCAGATCTCAAGCGTTCCATCGCACACATGGCTGATGGTCTCAAGCCATCGCAACGTAAGGTTATGTACGCTTGCTTCAAGAAGAATCTCAAGGATGAGATGAAGGTTGCTCAATTGGCCGCATTTGTAGCTGAAAAGAGTGCGTATCACCACGGTGAAGTTTCTCTCGCGGATACGATTGTGAAGTTGGCGAACGATTATGTGGGGTCTAACAATATCAATCTTTTGGAGCCCTGTGGTCAATTTGGTACGAGGCTTATGGGTGGTAAGGATGCGTCCCAAACGAGGTATATCTTCACTAGGCTCACCAAGGATGCGAGGAAGCTCTTCGATCCCAAGGATGATGCAATTCTCAACTATTTGGATGATGATGGACGCTCCATCGAACCCGACTTTTACATGCCCACCTTACCAATGGTTTTGGTCAATGGGACTGAAGGTATTGGTACAGGTTTCAGTTGCTATGTACCACCTTTCAACCCCGAGGATATCAAGGCGAACATCAAACGGATTTTGAGTGGTGATGAAATTGTTCCTATGCGACCCTGGTTCAGGGGTTTCAAGGGGGTGGTGCACAAGGAGGAAGACACATGGATGATGGAAGGTGTATGGAATTGGTCCGGAACCAATATTGTGGTCACCGAATTACCACCCGGACGATGGACCCAAGACTATAAGGAGTACCTCGACGGTCTCGTGGAAAAGAAGATGATTGGGGGGTACACCAATAACTCTACCACAGATGATGTTCATTTTGAAATCATGGACTATGCAGGGAAAGATTTACTCAAAGATCTCAAGTTGAGAAAGACATTCCGTGTCTCAAACATGCACCTCTTTCACCCAACGAAGGGTATTCACAAGTATGCGAGCCCTGAAGAGATTCTAACAGACTTTGTGGAACTCCGCATAGAGCATTATAAGAAGCGTAAGGCACATCTCATCGATGTCCTCGAGAAGCGGACGGAAATGTGTGACCATAAATCAAAGTTTGTATCAATGGTCATTGAGGGGAAGTTAGTGGTGTTCAAAAGGAAGAAGGTAGAATTAGAGAATGAGATGTCCTCTATCTTTCCTAAGATTGATGGAAACTTGGACTATCTCCTCAATACGAGGACGGTTGAATACACAGAGGAACGCGTAAAAGCGCTGATGACGGAAGCGGCACAGGCGAAAGAGGATCTGGAAAAGATGTTGAAGATTAGTCACATTACGATGTGGAAGAATGATATTAAAAATATGTGAGCAGTAAGTAGATATGGGTGAGGCTGCTAAAATTTCCCTCAAAGCTATTGGAAAGCAGGATACACACCTCCTTTCCAAAGACCCTGAAGAATCATTGTTTAAATATAATGACAATATGAGACACTCCGAATTTCGGAAGTATCATAATGTACACACAGTAAACGCAGGCGTTTCACCTTCATGGCCTTTCGGTGAAACGGTTCGTGTCGAATTGAAACCACAAAATATGGGGGATCTCTTAAATAATATATGGATTCAAATGGAATTGCCGGACTGGAATAATGAGGATATTACATTCAATGAGACGACACAAAAAGTTTTATTTGGTGGTAAAACGTTGCTCGAATTCGGGTACGATACGTTTAGTAAGTGGTGGTTAGCAGGTGCACCAAATGCAGTTGGAGTTATTTTTTCTAATTTCTTATTTCCAGATTTCGAATCTTTTTTATCATTTGAAAGGCAGTTTAATACTTTACTTCTCACGACATTTCCAGTGGGACTATTTACCAATACACCCAATAATGTATATGTCGCTCTATTAGATATTATATCTGGTAGAGTAAAACCAGGGAGTCAACTAGTTACTGCGTTAGGGATTGATATAAATAGTTACACATTTAGTCTCGATATACTTAATGTACTTAACGGGACTGTAACAATCACACTGCGATCAGAAATTAATACTTTAATTTCGGGTGATATTGTTCAAAGTGTATATAATGTTCTCCCCAACACTGTAAAACAGATCGTCGATGGAGCTATTCCCCCACCCACTTTTACATTACCCGAAATCGCGAATTGGTCGTGGGACATGCAACTACTTGGTCGGAAAATAATCAAAAGTATCAAATTTAAAGTGGATACTCAAATACTCGAAGAAATAACAGCGGATTGGTGTATAATCCATGATAATTTGTACACGAATGATTCACAAAAAATGGCTGCAAATACACTGTACAATAGAAATATAGTCGGTGGTGAGACGACTCAACCATCTGGTCAGAAGGCAGCGCAAAGTAATCAATTTTATATCCATATACCATTCTTCTTTTCACATAATTATGCAGGTGATGTCTATTCAGAAAACGTTCAAAATAAGGCTCCGTTTCCTCTATGTGCCATTCATAAACAGAAAATTACACTCGAAATTGAATTTTTCAAACAGTCTTTCTCCACCATCTATAACCAGCGTGTAGATGAAAACACTATTTCCCGAGGTCTACCTGAAAAACCACCATTGAAGCAAATGCCAATTTTCAAAGTCATTACCGAGGAAATTACAATTTCTCCAGAAGAACGGTTATATTTCATGAGACCTAACCAAGAATTTATATATGATTTTGTATTCAAACATTCGAGTATTCCCCTCGAACCACAAAAAAGAGAATTTGTATTACAATTGGAGCCGAGTGTCCCAGTCAAATGTTTTCATTGGTTTTTTAGGTACGAAGGATATGAAGATGAAGAGGAGTATCGAAGTTTGCCTGATGAAAGAGCCGATTATATAAATAAATGGTTCTATTCAACAACCGCGAATCGTTTCAACTTTACTCGCTCACAGATTAACGATACCAATGAACCACATCTCCTAAAACGTGCTTATTTCATATTAAATGATGAACGCATTCCAAATGTATCCAACAACGATAGAGAGTATTTTTTCAGTTATGTCCCTTTACGCTCGAGATTAGCGCGTTCAGCAACCGATGTAACGAGGACGTACGCATTTGAACCACCTTCACCCAATTATTTACTTAATTACATTTACACTTATAATTTCGCATTGTTCCCTAAGAGTACCACACCCTCGGGGTTTCTTGATTTCTCTGCCCTAAATTCAGAAAAGACTAAATTTTATATGGAAATGGTTGATGATATAGGTCTCCAGTTTGGGAATGGATCACGCCTCGAAAACCCAGAGTATAAGTTTCATATGTATTACACAGGGTACAAAACATTATCATTCAATGATGGCTTTTTATTGCAGACTTAAAAAACAAAACGTATAATTAAGTAGAGATGGCAGGAAGACTACGACTAGACAGTTTAGGAACTCAGGATATCCACATAACAGGGAGTCCCACCTATTCTCATTTTTCTGGTATCTTCAAAAAACATACACAATTTGCATTCGATGTGAGAGAAAATCCACTACTCGATGCTAGATTTGGTCAGGAGACAACTTGTATAATCCCGGTGGATATGGGTGATCTTCTCACGAACTTAACACTCCGGTATAAGTTCTTTTCCAAAGTACTCACAGAAGAAACAATCACAGATGAGGACCCGTTCACACCCAATGTTGGTATTCATGCTATCGAATACGCTGATCTTTTTATAGGGGGGACGCATATAGAAAGACTCACAGGTGATTGGATTTATCTGTACCATAAATATCACGCGAGTGACTATAATTTTAGAGATAGTATCGTCCCTCTAACAACTGCGAAGGAACAACCATATGGTAAAAATGATTCCGGTGAATGGAAGTTGAGACAAATGTATATCGATTTACCATTCTACTTTTATAATAATTTACCAGCTTCCGTATTGTTATGTAAACTTGATAAACATGATTGTTATGTTCGAATAAAATTCAGGAGCCTTGATAAACTCTTACGACCATACATAAATGAAAATGATATACAAGCAAATATACAAACAGCATCTCTTTTACCAACCTATGCATACTTGGGTGATGACGAACTGAATTATTTAAAAAGTGCTCCAGTTGACCAGTTGATTACACAGATGCAATTGAGAAGACATGATATACCAAGGACCAAAGATGAAGATGAAATCATTTTACGTTTCCAGCATCCAGTTAAAACAATGTATTTCATAGCAGGAAAGAAATCAAGGAAGTTTTCCTATCAAAATGATAAAGAATTGATTCAGTACATGCTCAATACAAAATTTAAAGAATTGGGGGTAACCCTGAACAATACATCCTTATTCAAGGAATCTTTTTCAAAATTAGTTTATGAAAATTCTCTAACAAATGCATTATCAGGGGTAGGTGGAGATGTTTCATTCCTTGATGGAACATCATTTCAATTACCAACAAGAGACCAAATTGCAAGTTATTCTTTCGCACTTTACCCATTGGATAACAGTCCATCAGGACATTTGAATTTCAGTCGTATAATAGACCAAAGATGTCAAATCAAATTAGATTATTCAGATCCATATTCAGCTGAAGAAGGTGACATCACAGAGGTTCAGATTTATGCGAAGAGTTACAATATACTCCATTATTCGAGTGGATTGAGTGGCTTAAAATATTAATGGTACATAGTACTATATGGCAGGTCGAGTCCAGATTGTAGCGCTTGGTACAATAAGCGACTCTTTAAGTATCGACCCGTCATTTTCTTTTTTTACTAAAAGGTTTAGCAAGTATACAAACTATGCAACTGAAAATTTTAAAATTTCCTTTGCGGAAGGGGTGCATACAGGTGACTTCTTAGAGGTGCCAATTCCACAAAAGTATGGTGATATTTTACAAGATATAACTCTCTCATTCGTAGCCGATCCTAATTCCATTCCAGGTCTTATCGAGGGTGCCGCGTCTAACCTTTTCCCTGTCGATATATTTGGAATTTCAGTTATTGAGTATGTCGAATTGTTTGTGGGTGATCATAAAATTGATACAATCACATCAGATGATATATTCATAGATCGAGAATTGAATATACCCGAATCATACAGGTCCAGTGTGGATGTGTTACATGGCAAGCATTTTCAAGGGAGTTCGGACCGTGAGTTTTTACAAGAGTTTTATGATGGACAGTACAACGTACAAGGGGTAGACCCATTTAGTACAAATGAATATAGAATCCAGATTCCCTTCTACTTTCATCGGCGCCCGGCGCATGGATTTCCTTTATGTTCCATATATGATCAGGAGTTGTTGCTCCGGATAAAACTACGACCGGCCATTGATGTTATATTCGCAACACAGGATAAATTTAATGATACGCTATGGGACCCAGAGGCAAACAATCGAGTAACACGGCAGCTCGAATTAAGTAATTTTAAAGTCAATTTGAACCTCGTTCATTTGAATACGGCAGAGCGTTGTATGTTACAGAGTAGACCCTTAGAAATTTTATTTGAGCAGCACCAAAGAAATACATTCTTAATCGAGCCTGAATCCAAAACGGGTAATTTTAAATTGGATTTCAAAAACTGTGTTAAGGAACTCTTCTTTATTGCTAAAAAAACTGGTAAATGGACGGATGAATATATTTCCATTTTGAACCAATTGCACCAACTTGATAATTATTCACCAACTCAGTTTAGAACCCTTGTTACAATCAAACAAAATCCAGTATGGGTGGGTGTTATAGGGGTTGCATTGGACGCACTCGTAGGTGAAGCAGATGTAGACAAACGAAAAGCCGATATAGATGTGATACGTCTGAGTATTTATTGGGGAAATGGAGCACAAATTACTCTCTTGGATGCTTTACTTACCCCATCTGGTGACGATCAGGCTTATGTAACCACTCTCAAGCAATATATTGATACTATACCTACACAAATCAATGTTATACATGTCAATGCAACTGCAGATTTACTTGGTATTCCCGGAACGATTGGTACCCAACGTAGTGATATCATAGACCGTCTCCTCGCCATTCCGAGTATTTGGGGATCGGGGCAAATCAGTAGTTTGAATATATTGAAAACTTCACCTTTGACTAACCTAGAAGAAGAATTACTCATATTAAAACTCCGTGTTTACCTAGAAGCAACTAGTTATTACTTATCTGGTCTAGATACTCTCAAACCTGGGAAAACTGTGCAAATTAGCACTATTAACAAACTCAAAGAATTTCTCAATGCTGCAAAACTTTATTTTGATGGATTAAAAACAACAGTGAAAACAAGTTTGGATGATTTCCCAAATGAAACAGTCGCACAACGAGGGGCGCGTGTTACGGCGTTACTTACGAAGCCCGTATGGAACAATGAAATTTATACACTCGCGAACAGCTTAACTTCTCTTCCACCCCTGACTGCAGGTAGAGATATCACCATCGATAAATTAAATTCATACGTACAGTCGGTATCCGATGAAATACCGTCGCTCAAATTTAGACTCAGTGTATTAAACGAGGGTGTGAATAAAGTACTTGATAATTTAGGAACCAAAACCGCGGTAGAACGTGACCCAATCATACTTGGTATACTCTCTTTACATGAATGGACCGACATACAAATTGATTACTTAAATTCCTTGCGTATCCCTTCCGGGAACGACGAAGCATTCAGAGTTGCATTAAAAGATTCAGCTACAGGCCTAGATATTATGGAAGGGTATAGTCAGTTCCAACAGAGTCAGATTATAGATGGATTATTACCAGAAAATATTTGGGGAGTAAAATACTTTACACTACTTGATTTACGAGACATTCCACCAGGGCGTACGAGTCCACAACCAAGTCACGCTACTGTAATTAATGGTCTCACTGCTTATCTGGATACCTTATCTACTACAACTACAAGTGTATTGTCTGATCTAACCAGCCTTGAGACTGCTGCAGATGCGAATGCACATAATACTATTGTTACTAACCTACTACAACAGACTAATCTCGATACCATTTGGGGTGGTTACTTCGTGTATTTATTAGATACATTAAAAGATGCAAGTCTCGATGGAACCACTAACGCGACAGAGACAGCTAACATTATCCTAATAAAAAAGTATTTAGATAGTGCATTCTTAACAGCTAGTGGAAATAACAATATTCAGTTTTTAATAACACAGCTCACGATACAGTATCCTCAAACTATTTTCAATAAATGGGTTCGAGCTAAAAAGAATGTTCCATTAATGTACTCGAAACAAAAGTTTCTTACACTTGAATGTGATGGGGCAAAAATATTAGACAAAACGACCGGTTCGAATATGTTTTTATCTGCCTCTTTACCAAACTTATACCATAAACGTTCCCCTAATTTTCGTAACATCAATATGTATAGTTTTGCATTACATCCAAATGAATTACGACCCTCTGGTCATTTGAATTTCAGTACGGTGAAGGATGGATATGTCTATGTGGAACTAGAGTATGATGGGGGACATGGAACGTTCGATTTCGATGATAATTACATCGATCTGTTTAAGATTAACCCGATTTATTTTCCCAAGCAGTTTATAATCATAGCAAAAAGTTATAATATGATGATAATCAGGGATGGTAGAGCTCAAGTACAATTTTAGGTGATTTGTTTGTTAAATAAATATTTCTTATTATCACTAATATAGTCAATGATGTTATTTTTTATACACCATTTGATGAAATTCAACTGCGCGAGAGTTGTCTGAATTTCATGAGATGTACTAGGGATTTTATATGTAAACTTTTCTGACCGACAGAAGGGGTCGAAAAGTTTTTTACTGTATCCATCAAGACTTGATTTATAAGCACAATGGACTGTGAATAATTTCCCATCATTAGTCTTATATGATGTATTGTTTTTCTTTGCGTAATTTGTAATGAACCACTCGAGATTTCGTAGTGAAATACCAGTCGATTTATCTAAAACAGTGATCAATTTAGTTCGGTTCTTTTCATTGTCGTAGAATATATTTATTGATGTTAGTAGAATTCCGGATTTACTCATTACCAATCATGGTATGCAAATCTATAAGCTCATTCGAAATTTCACAACCCGGACAACCCTTAACATACATTTGATCGGGTCCGTGTATATGACTATTCGTCCTAGGAATTCTCACAGTTTCGCAATATTTTTGAGTTTTCGTGTGATGTCTACAATATCCGTCATACACACCCTTGAATGTACATCTATGACCATCATTTTTTATTCCCTTACAGATCGCCCCCGAGAAAGATTCAGGAATATCTTTCATGAGTAATGTAGCAGAAATACCATGTTTTTTTGATATGATATCAACATATTCATTAATCATCGCGACAAGTCGTTGATTGACTTCATCATCAATTATGTTTGTAATTTTTTCATAGAGACTCATTCCTTACTATTCATTTGCTCGTAGTTTTTAAATAAGTCTTGAATAGAATCTTGTTTTTTCACCCTCGATTCTTTAATCCTCTCTCGTAAATCTATAACCTTTCCAGTGTCTTCTAAACCTAATTTTTTACACTCTTCTATGAGCTGTTCCTTTTTCATAGTACTCAATGCTGGTCCTACCTTTTTCTTTACGGGTTGATATTGCTCGATGATTTCACCGAATATATCTTGTTTAGTATTTTCGAATAGGGGGTCAAGAAGATCGCATACGGGGTTCAAGAATTTATTCTGGAAGTAGTAGAGATAGTCCAATGGTATATCATGCTCCTCTACATACATGGGATCTTCCGACTTTTCAAAAGCCTTTGCTTTTGGGTTGTCCGTTCTTGTGAGAAGATAGGGTACACGATCCCCCGATTGTGGTTCTGAACCAGGTTTACGTTGTCGCATCTTAACCACGACCTGTACATGTGATTGGTTGATATTCACACTATTTGGACTTGTGACTGGTACCGGCATACCATTTACCTTATAAGTATCGGAAAGTGACTGACTCAATACAAGTTTATTATTTGGAACATCACCTGTGAGTAGTTCAATCGCCCGCTCCCTTGCCAACTCTTTTGGTGGTCCCGGATCATTTGATGTGAGAATGACATCGAGAAGCTCTTTGCACACTTCTCTCACATGAGGTGTATTGTCTCTACGAACAACTTGAAGTCCCTTGATATCAATATAATCCATATTCATATTCCCATCCTTACCTTGTGTCCATAATTTTGCGGCATACCTTTTTTTCGAGTACAAGAAGTAAGGCCAGTATACCTTTTCAAGTTCCAAATTATTTGGTTTTTTGAAAAGGGCACTACACTCTTCTGCAGCTTTTTCCCCAATTTCCCAGCTATACTTCACAGCCTCCTCACCTGTTCGACCACCCACATCAAACTCGACCATCACCGAATCCGTGTCCCCATATCTCACTTTTGCACCTGGGAAATTCGCCTCTACATACGTCTTCGTCTCTTCGATCATCTCACGACCACGACAAGTTGTCGTTGATGCAATCGGTACACATGGTAAAATACCTTTCCCGGCTCCAGTGAAACCATATACTGAGTTCATAGAGACTTTGTACGCGAGTTGTTTACCATTGTATACTTCCTTCATAGCGCCAGTCGCGGCCGCCATATCTCTTTTGGCCTTTTTTCGAAACTGTTTGAGTTCTAAAAGAATACTAGGTAGAAGACTTGATACATCCTGTGCAAACTTATACGTTTTCTCACCAATCTTAAATGTCTCATACGTCACTCCGGGAATATTCCCATAGCGGCGATCATCCATCACATAGGTTGAATAACATAGATTATGCGCCATCATGATCGAAGGGTACAGTGCTTCAAAATCGAGTGCAGTGATTGGAGTGTAATACGCACCTTTCTGTGCATCCAAAACCGTTGCACCCTCATATGGCTCTTCCGGTAGAGATCCATACTTAATTGTCGGAACCATATACCCCAACTCACGAGCCTTTTTCGTTAATTGACTGAACACCTTAATTTGCTGACCACGTTCGACCAGGTAGCATAATGGAACCCATGTTGCCTTCGCCATCTCCAAGAGGTTCAATAGAGTACACAGTTTTTTCGTAAGTTTATGTGGAAGGAGAGTATCTTTGATACAATATTCAGCAACTTCACCTAACTTTTTTGGATCACCTTCCAGATAACGCGCAAACATCTCCTTTGGTGACATGTCAATTTTCTGATCTCCGAGGTACAACTTTGAAACTTCGTTGAGTTTATAGGAGTCTAATTTGTATCCTTTTTTCACTTCATGAAACATATCGAAGATGAAACGCCCAGACATTGGAAGAAGTTTCAAGAAGTTATCTCCCAGTGCACTTGAACTTAATTTTTTTAGTAAAAGTTCACTTGGAGTATCACGCAACTTTCCAAGATTATAAAAGGATGAGGAACATTTAGTCAATAACGCTCGCTTGTATATATATTCAAGATCAAAACCAAAAATATTCCAACCTGTAATGATGTCTACATCTGTCTTATGGATGTATTTCTGAAACGCCTCAAGCATTTCACGTTCCGTATCAAAACTCATTACATCAGGGCCTTCTGTTTTTTTAGAACAAAGGCACGTCGTTTCATATGGTTCATCACTACCAAATTTACATAGAGAAACTGCAATTTGAAAGCAGGCATCCCCGGGAATGTTCGCATTTGGAAACTTCCCAGTAGAACTGTTACATTCAATATCAACCGACGCCACAACAAATGGTGCTATGTCATCCCGTTCTACAGGTTTTAAAGTTGACCAGTCGTTACACCAGAGGTCAATATTTACGTCGGCAAGATGAGATCGTATACATTGAGTACCGGTATCAAGCCAGCCAGTCGATTGAATTCCTGTTCGGTGCATCAATCTCAGGACAGGATCAAGATTCGATTCATAAACATTATATCGTTTGAATGAACCATTGTACATAAATATCGAATTCACTTTCCTCCGGTCCGCTAGGGTTTTGAAATTTAGGCGCATATAGGTAAATTTTTCATTATTTTGAAATCCCCATACATCCTTCTGTTGTGTCAGACTATAACTCGTCACATGATCTGGACGAAGTTTATCGAGATCGTTATACAGAAGCCTCACTTCCTGTTGGGAGGTACCATGAGGTAATTTTACAAAAAAATAGGGTTCAAAAACTGTCGTCAGACAGACGGATTTACCATCTTCAGTTTTACCCAAGATACTGATAAGATGTTCATCATCTGTATCTCTCGCTTCCCAAGTCAGTGCTTGGAATACCACCATGTGTTTATAATGAGCCAAAATTTTAATATCATTTATTAGTAAATGTCTGCCGCTTTAATTGAGCTCGTATCCGTGGGTGCTCAGGATGTGTACATCACAGGTGACCCACAAGTCAGCTTCTTCCGTCAGAACTATAAACGTTACACCAACTTCGCCATGAAACCCGAACGTATGGATTACATTGGTACCTTTGACTCTAACAATGAGGTTACCATCCCTATCCGTTCCAAGGGTGATCTCATGAGCTATATTTGGATCGAGGATACTAATATTTCAAATGTCCAAACTAATACTGATGGTCTATTCTCTTCGGATGCGGCGAGTCCTACGGAATTCCAGCTCTGGATCGGTGGCCAAAAGGTCACACAGTTAGACTCCCTTTACATCCAAGGTGTCCACAACCCCCTCATGCGTGACTCCGCAGCTAAGGCTTCTTTCGCGGTCACCACAAATTTACGGAAAGCTAACCACTCCGGCAACTATTACATGCTTCCTTTCTTCTTTGGTGAAGACTGGACCAAGTCTCTACCCCTTGTTGCGCTCCAATATCATGATGTCGAAATCCGTGTGAAGTGTCGCGACGGGTACACAGCCGCTTCAACTCCCAAGGTCTATGGTAACTACATTTACCTGGATACAGATGAACGTAAATATTTCACCGATACCAACCACGAACTTCTCATCACACAGACCCAGTATCAAATGGCTACCAAGACAGATACCGAAATCGACCTCAGTTATTTTAACCACCCCGTGAAGTCTCTTCACGTTGTATCGGCTAACGCGACTGGAAGTCCTTGGGCCGATGAATACAATTTCGATACATCATCCCTTTACATTAACGGCGTCGCCCTCTTTGAAAATACCTCCAATGTGTACCATCACGATGTGGTTCCCGAGATGCATTGCACAGATCTACCCGATAACATTATCGATGATCTCCCAACCTACTCATGGCCATTCTGTTTGACCATGAGCAAAATGCAACCCACTGGGTCCCTAAACTTCTCACGCATCGATAATGCGAAGCTGGTACTCAACAATCCCACCGGTGGTAACGCCCTTCACCGCGTCTACGCGGTCAACTATAACATTCTTCGTATCAAGAATGGTATGGCCGGTGTCGCTTTCGGTAATTAAAACACTTAAGTCGTTTGTATATATCCTAAAATGTATCAAAACTATGTACTATTGTCGTGCATGTCAAAGAACATACGATGGGAACGCCCAATGTTGCTTTGAGATGGATCATGTAAAAGTTAAAATCTCACCAAGTACTAAATGATTCCCCTATTCTTCATCGGTGGTCTCACCGCTCTCACAGCCTATACATACTTTGGTCAGAACCTGGTGTCTGCCGAAGAAGCCAAGAGACTCATTAAGGATGGTAAGATCAAAGTGGTTATTGATATACGAACAGTGGTCGAGTACCGTGCTGGTCACTACCCCAAAGCACTCCACATCCCAGTCGATAAGATTAACGAAAAGACCACCACAGAACTCCCCAAGAGAGGTATACTTGTCTATTGCAACACTGGGCAACGGGCCAGATTTGCAGCAGAGAAATTAGAAGGTCTCGGGTTCAAAGATGTGTACTACATCGCTGGACTTTACACGGGTTTACTTTAATCTATCAAGTCTCTGTTTTTCCTTATTCATGAAAACTGTGAGTTGCATAACTTCACCTTCCAAAGTCACTAATCCGTGATTTGACTTTTGATACTTTGATATTTGGTCAACCCTAGCAAGGTCCACTGGTGACATCTTCGTATTTGGTGTCTTACTATGGTAGACCGCGAGAACCGCAGCATCCCTCTTCGTCTCCTTCGGTAGTTGGTCACCTGAATGACACACGACAACATGAGCACCCGGACACCCAGACACATGCAGCCACCAGTGTTTAGGGTCACTCGTCATCGTCAGTTGGTCATTTTCTTTTGCATCCTGCCCAACTTGGATTTTGATACCATCTAAGGATGTATATTCGAGCATGTGTTTAAGGTGTATTATTTCCTTATATAATATCATATGCACGTCGTTTTAACACCAAGTCCATCTATCGCACATAAATATAGAGTTATTCTTCCAAATAAGAGAGCTATCGATTTTGGTGAGAAACGTATTGAACATTATCCAGATCATGGTAACGCACGACTCATGCGGGCACATCTTCTTAGGAAAGGTGCTATCATTCCTAAGGAGCTGCGAATAGAGAGGGATCAGTCTCAAATACATAGAGGGATGTTGAAAATCAAAGAAAGTTCTAAAGAGGATTGGGATGATTTCTTTAGGGGTGAATATTGGGAGAGATGGTTACTATACACTTACACAGACATTAACAAAGCGAAATTATATATGACTATGAGTCAAGGTATCCTTTTTATGCCTCAATCCGAGGACTTATGGTTTTGTAAATAAAATATTATAGTATATAAATATGGATTGTGGTGCAGATACAATCGAACTTCAAGAACCTGATGGAACGATGCGTGGTATCGAAATAATTCCCGAAGGGTGTGAACCGGTGAGTGAGGATGTTTGTAAATCTGGATTTATGGCACCAGCTGATAATGTATCTTTTCCCAAAAATTCTTTAAAACAATGCTGTAAATGCAAAGAAAATGAAGCCTGTAAATTATGTGAAAATCCAGATGCATGTACAGAAGAAGAAAAGGATGAATTTGTGACAACGGAAAATTGTTTTGGTACATCAACGGAGCCTCCCGAGGTGGAAGTCGAGGAGGAAACCAAAGAGGAAGCCAAGGATGAATTAAATTTAAACTATTACATCATGATTGCGGCAATAATTTTATTTATCCTCTTCACTATCTTATTTACCCGTAGATCCAAAACCTTCTGATCCTCTATCAGTCTCCTCTACTATGGTAATTTCTTCGATCGGCGGTGTTTTACACGTCTCAAGAATGAGCTGAGCGATGCGATCACCTTTCTTAACTTCAAAGTCTTTCTCCCCATGGTTGAAAAGAATGACTTTAACTTCCCCGGTGTAGTCTGGATCGATGACTCCGGCTCCAACTTGGATACCGTATTTGACGGCGAGACCTGATCGGGGAGCAATTCGTCCATATACCCCAGATGGTAGAATAATTGTGATCCCCGTAGAGACAAGCTCACGTTCCGACGAGCGAATAACACAGTCCATATTACCATATATATCATAACCAACAGCGCCATAGGAGCCACGAGTAGGAATAATAGAATCATAATATAATTTCTTTACTCCGAGAGACATCTATCTATCGTAATACTGTATTCCTTAAGTGTGTACGTTTTTAAATGTGGATCTCATATTTAAAAATGCACTCAAAGGGTTTTGAACCCCTGACCTCAAGCTTACTAAGCTTGCGCTCTACCACTGAGCTATGAATGCGGGTCACCTCTCACGCTGTTTAATATACAGGTTAAATCTTTAAGCACTTCGGTGGTGGTTCAAATGCTATATTTTCCTCGAGTTCTTTACGTTGTTTCATCTTCTTTATATCGGCACCCTGACACTCATGTTTCGTCAGATTAATGCAACTCGGACAGAAACTCCCCTCACAGTATCGACAATCTATGGGAACCCCACATTTCTTCATACAACGCTGACATGGCATTTACTATAACTAATATAAAGATTTTAAGTATGTTTTATGTAGAATGTCTACCACTTACGCGCTTTCTAAACCGATTCCTACCGAATATACCCGTCTCAAAACAACTCTAAAAAAATCTACGGCTGGTTATGGTTCTGTTTTGAGTGCATCATACTTCATCACACAAGGTGCTGACCAGGGTGTATCTGCATCGGTAGGTGCGATAACGTCATACATATATATGAGTCTTCTCTCTGATCGGGTGGATAAATTTGAAGAAACGGCATTTCAAAAGGAGTTCGCGGCACCTTTGGGTGCAGCTGCTTTTGAAGTGTCGTGGAATAACGCACCTTTTGCGTTCGATTTTGATTATGGAGCCACATTTATTGGTTTTCTTGCATACAAATTTGCACTCTCTACAGTTCTATACGAAACTGTTAGGGAGATGATGATGAAAGATAGTGAATCTTTCTACGACACATCAGAGAAGAAGTATACCGATCCCAACGATTGGAACGATGAAGTCTTTGTTAAATTCAACGCAGACGACGGAGAAGATTGATTTATAAATTAACACGAGATGAAGGAGCCCCCAATCTAGAAAGCTCACGAGCCACCCTGACCACCTTACGAGGAGACATGGTTCCCCTCTGAATACGGTTCGTGAGCTTTAACCTTACATCCCTGTTGAGATTCTTCATCATTTTGATCCGTTTTATGCCTTCCTCCTTGGTGATGGGTTGAGCCTTCTTCGAGGGTTTGGTGGTCTTGACTTTAGGAGGAGTCTTAGGCTTAGGGGAAGATGTGGAGCGGTTGAATTGGTACACATTGAGTTGACGCAATTTAGCAATGTTGTTATTTTTAGTTACCATAACCTTCATAAAATTGGTCGCAATCTTCTTCTTAATTGCGGCCTTCCTGGCGGCAGTGCGCTTCTTAGCAGCCTCGGGGTACAACTTGGCTAGGGGAACATTATTCATCCCATCATTGCTTGCCTTAGCCCTGTTCTTAATAGAACCACAGAGCTGCTGTACAGTCTTCTTTTCCGCGTTGGGAACGCCATACTTTTTCGCAACCTTCACCACATCTCCCTTCTTGTGGAGACGGCACTTACGCTTACCGAGCTTGAGATCACCCGCCCTGTCCACAGATACGAGTACTGGGGGAGTCTCACTCTTCTTGGGATTACGGGGGTATCGGGGTTTAGTTTTCAGTAATGCTTTAGACATTATGATGCTCATTGTTTATTAGATACTGAGATAAAAGTTTAAAGGAGAGGTTAGAATTCTTTATATATGAACTGGTGTTTTAGTAAGAGAGCTTTGTCAGGTGTCGACGATTCTATCCCAGTTTTCAGTCTAGATAATTATAAAGGGTATGCTAAAATAACAAGTGTTTATGACGGTGATACATTTAACGCGGTTATCATGAAGCATGGTCGTCCCCTGAAATTTAGATTTCGCACACTCGGGTACGATTCAGCCGAGATGAAACCCAGTCTCGCCATGCAAGAACGAAATGAACACATCCACTTAGCCAAACGCGCACGAGATATGTTTAAACAAGAATGTGGTTTTGATGATCGAACGACCCCTAGACTATGGAACCCATTCATGTGTAGAAATAAAGTAAATGGTTGGGTGTGGATACAATGTTACAAAAATGATAAATACGGTCGTCCCCTTGTAAGTGTATATCGTCATAGGGGGGATAAAATATCCGTTAATCAGAAAATGATAGCATCGGGGATTGTAAATGTCTATGATGGTAAAACAAAAGCGGTGTTCAAGTAAAAATTATTTATATTTATTAAAAGTTATGTATATGGTAAAGGTAATTTGGATTTAACGAAGTTCCTCAAGTCTCGCAATTTCTCCAGTCTGAAGGAACTCGTCAATCTTCTTGGCGATACCTTTACCAATACCTGGAAGCTTCATAGCTTCTTTACCACTCGTTACTTCATAGTCAAGTTCGCGGATGGTGTCCGCCGCCTTTCTGTACGCACGAATCTTGAATGCGTCCTTTGAGCCATGTTCCTCACCTTCGAGGGAGGCGAGAGCTTCAAGGATCCAAGCGACTTCCTCATTGGTTGAGCCAACTTTATCAAGCTTCTCAACCTTACCAGTCTCGAGGAACTCATCGATGATCTTAGCGGCACTCTTACCAATACCACTGACCTTTTTAGGGCCCTTCGAAAGCTCTTTACCACTCTTTACCTTGAAAGGTAGAGCGTGGATCGCGTCAGCAATTGTACGGTAGGCATTCCTCTTATGTGAGTCTTCTTCATATGAAGCGAGCTTGTCGAAGATATCCACGAGATCATGGTTATAGGAAACCAAAAATTCCGTATCGGAGTCAGAGTCGGAGTCGGAGTCGGAGTCAGTATCATCTGAGTCTTCGACAATTTGACCTTCCTTAGAAACGACGGATTCATCGTCATCCGAGTCTTCGAGAATTTGACCTTCATTAGAAGCGACGGATTCAGAGTCAGTCTCATCAAAGTACTCATCGAGAAACCGATCAACCTTGGCGGCAATACCCTTTCCAATACCATTAATCTTGAGGAGACTCTCACCGTTATGCACTTCATAATCAAGAGTGGAAATGATTTGAGCAGCTGTCTCATATGCACCTGACTTGTAAAAGTCAGAGGTCATTTCACCAAGTTCCCTGAGGTGCTCAACAATTTCCTGGTTTATGGTATACGTTTTGGTTCGCGCAGTCGTCTCAAAGAGGGATGGTTTCTCAGACTCATTGAGAACAGCTCCAACTCTTTGAATCTCATCCTCGAGGAGCTTCGAGATTCGCTCTTCGTCAGCTTTCTTGATCAACTGCTTGAGTTCCTCGATCTTCCTAGCCTGTTCCTTGAGGAGGTCCTTGAAGTACTCGTTCTCGTTGATCATGTTCTTGATTTCGGTGAGCATAGTAGAAGTGTTCATGTTTGTTGAATGTATAAATATGATGTGTCTCTTCTTTACTTAGGTTTTTGAAGATCCAATTTTCTATTAAGTAACTATTAAAGATTTTAGGTGTTCATAATAAAATGCTAACAAGACTTTTACCTATACGTGTCCATGCTAAAAAATATAATTTCATACCACCCTCTGATGCACCAGGTGAGGGAAAGCGCCGTTTCCCAAATTGGAAGGATGATATCAAAAAGAAACCCATTAAAATTAATCACACCATCCCGGTCGACCCGGATCAATATGATGTAGAAGAAAATTTAGAAAGGCATATAACTAATTGGTAATTATTTCAAGTTTGAAATTTTTATCAAATCCACCTATACGAATCTTCCCCTCATCTACAAGACGCTTAATCTTGCGACCAACCTCTAGGTTGTCGTCATACGCCTTATCGTGTTCTGGACTAGCTGGTAAATTTGGTATGAACATGTTAAATGCCACCATTTTCTGAGCCATTGAGAGTTCTTTATCTTGAAGTATACCTAACAGGTTTTTGGGAATCTTGGAAAGATCCATTTTAGAAAGCTTTGAAAGATCCATTTGAATTGTCATAGTTTATGTTCTTTAACTGCCTAAGTGAAATCAATTCCCATTATAATTATAACAATGTCTACCACCATGATCAAAGCCGAACCTGGAAACTATGTACTCTCCCTCAAGGAACTTGATACTGGTCAGATTGTCCTCTCCAAGCACCCCGTCATCGCCTTCAAGATATTTCCTGACTACGAAGACTGTAACTACGTAACACTTCCAATCACAGTAATGGATCTCCCTCGTGTACAGAAACCCACTCTATTGACCCCTGATGGTATAGTATATGAATATCAGCAATTTGCATGTGACTTGGAGACCCATATCGAGTGTCTCTCTGCACGTCATGGAGACAAGCTCGAGTTCCACGTGAGTATGGATAGACTCTAGACCCTAGAATTTTAATAAAGACATTGTTTAAGGATTGTAGACATAGTATACGTATGGCGTTTACACCGTTGTCAATAGCCGCCCAAATCGGTGATGTACAAGATGTACTTACATTGCTCGAGGCGGGTGCTGACATCAACGCGTGTAATCATATTGGTTGGACACCACTCTATATGGCAGCTGGAAACGGTCACGATGAGGTCGTGAAGGCTCTGCTCACGGTGAATGTGGATATTGACAAGGTTGATGATATCGGCTGGACACCGTTATTAAAAGCCATTGAATATGGTCATGAGACAACGGTGCATATACTAATTGAGGCGGGTGCGGACATCAACAAAGCATCATATAGCGGTTGGACACCGTTGTCACTAGCCACAACAAAGGGATATGAGACAATACTAAAGATACTTATCAAGGCGGGTGCGGTTCAACAACCTAAGTGACACCAATTACCAACTAAAAATAAACAAACAAAATGTCTTCCACTTTCGATGTCGAACCCGTGTACAAAATTGATGAATCTTTCACCATGAGGAATATATTGAACATCGTCGACAAGATGAATACCGCCATGCCCCACTATGAGTTCGAACCTGAACCCGTCTGTGAAGGTGGTATTCGCATGAAACAAGATGGACAGGGATACAAGACGTTTCGTCTCAATTTTAACAACTGGCCTTATTTTGGTCGCCATGGTGTGAAAATAGAGGATATCGATACAAAATTAGTTGCCTATGACTTTACGGGTAAGGGGAAAATGTATACCAGGTTCAAAACTTTATACGGTGCACCCGAATGGACGAAACAGGAAATCAAATGTGTCGATACAATCGTGCGTGAAGAGGGGATGAAGAGAGTCCGGGATTAGGATTAAATTTGTAACTTGATACTAATGATCAGTCTAGTGATTATTCCGATTGCATTTTTCACTATCACCTCCATTTATTGGATTTGTGTATGTACAAACGCGCGTGACGACGTTGATACGAGAAAGTGTACTCTCATTCCGGGGTAATTCATAAATTAACACCAAAAGCTGGTGAGGTGGATGAAGAATAGTAAAAAAAAATCAAACGTTATTACATATGAAAAGTTATTTCAAAGAGGGAACAAATCTCGAGATTATATATTTCAAGGAGGGTGATACTACCATCATCAAACAGATAGTGGATGACAATGTTGTTATTTATGAACAAAGATTGATTGAGTCACGGTTGTCTGAATTTACATATGACAAGATGTTCTACAATGAGTTATATGAACAGGAAACGAATATTGCCAGTGGTTTTCTAGAGAGAAGAAATGAAAATGGTAAATGTGTAATTCAATAATTACAAGATTTAAACTTAAAAAACTACCGTAAATCCTTATCCGCCGTGTAGTACGTCTTCCCCTTAGTGGCGAAGCTGTGCACCCTAGCATACCCCCACGCTTGTGGAGAAGCACCCGGACGATGCCCGGTTCTCCACGCAGCGAGTCCCCTATTAAACACGGTCTTCACAGTCTTTAGAGGAATCTTAGTAGCCTTAGAAATTTCAGGGAGGGACCTAACCTCTGGTCCGTATATCTTCCTAAATTTCTGGGTGTAGGAGGAGGTTTTAGTCTTTTGTCCTTCGTCTGTTTTGAACCCCTTATAATCTCGCTTGAGCATCTTTTTATAACGTGTCTCAACCCCCTTGAGAGTGGTGATCCCCCTGAAATATTTGAGGGGTGCATAAATCTTACCTTCGGTTCTACGCAGTTGCCCAACTTTCTTGGTAATTTCCGCATCGGTGAGAGGCATCTTACTTTTCACTGAGATATTTTACTGCCACCGCGATACTTGAATATACACATCTACCAAACTTGACCTCCCCCGTCTTAGGGTTGTAGTACCCCTTCTTACCATTCAGAATTGCTCTGTGTATATCACCCATATAAAAAATACAATATTATAATAACAAGGTGAGATGGGACTCTCGATTATTATGGGGAATATGTTCTCTGGTAAAACATCCGAACTTATCCGACGACTTAAGCGCTTGAAAGTTCTTGATAAGAGAATTATAGTTGTAAACTCTGCCAAAGATACCAGGTCCCCAGATGAAGTGCTCAAGACTCATGATAATGTGAAATTTGAGTGTCATAAAGTATTTAGCTTGTACGAACTCATGGGAAAGAGTGACTTTGAGGATTCTGAGGTTATCGCGATCGATGAAGCACAGTTTTACCCGGACCTTAAAAAGTTTATCGTAACCTGTTTAGATATGGGGAAGGATGTAATCATCGCGGGTCTCGATGGTGATGCGTTTCAGAGGAAATGGGGAGAACTTCTCGATTGTATCCCAATTGCCAGTGAAGTTACAAAGTTGGCGGCGCTATGTAAGTATTGTCGACACGAGACCCCTGGTCCTTTCACTAAGAGGATCGTAGAAGACAAGGAACTCGAACTCATCGGTGGAAGTGATATGTATGTCGCTGTTTGTCAGAAACACCTATGAACATCCAAAATGAGTACGACCCGTCGTCCTTCGTCGGTTTTTATGAGTTCGTGGTACCTGGCGTGATCAAATAGGATATCTTCACCATCTTCATGTATATGTGACCCTTTCTCAGTATAGAGTGTGCAATCACCCCCACCCTCTATAGTAAGATGATACCGTAGATACCAATTCGATTCGGCCCGGTGTGGCGGAATAACCATTGGTCCCTCGACCACTGCGAACCGAGCAGTCTCTTTATGGATACTTGGAATCTGATCAATCAGACTTTTTAAAAGAGGGAAATTCTCAACTTTATAGAAGTAGTACCCCTCATTGATATCAAACCATGGGTCTATATCGTGGAACATGTGACCCTCAAGTGTGGGTGAAACCTCCAGAAACTCCTGACGTATTTTGTCATAGTGTGCCTTTACGAGCCAGAGTCCGGGAATTTCGGGTGTGGATACCACATTAATAATATCAATAAATGTATTCTGTATACCCATAATGATACGCCTCGGGTTACTGAAATACAGGCGATCTATAGGCGCTTTCAAATAATCATGAAGTATCATACCTATAGGGACCAGTAGTAGGGGCCACATTATTTTCTCCGTAGATAATAAAAATGCCAGGTTACCCCAGAAAGTCTATGTATGTTGCCCCAGAACCCACCAGTGATGTCGATACTGTCGAGAAGCGTTTTGTGATGCCTAATGTGTCACTTATTCAAATTGTGCTGATCGTCATGGTCCTCATGTACGCCTATTCAGCTCGTAAGATGAATGGTGTCGTTGTGGGTACCACTGCTCTTGCTATTACCCTTCTTCACTTCTACGATCACGTGTACCGTGTGAAGCGTGGTCCCGAATACCCCTTCTTCTTCCCCAAGAAGGAGAAGTACGGCTGCCAGGCGTGTAAAAATTAAATACTCATAAATTATAAGTATGCGGGTCAAAATTACTAAAAGTCCTAATTCTAAAAAGAAGTTCAGGGCGACCTTAGAAGACGGTAGGACTGTTGACTTTGGTGCCAGTGGGTATTCCGACTACACCAAACACAAGAATCCTTCACGTATGCGTTCTTATGTACTCCGCCATGGTGGTAGAGTACCTAAACGCACATTAGCAGAACAAAACCCCAAGAAGATACACGAAAGGATGCTGAATGTAGACTACAGCTTCTCAGAGAATTGGGGGATAAGTGGTATCGACGGGGCTGGTTTTTGGTCCCGTTGGTACCTCTGGAGTTATCCCTCTTTTGAGGGGGCAAAAAAAATTATTTCAACCAGGTTTGGGGTGACTTTTATCTAATAGATAAGAAAATCTTGAAATGTTGTGATATCCCCACCATTAATGAGCCGAACAAATTCTCGATCCTCTTTAGAGAAAAATAGCGGATTTGGTGAGGCCATAGTATACGCACGGTCTATTGTTACCTTAATAGTATCGAAGTATCGAAGTACTACCGAAAGATCTAGCATATCTATAGCAATTCTAAATTTACCAACAGAAAATTCATACGTATCATCACGATTCTTATTGAGTAAATGTTTCTTTATAAATTTTTCAGTCTCATCTTGTGGATTTGAGCCGATAGTATTTACACAGTTAGAATACTTCATCAAATCACGAACACCATGTGCAATTTTTTTTATAAAAATACATTTATCTGGAGTCATACTCTATAGTACCTTAAAAGAAATTATCTGTTCGGTACATATTAACATCAAATGAACCAGTCTTTCCAGTTACAGAGACTGATTCATTTCCGTATAGTTCCTGACATCCAATATCATCCACACAATCACGACCATCGTGACTCACTGGAATAGGGTACAGATTTTCACCACCAGTTGTAGTGTAATAATGGTAGCGATCTCGACGACCACGAACTTCCTTACCATAAAGGGGGAGAGTCTCACCTTCTTCACCTACGATGATACCCATTTGTTGCATGTGTCCAGGTTTGTATTGCTTAATTGGGGGCCCCCTGAACTCTGGTGTACGCCTCACCTCACGTGAGATGACTGGTCGAGGTGGTGGTGCCATAACCGGGACCTCTACCTGTACCTCAACAACCTGTGGATTGTACCACATATAGCCCACAGCGACAAGGAGTACAACGAGAGCGACTGTTAACATTTGAGTCTTTACCTTGTTCTTCATATACTGTATACCAAGAGATTTACTTCTTGTTGATCATCTTCACCACTTTGGCATTCTTGTTCGCCTTGAGCTTCGCCTGTGTCACCTTCATCTTGGCGACAGCCCTGTTAAGGTTGGTGGGTGCTTTGACTGTGGGTGTCTTCACGACGACCTTGGTGTTGTTACGCGCACCGGGTGTCATCTTCCTCACCTGCTTCGCGTGTTGCTTCTTCAGCTTCTGCATAATCTTGGAAGTAGTCATTTACTATAGTTAAAGAAATTTATTCAAATAAATATATGAAGATTTTGGCCATAGATATTGGGTATCACAATATGGGTCTCGTTCTCGCGGAGGCTGGGAATGGTCCAAAAATCGATGTCGAATACGCCAAAAAGGTAAGCCTTGGGGAGTATAAATATATCCACTCAAATGACTTTGTAGACCTCATTCCTTTATTTGTTGAAGATCATAGATACTTATTTGACGCAGCAGACAAAATCCTAATAGAGAGACAACCACCGATGGGTTTCACTAATATAGAAATTCTTTTACATTACATGTTCAAAGAGAAGGTAATTCTAGTTTCACCTGTGAGCATGCATGTTCATTTTGGTATGAGACATCTGGATTATGACCAGAGAAAGGAGAGAACCATCTCCATAGCGGAAAAATATTTCGATGGGGAGATTCCATATGAAAGGAAACATGACATCGCTGACGCGCTATGTATGATTGTGTACTATAATTTTAGGACGAGTGTTCATTCATTTGATGCGTTTAGATTTAATTAATTCGTTTAGATCTTTGGTAAAAGTATCAAAATATCCTAATCGATATTGGACAAATGCCCAAAGTGCGAAAAATACTGTTTTTGTTAATTTATTCAATTCAGTTTCTTCCATTTTATAAATGGGTCCCATAACCTGTCCCATGAATGTCTGTTCCTTATCACGCCCAGTGACATACATCTCAGCCTGTGTCAGTGCACATGTATCATCATTAACAGACCAATGATAAAATATGAATGGGATGATCATTGAGTAGAACTCTAAACTTCTCCGGTTGTTCATGAAAGGTACGACGATGATCCACAAAAGAAAGATAAGATGAATCAAGAATATTATATTCATCTACTATAAGATGTCTGAAGATATTAATATGGATGAAATGTGGAATGAGTACCATGAGAACGTGCTGCGCCAATGGGGTGAGGCTTCAGCGTGTTATCGGTATATGCACCACCGAGCTTTTCTCATGTATAAAAAATTGAGTCTGCGTTTCAGTTTGCCTGTGATTGTACTTTCAACCATCACTGGTACCGCAAACTTTGCACAAAGTTCGTTTCCAGTAAGTATACAAGGTGGAGTACCCGCAGTTATTGGTGGTATGAACCTCATAGCTGGTCTCATCGCAACAATCATGCAATTCCTGAAAATCAATGAACTCATGGAAAACCACAGGACATCTGCGTTAGGTCATGGTGGACTTTCTAGAAATATTCGCCTCCAGTTAGCCCTTCCCCGTGTTGAGCGTAGTAAGGAGGGTCTCATTTTTGTGAACGAATGTAAAGGTATATACGAAAGTCTGCTGGAACAGTCCCCCCCAATCCCCAAAGAAATACTGAAAACATTTGAGAAAGACTATCCAATAGAAGGTGTATTTACAAAACCTGAGATATTGAATGTGCGTCCCATTCCACTCTTAAAATTACCAAAAACTATAGAACCTATCCGAGCTATAACAAAAAATACTCCATTTGAGAAAGTTGGTGAGTACTTGGCACCACCTATTGAGGAGGAAGAGGAAGAGGAGGAAGAAGAGGAAGAGGAAGAAGAGACAGACGTCGAGCAAGGTACACCAACAGAATAAACATGACCACATTGGTAAGAATTCCACATGCAACGTATGGTAAAATTTTCCTTTTTAAAGGTTCTACGATACGTTTATGGAGTGCGTCGTTCTCGAGTACCAAATCTATAGCCTGATTAGTAAGATCATCGATGGACTCTTTCATTAAAGTAATTGAACAAAAAAAAGATCCCATTGTGACGACAATTCACACAAAACAAATTGAACTTATTCAACGGTATATACGGGAAGGGAAGAATGTATTTATATGTGGTAGCACTGGTGTTGGGAAATCATATGTATTGCGCGCCGTCCTCAGAGGTTTGAATCATGTTGAGTTACAAAGTGAACATATGAAAAGTAAGTCATTATTTTTACCATTCATACGACCCTCAGTGAAACATGTATTCATTGAAGATTATGAACCTGTATTTAAACCAATCATAGAGAAAGTTGCTGATGGTGATCGTATTTCTCGTGGATCTCTCCTGGTGACAACCACAAATATGTGTATGTATCCAAACTTTGAAACTGTATTTATTCCTAGACATAAACCTGATGTTCTTATGACGTTGACGGATGACCGCGGTCCTCATGTGGTGAGTGTAGCGATGAGATCACTTGGGAATATTCGTACATTTTTTACATATTTAGAGGGATATGATAAAATAGATGATTTCAAAAGTCCTAAAGAGTTTATCGCTGAAGTTCTATCAGATCCTAACCCAATAGAGATACGTGATAACGTCGCTGAACATGGTCATATGTGGGATGTATTTCAGGAAAATTATATAAACTCCAAAGGTGCCGATATTATTAAAGCGTCGGGGTCGTTTTCAGATGCAGATGTTTATGATACAAGGATGTATGCTCATGGTGAATGGAACCTCATGCCTTACTTTGTTCTTCATGCCCTAACTATTCCCAAAAGTGCACTAGGTGAACCACTTGAGCGAGACAAAATCAGACCTGGGAGCTGTTGGACAAAATTTGGAAACTATAAGATGCGAAAACAGAAATTCGAAGAAATTAAGAAAAAATCGAGAATGGGTCTCGGTATAGAGGAACTCGGTCTATTAAAGAAATATGCAGAAAATGGAGACTTAGACCCACTGCTTGAATATAAAATTACACCCCAAGATTTTGATGTTATTAATCATCTCGCTGTTGGAAATGGCTTAAAATCTAGAGACGTAACAAGAGTAAAGAAGGCACTCAAGAATGCCTACGACAGAAGATGAAACTGAACTCGTTGTTGAAGAATGCGTAAAGGTCATTGGTAATGAACTCCTATTTTATGGTGATATAGATCGTGCAAATGCACTCTTATTCGTGGAAAAATTTAAAAAGTTGGAGATTGATCTCCTGAAAAAGAAAGCTGAACTAGTTGGATATGAACCACAGATTCGAGTGCATATTATGAGTGAAGGTGGTTGTATCTTTGCTGGTATGAATATGATGAACGTTCTCGAAACTTCACGTCTTAAGGTTATCACCATCGCTCAAGGTTCTTGTTGCAGTGCTGCCACTTTTGTGTTACTCGGTGGGGCTGAGAGACGTATGGGAAGAAATGCATACATTCTCATCCACCAGATTTCTACCGAGATGTGGGGTAATTTTCAGGAACTCAAACATGAACTGAAGTCGACGGATAAGTTTATGAAGAAATTAAAAGAAATGTATCTCGAAAAGACTAAAATCCCTGAGAAGATTCTAAAAAAATTAATGAAAAAGGATATATATCTTTCAGGTGAAAAGTGTCTCAAGTATAGGATTGTTGACGCTGTTGACTAATCGTCATGGAACGTTTATACATCGCCATCAGACATATGATAATAAAGACTATACAGAATGTATTTACAGTCACAGGGACTGGTGATATATCCGGTGGTTTAAGTCGTTCCATTCTAGCATAATTGACAACAGGTAATGAATACATCTAATTAAAGATGAGAAATTAATTATTGAGTTATATAAATCTTTTGATGGACATAATTACAGAAACGAAGCGTATCACACCCGCAAGTAACTCCGTTTCTACCATCATGTT
>Ga0302137_1000088_pt1 | contig 35363 bp, 38 predicted proteins | sample CBN3_SCM_MG_FD_203127 | JGI IMG/M metagenome (GOLD analysis project Ga0302137, IMG submission 203127) | Marine microbial communities from Western Arctic Ocean, Canada - CBN3_SCM | ecosystem: Environmental > Aquatic > Marine > Oceanic | place: Canada: Western Arctic Ocean | collected 2017-09-15 | reverse complement strand
AATGGCTTAAAATCAAGAGATGTAACTAGAGTAAAGAAAGCCTTGAAGAATGCCTACGACAGAAGATGACACTAAAGAACTAATCGAAGAAAATCAATCCGTAAAGGTTGTCGGGAACGAAATACTCTTTTATGGAGACATTGATAGGGATAATGCACTCGAATTTGTTTTACAGTTCAAGAAACTTGAAATTGAGCTGTTGAAAAAGAAGGCGGAACTTGTTGGCTATGAACCACAAATTCGTATATCTATCATGAGTGATGGTGGAGACATATTCTCTGGCCTAAACATGATGAATGTCCTAGAACGCTCTAGGGTCAAGGTCATCACCATCGCCCAAGGTTCCTGTTGTAGTGCAGCTACCTTTGTATTCCTGGGTGGTTCAGAGCGTCGCATAGGGAAGAATGCATACCTTCTGATTCACCAACTTACTACCGAGTTTTGGGGTAATTTCCAAGATCTTCGCAATGAGATGAAGACATCTGCAAAGTTTATGAAGATGCTCAAGAATATGTATATGTCAAAGACTGAAATTCCTGAGAGGAAGTTCAAACGACTGATGAAGAAGGACATCTATCTATCCCCAGATAAGTGTATCAAATATAAGATTGCCCACGTCGTTGACTGATCGTTGTCGATCGCTTGTACATCATCAAAAAACATACAACAATTAAAATAACACAAAAAGTATTTAGATTCATAGACACTGTTGCACTCTCTGGCATTTTAAGTCGCTCCATTCTACCATAATTTACAACGGGTAATGAGGACATCTATTTAAAGTTGAGAAATTAATTATTGAGTTATATAAATCTTTTGATGGACATAATTACAGAAACGAAGCGTATCACACCCGCAAGTAACTCCGTTTCTACCATCATGTTACATATATTATGGATATGATCATATGATAGTATTGGATTGTTCAAAATATCGATAATATATGGAGAAACACGTGCTGATATAGAATTGTTACCACATTTCCTACCTATATATAAAAACCTCTTACCCACGATGGATGTCATTTTCACCACATATGAAATCCCCAGACCCATATATACTTCATTGATATATTATTCTTTATACTGTAGTGATTAGAGATTATGAAATATATTTGTAATAAATAAATGAATAGAGTTGCAATCGATATCGATGAAGTTCTTGTTCCATTTCTCAATCCCATGGCTCGGTATCACAAACAGAAGTCTGGTATTCAGAAAACCGATAAATCTAAATACAGTTACGTCTATCGGGATATTTTTAATGTCACAGAAGAAGAATCTCAAAAAATGGTTCAAGAATTTTATAAGTCTGGACACTTTCAAGTTCTTAAACCCATAAGGGGATCTCAATTAGCGATGAGGTCACTCCGTAACAATGCCGAAAAGATGTACATTGTCACGGGGCGTCAAGATGTTGTGAGGGAGGATACTGAAATATGGGTCAATCATTTTTTCCCAGGAATATTCGATGATGTCATTCTCACAAATAGTTATACCCCGAATGAAGTCAAGAAAGTTGATATTTGTCGAGCCCTAAACATTGGTCTAATCATTGACGATAATAAAACCATTTGTGATGAATGTATCGAATCTGGTATGAATACCGTAAACTTTATAGGTGTCCATGATGAAGATGTATATCCATGGTGTGAAGAGAGTAATATTAGTATTAAGGGGTGGAGGAATTTATAGATTCCTAATAGTACCAGTCTTTTGTTTCATAAAAATAACTTCGTCACAATCACCACCTTTCATCACCATCATAACCTCTCCACACACAGTTCCAGGTTGCTTGAAACGATCACACGCAACCTGGGTTCTAGTTGTTATATCCATATTTTGACTATATCCAATGAAAGTTCGCTCAACAATACCATCTTTATCCAAAGCCTCAACTGTGGCTTTCCAACAATACCGACCAAATTCCCATTGTTTCGTGTCACTCACAGGTGGGGGTGGGGTATCTAGAGCGGATGATGCAAAACGACCCCTAAATCTCCGATTGAGAGATACAACGGGTGTAATCAATAAATTAGCAATAGTTGTCATTACTATTGATAAGAATTGTGTTTTTAAGTTACTTTGAGTAGAGCATCCCATTTTAAAACATGATTTTCATCATGTTCCACCAAGTATTTAAGGTCAGATTTTTCGCATACATCTCCTAAAATACGTCGCCAGTATCCGACCGAAGAATGTATTATCTCTTTCGGTAAAAGCATACCACCCGTTTGTTCGTTATTTTCATCACACATCTGTTCCTGATATAGAGTCATCAAACGTTCAGCAAAACCATTGTTTCTTACTAGCGTATCTATAAACTCGATTAATATAAAATCCTTATCATGGTGTTCATTTTGTGACTTTTGAAAAAATGCAAGAGGAAATGCACCAATTTTATTGTATTTTTCATATTGCGATTCGTTTAAAACAGATTTCCAGTACTTATCGTGTTTTGGGTCACCCGTCTTTTTTGCAAATAAAACATAGAGCTCAGAAAGATCACAAAGCAGGGTATTTTTTTCACTTGTTTCATATGATTGTATAAAATCCACCAAAATCCATATAGCATCGACCAACCAGGTACAATCCTTTACGTGCAAACTAATACAGGTTTCGTCGAAGTGTTCAGGTTTCATCTCGTTAATGATTATACTCGACTATTGTTTAAGTTACTTTTTGGTACTTAGCGATCTGAAAATACTCTGCTTCCATCCAGCTGCATCGAGTTGTTCTTTTGATGTAGATTTAAGATCTTTAAATGTGAAAACACCTGTTGTAGATAACTCTTGCCATTCATGCAATGATATCTTTGAATTTTTCAACTCTTCCAGTGTTTTCTCACGTTGTTCTAAAATCCTTTCGTCTAGGTTTTCATCTGCTGCTCTCATGAGATAATACGCCATCGCAGTTATTTCTTTTTCGTTAAAGTAGTCACCAGCGTCATCATCTATATAACTCTTAGAGAAAGACTCTTTGATGAGAGTTCTCAACTCATCAAAATCTAAATCACCCGAACCAGCAGTGTCGGCGTCTTTGAAACTTTTAGTGGCAACACATGCTTGGGTAGCGTACCGCGCAGCTTCACGCTGGATATCAAACGTCTCTAGCATGGCACCCCTATATAACTCAGACTTTTCACCTAAACCAAATTTAGCAATGAAGCCAACGAGTGTAGTCGCAAGTCCTAATAGAACAATACCAGATGTAAATTGCAAGAGAATGAAAAGGTAATCTATTTCCCCAATTAATCCAGTTTGTTGTATATCAAATAATATACCATACCTGTAAAAATCGTAATACATACCATTTGGTTGCCCACTTGTCAAATTAATTGGGTTGTTTATGTCAAATGTTGCACCACCACCGACTTGGCTATACAATATTTCATCACCTTTTGAGAACCAACCAATTTTGGGGGATACTGTCACGACAGCGTACACATCTTCACCCCCCATATCTGTATGTAATACTCGGTCGAGGTGGAAGTTATGATACTTGACCTCTATATTCAACCGCAACCCACTGGTTCTCACGTATGGATACTTTTCGATGTCTTCTCCAGCACCGTTGAAACCTGTAATATCTAAACCATCTACGTTCTGTTCATTGAATGGTTTATCGAGTTCAATTCCTGTAATGTTTAGCCACTCCGACACTTTCAGACGAATTGCGGAACCCCTTTCAAATGTGTATAGATTATCATCAAACCCCTCTCTCCTAATATATGTGAGTGGTTTTGCTCCAGATTGTATACGAGAATCGAAATAATGATTGAATGCGAAATAACTCTCTTCTATACCGGGTGCTAAAAAGTTTGTAGATTTTGAATGTTCACATCGTCCCATGACCTCTATCGCTTCTCCGAGACCGTTTGAGTCTGAAATACACCCAGTGTAGGGTTTAGTGTACCTTTGTTTTATTGTTTCAGATATGTGTGTAGTAAAAAACATCACATTACCCGAGGGTAGTTTTGATATTAACTCAGCCCCGATATAGAACGCACATATTGGTGCACTATAGTACCAATCATCGGAGTATTTAAACTGGTAATTTGAGAGAGTATCACAGAAAGATGCACCACCTTGGTATATCGCAGTTTGGGTAGACGTATACTCGGTCGAGGCCAAACCCCAAGCACTCGCAACCCCTGTAGGAACTTCGGTGACGATATACGTCTTTCCCGCAAATAATGAATAAATAACCCAAATCACAATACCAATACTAAAAAAACTATGCAATGCAGCTAGTCGCCAATCACGTATAACAACAGCCTTATTGGCTGTAAACGATAGATTAACGATATTACTACGCATCCATTTCCATATTGGATTGATGTGAGCTGGGGTATAAGTCATACAATAAGATAGGTTATTTTTACAAAGTGGAAAACACACTGTAAAAGTAAAAAACTTTCCCAACCGGGTTCGAACCGATGACCTTGCGATTAACAGTCGCACGCTCTACCAACTGAGCTATGGGAAAAAAACGACAATTGTACTATTAATATACGGTACATGTGTCCTCTCTACCTGAATCGAACAGGTGACAAATGGAACTACAGTCCATTGCTCTACCAACTGAGCTAAGAGAGGTGGGATGAGCTCCCACCAAGAATCGAACTTGGACTTAAGGTATCAGAAACCTGCGTCATAACCACTAGACCATGAGAGCCGGAGTGGCTCCTTCGTCCCCCACTATATATGTATTATGAGTCTTTTCTTTAACCCCGTTTATGAGCTTCATACTCACGAGAGAAACAGAGAACAAACCAGCGGAGGTATTAGCAACAATCATAGGCACTACATTGAAATAAATTGAGTACACGAGACCCAATGAACTTGCCAAAACGTTGAGACCTAGGAATGTATAGTTGATCGCATCAGTATCTTTGGTTCTATACACGTGAACAATTTGGGGGACAAACATGACCGCGATGAGTATAGAACTTACCAGTCCAATTGAATCGATGATGCGATCCATTATTCATTACTAATTTATAAAGTTTCGATAGACTTAAGTCTCCAAATAACATCTTTTACAATGAGGAAAATACATTCTAAAAGATGTTCCAAACGGGGCTCGAACCCGTGACTTTGGCGTTATAAGCACCACACTCTAACCAACTGAGTTACTGGAACAGTGTGCAATCTGATTATATTACTAACCAACTTGTATAACGGTGGGATCCTTTCCCACATCTTAATAAGTCGTAAAATCTTTAACTGGATTTACGAATGTTCATTTTAATTAAATAAACCGTGAGAAGTGTAGATAATACAAAACAAATAACGCTAATGTAATCATAGGCCTTCTTTATGTTATCATATCCTGGTTGAACAATTTTATCAATACCAGATGGTTTGACTATGAGATTATCCAATAAAAAATAAGCACTACCCCAACCTTCTTTTGCATTTTCAGTTTCTACAACTTTTTGGTATGCTAATGGAAACTTATAGGTATACTTGGAAAGATGTCTATTTGTCTCAAAATCGGAATGTCCCCCCAGGAAATTATTTTCTATAGCAAAATTCATATATTTATCATTGTATATAACTGCATGTGAAGCACTATTGTACATTAAGAGTTGATGTGTTTTACCTACAATCACATCTGTTGGAAGTGGAAACCCGAATGTAGTTCCCAAGTTATAAATGTCGGGATTTTTCTCTGTGAAAAATGTGTTTAAATCTTCAACAATTTCCGGATCCCTAATACGTTCATCAAACTCACAATCATCTTCTAAAACAAGGATTCTTTTACAACCCCTTTCAAGTGCATGTTTGAACGCAGTTTTATAGGCATCCTCTAAATCAATATTTGGTTTATTCTCGCGCAGTGACTTATTACACTTTTTGTAACCAAAATTGTATTGAAAAAATACTCTAGAAGTTGGTTCGGCTTTCATGATATGCTGATAGATCTGATCCTCCCTTGGAGAGTCGTGCATGATGAGTACGTATGTACAATCCACAGTAGAATCCAGGTTACCTTTTGGGAGTTTATATTCCCTATAATAATAACAACTATCCATTACAATACCTTAGAAAATTTACTCCACTGGTTCTATAACTTTGAGTTTGTAATTATCTTTATCGCCATAAACAAACTTTTTGTAGGCATGCTCCATAAATTCGGGCATACCGTTCCCATTTTTTGTGAGATCTGCGAGACCCGGTATCCCACAAGAGAGACGTCGAAAGAAGAGTGTACTTTGCTTCGATGTATCCTTGGAGACATCACCAACCCTATAGTACTTGTCGAACTGTTCGACATTTTCAATATCATCTTTGTGTGTGATTTTCATTTGTATCCGTTTGTTATCATCTTTCTCATTTATAGAACCCGAGTGGATGAGATCAGCGTTAAATAAGATAGCTTGTCCAGGTTTGCATGGAACACTCTCCAAGGATTTACTGAGGTATATTTTATTCTTATCTTCATGTGAATTGGGTATGACATCTAGACATGCTTTCATATCTTCTAGGTAGAAGATGATCGTATATGAGGGATATTTTAACTTGGAATTGAATACGAAACCATTCTCATCGCGGTGGCATGTGGATACACTAGATTTCTCGATGGAAAATATATAATCCACGAATGTATACTCTTCACCACATATCGAATAGATTTCTTTCAATATACCTGGGTGATTGTTTATAAACTTCTTGATAGCCAAGTATTGTTTCGACTTTACGAGACCGAGAATATAATTGACTTCACTCTCATTGAACACATCAAGTACTTTAAACCCCGGAGTATCATCTCGGGATTTTACGAATTTCAGGTTGTTATTTGCAGTTATATATAAATATGCAAATAACAATATGAGGATAAATAGAATCCACATCTTATACTAATGGGATATTTTTATTATTGTTTAGCTCAAAATCTCCGATAAAAGGATAAATTGCTGAGATATGACCATCATCTTAGCCATGTTCGTCTTGGGGCCGTAGTCACCATAGCCCACAGTGCTCATGGTGGTGAATGAAAAATAGAAAGGATCTATAGTATTCTTGAAACCGAAAGCTTTGGGATCGACTTCGTTAAGTATAGAATATAGGATACCATAGAAGAGAGTCGTCGCGAGGATAATAGAGAGTTTCTGCATTATATACTATACCTCAACAGAATTATCAAGACTCTTTCTCGATATTCTCATATTCTTAACACTTGATAACCACCTGGAGATGGGGTTAGAAATCTCCGAACCCATGTCACAATTAATTATGCTGAGACCGTTACATACATCTGGTTTATTCTCTTTATTAGGAAATGCTTCATTGAAGGCCCTAATAGAAATTGAAGGTATATCAGGAGCCTCATCTAAAAATCTATCATACTCTGTACGACACTTCTTTAACAACCCTGTAATATCTGCACGATGTGTAACATCTAGGGATAATTCCATATCTATATTTCGGTAGTACTTTGAATATTGTTTACACATCGCAGAATGCGCCAGTTCTAAGTTTGCACTTTGACCAAACTTACTGATGGATGTGAGAATACCACCGAACACATTTAGGAATGCGAAAAAATACATTACAATCATGATCCTTATCTTCGTGTCTGAGTCTACATCGTCATTATTACTTGGATTAAGAACTGCGAAACCACCTACACCTGTGATACTCGCAATGATTATACTTGGGTAGGACAAGCAGTCATGTTGTTGTTTATAATAGAGTCGAGCGTGATTATGGAGCCATCGATAGCCAGCGGCTTTTTCAGCCCACTTGATGAGTAACTTCTCCTGTTTCTCACACCAAAAATGCTCATGGGGCACATCCACTTCACCCATTGCACTTACTATTAACATATATAATTTTCAAGTTCTGGTTTCATTTCTTGTACCCACCATTTTTTTTTCACGGGGTCCCATTTTGCACCAAATGATTTAACGTGATCTTTATCACTAAAAGGAACATTCAAATAAATACACTCTTTCACGGGTGTATTCATATATTTCTCAGCTTCTGGGCGAGTTTTGAAAGATTTGTATACCGCACCTGGATACTCGTCAATTTGTGTTTTAGCCTCACCCCACGTGGTGTAAATACCTGGGATATGTCCTCGAATGATACCGTAAAACTTTGCAGCAGTTCCACCTGCAGCTTCATAGGCTAATTTATCAACTTCTTCATTTTTTAGATCTCCGTTATGTGCTTTTACCCATTTCCAATTAACAAGTTTCAGTTTATTACGTACTTCATCAATAGCAATCCATAACTCTTTATTTTTCACCGGTGTACCCGTGGAAGTCACCCAGTTATTCTTTTTCCAATTTATAATCCATGCGCTAATACCATTCTTCACGTATTGACTATCCGTGAATATACACACTTCTTGGATGTCCCTATTCAAACATTCTTCGAGGGCTTTGAGAACTGCGGTCATCTCCATTGCATTATTGGTGGTATCAGACTGTTTACCACTGAGTTTAAAATCATCACCCACCACACCCCAACCACCACGTCCAGGATTCCCCAAACAACTCCCATCAGTGTAAACCTCATACATGATTACTCATCACACTTATCTTTTATATCCCATTTAATTGAATTTATTATGTATATATATTATAATGAACGATAGGATAATTATCACATCTGCATTCGTAATAATTACATTAATATTGATATTGATATTGATAATCAATACACAAAATACGAAACCTATGAAATCTCAGGAACAACCTAAATTCAATATACTTGGTGTGTCCATGTCTAAAAAGCCCGGTAATTCTGGAAAAACTGAGAATTATACATCAGGTGAACTGGCTGAAATATCCAAACAAGTTGAATTTACTTATAAATTTTCCATTGAATCGGGTGTAGATTTAATAAAGTCGATTAAGTGTTCTCGTACACATGGTACTTACAGTGACATCCGGAATATAGATGCACCCGTTTCGAAGAATACTATTTATGAATTTAAATTCACACCAAAAGAAGGTGAAAATGTAGTAGGTACACACACATTTACGTTGTCTTTCGATTCGAATACACTTGGAGATGGTAACATAGTGGCTACAGGAGAAAGTATAATAAACGCCAACCAACTTTCAAGGGTGATAGATGCAAATGAAATTCAAGAACTTACATTAGTTGACGTTGGTGGTGACAATGAACTCATAACTTCTATTACTAAAAGGCGGGTTATAATAAAATATGATGATATCAATATATTTGGTGAAGAAGATGTATACTTATCACCATTAGTGAATGATACTGATAACGGTGTTTGTATAAAAAAATTTAATAATGAAACAAATATCACAAATACGCAATTCCCCACCGAAATAAGAAATTGTACTCCACTTTACGTATCAAAATATCAAGGTAAAACATTGATATCGACATCTAGTACTCCATCAGATCCCGATGCCAAATTTCTCACGAGGTATAATTTTACACGGGGACCCCTGGAAAACTATAACTATAAAGGGTTAATTAGTGGTACACCGTATTGGTACAATAAATACCAAACCGAGGTTTATTATGGTGATGATAGAGAATATGCATTGAAGAACTGTTCTGAGGCGTGTGACGCCTACATATATCAGGGAGAGTGTAAAGGATTTGTCATAGAAAATGGGTTCAAACACAATGGCGGTAATAACGATAACGCTTTAACATGTAAAATCATTGATTCTCCCACAAACAATGCGAATTCTAAAACTTCGAATGCTAAGTGTGGTAGTAATAATGTAGAAAATCTATGGAATGATAGTGGTAATTGTACCAAGACGGAACCAAGAGGTACACCTAATGTATTATACAATGATATAAAGAATGGATTATATTGGAATGAAAAAAAACGTACTAATCAAACACCAGAAGTAGATACTTATATGTCTATATCAGCTGAGGTATCATATAAATTTGAAACTTTAGAGAGTGGGTCAATGTCTAAAAAACTTTTCACATTGGAATTCCCAGATGACGAGATCATAGATATTGGTTTTGGTCTTGAGGGTTGTCCTGACCCTACTTCCCCTATTATCACTAATCCTGGTACTGGATTTTACGTTGTTGCAACGTCTACTACTAGATGGGACCAGTATTTTGCTTCCAATAATGGTGTAGTCACTACTATGTCAGTACTAGGATTCAACGGAATTAGTTGTCAACCCAAACCCGCCGATGTTGGACATTCATGGTTCATCAAGAATAGGGTAGGTGGTGGCGCTACTATAGTAGGACGAAGGAATTAATACTTTCTTAAACATTATCTATATCGGGAGGGGTATATTTAAGTGGGTTATCAGGTTTGAAGAAGTCCTTAAATGGACACCCTTCACAACGTCTGTGACGTACCGCACATGTGAGTGCATCGGCGTTCTTGATACAAGGTTTTTTCCGTTGTCGATAGGTTCGTCGTCGTCGAATGGCGTAAATAACGATTGGGGTAGCTAACATATACAATACTAAGTGTTGTCGTTTTTAAATAGCATTAACAGTGCATTTTAAAAATGATTTTTTATTTTTTATTTTTTATTTAATGTACCGAAACCAACAAATTAGTTGGAGAAGGCCAAACCGCCCATGCCACTTTGTATGCGGAGAACGTTGTAGTTGGTCGCGAACATGTGCATGGTCTCAGCATCAGTCGCCTTCATCGTGACCGCAACCTGCGCGTTATCGATGCGCGAGAAGTTGCAGGTACCGGTGGGCTGATGTTCTTCGGGCTTCAGCGCGAAAGAATACGAGTACACACCGGGGCAGGGGTTGCCGGAGTGGTGGTTGTAAGCCTGCACCTGGTTGAAGTACTTACCTTCCTGCTCCTTGAAGCGATCCTGACCGTTAAGGACAAGCTTGAACTTGGAGAGGGGACCCGCGAGTTCCTCGGTGTATCCCACGGTAGAGGTACCGGTGGCGTAGAGGGGGGTACCGACCGCGGAGATAGGCACGAAGCAGTTGGACAAGTCGAGAGCGTCGAGAGCGTTGGACTCGAGAACGACATCAGCGGGCATGTTCGAGGAGGTGAAGTTCCACAGTTCCGAACGAGCGGCAGTGTTGGAGAAGCACCACACAAGCTCCTTAACGGGGTGGTTGTAGGAGAGGCGGACCTGCACGGGGCTGGCGGACTTGACGGTGTCGGAACCAGTGTGCTGCACCTGTTCGATCAGGTATTCATGACCCTTCTGGGCGAATCGGCGTCGCTCTTCGGTGTCCAGGTAGACGTAGTTGGCCCACACCTTGAAAGTGTTCTTGTCCAGGTAGGTGGAGAAGGTGGACGCGATGTCGATGTCGATGCGCACTTCATGGTACTGAAGGGCGATCAGAGGCAAGTACAATCCGGGGTTCCTGTTGAAGAAGAAGATGAGGGGAAGGTAGACGGTGCTGGAGGCAGCAGTGGTCATCTTAGCCCAGGTAGCCTTCTTGGCTTCGTCCAAGTAAAGCTCCGAGTACAAACGCCACCATTTCTGGTAGTGCTTGTCGATGCGCTGACCACCGATGGAAAGCTCAACGTTGTTGATCGCACGCTCGGCGACCCAGTTGCAGTCATTGGTGGCGTGCACGGTGGAGGTGTTGGAGGTGAGCGACTTCAGTTCGAGGTACATATCACCGACAAGGTCACCGTTACGGGCAACAGTCACGGAGACGCGACCGGAGTCAGCGGCAGTACCGTTGACGGTCTGCTCGATGTTCTCCATCGCGAAGTTGGTGTGACGCTTGTATTTCGCCTGGTAGAAGGTAACTTCGGGGTTACCGGTAAGGTAGACGTCTTGAGCGCCGTAGGCTACGAGTTGCATGAGACCGCCAGCCATTGTGAGTGTTTGTACTCTATACGGAGAAAATAATTTTGAGTAAATGCGCATTTATCGAACCCAGTTTTTCTCAGTGTAGATTAAATGTCGACACAGCCTGAAGAAATTGAAGAAATTGAAATTGAAGAAGGTGAGATTATCTCCGAGGATGATATTTCAGAAATGGAAGATGATGATGATGATAGTATGGATATTGCCGAATTGATGACATCTCTTTTGGCAACGGATGAAGGTGACACTGTATGCTCCGCCCTTGTCAATATCGCGAACCAGCTCCAGACTCAAAATAAAATTTTGATAAAGATGTTGAGTCAAATTAAAAATTAATTTAGAGAAAAGAATACTAGTTATTGTAAATGAAAGTCACTCACTTCATTGACAAGGATCCGAATATCTATGAAGCACTCGCTGAGTTGCAGAAACAGAACATCCAGTCAATGAATGAGGAACAGGTTATGAAGATTGTAGATGATTTCGAATTTAGATGGTACCTCAACCCCGAAATTCATTCAAAATGTTTAGAGAGGGCTGCCAAATTGGGGTACCGACAATTTGTTCACCCTGATAATTTTGACGATGACGGATTTCCCAGGCCCGATCAATTCGACATTATGGCCATCCTTGGTATAAAAAACCGTATGATTAACTTTCTTATCCAGCTTACGAATCATGTACAAGCGAATGGTAAGGGATATGAAGAAGTCGACCTGACCATCAAGCGAATTAATTATGTCATTCTTCAGATTGAGGATGGGTTTGAGAATGTAAGGCGTCATCGTATCTCGTATGAACGTGTAAACTCACCAACAGCACTCCCACAAGTAAGTATATACACTGACCCATCTGCGATGAATGAAGAAGATATTGAAAGTTCGACCCCTTTTCAGAAGTGTCTGATGCTTTCTCTGAAGGAGGCGTATAGAGCTGGATACCGTCGATATAAGGGACACTGTTGTGAAGAAATTAAGACTGTTGATGGGTTTCGTACGAGAGCGTGGGACCCAAAGTTTACCATCGAAGACTATGTCTATTCACTCCCGAAAAAAGAGAGTAACTTCTTGATTTGGAAAAACTTTACAAGTAAGGGGTCTATCTTTCGAGAAGTCATCGATAATCTCTCAAAGTGTAAAGATGCACAATTCCCAGAGATCAAGAAGCGTCGTCATGTATGGGCTTTCAAAAACGGTGTGTTTGTGGGTAAAGAATGGATCCCCGAAAGAGGTGCGTATGAGTGCAGGTTTTACCCTTATAAAAGTGATAAATATGCATGCCTTGACCCAAGTATCATCGCATGTAAATATTTTGATAAGCAATTTGATGACTTTTCTCATGTGGAAAACTGGAAAGACATTCCTACCCCCTATTTTGACTCTGTTCTAAAGTATCAGAAGTTTGAAGATGAGGTGTGCAATTGGGCGTACGTCATGGGTGGACGACTATGCTTCGATATTGGTGAACTGGATGGATGGCAGGTGATCCCATTCTTCAAGGGTATTGCACGTTCGGGTAAATCCACTCTAATCACAAAGGTTTTCAAAAAGTTCTACGAATCTGAAGATGTTGGAACACTTTCAAACAACATCGAAAAGAAGTTTGGTCTGTCTGCGATTAAGGATTCCTTCATGTTTATAGCCCCTGAGGTGAAGGGTGATCTCGCCCTAGAGCAGGCTGAATTCCAATCAATTGTTTCAGGGGAAGATGTGTCCATCGCAATCAAGAACCAAACTGCTGTATCAATCGAATGGAAGGTTCCAGGTGTCTTGGGGGGTAATGAAGTTCCCAATTGGAAAGACAACTCTGGATCGGTGTTACGTCGTATTTTACCATGGAACTTTGGTAAACAGGTACAGGATGCTGACCCACAACTCGATGAAAAGCTCGATCGGGAGTTACCTATTATTCTTCTCAAGTGCGTCAGGGGGTACCTCGATTACTCGAGTAAGTATAGAGACAAAGATATTTGGAACGTCGTCCCCAAATACTTCAAGACGATTCAGAAACAAGTTGCGATGGTTGCGAGTAGTCTCACAAACTTCTTAGAATCTACATACGTCAAACTCGATAAGGACCTTTTCGTACCTCAAAAAGAATTCATCCCCAAGTTTAACCAGCACTGTAAAGAGAACAATCTGGGAAGTCACAAGTTCCATCAGGATTTCTATGCTGGTCCATTCAGTTCACGAGAAATCGAGGTGCGCATTGATACAGTTACATACAAGGGGCGACTTTACAAACACCAACCAGTCATCTATGGTCTAGATTTGATCAACGATGATGATGATATTACTTTCACAGACAATCATTAAAAAAAAACTCTTATATAATAACATGAGCCAGAAGGTCAAGGAATTTGTCCGAGAATCTGGCATCGAAGTGTCAAATTCCAATTCAAATGATGATAATTTTGCGAGAGAACTCGAAGAAACCATGCTTCGAAAAGAGCGCGAACGCGCTGCGGGATTTCGCTCACCCCCCCGACCTAGACCTAGACAGGTTCAGGTTCCCCAACGTCTTCAGAGGAATTTAATTAATGACCAGACATTCAATGAATTTGATGATGTGAATGCAGAAAAGATAGCTAATAACGTACTTCGTGAATTTGAAGACATGCCCAATATTAGTAATGAAAATGCAAAAGCTCTCTTTGCACCCAGTACTCCCCTCCAGTTTAGTAAATTCAATCCAGGCATGTTTAATGCCAATGTTGATTCTGGGTTTGCACCAAAAGATACGGTCGTTGATCTTAAAAAAATACTGGTAAAGAAGCCACTTCCAAAAACACCAATTGGTGAAGGCCTTTACGTAGACACCAAAGAAATTAAAGGGGTGTATGGACAGTTTAAGACAGGTTTCTCTCACACTCGAAATGCCGGTCCCAAGGGGTCTCTTAATAAAAATTTTGCAAGTGTGCAATTCATGATCACACTTTCCAATGACACTGAAAGTAAAGGTGGTACTGTAAATATTTACCGAAATGGTAAGATTCGATTTTCTAGTGGATTTGTCGGAACGAATATCGCGAATCAACCTGAACTTCTTCGTCGTTTCATCGTTAATAACTATACCGAGCGTCAGTTATTTTTATATAACCCCTTCACCTACAACAACCTGAGTGGAAAGTTTAGAATTAATGGTCAGTTTAGGAGTTTACCTGTGATCGCAAGTCGACAACGAATGTATGGTATGACGAATATGTCGATCGTTGAAGAACTCACACCCTTCCTTTATGTACCCATCGAAAGTGCCACTTTGATTTTTTCAAAAAGTGGTAACGTTCAGGTTGTAGGTGCGAAAACTCCCGGTAACATGCTCAAAGGGTACGACACTGCGAAAGATTTAATTGAAAAATTACACGATGATGACCAGGTTAATGTGACTGGGGTGTTTGATGGAGGTGTAAAAGCTACTAAATCGAAGCCAAAAAAGAAAATTGTCTCACCAAAGAGAAAATATGCCAAAAGAAACTCGAATGAGAATGAACGCATGACCAAAAGTGAACTCGTAGCACTTGCTAGACGTAAGGGTGTTGTGAATTTCAGAACCAAGGTAAACGGTAGTTCTAGAATTGCAACCAAGGATGAGATTCGCACTAGAATTAAGAACATTTCTAATAAAAAGAATGTGACATTCAAAAACACTAAAAAGAATAAAAATGTCCGACTCGGTGGAAATGGTAATATATTTAGGGTTGGTCGTGAGATATGTACAAACCTTAAGAAGGATGAACTTATTCGTATCACTGGAATTCTCAAAATTAAACTTGATGAGAAAGAAACCAAGAAGACCTTATGTAAGAAAATTCAAACTGCACGGAACAATCTAGCCAAACCTAAATCACCACCACCACCACCCCCACCTAAACCTAGTAAGAGGCAGGTACAGCGTACAGCTGCGAATGTGAAACGTGATGTTTCGAAGGCCATGGTCATGAAGAAGCGGGGTCTCGATGAGAACTCGATACGTAAAGATATCGCCAAACTTTACGGTGAGACCTGGATGAAGAAGTATAAACCTAACCTCAATCAGGATGTACGTAATATGAAGACAGCTCTTAACGCAATCAATAAGAAAAATAAGGCTGGTATCGCTTTCAAAAAAGATTTAGATAAGATCAAGAAGAATGTTGTCGGTCGTTGGAAGATGGAGAGAAAGAGGGAACTTGAGAGAAAGTATCTCATGAAAATGGTGAGTGTCAATGGTATAGCACTCAACACTGTAAATGAATATCGTCTGGCGGCTGCAAATTATATAATGAGTAGAAAGACAACTCCTTCTAATAGCAGGATGACTGAATATAAGAAGTATTGGTTGAAGTTTAGAGCCAATGCAAAATCAAATGCGCGTCCTAAAGGAATTAACAAGTCTGTTAGAGCTCGGATTAACCAAGTATAAGATTAACTAGCGCGGGCAATATTTTTGAGGTGGATTGTATGATAAGAGAAGTCGTATTTTGAGAATGTTTCTTTAATTTTATTAGAAAGGCACGTTGCTGTAACTATATGAGGATGCCCCGAACGCTCGAGTTCGAGGAACCGATCCTCCATCTTGATGAATGTTTTTAATACATCCTGAGACATTCCATCTGAGTGCATCTGAAGATACATATCCTTCGATGCACCTTGATTCATATAGAAATTTTTCGAACCCTCAACCTCATCGGATTTTGTGCGATTTTCACGCATGATTGCCAATACGAGGAGTATGAGAATGATAGGGAGTATCATTTACTATTTACTGAGAAACAAGTTTCACGAGATCATCAATCTTTTGGAGAATGTTTTGAAACTTATACACCGAATCCACCTCTGAGGGTTTCACGATCTCCAATTCGATTTGGTAACTCGCCTCCTCCTCAGAGTCCATATCAGCATTGTCTCCAGATGAGATGGTCATATCTATGCTGAGGTTCTTACGTAAAAAAGAGTGTCTAGTTTTGGTTCGCTTACGGTCCATCTCGTACTCCCCAGTTGTGGGAATCTCACGGGCGATGCAGAAGCGTACATCGAGAGGGTCTCGCTTGAAGTCCTCTTTAACGACACTGATCTTTTGAATCATCACTTGCTCACCAGTTTCTTCGTCACGTGTGATGCGAACATTATTTCCATCACTGTAATAGACTTCAGAAGTCGTACTCTTAACAGATTCCCATCCATTAAATTTCTTCAGACCCCGTAGAACTTGTTTCCATGTATCCTTACCTACATTAGTATCAAATAGGGAACCATTATGCTTACCGAGACGAATTTCAACTTCAACGTCACCCTCACCCTTGTGGGCTTCAAAGATTGGGAGTACTCTCTCTGCAATATTCATCTTAACATTTACTATTTGCGTCTTTCTCTTAAGCCTTTTTTACGCATAAATTGTAATGAAAGGTTTTGGAAACATCGGAAATACGTGTTATTTTAATACGGCCCTCCAATGCCTTTTGCATATTCCCGTAATGTCAAATCACTTCATACGAAATCCCTATACAGGTGTGTGTACATTCACCAGAGCATACTCTGATTTTATTCGGATATATTGGACGAAAGGTCAAGAAACTGTGGATGTTAAACCACTCCTCACAGAATTTCAAAAGGAATTTCCCCGTTTCAAAACAAATGAACAACACGACGTCCAAGAAGCTGTCATGTGTATCATTGATATTCTTGAGAGAGCTGCACCGGTGGTGAAAGAGTGGTTTTATGGAAAAAAAACACAGGAAACTATATGGCCGGGTGGGAAGTCATCGAATGAAGAGGACTTCAGTATTCATTTGATAACCCCTGAAGGTGGGGATATGGGTAAGATGTTAGCTAAGAGTACGGATTGGAACACACTTGAAAACTTTGAAGACACCCAAGGTAAAGTACACAATGTCGCTACGACTCGTATGGTCTTTTCAAAGCTGTCCCAAATTCTTATGATTTCATTCGATAGGAAAAGTCACATCAAAGTTATTGAAACTATTCACATTGAAGGTGTAGAGTATAATTTAATTGCCAGTGCTGTTCACGTTGGAAACCAAAATGATGGACACTACATCAGTTTTGTAAAACGAAAAAATAAATGGTTTTTATTAAATGATGAAAATATCAAAGAACACGAACTCCCTAATGAAGCTGGTCACTATTTCATGGTCTACAATCTAAAAACTCCTTCATCTGTATATTCTCCTTAATATTGACTATGGTTCGGTAAAACGTCCTCCTATTATTGGGATGTGTTTTATCAGTCCTCCTTTTTAATGGTTTCCACCACATCGGTTCTTCCCAGGTGACGTACATACATTCGACAATCGCACCATCTTCAAACCATGGTTTATCCTCTATTCGGTTATGCGGAATTTCACTCTCGAAATACATCTTCCCCTTTTCTTGTACATACAACCGCCAGGTTGGTATACCCGCATTAAATCCTGGTGTTTCTCTCGAAGGTTCCCTCTTCATGAGAAAATCTACAGTATTCTTCTCTTTTGGTTTCCATTTGAACATCGTTTCGTGAGTACCAATTCTAATAGGTTCATTCACGGGTGTGAATACGAGACCATCAATCTTTTGATCAATTTTGGGAAGATATTCATCCATGAACATAGCAAAATCCCTCATATGGTGGAACGTTTTACATTTGAGGCGGTATGTATCAGATTTCATATAGATGATAGAACGCATGAGAGATTTAGAAGCTTCTAAACGTTCCAACAAATTCTTATTCCATACAGATTCACCTGCGACGAGAATCGCGTCATACACCATTAGAGTCCCTTCGTAGAGTTCTCCATCGAGAATCGTTCCATCATAAGCACTCTTTTTAAGGTTAATGGGTACCTCAAACATAGCAAAAGCCCGATTTACAAATAGACATTTCTTCTTTCCTTCGTAGGTGAGGGCAACCATCATGTGTCGCTCACCATCAGTCTTCTCACATACCATATAATCACCTCCTTTGAGAATAGGAAAATGTTTATGTTCGATAGATATAGGTTGTGGACCTGGGAAATATTCCTTACTCCCCCAACGAGCATGGATAAAGTCTATGACATATTTGTGAAGTGGGGTAGACATATTATATGTTCTGTATAAAACTTTAATTTACTTTAACCCCTGCTGCATTTAGGATATTACCTAAACATTCATGTGTATAAGTCATCGTCAACTTAGCTGCAGTAAATGCATATATTCGCACACCACATTCCTTAAATTTCTCAAACATCTTTGGACTGATTTTCCAGTTTCCAGTCTTCTTATCTTTGATACTTTTGATTGTATTTTTCGTATACATTATCCACGCCTTCGCATCTGTAGAAATTACATGATAGATATTTTCGGAAATCTTGTTATCAATATTCGTATCAAAGTTGAGTCCCATCTGCGATGTAGGTTCGGTTGATTCATTCTTCACTTTTTGCTTGAAGAGTTCCCAATCGATACCTTCCCGAACACCTGGAAATACAAGACACCCAATTCCATCGTATTGTTTGAAACATTGTTCAAGGGAAGTCTCGTCAATTCCAACCCCAAAATCAATAAAAATAATACGTTCATACAATTTCATACATTTTTGAATTATTTCAGCTTTTTCATATGGATCATCATTAACGTATGTGATTTCATTATCATATTTATTTTGAATACATTTTACATTGAATCTGAGAATTGAATGTAATGTTTTTACATGACAGGATTTAGATCGCGTTACTATGATTGTACCAAACTTCATACTCTCAATAAAGTTCTAAACCTTAAGCCTATCTGCCATACACCCCGAAAATGGTAGATTACCAATATGCCCCAAAGTAGTATTCACATCTGCGAAAATTTTACCATCGGTCTGTTGCCAGCGGCGACAAAACGCATAATCTTCTGATAAGTATCTACGAGTATCTGGATCAATCATACAGTCAAAAACGGCATGATATTCATCGAAGTCCCTATTCTGGTGATCATTCTTACACCAGAGGTCAGGGAACTTTTCCTCGAGAGTTGTAAACACAGAACGCTTAATAACCATGAAACCGGTGGGTCCATCCAAAATTTCAATAAATCCATTTTCTACAGGTCTATTCTTCGCCCCAAAGTTAATCACAAGACTCGAAGAGAGCATAGACATGTCACGGTCATCTCCAGCTTTAACAGCATTCGCTGCCTGGTCCCACATGATCACTTTTTTGGGATAACACGCAACAGATAGGTCATGTCCAGATCTTACGAGACGTACAACTGCCGCCGGGTCGAAATGAATATCAGCATCAATAAACATGAAGTATTCACAATCAGTCTTTTGCATGAATCGACCTACAGATGTATTACGAGCACGATGAACAAGGGATTCATTTTCCGTTGTATCAAGATATAATTGGATACCCTCTTTGATCAAGAGAAGTTGGAGTTTAATGATACTGGACATGTACTTCTCGAGACACATTCCACCATAACATGGTGTCGCGAGAAACAGTTTAGTCATTTTATTACAATTAACCTTTAAACTCTAAGTGTTTTTTTATAATCACTTCAATCTTATTCAATGTTGGTACGGATACTGAACATTTTTCACACATCTCACTCTTTGTAACTTTCGGTGAGAGAACTATATAAATAATAGCAGATGCTATACTATTTGGTGTCTTACTCATCAAATCTACACAATCATCTGTAGCCCCACACATTTTGTTACATTTGAGACGCTCTTCACGTGTTATAGTAAACGAATTCAATAACCTCTGCATCACATCAAATGCCTTCGTCACGTAATTCTTTTTTGTCGCACCAGATATGTTATCTTGGAAGATTTGCGTCGTACGACTTATATCTTTCGATTGAATCCCAAACATATCCGCGATCTCTTTCGTCGTTCTAGGGTGTTGCGCTAGTCTACATGCATAGAGTACACAATTGGCCTTGATTCCCAAACGCACCGCGCCTCGCGTTAATTTTTCATTATTGAATTTTCGATACAATATCTTTGCATCTTTCAGTACAGTCTCCGGTAGAGTGTAGCATGCTTCATCAATATCCTTGTATGCGTGGAATAGTGATCTATCTTTATGATTCATAGACATATGAAAATTTATTTTAGCCATACGTTTATTCTCGTACGTGGATGAATGTTGCGTTGATATAATTGTCCCTTTACCCCAGTGTTGAGAAAACAACTCTGGGTTAGAATTTGGGTTTCCACACCGAGATGGATCATTCACCTTCCCACCATCCGTGACACCACTCGTCCATTCTGCAGTATCATCAATAAATCGATCTTCAATGAGACCACATTCCGAACACGTCGGTAATCCTTCTGGGGAGAAAACTTTTACTCCTGAACATTCTTTGCATATATTTGTATTCACTAGCTTTTCTTCTGTTGTTTTTGGTAATAGGGCGTCCAATTCGGACCATATGATTGCCAGCATTGTTTTTGATTGTGGCAACCTTTTTTAGATGTTTCATAAAACGCATTATTGACTTAGGCGTCTGACACGAGTTTCGATCATATCAATAGTCTCCTTGAAACTCTTCCCACCCGAAGTGGATGGTTTCCACTTGTTCCACTCTTTATCAATCTCTTCATGACCTACTGGTAAGTCGATATCTTGACCCACTATTTCACTATCAGATACAACGAAACCCTCCAAATCAGACTCATCATCATGACCGTCATCATAAATATCACTGTCATTATCCTCGATATCGATTTCGCTATAATAAGCAAACATGTCAGCACCCAAATCTTTCATCTCAAGATCCTTAAAAGATGTCCCACTTGGGTGGTGTTCCGTCACACTTTCGTAAGGTGTGGGAGATAAGTCTCCACTGTCTATTTTATAGACACATGCAGATTTATAAATAAGTTCAGTGGGATTAAGATATCTCAGGCCGAGAGTATTACCAGTATTCATACCAACAATCCCATACATCTCATCTTCCAAACCGTCTTCGTTTACTAACACTTTTACAATGTCGTCCTGATTTATTTCAGATGGCACAATCATGCTTATAGTTTTTAGACAAAAAATATTCAGGGATAATATCACAGATGAAAGTTATTATTTATTCGAAGGAAGGATGTCAATATTGCGACCACGCGGTTACATTAAGTCAGGAGGAGAGCCTGGATTATGAAAAAATTATAGTGGACAAAGAAGAACTCAAGAAGTTGTGTGGTGACACTGTAACAGCCTACCCTCAAATATTTATTGACGGAAATCATATCGGAACATACTTCGATTTTCAAGACTACATGGAAAATGACTACGAACCAATTCTCGCCCCTACCCTAAACAGATTTACCGTCTTCCCCCTGAAGTATCCAGACCTCTGGGAACTCTATAAGAAGGCTCAAATGTCCAATTGGACTGCTGAAGAGATAGATCTCTCTAAGGACCTGGACGACTGGAAAACACTCAATGATAATGAACAGAAGTTTATCAAGTATATCCTGGCGTTTTTTGCCGGATCCGATGGAATTGTTTTTGAAAATATTAACAACAACTTTGCTGATGAGGTGCAAATATCTGAAGCTCGCTCATTCTATGCCTATCAGTGCCATAATGAGATGGTTCATGGTGAGACATATTCTAAACTTATTGATAAATATATCAAAGATCCTAGTGAAAAAAAACAACTTTTCGAGGCTATTCAAACTGTACCCTGTATCGAAAAGAAGGCCAATTGGGCCCTTAAATGGTTCGATGCCAAATCCAAGACTTTTGCCGAACGTCTCTTCGCTTTCGCTTGTGTCGAAGGCATCTTCTTTTCTGGAAGTTTTTGTGCCATTTACTGGCTAAAGAAAAGAGGACTCATGCCCGGTCTCTGTTTTAGTAATGAGCTCATCTCACGGGATGAAGGGCTTCACCAAGAGTTTGCAGTCGAACTCTTCAAACAACTCCGCAATAAACCGTCGACGGATACACTTCATACCATCATAAAAGAGGCTGTCGAGATTGAGAAGAATTTCATCTTAGACGCTCTCCCATGTAACCTCATCGGTATGAACTCCGATAAGATGTCCGAATATATTGAGTATGTCTCCGATCGTCTCTTAAAACAGATTGGGCAACCCCCAATTTGGAACTCAAAAAATCCTTTCGACTTCATGGAAAATATTAGTCTCGATGGGAAGACAAACTTTTTTGAAAAAAGGGTGGGTGACTATGGGAAAATGGATGATGTATCAGATGATATCGGTTTCGATGAAGAATTCTAAAAAAAATATCATCGTACAGTATAAATAATGCAGAGACCAGCCCTACTTATATTTATTATCATACTCATGTTGGGAATTGGTTTTATGATCTTATATCAAATGGGATATTTAGAACAATTTTTTACACAGGAAGGCGATGTATGTGAACCTGAAGGTACCGCTGATTCTAATGCAACATACACTCTAAATGCAGACAAGGAATGTGTATTTACATGTAAAAGTGGTTACAAAAAAGTTGGTGGTGTCTGCATCGAAGATACTACGGGTGATGAATGCACAGCAGATGATATGGATTCTCGAGGAACTTACGCGTATAATACCAGTGGTACTTGTGTTTTATCTTCGTGTAATGAAGGATATGATGTAAATGGTACAGCGTGTGCAAAGAAGCTTCCTATGGCGCAACATGTTCGAATTGAACGACCATACGGAGAAGCAATTAGACTGCTTGAAATTGAAGTGTATAATCAAAATGGTGCGATCATATCAAGTGGGAAAGACGTTACGGGTGCTCCGGATGCGGTGAATCTCGATAATCTCGTAGATACTTTTTATATTCAAGACGATGTTGGCACTGTTACAGGCACGAGTGCTGAATCTCCGTATATACAAATTGATCTCGGTTCATTACAACAAATTGGTTCTATCAAAATATTTAAGGATACGGCAGAGTATCCACGACAAGTTCCCGCAGGTGAGGTCGGTACAGCTGTGATGATTGGCGATGATAGTCTCAAAAATGCGACTGTGAAGTTGTTAGGTGCGGATGGTACCAATGTTACTGCTGTGACCCCAATGACTAATACGGAAAAAAAGGTGGCGGTATACGATTTTAGTGCCGTCACTCCCGCATGGGTGTACATGGATGAGGTTGATGCATAATTCAGTAAATAACTCACAATTTCAATCTTAAAATGTGTACATACATTTTAAGAGTGATTGATTGAATAAATATTTAATTAAAACAGGTTGCCATCGGAAGATACAGACATGGGTTCGAGGGTACGTCCAGTATTCTCTAACTCTATCTGTGGTTCGGCGAAACCAGGTTTCGCATCGGGTGCGTCAACCATAGGACCTGGGGGTTGTATCACAACCTTCTTACCCTTTTCCCTTTTTTTATCACCACAACCACAACCCGTATCCTTTTTTTTATCACCGCAACCACACCCCTTTTTAGAGGACTTCTTCTTGTTTTGTAGGTTCATCATACCCCACACGATGAGTATAAAGACAACAGTGTGTACGAGAAGTCCGAGTGTAGAGGGACACCCTGTTGGTGTCGCAATTGCGGGGCCTAATACCCGCCGGACGAGACGGAACGTTTCGGGGTTCGCGACAATGAAAAATGTAAGACCCGAAATAACGGAAATGATAAACTTTTCCTGTTGTTTCTCACCGTTGCAGCCACATCCACAATCTTTAAAAACACCCATAATTACTTTTAACATATGTCAACAAAAAAAAATACTTAAAGTCAAGCCTCATAATGTATATATAACCAACCAACAATGTCGCTCACTATCCAACGCTCTACTGAATTCTCCTCTGCCTCTGTGCAATTTTCAAAATTTCGTAAAAACAAAAATGGCGGTAAAGCCGTCTACCTGAATAGCGGCGACAACAAAAAAATTTACGTTCAATTTCCTTTTATGCGATCACCATATGGCCTGAGTGCTTTTACTGACGAAGGTACAGGGCGCACCTCGTATTCGTTAGATCTTTCATTTGATCCCGATAACACCGAAGCGATGGAACTGCACGACAAACTCAAAGAACTCGATGATATAATCGTAGATACTGTCGCCAAGAACTCCAAGGAGTGGCTCGGTAAAGAGTTTAACGTCGCTGTCCTGAAAGAAGCACTCTACAAACCCATGATTCGCCCTGGTAAAGAGCAGTACCCAGCCACTATTAAACTCAAGATTCTCACCAAACCAGATGGTACATTTGTTCCTGAAGCATACTCCATGCAGAAACAATCTGTCTCTGTCGACAGCATTGAAAAGGGTCAAAAATGTATGGCTATCGTTGATCTTAATCAAATCTGGTTCATCGATAACAAGTTCGGTGTGACTATCCGCCTTCAACAGGCCCTTGTTGAACAGTCCGCCAAACTCCCATCATTCGCCTTCCAGGGTGTTGATCTTCCTACCGATGTCGATGTTGAAGACGAGGAAGATGAAGAAGTCGATGAATAAATATATCACACAATAAAACTTAAAATCCTCATTGGTAAGAAGAAAAATCTTCTTACGAATAAGTAAGTATGACAAACCTTGAGAGTAATCTCAAAAAAATATTACGAGGTAAGAAGGCGTGTACTCCAGGTAATTTTTTAAAGGTTCCATTTTGGCCATATGGAAAGATGAAACCCGCCAAAGGTAGAATGTTGGGACAAGGACAATACAGTAAAGTATATAGAGGGAGTATCAACGACAATGGTCGTCGTTATGTTGCCTACAAAGAGATAGATACAAGTAAGAATACAGTGGGGTCAGGTGCGTTTGAATACAAGGTTGCAAAACAATTGAAAGGGTATGGCGTTCCTGATCAATATATGTATAAGAAATGTGAAAGTATGGACATTCTTTACCTAGAACATATCAAAGCTAAGGAATTCGATATATGGTGGAAAACCAACCCAGGAATGGAGGAGATAAAATCTGTCATGCTCCAAGTTTTGTATAATTTATATAGAATTAAACAAGAATTCCCCGGATTCAGACATCATGATCTTCATGGTGGTAACATTCTCGTACGCCCCGTGCCGACCAAGGAAATTGTGATACGTTTGGGGGAAAATCAATCATACAAGGTCTCAAATGGTGGTGTGGAAGCTGTTATGATTGATTTTGGACTGTCAGTTTTTCCTAGGATAACTAATCCCGTTATTTCAAATGGTGGATACGAATATGTGGGAATATCAAAGAAATCCCACCCCCAATATGATTTACACACCTTCCTGAATACTGTTTGGATTAAAGTGATTAGACCTAAAAATGAGAATGAGCGCAAGATACATGAATTTATCAAATCTCTCATCCCTACAAAGTATCTAGGTGTTATGGTAATGAAAAAACAAACTATTCTACGTCGTATTGGTATAGATGAGGGTAAAGGAGATATTCCAGGATTCAAAACGGTTTTGAATCACTCATTCTTCACCGGTGAAAAGAAAGTAAGTAAGCTTAATAAGGTTCTCAAAAATATTACCTCTAAGACCAAACTCCAAAAACCCACGATCATCGGTGTTCCCAATAAGAAGTCTCCAGTGAATCAGAAAGCGGCGTTGTCTCGTGCAGTGACTATAATGAAAGCAAAACAAAAACCGATTATTCGCCGAAAATAATATTATTATACACTATAAACAATGCTCGCTTTCATTATTCTCGCGATTATCAACATAATCATTCTGACGAAAACTGGTCAGGCCAAGAAGGCCGCCCCCCCAGTCGGGGAGGAAAAGGGTTGGACTGTTTACGGGACCATGGGGTGTGGCTGGACTCGTAAGCAACTTGAACATATGAAAAAAGCTAACAAGGCTCACACCTTTGTCGATTGCGACAAAGAGGAGTGTAAGGGTATGAAGGCCTTCCCCACCCTCGTCAGTCCTGATGGGGAAAAGACTGTTGGATACAAAGAGGTTTAAATACCTCGGACGACGGTGAGACCGATGGAAAGTATGAACGCATCAAGCATGGTGGTGATGGGTTTGAGCACGGTGATATGCTTCACAAGAGCACGGTTCCACACGAGGCGGAGAAGGAAAGTACTGATGAGGATGGTGAGTGCAAACAAGAGAAACTCGGTGAGCATATCAGACTTAGTGCGAGCCTTTGAAACTTCCTGGATCATTTATTAGATGTCAATATTTTTTTTCTATTCCAATTACAAATGAAAGGTCTACCTGTGAGTGGTTCCGAAAATCGATTTACCAATAGACGGTGGGGGTCGTCTACTGGTATCGGTAACAATAATTGTTATGCCTATGCCGTAGGTGACTATGAGGCTTATAGATGGCAAAAGTCTATTCCGGGTGATCGTTCCGGTATGTCAAATGGGTATCACAACTATACACATTGCACCACTCTTCCAAACCGTGTCGTATCAGACAACCCCAAGAAGGTGTACAAAGTTGGTGCAAATGAAAAATGTAAGAAGGGGTACTTCAAGGTGATGATGTTTGTGTCTCCTGGAAGACCCACAAACTATATCCGTCAAGGTGATTTTCATTTTTACAAACAACACAATGTTGTTGAGTATCGAATCAAAGTTGGAGACACCATCGCTTCAGTCGCGAAGTTTTTCAAAATTCCCGACTCAAGGATAAAGAGGGCTGGACCATTTAAAGTTGGTACACGTATCATATTCAAGGCGAACGTATTCAGTCACAAGCGTGGGTGGGCGACTGGACCACTTCTGACTGATGCGAAAGGTAAAGCGATCATAGATCCTCGTAAGGCTTCTAGGAACTACCCAGGTCTAAACTATGAGAAATATTGTAGTTCATTCTGCGTGAAGAACCGAGGGATCAAAGTCGGAAAGACTCACCCCAAGGTCTGAAAAAAGACTGTCAAGGTCTACGGTTTCTTCTACATCGAAGGTTATATCGAGCATATCCATCACACTTAAAACAGATTCATCATTCAAGTACACAGAGTTTGCAGCTGCTGTGTAATTGTTCTGAATCGTCACGGTGACCTTAAATTGAGATCCATCGAGTACTTTTCTACATGTAGGGCATGTATTCTTACCTTTATTTTTCCATTCCTGTAGACAGTGGGAATGAAATATATGTCCACATCTGGTCGGAGTATTATTCCGTGTTGACCTGACCTCACTGAGGCATATAGCACATATCGACATTCTATAGGAAGGTTCTAAAGTTTTTCTCGTGATTTCGCTCATTTAATAGATATCGGAAGCGTTCACGAGGGGTTTATCACAGGTGTTGCAGTTATCTTTACCCTGTTCCGCCTGTACACTTGAGAGAAGGGCGGGACCTTGTTTCTGGAGAAGCTGTCTGTATGAATAATTGTCTTCGAAAGAGATACCATTCTTCTTCATGACGTAGTTGTTGAACAGTTGGGTGGATGTGTTAACGGTGAAGCATCGACCATCGGCCATACCAAGTCGCTGAGACATATTGTTATTATAAAACTAGAAATTAATTTGTCTATTCGTAATCGTTTTCATCCACGACTCAAAACCCCCCTCCCTGAGCTTTTTGATAAAAGGATCGCATTTATACCCCAAATAAATATCAAAAACATCTGTTTCCTGTGTTCGAGACACCCTGATACCAGGATTCTCATTTATATGCTGATTAATGATATTGTATGCAAAGGCAATCTCTTTCAGAGTTTCTGCCCCTGTGATGATGATCTTACCTGTACTGAATATACTACATGTAATCTCCTTCATATCATGTGACGGTTTAAACTTTATTTTGACTGCTGAGTATCGATCCGGTTCAAAGGAGACTTTGAATATATCATCATACTCTTCAAACCAGTCTGCAACTTTGATGAGGTTAACGTTATAGTTTAGACTAAAATTAGAATTGATCATCACTACACGAAATGTATCATTTGAAATTTTGATATCCATACCCAAGAAAAACTTGAAGATATAGGCAAGTTGTGTAATGACACGTTTACAGTCGAAGAGATCACAGCACCCAGCAACTTGGATACTTCCATTGGGGAACACTTTTACAGATTTAGTGCTGTATGTATCGTGGTACGTTAGGGTCACCTGATTGTAAAAAGTGGTGGGTTTCAATTTCCATTCAAACCCATCAGTGTTTGTTCCCTCGCGTCGCATCTTATAAGATCCAATTCGTTCAAATGTTTCGCGGAGTTTTTTAATATCAACTGTCTGGATAAAGCTTGAAACCATTGTGATCGTCGTAATCTTGATCCACGAAGGTCTAGTCTCATCGGGTAAAGCTTTTCGCATATCATCGAGTGTTAGGAGATACGAAAAGCTATTATTGGCGATTGAAGAATACATGCTTTTATATATAACAAATGTTGCACTTAGGTGTTTAAAGAAAACAAACGTCGCATGATTAGATGACTTCATTTATCAAATTTGCGAAACACGTACATGACGTTGAATCTGATATCTCATACGTTGAGTTCAGTTATGATCGCTACGTGAATGGTAAAGGGTATGAAACCTATACTGATTACATCAATACTGAACCCCTAGCGGACTGGATAACACTCGAGTCTAAAAAACGTTCAATTCCTTATGAAAAATTCCTTGATGTGATGGTCCGTAAAACTATCGAGGTTCGTCAGCGTATGACTGAGCTCACACTTGAAAATATTCTTTTATATGAACAGCCTGATCGAGTATACATTCGTCTTGTACATGCTATTAAAATCATTGATCCAACATTCCAACCACCCCGCATAAATATGGAGAGTACTTGGCAGATGGAGCTTGCGAAAAAGATATGTAAAAAATACATTCAACATGCTATCCAGATGTGTATAAAAAAGTCTCGTCTTGAATACTTTCTCAGCGTCTTAAATACAATAGAGCGAGAACAATAAGAATAGCAACCAGAAAAATCCATAAATAGGGTATACTTTTATTGGATACACCGATCCTAGCAGGTTTATCCCGTGTGAAACCGTAATCTATATTCCGTCGTGGATGAACATCCTTCTCAATAAGACATGGTTTGGTCTCTTCCTTACACAGACCCGTCTTACAAAATACACTCTTTTCTGCGAGAGGAACATTCATAGAAGGTTTCACTTCAACAAAATCCATAGAATTACTCGTCTGTCGCACACCCCCAGGAAGGGAGAAGTCGTGTGTGACAAATGGGTTCACATCGTTGATAGCATCTTCATCGTTGAGCATATACACACTCATCGTTGTTATTACTAGTTCAGATTATAATTTTTACTCTTCATTTTATACCGATGTTCCTCCCACATTTTATCTAGATCAACATTTAACATATGCGCCAGTTGGAAGAGATAACTAAAAACATCACCCATTTCCATCATGACATCAGTACCCCGCTCCTTCTTGAGGTTTGTCTTCTTGAATGTTTTCTTGTACTGCCTGATTGCCGATGCGAGTTCACCAAATTCTTCAGTCAGGAGAAGCCATACAGTATCTACAGCAGCTCGATCCCAACCTTTCGATCTACACACCTTTTCAGTTTCTGTCTTATAATAATTAAGACTCATCACTTATGTATACCTGGTTCATAATCTTTAATTAATACCGATCTTGTCATTGAAGCCAATCTTCTTTCCCGTCGTACTCGTATTTATAGGTTGATCAAGTGGAACACTAATGGTATCGATCTCTTTCGCATACGCAATGTACTGGGATACACCAGTCTGGATTTGAGATAGAGCGGTCTCGATAACTCGGGTGTTTATGAATTTAACTTGTTCATTCACTTGGGTGTGATGATCACCAGCGGTGTTGATGAATACCATTCGCATGATACCATAGAGATCGTCGGGGTTTTGGTAATCGATCGCGATCCCACTCTTATTCTTGAATGTTTGTCGAATGCCACGTTGAATTAAATTTTTGTTAAATTCTGAAAAGAAGAGGGTGTTCAATGGGGTCTCACACTGTTGAATGGAATCAAGGTGGAGGTTATCACACATTTAATATAGTCGCCGAAAAAAATTGTGTGTGAATAGTAAATGGTGAACTTTGCTGACTTTAATGAAGTGTATGCCAACAAGCCCCCAACCTTCGAGGAAATTCCATGCAAAGCCCCAGCCTGCTTCGTTGGTTCTTACCCCCCTGTTGCCAAAGCCGGTGAGAATGGTGATTTTTTCGTGAACACCTATCTTCTCCAACCTAACCGAAAGTTTGAGACCTTTGGAACCGTGTCCGTGAGGAGTGCGGATCTCGAATGTAAGAAGTAAGTTAAAAATAAAAGTAGAACTTTAGATATATGAGGGTCATTAAACGCTCAGGTCGTATTGAGGATATGAAATTTGACAATGTCACCAATAGGATCAAGAATTTAACGTATGGACTCTCTGAAAAATGTGACTCTTCTAAGGTTGCACAACAGGTATTTTCGTCTATGTACGATAACATTACCGCACAGGAGATCGATACCCTCTCCGCTGAAATATGTGTTGGTATGATCACCTCAGAACCAGATTATGAGGTTCTCGCCACCCGTATTATCGCAAGTAACATCCATAAAGTGTGTCCCAATAATTTCCATCTCGCCATGAAGAAACTTCAGAAGGCTGGTGTCGTCACAGACGAAGTTGTTGAAGTTGCCCAACAGGTCAAGGATGATATCAAGAGTGACCGAGACTTCGATTTTGGGTACTTTGGTATCAAGACTCTCGAGAAAGGGTATCTTCAACGCGTCGAAGGGAAGTTGATCGAGACACCACAGTATATGTTCATGCGCGTCTCCATTGGTATTCATGGAAAGGATATTCCCTCTGTACTCGACACATATGATAAGATGTCTCGTGGTTTATTCATCCATGCTACACCAACTCTATTTAACGCTGGTACACCTCGACCTCAAATGTCTTCCTGCTTTCTCATCGCGAACAAGGGAGACTCAATCGATGGTATCTATGGAACCCTGACGGAATGTGCACAAATTAGTAAATGGGCTGGAGGTATCGGGATGCATATCCATGATATCCGGGCGAATAAGTCTCGTATTCGGGGGACCAATGGTCAATCAGACGGTATCATCCCGATGCTTAGGGTGTTCAACGCCACGGCACGATACGTGAACCAGGCTGGTCGTCGCAAGGGTTCGATCGCAGTGTATGTGGAACCGTGGCACGCCGACATTATGGACTTCCTGGAACTTCGTCTCAATCAAGGTGACGAGGAAGCTCGTTGTCGTGACCTCTTCTCTGCCATGTGGATTCCAGATCTCTTCATGAAGCGGGTTGAAGAGGGGGGTAATTGGTCACTCTTCTGTCCAGACACGGCGAAGGGTCTCTCCGATTGTTATGGGAAGGAGTTTGACGAATTGTACACAAAATACGAAGAGGAGGGACTCGCCCATTCGACTGTCCCAGCCGCTGAAGTATGGAAAGCAATTCTCAAGTCTCAAACGGAGACTGGGACACCATACATGCTTTACAAAGATGCATGTAACTCGAAGAGTAACCAGAAGAATTTGGGCGTCATTAAGAGTTCCAACCTGTGTACAGAGATTATAGAACATACAAACAAAGATGAAACAGCTGTATGTAACCTGGCATCCATCGCTCTTCCGAAGTATGTGAACAGGGAGACGAAGTCATTTGATTATGAGAAGCTCCATGAAGTGACGAAAACGGTCACAAAGAACCTGAACCGTGTTATCGATCGGAACTTTTATCCCGTGGAGACTGCTAAGCGTTCTAACATGCGACATCGCCCGATCGGTTTGGGTGTTCAGGGTCTCGCGGACGTATTTATTCTTTGTGGACTCCCATTCGATTGTGAAGAATCACGCATCATGAACGCACATATATTTGAGACGATGTATCACGCTTCCCTAGAAGCGAGTTCAGAACTTGCTGAAGTTGAGGGTTCCTATGAAAGTTTCGAGGGTTCCCCTGCATCCCAAGGTATCCTCCAACCTGATATGTGGGAAGGTGAAACCAAATTCAGTGGACGTTACGATTGGGACGCGATGCGTACCCGCGTGAAGACAAAGGGACTTAGGAACAGTCTTCTCATGGCCCCAATGCCTACGGCTTCTACCGCTCAAATATTGGGGAATAATGAATGTTTCGAACCATATACAACGAATATCTATCTGAGACGTACCCTCGCTGGTGAGTTTGTGGTCGTTAATAAACACCTCGTCGATGATCTCAAGAAGGTTGGTCTCTGGTCAAAGGAGATGAAGGACCTCATGGTGAAAGCTGGTGGTTCCATCCAAACCATCGTAGATATTCCAGAGGATATCAAGAAATTATACAAGACTGTATGGGAAATCAGTCAGAAATGTATCATAGATATGGCTGCGGATCGTGGTCGTTTCATTGATCAATCCCAATCCATGAACCTTTTTATGGAAAGTCCCACAATGTCCAAACTGTCATCGATGCACATGTATGCATGGAAAGCGGGTCTCAAGACTGGGATGTATTACCTTCGTTCAAAAGCGAAAGCGCGTCCCATTCAGTTTAGCTTAGAGCCTGATTGCGTAGCATGTTCGGCTTAAAGTTTTGAGACTATAGATTAATAGAAAGACATGGACAACGCTCTCGAAAACCTGCAAATCAATGAGTACACAAATCGTAAAATTGTACTTTCTACTAAACAAGGAACACCCCTCCGTGTACAATTTCCCCGTATGTACATGCCTTTTGGTGTCTCCGGATTTACACCTGAAGTTGGTCCAACAAAATATAACATCGATTTCGCTGTAAAAGGGTATGATGAGGAGGAAAGTTATATGAAAAAATTTTACGAATCTCTAAAAGCGATTGAGAGTACTATTATTGACGCCGTTGTAAAACAAAGTGAAGTGATTTTTGGAAGTGTGATGACGAAGGAAGAACTCACACCCATGTTCAATTCCAATATGAAGGAATCTACTGATCGTGAACCAAAATTTAGGGTCAAAGTTGATACTACGATGCAAGATCAGATTAAGGTGAATGTATTTGATGCGGATAAGAATCCTATCAAGGATGAAGTTAAAAATGGTCTCTATGCAAGAAATTCGGGGCACGCCATCGTCGAACTCGGCAGTGTGTATTTCTTGAACAGAAAGTTTGGGTGTACTTGGAAACTTCACCAACTCATCGTGTATGAGCCCCAAAATCTCAAGGGATTTCAATTTAAGATTTAGATTTATTCAAAAGTAAAATACTATAAATAGCCTGCGCCTCCTTTAGCAGTTTACCCTGAACCCTGGTAAACTTCTTTGGGTCCATACCAAGTTTAATTTTCGCTACCGTCACAGAATCTCTCCATTTTGTGAGAGACATGTTTACTTACTATCCTTTATGATTTTTTTGTAAGTCTTGCTACCCTTCTTGGGGACCAGACAGAAGGAATCCTTCTTCTCAGCCTTTTCCTTCGCGATCTCGATGAACGCAGCGAACTTGGGGTTCTTTTTGAGGGACTTCTTAGCAGCCTTGCTCGCCGCCTTGGACACAATGCGACCATCCTTCATCATGAGATCCTTCTTGGCGAGACCACCGGAGGTGTTATCAGCGTTACCGTGGAAAACTTCAGCGCGGGAACCAATCATCTTTTATATTACGCTTTGAAAATTTTCCTGATGTCGAGAATTGATATTTTATCCGTTGTCCTGTTGACTGGGATCTGTTTTTCGATTCGTTCATCATTGAGTACTTTCGAACATACGATCGATTTATGACCTTGGAGAGCCATCATTTCCTGTTCCACACTCACAAAACGCGGACATTCCTCATATACAAGTTTCTTGATATACACTGGACAGGTTTGTCCAGTTCTATGACTGCGACCAATAGCCTGGAGTTCTGTTGCCGGGTTCCATGAGGGTGCTGTAATGTACACACGCGTCGCCTCTTGGAGGTTAAGACCTTGACCACCACTTTTGATCTGAATGATGAAAATCGCACCCGGGGCAGCCTTCTTAAATTCTGAAATTTGCCTGACACGTTCATCCTTAGGAACTGACCCATCTATACGGTATACAGGTCGTGTGAGATTCTTCTGAATATGGTTCATTTCACCCCTGAACTGACAAAAGATCAAAGTCTTTTCATCTGGATGTCCCATAATCATCTCAAATAGGGTCTCCATCTTTTTTGATCGTCCCACCCACTGTTCTGGTTGTGTCTTACTTTGCCTAGCGATTCCGTCGAGATACATTTGAGGCCATATCATACATTGACGCGCCCTTAGGAGGCACTCTAAAATGACCATATTCTTAGCATTCAGACTTTGTGCATGCCTAAACGCATCTCTGATAGTCTCCTGTGCCTCGAGAAACACAATCTCGTACAACTGCTTCTCATCCGGGTACATCTCTAGTTCCACATTCTCAAAATAGCAGGGTGGAAGACGAAGACGATCACTAATTTGAGCGAGATCTTCTTTGGTGCGTCTCAGAATATAGATGTCCTTGATCTTATTAGTCATACCCTGCACAACCACCTTTGAGAGACCTAGAAAAGTACACAGTGACACGAAATCTTCCATAGAGTTAAACACTGGTGTACCAGTGACGATCCATTTGATCTGTGTATGAAGACGACACACACTCTTGAAAAGTTTTGACTTTTTGTTTCGGATCTCATGGGCTTCGTCAAGTATAACACGGTCCCATGTAGTCATGTGAAGTGGTGTTTTGGTTTCAACCGAAAGGATTGTGTAAGGTGCGATAGTCACATCAGATACGGTGTCTATTTTTCGACCCG
>Ga0302137_1000082_pt1 | contig 35844 bp, 30 predicted proteins | sample CBN3_SCM_MG_FD_203127 | JGI IMG/M metagenome (GOLD analysis project Ga0302137, IMG submission 203127) | Marine microbial communities from Western Arctic Ocean, Canada - CBN3_SCM | ecosystem: Environmental > Aquatic > Marine > Oceanic | place: Canada: Western Arctic Ocean | collected 2017-09-15 | reverse complement strand
CCTTGTCATTACCCGGCTCTAGCCGTTCGGCTTTTGAAAAATCACGGGGCTCAGGGGCAGGGCGACCGCTGCCTCCCCTCGGATCGGGCCGGGCCGCTCGATCACCTCGCGCAGGCGGCCTACCAGTACGATCCCCGTCCGGTCGGGGAGGCCGGCCTCCGCGTTGACCACGATCGTCGCCGCCCTCGCTATTTCGTTGTTCCTCCACATATTTTATCGCAGCGGAACGTTCAGCCTTGTCCAGAACCCCATCATTATCCTTGTCGAACTTTGGGATTACCTCGATTCGTTGCCCGCGTCGGGACCCTCCTCTGCCACCCCGGGCACGACCACCGCGATCGCGTGGCGGGCCTGCTGTCCGACCACTGGCGTCCGGAGGCCCACCGGGTCGACCCCTTTCATTGGGGCCACGCCGGAACGACTCTCGAGCGGCTTCACGCTCTTCCTCATCCAACTCACCGTCCTTGTTTTTATCAAAGCGCTCTAGAATTTGTTTCCGTTGAGCTTGACGCTCAGGACGGTCACCTGGCCCAGGGAGATTGGCTGGTTGTGCTGTAAGGTTAGCAGCCGATACGGCCATTAATCCACCAGTCAAAAGGAATTTATAAGCAGTAGTTTTCATGTTAAAATCACGTTGAAATCCGTTAATCGAATCCAGAAATACGGCCAAACCAGCATCAATGGTTACAAGTTTTTTCTCCGGAATGAAATAATTAAACCCAAACAAAGCCACGTGTTATGCGTTGTGGCACTAGCATCTGATTGCCTTTGGCAATGAATTGTGTTGCATTTGAGCTCTTTGCCGAAGGGCATGGAGAGTATTAAAATGACACAAAAAGACGGGGATTATATATGGGAAAGGTTTCAGCGTTACTACACAGAGTTTCCCTCTATCGGCTTGGGCCTGGACATCAGCAGAATGAATTTCACGGAGGAGTTCATCGGGCAGATCAAGCCGCGTTTGGCCAAGGCGTTCGCTGCGATGGATGAACTCGAGGCGGGTGCGATCGCCAATCCCGATGAAAATAGGATGGTCGGCCACTATTGGCTGCGGAACTCCACCTTGGCTCCCACAGAGGGAATTCGGCAAGCGATCGATCAAACCTTAACCAGCATTAAAGCGTTCGCCGCCAAGATTCATTCAGGCGAAATTCAAGGAGCAGATGGGCCGTTCGAAAACATCCTGATCATTGGCATTGGCGGCTCAGCGCTTGGCCCGCAATTCGTCGCTCACGCACTTTCGCAGCCCGGTAGGGACAAGATGACCCCTTGGTTTATCGACAACACTGACCCGGACGGCATCGACCGTATTAAAGCTAAATTAGTTAATTCATTAGGAATAACACTAGTTCTTGTGATTTCCAAGTCCGGGGGCACCAAGGAAACACGGAACGGAATGCTCGAGATGAAAGCGGCGTATAATGCGGCAGAATTGAACTTCGCCGAGCATGCTGTCGCCATCACCGGGGAAGGAAGCCAGCTCGACAAAATCGCCAAAGCTGAAGGATGGATTCAGCGATTCCCGATGTGGGACTGGGTGGGCGGACGCACTAGTGAAACTTCCGCGGTCGGTCTCCTGCCTGCGGCGCTACAGGGATTTGACATAGACCAGTTCCTCGCGGGAGCCGCTGCCTGCGATACTGTGACTCGAACGAAAACATTTGAAGAGAATCCAGCCTCCCAGCTTGCAGCAATGTGGTTGAACGCTGTTGAAGGTAGAGGTTCCAAGGATATGGTTATTCTGCCTTATAAGGACAGACTAGAACTTTTATCGAGATACCTTCAGCAACTCATCATGGAGTCGATTGGGAAGGAGCGCGACCTGGACGGCAAAGTTGTAAACCAGGGGATCTCCGTTTATGGCAACAAGGGATCGACGGATCAACACGCCTATGTTCAGCAACTGCGTGAAGGCGTGCACAACTTTTTTGTCACCTTCATCCGGGTTTTGAAGGATCGCGATGGTGAGTCAATAGAGGTCGAAAAAGGCCACACAAGCGGTGACTACCTTGACGGTTTCTTTCAAGGCACTCGGAACGCGCTTTATCAAAACAACAGAGCATCTATAACGCTTAATTTTACTGTAATTAACGAATATTGTATAGGTTCTTTAGTGGCATTGTTTGAAAGATCTGTTGGTTATTATGCGTCTATAATTAATATAAACGCATACCACCAACCCGGCGTGGAAGCCGGCAAAAAAGCAGCAGGAGATGTTATCACGTTACAAGCAAAAATAATAGATTTCTTGAGTGAAAACAGTGATTCTGCTCATTCAGTAGGTGAAATTGCGGACGCCATTAAGGATTCAGAAAGCAAGGAGACGGTGTTTCTGATTTGCCAGCACCTCTCTGCAAATGAGCAGCATGGAGTAAAAAAAATCGACTCCGGGGCATTAACTAAAATTACCTTTCAAAGTCAGTAATCCATGTTTCTTTATCCTAAGAAATATGACGTGATTGTTGTTGGAGCAGGGCATGCCGGGATCGAGGCGGCCTTGGCTTCAGCGCGGATGGGATGCCAAACGCTCATGCTAACGATGAACGCAGACACCATCGGCCAGATGTCCTGCAACCCTGCGATTGGAGGCTTGGCCAAGGGGCACCTTGCAAGGGAGATTGATGCGTTCGGTGGAGAGATGGGCAAGTGCACCGACATGACTGGACTTCAGTTCCGAATGCTCAACACTAAGAGAGGCCCGGCTGTGCGGGCACCAAGGGCTCAGTGCGACAAAAAAGCTTATCAGTTTCGGATGAAGTGGATTTGTGAGCGTCAGCCCAACCTGGATATTTGCCAGGGGCAAGTCTCCCAACTGATTCATCAGTCAGGGAAAGTCATCGGGGTCAAGACGACCATGGACGTCCGATATGAGTCGGTGACGGTTGTGATAACAACAGGAACCTTCCTAAAAGGATTGATGCATGTTGGTGGGAACAAGCAGAAAGGCGGTCGAGCCGGGGAAAATTCAGTTGGAGGGTTCTCTGACTCCTTACGTTCTGTGGGATTGGAGTTGGGGAGACTGAAGACGGGAACTCCTCCTCGCCTCTTGAAAAGATCCATTGACTTTGAAAAAACAGAGAAACAACCCGGTGATGTATCTGTTCCCTACTTTAGCTTCTGGAAGGAGGATTTGTTCCACGTGGAACAATCCGGCGTCGCCCCAAGTGACATTGGCAGTTCTGAGGGGAAGTATCCACCAGGCTCTATTTTAGATCGAATAAATGGTCAATTGCCCTGTTTTATCACTTTTACAACTGGTGAAACCGCAAAAATCATCAAAAAAAATCTATATAAATCTCCGATTTATTCCGGCAATATTGAAGGAGTTGGCCCACGGTATTGCCCTTCCATTGAGGATAAAATCGTTCGTTTTGCCGATAAGGAAAAGCATCAGATTTTTTTGGAGCCGGAAGGGATTTCAACTGACGAGATCTATGTTAACGGATTTTCAACCTGTCTTCCGTTCGATGTCCAATACGACATGGTCCGAACCATCGTTGGTTGTGAAAACGCACAAATCCTTCGACCAGCCTATGCAGTTGAATACGATTTTGCATTTCCAACACAGTTAAGAGCAACCCTTGAAACTAAACCTTGTGAGAATCTTTTTCTTGCAGGACAAATCAACGGAACCTCTGGATATGAGGAAGCTGGGGCCCAAGGACTAATGGCAGGAATCAACGCTGCGCTGAAAGTTCAAGGCAAACCAAGCTTGGTTCTGAGGCGAGACCAAGCTTACATTGGGGTCTTGATTGATGACCTCATCACCAAGGGAACGACCGAGCCGTACCGCATGTTTACTTCCCGGGCGGAGTATCGATTGTTACTTCGGCAGGATAACGCTGATCTTCGTTTATGTGAGATCAGCCGGAAGATTGGATTGTTGTCCGATCGACAACATAGGATTTTTCAGGACAAAAAAGCAGAGTTCAATCGTGAGATGGAGCGCATCCGAACTACCAAGCAAGATAACTGCACACTGGAAAAATTGCTGAAGCGGAATGACTTCACACATACAAAGTTGCTGCAACCAAGCGGCCGCATCTCTCAAGAGGTGGCTGAACAGGTGGAGATCACCGTCAAATATTCTGGTTATATTTCGCGCCAAGAAACCGAGATCGAGAAGTTCAAAAAAATGGAAGCCAGAGAAATTCCAGAGTGGTTGGATTACGATCAGATCCAAGGGCTGAGAACTGAATCTCGCCAAAAATTAATTGAAATACAGCCCGCAACAATTGGTTTGGCCTCAAGAATCTCAGGAATCAACCCGACGGATGTGAGCCTTTTGATGGTTTGGATCAAAAGGGGTAGGGTGGAGAGTAAGAGCAAAGCCCCAAAATAAGACAGAAAATTTGAGTGGATGCGATGTTCCACGTGGAACATTTGCATCAAAGGAACCGCCCAATAATTGGCTTAAGCCTCTGAACTGTCTCGCTTGGCCAAGCGCTATTCTTTGTCATAATCGCATTTTCTAATGCTTTTTGGCTTGGCCAAGCGGGGGCATTTGGAATCCTTGAAATTGCTTTGCGTATGATTTTCTTTGCGGAGGCCGCGTTCTTTTCGAGATTGGCAATGACTGTTTTCACCGAGACCGGCTCTTCCTCTACTTTCCAGCAATCGTAGTCGGTGACCAGGGCAAGCGTGGCGTAGGAAATCTCTGCCTCCCGTGCACACCGGGCTTCCCCCAGGTTGGTCATACCGACCACATCGAATCCCAGTTTTTGGTTTCGCAGCGACTCAGCCCGCGTACTGAACGCTGGCCCCTCCATGTTGACGTAGGTTCCCCGGTCGTGCGCCTTGATCGCAACTTCATCGGCAGCAACCAAAAGGATCGTGCGAAGTTCCTCGCAAATCGGCTCAGCGAAAGCCACATGCCCCACAATCCCTTCCCCGAAAAAAGTGTGCGTTGTGGACTGCTTGGTATTATCGATAAATTGATCGATCAGGACAATGTCGCACGGCGCGTACTGTGGTTGAAGCGAGCCGACTGCGCTGGCGCTAATGATCCAAGAAACGCCCAGCTGTTTCATCGCCCAAATGTTGGCCCTGTGATTGAGTTCGCTTGGCATAAGGAGATGCCCACGGCCATGTCTCGGCAGAAATACAACATCACGGCCACTCAGTTGGCCGGTCAGAAACTCGTCCGACGGTGCCCCGAAGGGGGTTTCAACAGGAACCCACTTTTGAGTTGCGAAGCCTTCGATGTCATACAACCCACTGCCACCAATGATGCCAATTTTATCCATGTCGAAGGCCATTATCGCACGACCTCAAGGAAATTAAATATTATTATATAGATAAACAAAAAGACAAATCATAAACTAATATTATTAACTGCGGGCCTTTACGAAACAATTTATATAATCGAATCAAACAAGTAATAGAGTGAGTTTTCAAGGGAAAACTCAATGAAAGTATTATATTAATGGGCAAGAAGATTTAGATGCTTGATGCCTTTTGCGGTGAGTACCCATTGCTGGCCCTTTTTAAAAACCAGCTTTCTGCAGAGGGATTGTTTGTAAACTTTGGGATCAACGTGAAGTAATTTGAACGGCTCCTCGTCGCTGAAGGAGGACGCATCGCGCGGGGTGCTACTGATGGGGACGCCGTTGGGGTCAAGGGATATCTCATAGCCTGCAATGGTCTTTTGAGGCTTCATTGAATCAACCAAGTTTGGGTGGCGCTTGGCCCACTGGAAGTTAGGGGACTTCACGAGCACGCGACAAAGCACCGGTTGGTTGTGGATGAACTGCGACAGGCTGAACAGCTGCCGCATTGCCTTTTTTTTATTTTGCCCTAGGAACAGTTTCCATGGGTCTATGCCGATCAGGTTTTGGCCATTCCACTGGCCGTGATCGTTACGCAGACCGACAAATTTTTTTTTGTACCACGCAGAAAAATTTTGATTGGCAAGCAGGCAAATCTCGAAATGCAGGTGTGCCCGTTCACGGGAGATGCCTTGGCGTGTGTTGCTGGTGCGGCCCATTGTTGCAATGATTTCACCGGATTTCTTGACTTGGCCAACACTCAAGCCGCTCGCTAGGGCACGCAGATGAGCGTATAGCGTGTACACCGGCAGACCGTCAACTTGGTGTTGCATGACGATGTAGTTGCCGTAGTTTGAGAGACCCGCCTTGGCGTTGATGTAAGCGATGGTGCCATCGGCGGCGGCGCTTACGGGATCGATAGGCTCCCCCTTAGAATCGCGCTGGGTGCATTTGATGTCAATGCCCTCGTGCATTTGCCAGCCCTCGGAGCGGACGCAGCCGAATGTGCCGCTTGGCCAAGTGCGGCCAATTGTTGGGGTGAAGTAGCCGGCTTCCTTTCCGGCCTCAAAGATCGCTTGATTGGGGGTCGGTAGATGGAACGGCTGTCCAAGCGCGGCAGCGGCTTGGACAAGCGCAATTGCCATCAATACCCTCCGACAGCCTCTCATTTACCTTTACCTTTAATTTCTTTAATCGCTGTGTTGAGGCCCGCGAGGATGCGCGTGGCTTCCTCGCGGGAGCAGTCTGGGGTAAACCGGATGATACCGGTGGCATTGCTCCGGGTGATCATCGGTGCGGCAAGAACACGAGGTTCGGTGAATTGGCAGAAGATCGCCATCCGCTTCCCTTTGTTTGAAGTGGTGAAACTTTCGAGAACGGCTGTGCCATGCCGGTTGAACTGAAGTTGGATCGCAAAACCGCCGACAGCTTCCATTAGCGTGGCTTTCTCGAGGTCGGCGGTGCTTAGAAACGGCTCACTGTTGACGTAAAAAATGATCGGATCTGCACGGTAAACGGCCATTTCTCGGGAATACTTGGTGCCGTCGTTGTTTTGCTCCAGATAAAGCATGATGAGACTGTAATTCTCCCCGGGTTTCTTTTCGCCCATAGATTTGCAGCCCAAGCCCAGCGTAGCGCATAGGGCAATTGCCATTAAATAGTGATTGATAATTCTCATATTAACCGTCATGTTTCTCGGCCGCTCTCCGGAGAGGCAACCATTATACATCATGGGCAAACAACACAACAAAGTAATCAAACGCAAGCGTCGGAAGGCCTACCTCAAGCGCAAGCAGAGTACCGCCAAGAAATAATCACCCCACGCGGCCAAGGCCAGCGAGGTCCTGTGTCGACTGTTTTTTTATAAAAATGGGTAATATATTTAATGACATTGTGGAGACTGTTGGCCGCACTCCGTTGGTGCGGCTCAACAAGGTCACCGAGGGCATCGACGCCACCGTGCTGCTCAAGTGCGAATTCTTTAACCCGCTCTCTAGTGTGAAGGATCGCATTGGCATGGCGATGATTGAGGATGCCGTAAAGAGAGGCATGCTCACGAAAGACACTGTCATCATCGAGCCGACGAGCGGCAACACCGGTATCGCGCTGGCATTCGTTGCGGCGGCCAGGGGCTACCGGCTGATCCTTACCATGCCAGAGACCATGTCGCTCGAGCGCCGTACTTTGCTTGCGATGCTCGGCGCCGAACTCGTCCTTACCGAAGGGCCTAAGGGGATGAAGGGCGCCATCGACCGGGCCAACGAGCTGGCTGCTGAGACGCCGAACTCTTGGATACCACAGCAGTTTGAGAACCCAGCCAACCCTGAGATTCATCGCCAAACAACCGCCGAGGAGATCTGGAACGACACCGATGGGGCAGTCGATATCGTTGTGGCTGGGGTTGGGACAGGCGGCACACTCTCCGGCTGCTGTGAAGTTATCAAACCGCGCAAGCCGTCGTTTCAGGCCATTGCGATGGAGCCGGCCGACTCGCCGGTGATCTCGCAGACGCTGGCTGGCGATGAGTTGACGCCTGGCCCACATAAGATCCAGGGCACCGGAGCCGGCTTTATTCCCGGGAATCTCCATCTCAAGAGCGAGGACGGCAGTGATCAAATCACCGAGTGCATTCGGGTCGGCAATGACGACTCCTTTGTGATGGCCCGCCGCTTGGCCAAAGAGGAAGGCATCCTCTGCGGCATCTCCAGCGGCGCAAATGTCCACGCCGCTCTAGAGGTAGCACGTCGTCCTGAAAATTCAGGGAAAATGATTGTCACTATTGCTTGCTCAACAGGGGAACGATACTTAAGCACACCACTGGCTGAGGAAGCTCGCGCGCAGGTGGGCAGTTAATCCGGCCTTGGCTTTTCATTAACACAACTAAAGAACCGAATGGACTATTCGCTTTCCAGTCGGGCGGCATCGATTGCGCCTTCACTGACACTAGCCATTTCGGCCAAGGCCAAAGAATTACGTGCGAAGGGGGAGGATGTCATCGGCTTTGGTGCAGGAGAGCCGGACTTCGACACGCCGCAGCACATTAAGGATGCAGCCGCGCAGGCGTTGGCCGACGGCTTCACCAAGTACACGGCAAGTAGCGGCATCCCGGAATTGCGCCAGGCTGTCGCCGACAAGTTCCAGCGCGACTACGGCGTCGAGTACGAGCCAAGCCAAGTGATCGTCAACTGCGGCGGCAAACATTCCTGCTTCAACGTCATCTACGCCACCTGCGAGGCCGGCGACGAAGTGATCATCCCCGCGCCATATTGGCTGAGCTACCCTGAGATGGCCAAGCTCGCCGGGGCAAAGCCGGTGATTCTCGACACCACCGACGAAACTGAATTCAAAGTTACGCCGGAGCAATTGCGCGCAGCCATCACGCCGAGTACCAAGCTGTTCATCCTCAACTCGCCGAGCAACCCCACTGGCTCCGTGTACTCGGCGGATGAAATTAAGGCGCTTGGCGACGTTTGCGTCGAGAAAGGCGTGCTCATCATGAGCGACGACATTTACGAAAAGCTGGTTTATGATGGAGCCAAGTTCACCAGCGTCACCGGTTTCTCCGACGAACATCTGGCGCACACCATCATCGTGCACGGCTTAGCCAAGGCCTACTCGATGACCGGCTGGCGCATCGGATTCCTCGCCGCACCCAAGCCGATCGCACAGGCCATCAACGCGGTGCAAAGCCACAGCACCAGCAACGCGACCTCGTTCGCCCAAAAGGGAGCTGTCGCCGCGCTCAACGGCCCGCAGGATCACCTCGATGGCTGGTTGGCAAAGTTCGACGAGCGCCGCCGTTACGCCGCCGGACGACTGAACAACATGTCCGGCATCAGTTGCATCAACAGCAAGGGCGCATTTTACCTGTTCCCGAACTTGTCCGGGACCGGTCTCAAGTCCGCCGAGTTTTGTGAGCGCCTGCTCGAGCAGGCCAAGGTGGCGGCTGTCCCCGGCATCGCCTTCGGCGCGGACAACAACTTCCGCATCAGCTACGCCACCAGCATGGAGAACATCCAAGCCGGCATGGCACGCCTGGAGGACTTCTGCAAAACCCTGTAGCCAGGGAGAGCGGCAAGGACACTGATTTACAACAATTTATCTGTGCCTATCCTTGAAATCTGTGCCCAGAAATAATCCTCTCCGATCCTGAAAATCTGCGTCTCTCTTTTCTCCGCGTCTCTGTGTGATCTTTTTGGATGACGAGGACGAAGCGTTTGGGGCGTTGGGGACAGGGGCCCCTACCTTTTGCCCTTTGCCAAGCGATGCCAGTAACAGCTTGAACGGGCGACTTTTCTTGCGTTGCTGGGGGGGGGTTGTAGCTTCCCTTTTTGGACTTGGGGCGGCTTGCATGGGCTCTTTATTCTTTAAAACAAAATGTTTTTTTTCTGAGAATCGGTGGCGGGCGGCGTTTACGCTGATCGAGTTGCTGGTGGTCATTGCCATTATAGCAATTTTAGCGGCTTTGCTTTTGCCGGCCCTGGCCAAGGCGAAGGATCAGGCCCGCTTGGCCAATTGCCTCTCGAACCAGCGCCAGTGGGGGTTGGGGATGCAGTTGTATCTTGTGGATAACGAGGACTCGTTGCCCCGTGACGGGATGGGTGCCAATGGGCGTTATCCCGGCTCGCCGCCGCCGACCGGTGCACCGAAGGATCCCAGCGCTTGGTTTAACCTGTTGCCGCCGTTCATGGGCGAGAAAACGCTGGCGCAGTACTGGAAACGGCCGACAGTGGTGTATCAGGACAACGTCAAAAATCTGCCGTTTCCCGGCAGGCAGGGGAAGATTTGGCACTGCCCGAACGCCGGGATGACGACGGAGGAATTGAAGCAGTTGAAGGGCGGCGGGCGGCACGGGTTTTTCAGCTACGCGATGAACATCGACCTGAAGCGCGGGACGGTGAACTCCTACATGCCGTATCCAAAAATGCCCAAGGCGACCGATCTACCCAATCCCTCTGCGACCGTCGGCACGATGGACATGTATTTCAGCTCGTCGGAGGGGCTGGGGAATCCTTATTACTCGGTGAACCCGGCGGCGCGGTGGCGGGCGTTCCCAGAGCGGCACAAGGGGCAGGGCGGTGTGCTGTCGTTTATTGACGGGCATGCGGCCTATTTTTCGCGGCACTCGGTCACCAACGGCGCGGGCACATTCGAGGGAACGAACTCTGACGTGATCTGGAATGCGCCTTTCCGAAAATAATTTCACCAAAATCGGACCATGAAAAAAGGACTTATACTTTTGACGGCAGCAATCGGCCTTGCGACGGCTAGGGCTGAGGTGGTGCTCGAGGAATCTTTCACCTACGACGACGGCCCGATCATTGTGCAGGCGGCGGACACTTGGAAAAACCACAGCGGCTCAAGCGCACAGGCGGAGGTGTATGAGGGGCAGCTTATCTTGACACAGTCCGGCTCGGAAGACTTTCACGCGAAGCTTGCGGGCGGGCCGTACGAGAAATCCAGCGGCGGCACGATGTATGCGTCGTTCGACGTGGAGTTTACGGAGCTGCCCATAGGCGTCGGGAGCTATTTTGGGCATTTCGCGGACGACGGCTTTGGCTATCGGGCGCGGATCATTGCCCTAACCACCGGCGCGGAAGGGGGCGCGTTCCGGATCGGCGTCAGCTCGAAGGGCAAGCAATCCACGGCTCTGGTGGAGAACGACCTTCACCTCGACACTGTATACAAGGTGGTTATCGCGATGAGCCTTGTAGATGCCAGCACGACGCTATGGATCGACCCGGGCGACGATGCGGCCGGGGGCGTCACCACCACCGACAATGGCTCCGCTGTGGACGTGACTGGCTTTGCATTCCGGCAGGCTAAAAACATCGGCGCAATGTTGATCGACAACCTGAAAGTTGGGACGAACCTCGTCGACGTGACTGACGGCGACGGCGGCAATGACCTTGCCATCCTTTCGCAGCCGGTGTCGCAGACCGTGCTCGCCGGCAAGATGATCTCGTTTTCCGTCATGGCTAGCGGCCTGGAGCCGCTGGCGTATCAGTGGAGCAAGGACGGCGCTAATATCGACGGCGCGACGGCGAGTGCGCTCGAGCTGACCGACGTGTCCGCAGACGATGCCGGTGACTATGTGGTGACTGTCAGCAACGCCGATGGTGCAGCGGAGAGCGACACGGCCACGCTTGAGGTGCAGGAATCACCCGGCGGCGACGCGGTCACCATCAAGCATCTGCGCTCGTTGGTGGACGACAACCGCGAGCCGTCCGACACCAAGACGATTTTCACCGCCGAGGGCATCGTCACTACGCACACGAACATGACCGGCGGCAGCCACTCGATGTTTTATTTTCAAGACGACACGGCCGGGATCGCGGTCTACTTCCGTAGCGGCAAGTCGAGCCACCCGAAAGCCGGCGACAAGGTGCGTGTCTCCGCGCCGCTGGGCCATTACAACGGCCTGCTGCAGTTCGTGCCAGATGCCGGCAACGCCATGCACTTGGTCAAGGTCGTGAGCAGTGACAACGCGTTGCCCGAGTCGGCCCAGCTCGATTTTATGCAGTGGGATGACCCAGCCGCGATGGAGGCACTCGAGGGCTCGCTCGTGGTCGCCACCGAGGTGGAGGTCGATACGGGAGGCGACTCGAAATTTTCCAGCGGAGCCAACTACACACTGACCGACGCCAACGGGATGACGTTCACGATGCGTATCGACTCGCGCATCAAGTCGATCATCGGCCAGCCGTTCCCTGGTACGGCCGTCACCGTCACCGGCGTGCTTTCGCAGTACATGCTCGATCAGCCGCGGGAGGGCGGCTACCAGTTGATGCCGAGGCGTATTGAGGACATCTCTGGGCCGAAGCTGCCGACGATCGAGTTCACGCTGAAGTACGAGAACTTGATTCGCCCCGGGCGACCGCTCGAGAGCTCACGCACGGATCATTTTCTGTTGTATGGAGAGACGGCGATGATCGAGGCCGTGGTGAAATCGCCCTCCGGCAGCGAGATCACGGTGACCCCGATGGGCGACTGGGTGCTCTCGGCGAATCCCGCCAGCGAAGTCACAGCAAGGCTAGTGCTGACCGCCGGTGAGGAAGATTTCGGGGCATCGTTCGACGTGTCACTTGAGGCGGAGAACAGTGAAGGCGTACAGACGTTGGCATGGGATGTTTACGTGCCAAGCGAGGCAGAGCAGCACGTGGCAATCACCGAGTTTTTGGCCAACCCGACCGGCAAGACGACGGCTGGCCATTACAACCCGCTGCACCGTGAGACGCCGAGCGAATCGAATGTCCTCAGCGTCGAGGATGAGTTCATCGAGATCGCAAACCTTGGCCAAGCGGATGTGGACATGGCCGGCTGGAGCCTCTCTGACGCTGTAGCGCTGAGGAGCAACTTTTACGAGGGCGATGTCCTGGCCAAGCGCGGCGCGGTGATCGTGTACGGCGGCCGGTCGTCCGGCTCGGAGCCGGTGCTTGATGAGGGAATCCTCGCGTTGCCGGCGACAGAGGGCACGAGTGGGCTGGGCCTCAACAACAGCGGCGATACAATCACGCTGCGAAACGCCGACGAGCACGTGATCGACCGAATCAATTTCGGCAAACCGTCAAGCAAAGGCTCGATGACGCGGGATCCCGGCCTAAACGGGGCGTTTACGGATCACAGCACAGTAGCCGACGCGTCCGTCTCGGCCGGCGCTTGGCCAAGTGGCGCGCCGTTCACGGAGGATCCGGCAGTGGAGATTCCTGAGATCGAAATTACCGTCAGTCTGGCCGATGGCGAGATCCACTTGAGTTGGGGAGCGAGTCCTGCTGCAAGCTACACGGTACGGTCGAGCAATTCGGTGGCCGGGCCGTACACGCCGGCGGGGAAGAAATTAAAGTTCGAGGACAGCACGGGCTCCTTCAGCACCAAGGCCGACCGAGCGGCGCAGTTTTTCATCATTCAGGCCAAGTAACTTATCGTGAGCTTGCAAAAGTGTTTCATCGCCGCCGCCGCTGTCATTTTGTCGGGGCCGCTTGGCCAGGCGCAGCAGACCTTCCGCGTGGTGACGTACAACGTGGAGAATTTCATCCTCGAGCCGATCCAGAATCGGCCGCTCAAGAAGCCGTTCGCGCAGGCGAAGATTGTCGAGAGTATCCTCGAGGCCAAGCCAGACGTGATCGCGCTGCAGGAGATGGGCAAAAAAACGGCGCTGATCAAACTGCAGGCCGCGCTCAAGGCCAAGGGACTCGACCTGCCGCACGTGGTGCATCTGTCAGCGTTCGACCCGGCGATTCACGTCGCATACCTGAGCCGTTTCCCTTTCAAGAAAATCACGCGGCATGACAACGAAAGCTTCCTGCTCAACGGCCGGCGGCTGCACGTGAGCCGCGGGTTTGCAGAGGTGGAGATTGCGCTGGGAGACTACTCGTTTTCGCTGATCACCGCGCACCTGAAATCAAAGCGGAAAGTGTCGGTCGCGGACGAGGCGGAGATGCGTTTGCAGGAGGCGTTGCGGCTGCGGCGCATCATTGATGCCCGGCTCAAGGCCAATCCTGAAGTGAACTTTGCTGTGCTCGGCGACTTCAACGACTACTATAATTCAAAGCCGCTCAAGGCGCTCGTAGGTCGCGGAAAATCGAAGCTGGTGGATGCGCGTCCCGGAGAAAAAAACGGCGACGGTGGCTCGAACCGGATCAACGCAAAATGGTTTCCTCGCAATGTATCGTGGACGCATTTTTACGGTGTGGAGGATGTATACAGCCGGATTGATTACATCCTGCTCAGCCCCGGCATGGACAGGGAATTGGATCGCACCAACTCGTGGATTCCAGTTGTAGCGAACTGGGGCCACGGCTCGGATCACCGCCCGGTGGTGACGACGTTCGTGGCCCGGGACAAATGAGCTTGCCGCTTTTTCTTCATGGTTGAAATCGGTTCGGGCGCTCGTATAGTGCGCGTCCCTTGCGGGATGGTATGAGCAACTCAAGCCGTCCGAGGGCTTGCAGCTGCTCGCTGACTACACTAAGGGATTGCGCGAGCAGACCTACCTGAGCTTGTGACAACGGACAAACCTGACACGCAAAAGGACCTGCTGCCGGCGCTGGCCCGAGTGGTGCGCGGCACGTCGATTCTATTCTGGGGGCTGCCGATCGCGATGGTCATCAGTGTTATGGCCACCCTCTCAAACTGGACCGATGCTGCCTGGCCGATGGGCATGCTCATGCCGCCGGTGGCGTTCGGCATGTTGTGGTACGGACTGTGGCTGCTGGGCAGTTTCCAGCCGCAGGAACGCGTCTGGCAGGCGGCGCTTGGCCAGGCGAAAATCATTGGCCTGTTCAGCCTTGGCCTGTCGCCTTTTTTACATTGGCATCACCGCGTGCCGGACGAGCTGTACTTCGCCTACGTTGTTTGGTTGCTCGCGTTGGGGTTCGTATTTTACCTAATGTCACTAAACAAAATGCTAGCTCGCCTCGCTGCCATGATACCGGACGAGACGCTTCGCGTTGAGTCGCAACTTTTCTCCCGCATGAACCGCGTGTTGTTGGCCATGACTCCGATCGGCTTTGGCGTCATGTACCTGTTTTCGTTCATGGACGAGTTGCCGGAGATTCTCATTCACGGGGTGTCCATGGCGGCCCAGTTCCGGCCGTGGCTCTTCATGGCCTTCGTGCTGATCCCGGTGTCGATGACCATGTCGCTCCTCTGGAAAACGAAGGAGTCCATCCTCGCCAGCGTCTTCAACTCCAGGCAGTAATGCTTGGCCGGGGAGCAGTTGGCGGAAAGGAACGAGAAGAAAGATGGGACTCAGATGAGCGTAGGTTGTCAGGATTCAAAAAAATTGATCCGGTGAATCCTGAAAATCCGCGTCACGACTGAAAACTTGAAACTGAAAACTGAAAACTTTACTCTCCCCCCCTTCAACGCATGAAAATCAAGATCCTCCTCACGAGTGCTTTTGCGCTGGCCGCCTCAACCCTCTCCGCCGAGGACGCCCGCTGGTGGAAGGGCAACCTCCACACCCACTCTCTCTGGAGCGATGGCGACGACTACCCCGAGATGATCGCCGATTGGTACCGCAGCAACGGTTACCACTTTCTAGGCATCTCCGACCACAATGTGTTGGCCGAGGGCCAGCACTGGATTCACCGCGAGAAAAACGCCGGTGGTCAACGTGCGTTCGACAAATATATGAAACGTTTCGGCGACGATTGGGTTGAGCAAAAAGTCGTCAATGGCGTCCCGCAGGTACGGCTCAAGACTTACGCCGAGTATCGCCCGAAGATGTCCGTGCCGGGGAGCTTTCTGCTGATACAGAGCGAGGAACTTTCCGACCAGTTCCAGGGCCGGCCGATCCACATCAACGTCACCAACATCAAGAAACAAATCCCGCCGCAGGGCGGAGCCGGTGTGGCGGCGACCATGCAGAAAAATATCGACGCTGTGATGGCGCAGCGCAAGGCCACCGGCCAGCCGATGTTTCCGCATATCAACCACCCCAATTTCGGCTGGGCGATCCAGCCGGCAGACATGATCCAGTTGCGCGGTGAACAGTTTTTCGAGGTTTACAACGGCCACCCGGCGGTACGGAACTACGGCGACAGCAAGCACCTGAGCACCGGGCAGATTTGGGACGTGATCAACGCCTACCGGATTGGCGTGCACAAATTGCCGTTGATGTTCGGTCTAGGAACCGACGACGCGCACAACTACCACGACCTTGCCGTCGGCCAGAGTAACACCGGCCGCGGCTGGGTGATGGTCCACGCCAAGGCGCTCACGCCGGAGTCGATCATCGCGGCGATGGAGCGCGGTGATTTTTACGCCTCGAGCGGCGTGGCTGTGGACGGCATCCGCCTGGCTAGGCGCACGTACAGCTTCCGCATCCAGCCGGAAAAAGGCGTGACATACACAACACGGTTCATCGGCACGCGAAAGAACTTCAAGAGCAGCCCCGACTTGTCCAAGCGCAACGCGCTCAAGCCAAGCGAGGCCGGTATCGGCGAGATCCTTGGCCAGTCGCAGTCGCTCGAGCCAAGCTACACCTTCAACGGTGATGAGCTATACGTCCGCGCTGAGATCAAGGCGTCAAGAAAGAAAGCCAACCCCTATGCCATCGGCGAATACGAGCGCGCCTGGCTCCAACCCGTCCGCCCAAAAAAATAATTTTCTTCGATGAACTGGAAACGAACCCTCCTTTTTATTCCGCTTGGCTTTGGTGTCGCGTATGGGTTTGCAGCGGGGAGTGAGCCGGTTGATTACCGGCCCGAAGCACAGCGGTTGACGCAGGCGGCGACGAACAGCTTGTTTGGATTTTCCCGCTTGGCCACGATGTGTGACACGTTTGGCCCGCGCTTTACAGGCTCGAAAAATCTTGAGGAGGCCATCGACTGGTGTCTCGCTGAGATGAAAAAAGACGGCTTCCTAAACGTTCGAGGAGAGGAAGTTACCGTCCCGCGCTGGGTTCGTGGCAGCGAGTCGATCGAGTTGCTTTCGCCACGCCGCCGCGAGCTGCCGATGCTCGGCTTGGGCGGCAGCGTCGGCACGCCGCCCGAAGGCATCATGGCGGAGGTGTTGGTGGTCACCGGGTTTGACGATCTCAAGAATCATGCCGCGGAGGCCAAGGGGAAAATCGTCCTCTTCAACGTGCCTTTCACCGAGTATCGGGAGACGGTGATCGTGCGCACGCAGGGGGCAATTCACGCGGCGAGGGCCGAGGCGGTGGCGAGCTTGATTCGGTCGGTTGGGCCGTTTTCGATGCAGACGCCGCACACCGGCGGAATGTCGTACGCCGATGGTGTGAAGAAAATCCCGCACGCCGCGCTCTCGCTGGAGGACGCCAACATGCTCTCGCGTATGCAGGCACGCGGCGAGCCGCTCCGCGTGCGGCTCAAGATGGAGGCACGCACTCTGGCCGACGGCATTTCGCACAACGTCGTTGCGGAGATTCCCGGAACGGAGAAGCCGGAGGAGATCGTCATCGTCAGCGGCCACATCGACTCGTGGGATGTTGGCCAAGGGGCGATGGACGACGGCGGCGGTTGCCTCGCCGCGTGGGAGGCTGCGCGGCTGATGCTCAAGCTTGGCCTACGGCCAAAGCGCACCGTGCGCGTCGTGCTGTGGACGAATGAGGAGAACGGCTTGCGCGGCGCAACTTCGTACGCCAAGCGGCACGAGGCGGCCTTGGCCAAGCATACACTGGCGATCGAGTCAGACGCTGGCGTGTTCCGGCCGACAGGCTTTGGCTTCCTTGGTAGCGGCCGGGGGATGGAGATCATCCGGGGAGTTGCCAAGTTGCTCGACCCGATCGGCTCCGGCTCCATCGCCAAGGGCTGCCGAGGCGCGGATGTGCTCAAGCTCGTTAGGGGCGGCGTGCCGGTTATGCATCTCGAGGTGGAACGCGAGAAATATTTTTGGTTTCACCACACCGACGCCGACACGATAGACAAGCTCGATCCGGCGGAGTTCAACCGCTGCGTCGCCGCGATGGCCGTGATGGCCTACGTCATCGCCGATCTCCCGGAAACGCTGCCACGCTGATTTAAGGCGATAAACAGCATGATTCTAGGCTCAGCATTTTGAATATCCGGGCGTGCGGTGGCGTTCTTTCTAGGCTAATTTTCGCCGGCTCAATGTTTTTGAAATTGTACAAAATCACTTTTTTGGCACTGTTAGGAGTCTTTGGCCAAGCGCTTGGCGCGGCGGAGGAAACCAAGCCCACCGTCGTGCCGACTAGCCAAGCGGAGTTCAATCCGGACATCTTCCCTATTATGAAGGATATCTGTTTTGGCTGCCATGGCAATAAGCGGGCCAAGGCGGAACTGAACCTTGAGTTGTTCAGTGCCAACCCGGATTTCTTTAAGGACGGCCGCACATGGGAGCACGTAAGCAAGATGCTGCGCGACCGCGAGATGCCGCCGGAAAACAAAAAGCAGCCGACGGAAGATCAGCGAATCATGCTGATCGAATTCATAGAAAAGGAGTTGTCCAAGTTTGACTGCTCGAACCCAGCCGTGCCGGTGAACCCAGGCCGCGTCACGCTGCGCCGCCTCAACCGCAGCGAGTACAACAACACTGTCCGCGATTTGTTCGGCGTGGACTACCGGCCGGCGGCGGACTTCCCCAACGACGAGGTCGGCTACGGCTTCGACAATATTGGCGACGTACTCTCGCTCTCGCCGATCCTGATGGAGAAATATCTTCGCGCCGCGGAGGAGATCACGGCCAAGGCGATCCGGACCGACATTCCACCGTACCCACCGCAGGACATCATTCGCACAAAAAAATGGGGCACGAAGAGCGACGACCAGGCGGTTCGAATCGAGAACGACAGTTTCTGGGGCATGTGGCGCGAGGGCAGCATCGACATCCGTTATCCGTTCCGGACGGACGGCGAGTACCTTCTGCGCCTAAACGCCTACGCGACACTCGCCGGGCCGGAGCTACCGAGGATGCAGATCAGCCTCAACGGCAAACCGGTGAAGACCTTCGAGGTGAAGGAGCGTGAGGATGAGCGGAGCGATTTTGTTGTGAAACTCAAGCCAGGAAAAGGCGTTCACAAGATTTCTGTCGCGTATCTCAATAATTACGTCAACAACGACTCGCCCGACCCCACATTGCGCGGCGACCGCAACCTCTTCATTCGTGGAACCAAAATAATCGGCCCGCTCGATGCTCCACAACCGAAGCTGCCTGAGTCGCATCGGCGCGTGATTGTTCGTCAACCAAACTCGACCGAGGTTCGAGATGTCGCCCGGGAGTCATTGACGCAGTTTGCAGGGAAGGCATTTCGCCGGCCGGTTTCAGAAAAGGAGATCAACCGGCTGCTGAAGTTTGTTGATATGGCCCTTGCCGATGGAGGTTCGTTTGAGCTGGGAATGCAATTGGCAGTACAGGCCATCCTAATTTCGCCCCACTTTTTGTTTCGATGGGAATTGGATACACGGCCAAGCGGGGACGACCCGATCCGCGAGTTGACCGACTGGGAGCTTGCATCGCGGTTGTCCTACTTCATTTGGAGCAGCATGCCGGATGACGAACTTCGGCACTTGGCCAAGCGGGGGGAACTTTCCGAGCCGGACGTGATGCGGGCGCAGATTCGCAGGATGATCGCCGATCCGAAGTCCGATGCGCTAATTGAGAACTTCGCCGGTCAGTGGCTGCAGATTCGCAACCTCAACGGCGTCACTCCGGACCCGGGCAGTTTTCCCACGTTCGACGACACTCTCCGCCTAGCCATGAAGCGGGAGACGGAAATGTTCTTCGGCGCACTGATGCGCGAGGACCGGAGCGTGCTGGAATTGATCGATTCTGACTTCACTTACCTCAACGAGCGGCTCGCAAAGCATTACGGCATCGACGGTGTTGAGGGGTCGGATTTTCAGCGGGTGAGCTTGGCCAAGGGCAGCGGCCGAGGCGGCATCCTGACCCATGCGAGCATCCTCACTATCACCTCCAACTCCACGCGCACCTCCCCTGTGCTGCGTGGCAAATGGATTCTGGAGCAGATTCTCGGCACTCCTCCTCCGCCTCCACCTCCCGATGTCGAGGAGCTGGAGGAAGACGAGGAGGCGATCACCAGCGGCTCGCTTCGGGAGCGCTTGGAGAAGCATCGCGAGAAAACCGAGTGCGCCACCTGCCATTCCAAGATGGACCCTCTCGGGTTCGCGCTGGAGAACTTCGACGGCATCGGTGCCTGGCGTGATGTAGACGGCAAATTCCCGATCAACCCCTCTGGCGAACTACCCACTGGTGAGGAGATCAGCGGACCCGATGGACTAAAAAAAGTACTAAAATCGCGTGAAACTTTTATTCGTACGCTGAGCGAAAAACTGCTAACTTTTTCACTTGGCCGTGGTCTAGAATATTTCGACAAGTGTGCGGTAGATGAAATATGTCGGGAATTGAAGGCGAACAATTACCGGTTCTCCGCGCTGCTCGGCGGCGTGGTTAACAGTAAACCTTTTAGATATAGCAACTTGCAGACAGAGGAAGATGAGTAAAAATCATATTCACAGGCGAACCTTCTTGAAAGGCCTTGGGGCCGCTGTGTCACTCCCGATGCTGGAAAGCATGTCCCCGGTGAAGGCACTGGCTAGTTCCTCTGCCCAACCGCCGGTACGCATGGCGTTCATGTTTGTGCCAAACGGAGTCCACCTGCAGGAATGGAAACCGGCAGCCACCGGAGTACACTATGATTTGACGCGCATCCTTAAGCCACTCTCGCCAGTGAAGCGCGACCTCACCGTTATCAGTGGGTTGACACAGGACAAAGGCCGAGCCAATGGCGACGGTGCCGGCGATCACGCCCGCTGCGCTGGGGTGTTCCTGACCGGCGTACAGCCACTCAAGAGTCAGGGTTCGGAGATTCGCGCGGGGGTTTCCGTGGACCAGTTTGCCGCGAAGAAAATCGGGCACAAGACCCGGTTCGCCTCACTGGAACTGGGCACCGAGCGTGGCCGTCAATCCGGCAAATGTGACTCCGGCTATAGCTGCGCCTACTCCAATAACGTTTCGTGGCGCGACGCAGCCACCCCGATGACAAAGGAAACCAATCCTCGACTGGTTTTTGAGCGACTATTTGGCAACGACTCCAAGGGTGAGCGCAATGAAAGTCTCGCTAGGCGCCAGCGTTACCGGAAGAGCATCCTCGATTTTGTCCTGGAAGATGCGAAGACCCTGACGCGGAAAGTCAGCGGCAACGACCGCATGAAGCTCGATGAATACCTCACGGCAGTTCGCGAGATCGAGCAACGTATCGAGCGAGCTGAGGGTGAAAGTGCAATGCATCCGAACGTATTGGCCGGTCTCGAGAAACCAGAAGGCGTCTCGAGCAGCTACGAGGCGCACATTCGCCTGATGGGGGAAATGATGATTCTCGCATTCCAAACTGACGTAACTCGCGTTTCGACCTTCATGCTGGCCAACGCCGGCTCAAACCGCAGCTACCGCAACATTGGCGTCAACGAAGGTCATCACTCGCTTTCGCATCACCAGAATGATCGTGTCAAGCTGGACAAGATTTCCCGGATCAACACGTTCCACGTTCAACAGCTCTCGTATATCATTCAGAAGATGAAATCGATTCCTGAAGGCGACGGCTCATTGCTTGATAATACCATGATCGTCTACGGTAGTGGCATCAGCGACGGCAACAAACACAACAACGAGAACCTACCCATCCTGTTGGCCGGGCGTGGCGGCGGGTTGGTTCGTCCTGGGCGCCATATCCAGTACTCGGAGGACACGCCGTTGAACAACCTGTTCGTGACCATGCTCAACCATATGGGCGCCACGACGGACTCCTTCAACGACAGCACGGGACACCTCCCTTTCCTGTCCTAAGCTGGCGTTTTGAAGAACGAATTTACATCCCGCCCAAGGCGGGATTTTTTTCGCGCATGAAGTTTTTTAAGACTGTTTCCGCCATACTCCTTGGCGTCCTGCTGGCAAATGCCGGCGAGGTGGAGGACTTGATCGGGGAACTCGGTAGCGGTGACAAGGTAAAGCGCCGTGAGGCAGCCCGGTCGCTCGCCCTGCTTGGCCCTGCGGCCAGGGCCGCGGTTCCTGCCCTCATCAAAGGGCTCGACGACGACGAGGAACAGGTCTTCTTTTGGTCCGCCACGGCGCTCGCGAAAATCGGGCCGGATGCCCATGAGGCCACCCCGGAGCTCATCAAGCGACTCAAGCGGAGCGGGCGTCGCTACAAGGACCAGTTCCATGTGCGGATCGTCCATGCGCTCACGCAAATCGGCCCCGCTGCCGTGCTCGAACTCATCGGGGCGCTTGGTTCCGAGCACAGCTCGGTTCGCCTAGGCGCCGTCCGAGTGCTGGGCAACCTCGGCTTCGCCTCACGTGAGGCTGCACCTCGGCTGTTCGACCTGTTGGCTGATGACTCCGAAAGCGTCCGCTTCTCGGCTGGATCAGCGCTTGGCCGGATTGGCGATGTTGCTTATCCGCAAATCATGCAGGGGCTTTCGGCTGAAAGCGCCTCGGTTCGCGCGGCTGCAGCCCACGCGGTCGTTTGGATCCCGGCGAACTCGCGCCCCGCGATACACTTGGCCAAGCGCTTGGCGAAGGAGACGGATAACGAGACCAAGGTTGCCGGGCTGAACGCCCTGAACCGAATTGGATTTGACGGCGAACGGTTGCTCGGACTGCTTCTGCCATCACTGGACTCGGAAGAGCCCAGGCTGCGACAGGAAGCCCTCAGCGGCATCCTGAGCCTTCGCCCCAACAGCAGGTCTGCGGTGCCACACCTGATTGAGCGCTTGGCTGCGGAAGACCCTTCCAAGCGAAAGCAGGCAATCGATCTGCTTGGCCGCATGGGCCAAGATGCCTCCGTTGCCGTACCCAAGCTCATAACAGGGCTCGGTCAAGCGGATGAGGAAGAAAAACGCTCCATACGAAATGCACTCGTCGAAATGGGGCCGGCCTCGATCCCGAGCCTCCTCGATTCGGTAATGGAAATACCCCTGGCCAAGCTGTTGGGCGAGACATGGCAGGCAGATTGCATTGGTGGCATCGGCATCCAGGCGGTGTCGAGCCTGACGAACTCGTTGAAGGAAAATCCCGGTAATGGAGCCGGGTTGTTGTCGCTCGTTGCACTTCAAAAGATTGGTGACAAATCTCCCACAACACGCCAGGTGATCCTCCCATGGCTGGAACACGAACAGGCGGTGTTCCGTGGGGCGGCACTCAGTGCGCTCGTTGCCTCATCGACGAAACCGAACACGTTGATGCCTCGGTTGCAGGCGGCCATGGGCGACCCCAACTCACTCGTTCGGCAGGCGGCGATGGATGCACTTGCCAGCCTCGGCTCAAGCGCGAAGGGCGCAACCACCGCTCTGGTCAACAGTCTCGACGATAAGGACGCCGCAGTTCAGCTGAGCGCCATCCGGGCGATCGGCAAGCTGGAAAGCGACGACTCCGCCCTGGCCGAGCGGCTTGTAAAGTTTCTCGACGGTGCTAACCCCGAGATGCGCCTGGCCGTGGTCGTCTCCCTTGGGGGGTTTCGGAGGCTGCCCGATTCGGCCGTGAACAGCCTGGTGAACGTACTTAAAGTTGAGCACGCCGAAACGCAGTCAACCGTGTTTGGCGCATTGGCCAAACTGGGCTCCTCCGCAAAACCGGCGCTACCCGCCCTTAATTCAGCCCTGAATCACGAAAATGAAGTGGTCCGCACCTCGGCGTTGAAGGCGCTGGCCAAGGTGGAGTCTGACAAGGGCAGGCTGCTCAACGCACTTCAGGACAAGCTGGGCGACAAGGCGTCGTCGGTTAGGCACACGGCCATTCTCGAGTTGGGTGAACTGGGCTCAGATGCCCGGCCGGCCGGCCCGGCCCTCTTCGCCCGGTTTGACACGACCGACGACCGGCAGGTCACGATGAAGGCGTTGCGAAAAATCCGTGTGCGCGACGTGCAACTCTACATTTCTATTCTCCACAACGAGGAGCCGCTGGTACGTTTTTTCGCCTGTCAGGCGTTGAGACGTGCCGGCAAAAACGCCAAGCCAGCAGAGGAGGAACTCCGCAAGCTGCAAAAAGACAGCTATGACTTTGTTCGTCGCGAGGCCCGCCGCGCTTTGGAGTCGATCGAATAAACAGTTATTTGCTGGCAAATGGCACTTGCAATCGGCTTGGCCATGCGTATGTTGCCCCGCCGCTGGGCCCCGTGATTGCGGGCAGCCCGTTTGAAGCTGAGAAACAATTGTTAACTGAGTAACCAACCTTTAACCCGTTCGCTCCGTCTTCGGACGCCTTTCACGAGCCAACGGTTTTTCCGGGGAAACTTACTCCCATTTATAAAATAATATAGTGTCATTAACCATGGAAGAGGCCATGGCGCAGAGCCAAATCAGCTATGTCGCCGGCCAAATAGTCAAAGGGACGGTCATTGAGATTCGTCAGAAGGAAGTCATGATCGACATCGGCTACAAGAGCGAAGGCTCGGTGCCGAGCAACGAGTTTTCCGATCACGACGAGGAGGAATTAAAGCTAGGCGACGTGGTCGACGTGCAAATCGTGCGCCTCGAGGACCGCGAAGGCATGGTCGAGCTGTCGCACGAGCAGGCCATTTTCAAGCAGAACTGGGACAACATCAAAACCATCTGCGAGGAAGGCGGCTGCATCAAGGGCCGTGTCAAGGCAGCGGTCAAGGGCGGGTTGATTGTGAACGTCGGCGTGGAGGCTTTCCTGCCCTCGTCACAGATCGACATCATCACGCCACGGGATCTGGATGTCTTCGTCGGCAACACCTACGATTTCAAGGTGATGAAGCTCAACCTTGAGCGGCAGAACATCGTGCTCAGCCGCCGCGAGTTGATCGAGGAGGAACGTTCCGCCAAGCGCGCGAAGCTCCTGGATGACATGATGCCGGGAGATATCCGCAAGGGCACCGTCAAGAATCTCACCGACTTCGGTGCGTTCATTGACCTGAATGGCCTCGACGGCCTGCTGCACATCACCGACATGAGCTGGGGCCGTATCACGCACCCCTCGCAAATGCTGGCGACTGGCCAGGAGCTCGAGGTGGTCGTGCTCGACATCAACAAGGAAAGCGAGCGCGTCAGCCTTGGATTGAAACAAAAAGAGGCCAATCCATGGGACAAGATCGAGGAGAAATATCCTATCGGAGGCAAGGTCGCCGGCAAGGTGGTCAACCTCATGCCGTACGGCGCATTTATTGAGTTGGAACCCGGGGTCGAGGGATTGGTTCACGTCAGCGAATTGTCCTGGACCAAGCGCATTAACAAGCCCTCCGAGGTGCTCACGGCCGGCGAGGACATCGAGGCCGTCGTGCTTGGCATCAACCAGGACGAGCAGAAAATCTCCCTTGGTATACGTCAGCTCGACACCAACCCATGGGATCTAGCCGAGGAGAAATACAAGGTCGGCGCAAAGGTGTCCGGCAAGATTCGCAACCTCACCAGTTACGGGGCATTCATGGGGCTGGAGGAAGGGCTCGACGCCATGATCCACGTTTCCGACATCTCATGGACCCGCAGGGTCAACCACCCGTCCGAGGTGTTAAAAAAAGGAATGGATGTCGAGGCACAGGTGCTCGAGGTCGACCGGGAAAACCAGCGCATCTCCGTCGGCATCAAGCAGCTTGACGATGATCCGTGGGACAAGATCGACGAACTGTACAAGATCGGCGACCTCGTCGAGGGCAAGGTTTCCAAGCTCGCCAGCTTTGGAGCGTTCGTTGGGCTCGATCACGACATCGACGGCTTGGTGCATATCAGCCAAGTCAGCGAGGAGCGGGTCGAGAAGATCAAGGACGTCCTCAATGTGGGCGAGGAAGTGACAGCCCGCGTGATCAAGATCGACCGGTCGGATCGCCGCATTGGCCTTTCAATCAAGGCGGCCAACTACTCCCAGGAACAGCTCAAGGAGGAGGAAGCCGTGCTCGACGCCCTCAAGCCGGGCGAAGACCTGGTGGCGTTGCAACATGCCTTTGACACCTTCGGCGATGACGAAGGGGAGAGTAAGGCTGCGGCCACCAAGACAAAAGAGGAGGCTCCCGCAAAAGAGGAGGCTCCCGTAAAAGAGGAAGCCAGCGCTGCCGAAGAGCCCGAGGCTCCCGCAGAGACTGAGCCCCTGACCGAGAGAGAGGAGTCTCCCGCTGAAACAGCAGAGGAAGCTCCTGCCGAAGCGGAAGCCAAGGCTGACGAAGCCAAACCGAGCGAGTAAGCCGACGCTTCAAATTGTTTTGCAACCGGGCAGGTTTTCCTGCCCGGTTTTTTGTTGGACAAGCGCTTGTCCAAGCGGTCGGCTCTCGACTTTCAGTGGCCAAGCGGCCATAATAAGCCCCGTTTTATGGGCATCATGGAGGAACTGGAATGGCGTGGACTAATCTCCGACTGCACGGATCGGGAGGGGCTTTCACAGCGCCTGGCCAAAGGGGCCGTGACTCTGTACTGCGGGTTCGACCCCACAGCCGACAGTCTGCACATCGGCAGCCTTGTGCCGTTGCTAGCGCTGCGCCGCTTCCAGCAGTTCGGCCACAAGCCGATCGTCGTCGCCGGCGGCGCGACCGGCTCAATCGGTGACCCCAGCGGCAAGAGCGCCGAGCGCCAGTTGCTCACCCACGAGCAGCTCAATGCCAACATTGTGGGAGTCAAGAAACAGTTGACCAGTTTTCTGGATTTTGACAGCGAGGCCAACGCGGCGTTGCTCGTTGATAACGCCGACTGGACTGCTCCGCTCTCGTTCCTTGACGTGCTGCGTGACGTCGGCAAGCATTTCAAGGTCAACGCCATGGTGGCCAAGGAGAGCGTGCGTGCGCGGATGGAGAATCGCGATGTCGGCATCAGCTTTACCGAGTTCAGCTACATGATACTGCAGGCGCTCGACTTCGACCACCTATACAAGCAGAACGAGTGCGAACTGCAGATCGGCGGCAGTGACCAGTGGGGAAATATCACCGCCGGCATCGACCTCATCCACCGCCGGCAGAACGGTCAAGCCTACGGCTTGACCATGCCTCTGATTACCAATTCGGACGGCACCAAGTTTGGCAAGACGGAGGCCGGCGCCGTATGGTTGGATGTGGCCCGCACGAGTATCTACCAGTTTTACCAATACTGGGTGCGCGTCGATGATCGTGACGTGGTTCGGTACCTGAATTTTTTCACCTTCCTCCCTCGCGACGAGATCGAGGCCTTGGCCAGGCAGCACGCGGAGCAGCCGCATGCTCGCGTCGCGCACAAGGCCTTGGCCAGGGAGGCCACCGTGCTTGTCCACGGCGAAGAGGCCGCCAGCGAGGCTATCCGGGCCAGCGAGATTCTGTTCGGCGGTACGCTGGACGGGATCACTGAGGCGACGTTCCGGGAGATTGCCGGTGAGGTGCCGACGCACGAGGTGGCGTTGGATCGTTTCGGCGGCGAGGGGCTTTGGCTGCCGGAGTTGCTGCACGAGGCCGGTTTGGCCCAGTCGCGTGGCCAGTCGCGCAAGGACATCAAGGGTGGCGGTGTGTACGTGAACAGCAGTCGAATCGACGACGACCAGCACAAGCTGAAGACCGTCGACTTGTTATTTGGCAAATACCTTCTGTTGCGCCGAGGCAAGCGCAATTACGCCGTTGTTTTGGCCGTGTAGTTTCGATAAAGTCCGCGCCGAGATGGAGCAGCTCACGGAGGTCACGGATGACGCTCAGGCACCTCAGGACGCGGAGTTGGACTGGTACGTGGCCCACGTGCGGCCGCGCTGCGAAAAAAAGCTCGTTGAGCACGGCAAAATCTACAACTTCTCCACCACCCTCCCGACTTACAGCAGCACAAAGAAATATCGCGGCAAGGTGGTTACGTTCCAAAAGCCGCTTTTCCCCGGCTACGTTTTTCTTCAGCTAAACCGAAAAACAAGAGAAGTGGCGATCCAGAGCAACTACGTCGCCAATATGCTAGAAGTCCATAATCAGGAGGAGTTCAAGGAGCAGCTGAGCGACATCCTATTTGCGCTTGATCAAAATCTGGATATCCGAGTCGAGCCAATGATCGGGAAGGGAAACCGAGTAATGATCAAGTCCGGCTCGCTGCAGGGTCAGGAGGGCTGGGTGGAAGATCGGTTCGGGATGACCACCGTGCTGCTGCGACTTGATTTCATTGGCCAAGCTGCCGCGATCAAGGTCGATGCTTCCTTTCTGGAGCTGATTTAACCGCAATTCCAGACTCGCCTTCGAGCGGTGTTGTTGGCAGGGTTCGCATTTCCAATGTCCGCTGCAAAAAAAGCTCCCAAGCGATCCGGGATTCTGGCTGGTGGAAACTGGATCATCGATCAGGTGAAGATGATCGATGTTTACCCCCAGCGAGAGCAATTGGCCAACATCAACGGGGCCACGGTCACCGGCACCGGCGGTTCGCCGTACAACCTGCTCATCAACCTGGCCAAGCTCGGCGCTGACATCCCGCTCGCCGCCGCCGGCCTGGTCGGCAAAGACGCTTTCGGCGACCTGATCCTTGCGGACTGCGCCAGCCACAAGATCGAGACCAAGCTCCTCAAGGCCACCGCCGATGCCCCGACCTCCTACACCGATGTCATGACCGAGACCAAGGGCGGCAACCGGACGTTTTTTCACAACCGCGGCGCCAACGCGCTCTGGGGCGGCACCGATATCGACTTCAAAAAAACCAAGGCCCGTTTTTTTCACTTGGGCTACCTGCTCCTGCTCGACGAGATGGATAGCGCCGACAAAAATCACGGCACAAAGGCGGCCAAGCTTCTAGCGGCCGCGCAGGCGGCCGGGCTGCGGACGAGCATCGACGCCGTGAGCGAGGACAGCGACCGCTTCGCCAAGATTGTCACGCCCGCACTGCAGTACACCGACTACTGCATCCTGAACGAAATCGAGGCCGGCAAGACGGCCGGCTTCAAGATACGGCAGGACGACGGCAAGCTGGACACCGTGGCGCTTCGGCACGCCGCCGGTGCGTTGTTGCAGATGGGCGTCGGCGAGCTTGTAGTGATTCACTTTCCGGAGGGCGGATTCGTGCGCACGCGAAAAGGTGAGGACGTGCTGCAATCCTCACTGCGAATCCCGGCAAAGGACATCGTTGGAGCGGCCGGGGCGGGGGATGCCTTCTGCACCGGCATGCTGCTTGGCCTGCACGAGGAATGGGACTTGGCCAAGTGCCTCGAGACAGCGGTCTGCGCCGCCGCCGCCTGTCTCTCCGATCCGTCTTGCACCGGCGGCATGAAGTCGCTCCGAAGTGTACAGGCACTGGCCAAAAAATATAAATTTCGCCCAAGGCTCGAGCCGGGGTTTTGACAAAAAAAACGCTCCGCTTGGCCAAGCGGGGCGCTCACAAAATAATATCGTTTGCGGTGAACTATTTGTTCACGCGCTCCATGTATTTTCCTTCACGCGTGTCTATTTTCAGCCGCTCGCCGTTCTTGATGAAGAGTGGCGCCTGGACGGTCTTCCCGGTCTCGAGGGTGACGGTTTTCATCACGTTCGTTGTGGAGTCGCCTTTCACCCCTTCCGGGGCATCGGTCACGGTGAGCACCACGCTCGACGGCAGTTCCAGCACGGCTGGGTTGCCCTCGATGAACGTGATCTCGACCTCGCAGTTCTCGACCATGTAATCTACCGCATCGCCGACCAGCTCCGGTATTATTGTCTCAGGTTCGTATGTTTCCGGATCGGTGAAAACGAAGTCTTCGCCGTCGCGATAGCTGTACTCCATCTTGCGGCGGTTGAGCGGAATCACGTCGACTTTCTCTGTGGAACTGAATCGAGTGTCGAACGATTTTCCCGTGCGAATGCTGCGCAGCGTGGCCTGTACAAACGCACGCGTCTTTGGCGGCGTGCGATGGTGGCACTCCAGCACGACGGCTACCTCGCCCTTGTGCTTGACGGCCATTCCTCTGCGAAGATCATTTCCTGAAGGCATGATTGGGGTTCCGTTTTTGCGATAAACGGGGCGCGAACGTAACGAACTCCGGCTTGATTTCAAGCCCTGAGTTTCAAGCCGCAACCGGTTACTTGCGCGGGTCGTTCTTGAAACGGAACGGGGCCTTGCCGGTGAGTGCGGTGCTGGTGATGGAGGGGCACCAGAATTTCTCGACGTGTTGTACGACTAGTTCGGTGCCGGCGAAGTGGCTGACGAACGGTCGCTTTTTCGGGTTGTACATCGTGTCGGTCATGTCGCGCATGAGGACGACGTTTTTGCCGACGGTGACCATTTGGCGGATACCGACCGGGCGGCCAAGCACGCACATGTTGAGGTGTACGCCCATGAGGATGACGTTGTCGATGCTGTGCTGCGCGAGCAGGTTGTACGCCTCCTGCCCGTTGTCGGTGATGGCGTCACGCTCGGCGTCGATCTCGATGAGGTCGATCTGCCGCGTCCACGCCTCGCGGATCGGGTATTCCTCTTCGCAGTCGCAACCCATGTCGATGTCGTCGATCGGGAGATCCGGCTCGCGGGACTTGTTTGGCCAGCACCAGTTGGTGCCCCAGCGGACGTCCTTCGAGAGCGACACCGGCGGCTTGGCGGACGGGGCGTCCTTGGCCCGTTTGCGCGCCGGTGTGTCCTCGTAAAAATCAACCGTTGAACTGGGTGCATGGATGATGAGTAATCCCTTATCGCGGGCCAAGCGGAGCAGTTCGTTCATCGGCTTGGCCATTTCGGTGACGCGCTTGGCGGCGTTCGGACACCAGTGATCGTCCCACATGTCCACGATCACCACGGCTGTCTTTGAGGCCTCCCAAGTGACCTCAGTCTCGACCGGTTTGTATTTGCCGCCGCTGGTCGCCGAGAGCGACTGCGAGCGGGCCTTGAAAGTGAGCGGGGCGGAGTGAGCCATGTCAGCGACAAAAAAAGTGGCCAATGCGGTCATGGCCAGGCGAATGGTTTTCATGCGGGGAGCCTGGCCAAGCTCCGACTGTTTGTAAAGACGCCGACTACGGCTTGGCCTGCTTGAGGCTGTGCAGATAGGTGATCATGTCCACCAATTCCTGCGGCGTCATCATCGCCTGCAGGCCCGGCGGCATGATGCTGATCGGCAACTGCGTGCGCTTAGCAATGTCCGCTGTTTTGTAGGCGATGGAAATTCCGCCGGGCAACTTGAGGGTCAACTCGTCGTCGGTCTGGCTGGTGATGATGCCCAGGGCCTCGGCGCCGTTTTTCGTTTTTAACAGCCACGCTTCGTAGCCGACCGGGATGCCGGCGCTGGGGTCGAGGATGGAGAGAAGCAACGCCTTGCGGCCGAGCTTGGTGCCGATGCCGGAAAGTTTTGGGCCGAAGTCGATGCCCCTGCCGTTGATCTGGTGGCAAGTTGCGCAGGTACTTTGCGGACGAAAAAAAATCTTTTCGCCGTTGGCGATGTCGCCCTTCATCGCGACGAGTTTGGCCAAGGAGGGCAGCGCCTGGCCAAGTCCCTGCGGCGGCGGGAAGAGCTTGGTCGCCTGTTCGCGGAGGTTTTTCCAGCGTACGCCACGCAGTGCGTTGCCCGCGGCGAAGTTGAGATCCGCCGGGAGTCGCCCAGCCTTGGCCTCGGTCAAAAGTTCTTTTGCGCCGGTCTTGGCCTTGGCCAGCCCGTTGACGGCGATCGTGCGCAGAGCCAGCGGCTTTTTGGCGTCCTTGGCTAGGCGCAGCAACACCGGCCCGGCCTCGGGTGCCTGCGCGTTGGCCAGCGCGGCGACGGTGTCGGCGGCATGCTCCCCGTCGATGGCGGCGCGGATCAGCTTAAATTCGGCGGCGTTCAGCAACAGGCGGATCGCCTCGACGCCTGTCGAGTCGTTGGGATGCGCCTGCGCGTACCGGAGCAGCTCTGCCTCGTGGCCGCGCAGCTTAAAATCGCGGACGATCTCGACGAACGCCGCCTGGCCGTGCGACGCCTTGAGAAGGTCGAGCACCACTTTTTTGATCGCCGGGTTGGCGTCGAGGTCGATGTCTTTGAGCCGCTTGAGCGCCTCAAGCGGGACGTTGACTTGTGCCGACAAATGAGGGGAGGCCAAGCCGATGGCCAGCACAATGAAAAACCGTTTCAGCATCTTAGCCCTTCTCGATGCAGGCGTAGGCGTTGTGGTTGTGGATACTCTCGAAGTTCTCGGCCTCGACCCGGTACCACGTGACGTGCTCGTGCGCCTTGAGCTTGAGCACCACATTGCGGACAAGATCCTCGACGAAAACTGGGTTTTCGTAGGCCCGCTCGGTTACCGCCTTTTCGTCGGGACGCTTGAGCAGCGAGTACAGTTCGCTGCTGGCCGACTGCTCAATAAGCGCGATCAAATCCTCGATCCACACCGTCTCTGACGAGCGGATTGCCACCGTGACTTCGCCGCGCTGGTTATGCGCGCCGTACTGGCTGATCGCCTTCGAGCAGGGGCAAAGAGTTGTCACCGCCACGCGCAGGGTCATCACAAAATCAATGTCACTGCCGCTGGCGTTTGCCTCGAATCGCACGGTGTAGTCCATCAGCCCCTCGAGCCCGGTGGCAGGGGCTTTCTTGGTGATGAAGTACGGGAACTCCATCTCAAGGTGCGAGGTGTTGGCCTTGAGCCGCTCCTGCATCCGGGCGAGCAGGTCGGGGATGTTCTCGACGTGGATCATCCCGCCGTGCAAATGCAGCACCTCGATGAACCGGCTCATGTGCGTGCCCTTGAACTCCATCGGCAAATCCACGAACAAGCCGACCGTGGCGATCGTGTTTTGCGCTACGTGGGCGCGATCCCGCACCTGGATCGGGAAGCGCAGGCCGCGGACGCCGACTTTGTCAATCGGCAGCTCTCGGGTGTCCGGCGTGCTTTGCGCGTCATGCAGCGGGATCGTAGCGTCGGTGGTTATCGAATGCTCACTCGGCATCACGGCCAATATAGCAGGAGCGCCCCGCCTTGCCAAACGGCGAAAACTACTCGCGCTTGGCCAAGCGCGGCTTCACGAGGGAAGTCCACAGCGCGTAGCCCTTGGCGTTGAGGTGTAGGCCATCGCCGAGGAACAGATCCGGCATGGGCTTGCCGTCGCCACCAAGCATCGGTTGCCAAATGTCGATGTAATCGAGCCGCTTGCTCTTGGCGCAGTCGCTGCGCACAAGCGCGTTGGCCTTGACCATCTTCTCAGAGAGCTTCCAGCGGCTGAGGCTGGGCTTGATGGCGATGAACGAGATGCGCGCCTCAGGCAACTTGGCGTGCACCGTCTTCACGAATTGCTGAAAATCAGCCAGCACCGTCTCCGGCGACTTGCCTGCGTTCACGTCGTTATCACCGGCGTAGAGGACGATCTGCCTTGGTTTGTACGGATGCAAGATGCGTTCGGCAAAGTGGGTCGAGTCGGCAATCTGCGAACCGCCGAAGCCCCGGTTGATAACCGAAAAACCAGCGAAATCCTTTTTGAGTGTTTTCCACATCCGGATACTCGAGCTGCCGATGAACAGGACACCGCCCGGCTCGGGCAGCTTTTTTTTGTCAGCGGCCTCGAAACGGTCGATATACTTTTCCCAACGCGACGAGTCGTGATCCGCCGCAATAGCAGCGCTCAGCAACATCCCACAGACAAGTGTCAGTCGGGCGATAGTATTTTTAACCAAGGGCATTCGAAAACTCTCAGGCAACGCTTGCCGCTTGGGAAGAAAAAACGGTTTAAGCTTCAATCCGGGGCTCACTTAGCCAAGACTTTTGCCGATGCTGGATGCGCTCAAGCCAGACGATTACCTACCGCTGGTCAAGGCCGCCCTGGCCGAGGACATCGGCAGCGGCGACGCGACCACCCTGGCCCTGGTACCCAAGGACTCGTTCGCGATGGCGGTGATGGTCGCTCGCGATCCGCTGGTCATGGCCGGGGTCGATCTCGCCCTGGCCGCGTTTCAGGAGGTTGATGAACGCGTCGAGTTTGGCATCGAGATTTTCGACGGCCAACTGGGCGGGCTTGGTCAAGCGTTGCTGCGTGTGCAGGGGCCGACCCGAGCATTGCTCACGGCGGAGCGAACCGCCCTCAATTTCGTCCAGCGCCTGGCCGGCGTGGCCACACTCACTGCGCAGTTTGTCGAGCAGGTCGCCGGCACTGGGGTGCAGATTCTCGACACACGAAAGACGACTCCCGGCTGGCGCTCGCTGGAGAAATACGCCGTGGCCTGCGGCGGTGGCACGAATCACCGGGTTGGGCTTTACGACCAGGTGATGATCAAGGACAACCATCTCGCCGCACTCGATGGCGACATCCCCAAGGCAGTGGCGCTGGCACGCGAGGCGTCGCCAGAATTGAAAATTGAGGTCGAGGCAGACACGCTCGAGCAGGTCCAGGCGGCGGTGGAAGCCGGCGCGGACATCGTCCTGCTTGACAACATGAGCTGCGACCAAATCCGGGAAGCCATCGAGCTGATTGATGGCCGTTCCGAGACCGAGGCCAGCGGCGGCGTGACGCTGGAGACAGTCCGCGAAATCGCCGGGACGGGAGTGAACTTTATCTCGGTCGGCGCGCTGACCCACTCCGCGCCGTCGGTCGATATCGCGCTCGACTTCGACCAGATCGCCTGACAGCGGCTACTTCTGCGCTAGCTTGGCCAAAGCGGCCGAGGCGGCCTGCGACTCGGCTTCCTTTTTGCTGCTGCCGGTGCCGCGTCCCAGTTCTTTTCCTGCTTGAAGGACGGTGACCTCGAACTCCCGGGCGTGAGCCGGGCCGGAAGTACTGAGCAGTTCGTACGTCGGCGATACGCCTGTGATGCCCTGGAAATATTCCTGCAACTCGCCTTTGGGATTTTCGATTACGGCGATGCTGTCCGGGTGGGCGAGTTCATCCTCAAAAACCCGCCGGACAAAGCCACTTGCAGCGTCCAGCCCGCCGTCGAGATAGAGCGCGGCGACCAGCGCTTCAAAGACATCCTCCAGCGCGGAGTCCTTTCCCCGCGCAAAGTCGGATTGTTGGCCCCGGCCCAGGACGAGGTGCTGCCCGAGGCTAAGCGCATCCGCCTTGGCCGCCAGCGACGTGCCGTTGACCAATCTGGCGCGGGCCTTGGTCAGGTGGCCTTCGTCCTTTTCGGGATGAAGCCGGTAAAGCGCCTCGGAGATCACCGCCTGCAAAATAGCGTCGCCGAGAAATTCCATCCGCTGGTTGTCATCGGACGGCTTCGATTGGTTGCCGGACGCCGAGGGATGCGTGATGGCAAGCTGCAACAGGCTCACGTCACGAAACTCGTGACCGAGCGTCTGCTGTATTGCCTTCAAGTCAGCCACGCTTTGGGTTCACGATTCGTCCACGGCCGCGGCGACCGGTTCGGGGTCCCCGGTGGCTTCGTCATCTGCGGGCGGGTTGAGACCGAACTCGAGCAACTCGGCGACTTTGGCCTGCACGTCGCCAAGCTCGGCCAGCTTCAGCGCGGGATCAAGGATAGTGAAGACGTCGCCAGACTTTGCATGCTCGTAGATCAACATACGGCCGCCGTCCTCGTTGCGAATCTGATCCTTGTTTTTGATGACGCGCTTGCGCTCGAGCATCACGGCGAGAATGAAACAGGCCTCCGTGTGATCGGGGTCGTTTAGCTCGATCAGCTTTTTGAGCAGCGTCTCGGCGTTGTCCTTTTGAATGGCCTCGGGCGGCGGAGGAGGAGGCACCTCGTATACACCCTGCCAATGGGAGATATAGCCGCCCATCGCGCCGGGCTCAGTCTTGTGTTTTTGCTCCCAGCAACCAGGACAGATGTCTCGCCGCTCGAGGCTCTCCATGCCGCGAAAGAGAATCGTGTGGTACGGTTGTTTGTCCTCGAACGCCGCTTCGCAGTCGTCGCAGTGGTGTGAGCGTGAACGGAAATGCCAATCCATAATGATGCCCCGAAGGCACGCGGAGTATCACCGCGAGCTGGGGTTTCGGAAAGTTTTTTGCGCTTGGCAAAGAGTTTGGCCTACCAGCCGACAGCGGCGCGGGAGCCCTGCTTGACGATGAGCTTTTCCTCCTCCCAGACGGCCAGGCCGGTCTTGAGGTCGGTCAGCGAAAGTTGGAAGGCAAACTCGGACTGCCGGATTGTTGGTAGCAAACTACGCCTGGCGCGGGCGTTGTTTTGGATAATCTTGCCGGACAGGCTGTAGTCGGGCGAGACGAGGTTGCCCTTGCCGGGGATGGTCGCCTGGTTGAACTCGTCGTCGGCTCGCAACTCGCGCACCGCTTTGGACGACTCGTCCTCCGGGCCGTCGAGGCCGACGGCC
>Ga0302137_1000081_pt1 | contig 35883 bp, 19 predicted proteins | sample CBN3_SCM_MG_FD_203127 | JGI IMG/M metagenome (GOLD analysis project Ga0302137, IMG submission 203127) | Marine microbial communities from Western Arctic Ocean, Canada - CBN3_SCM | ecosystem: Environmental > Aquatic > Marine > Oceanic | place: Canada: Western Arctic Ocean | collected 2017-09-15 | reverse complement strand
CAAGCCTCTCTGGACTTGCTGATGCTATACTCCAACCATGATCATGAACATATAGCCAAGAGGCGAATGGTGAAGGATTTGTTTCAATGATACGTCGAAAAGCATTCCATGGATGGTCGGGCATTTCCCCTTCCCATTTCCTCCCATAATTTAATTGATAAAAATGACCTTGACGAATGCTATCTTTAATACGATTTACCTTACTTGCATGGGAAGCGTCACTCTCCGAATTGGGTACTACAAAATTTTGTAATTTGGAACAGTTAGATATCGAATTAAATGATATTAAATCAGACTTGGCCTCTTTGAGCCATGGGTGATTAGGTGATGAAATTAATTTCAATTGTTTTGATTCTCTTTCATGCACCCACCAAGCATCTGCCCTCCATAGAACACCTAGTAAGGTTCCATTTCCAGGAATATTTTCTAGTTTAACACTAGCCGACCAACGATTAAGATCGTAACCTAATAATCCAGTGAATCCACCGGGAAGAATCGGTAAATCTTGCGAATGATCAAAAGAGATTTCCCATTTTTTAGTTAAATTTATTGCAATCTCTAATGTATCTACTTCTAATTCTTCAATAGTTTCCCAATGTCCATTATTATATTTCTGAATTAGAGTAATTAATGGCTCACTATGACCTAAATTTATTTGACCTTTCATAGCTAATAAAGGTTGAATCTCAACAATTTTCTGTGGCTCAAAAAATAATATTCGAATACTTTGCAAACAGGGTAGAAATGATCTTTTAGCTAAATCCGTTATTGGACCTCCTGAATGGAGTAATAATTCATCCTTATTTGGAAACTCTGATCCACGATAGTGCTCTAAAAGAGAAATTAGAGGATTTTCACTCGTTGTTGAATATATGAAACTGTCCGCTATCAATTCCATCAACTCAAATCTTCAAGGGTCTGCCATGCTGATGAGAGTTTCTCTAACCAACATGACATAGTAACATCATATAATTTCCCGCGGGGGGTACCGATTTTCCTGCCATCAATAAATCCTAATGATTGGATACCCATTCCACTACCTATAACAATCATTTCCTTAGCTCTTAAAATCAAAGGAATTGTTATTCTCGCGGGTCGCACAGGTATACCTGCTTTCTCTAAATCATTCTTTATTTGTTCTAAAGTAATCGAGTCCAGAGCCCCTTCATCAATCCTCGGATGATAAGCAAAGCCATCTATATCGAGTAATATTGGCATACATCTATCACCGTCAATAACTACCTCATTTTCTACCAATAAAGAAATATCTGCTTTATTCTCCAAGGCCAAATCTCGGGCATCCAAGTAAGGTTTCCAATCACCATGTTTCGTACCTCGAATTTTTGAGTTCCACTGAGGTGCAGCAACAGTTATTGCTGTAAGAATATCTGGCCAAGGCTGGTTAATTCGTGGAATTAAAGATATCTCACCTTTACTTGTTACACCTACTTTTACTAAATACGGTGGTTGCTGACTAGTAACAATTGGAGATTCTGAGAATTTTATCTCACTTAAGTGAGTGAAAACTTTTTTGCTAAAATCGTTAGGTAAATCAAATCCTAAACGTTTTGAATGCCTTTCAAATCTATCAAAATGTAGATTTGCAGCAAGAAGCTTATTCTTACCGTCCCAAGCGATTGTTGACCAGGCCTCAGAATATGGGTCGGAGCCAACTGACATATAGGGCCGTGAACTTACAAGGTTTCAAATTCTTCGAAAGGAATTCACAAAATATCGTCAATAAATGAGGTGTCAATATCATCAATTTCTTCACTCAAATCTTCAGCCATATCATCTAAATCATCAAAATCTAAGTCATCAAAATCGTCTGCTAAATCACTAAGATCATCTAAATCAATATCTTCATCCGTGCCAAGTAATTCATCAACTACCTCATTAGATGGAGGAATTGTTTGATTTTCTGAATAGTCTACTGGATCAATTTGATCGAAATTATCTGATTGATTGGTACTCTCATTTTCAATAGGATAGTCGTCATCATCCATTCCTAAATCTTGATCAAACATTTGTTCTTCAAGTTCAACTTCTAACGCACCCATTTCCCATGGTTGTGGTACAGATTGACCCTTAGGTTTCAGTACTAAAGCACCACCAATTAGAATCATTATTGCAGATACAAGAGCGATAATCATGTTCATATCGCCATCAATTAATTGATTAATCCAAGATATCCCTGAATCTGCCCCTGGATTATCAGTACCAAATGCTGACTCGGACCAAGGTTGGACTTCGAGTGGATTTACAGCAAGACGATGGACGGAACCATCAAATCCAACTATAGCAATCCAGTACGTATTTTCATTATTTAGAGCATATGAATTGCCGTCAATATTCTGAGAAATATCGGCCCGCCAAGAGTAACTAGAATAAGTTATTTCGATCATTTGGGATGCATCGGCATTTCTAGTATCTTCGAATGGAGTCGAGGATAAAAAGATGTAATAAGACTCAATAACTGGATCATTCTTGTCATCCCATTCTACTTGAATTCTAGTACCAGAACTATCCCAATAAGCAATAATCCCACTTATTTCAGGAATATGAAGCCCTGGATCAAGAATATTTTCATTAATCAAAGCAATAGATGAGGTTTTTACACCTTCACTCCAATAGTTACCCGAAGAATCAACTGGGATTATACTGACCCAGAATAGAATATTTGGAGCTAATGGGCTTCCATCTGAGAAGATTTCTAGAAGTATCGGCATCTCTAAATCTCGGCTAACTACCATAGCTGGTTCACGGCTTTCAAGAGAACTAAATGGTACTGTTTCGGCATAAATCCAGTACTCGGCAATATCTGACTCCTCACTTTCTTGGAAAGTAACAAACACACCATCACCATCATCAGAAAGACGATCAGAAAGTTGAGGTGGGTCAAGTCTTGCAGGAGGGAATACATCACCACTATTATCTGAAGGAATAACTAAAACCATCTGATTTTGCATCTCTGTTAAGAATACATTACCACGAATGTCATGAGTTGTAATAGTGACATATAATGGAATCTCAGGGATTATGGAAGAGGAAGAATCTTGAGAAATTGAGTTACCATAGTGTGCCTTGTAAATAGTCATCTGTAATTCGAATGCACCGGCAATTTGTTGCTGGTTTATTGTAATAAGCCCGCAAGACTCGGGAGATTCAGAACAACTCGACCAAGATTCTGTTAAATTATCTTGATAGAAATCGGAAGCCCATATGGTATAGAATGAGAAATCACTCGCTAAAGAGCGGTTCCATGAGACATCAATGGCAGTTCCATCATCATCTGGATGATCGAAGGCATTCAAGCCAGACACTCTAGCTGGAGGTATTCCTATTCCACCATTATTTGATTGAGGTTTAACTTCAACAACTAATACATCATTCAGGTCATGATTGCCCCAATCATCAAAGGCCACTACACCAATCCAATAAGATGTGTCATCGATTAGTGAGGTCTCTCCTATTGAAGATATAATAGTCGAATTAGTAGAGCAATCTGAAACATAGGAAGCAACCGGCCAACCGTCAACATTACTAGGAGGTTGCCAACTAGTAGCAGGTAAAGCATAAATTGTATAGTATGTGCAATCCCCCTCAGAATTAGGAATCCAAGTCACTTGGATTTGACCTCCTTCATCATCTAATACATCTGTTGCAGTAGTACCTTCTATTCTTTCAGGAGGAATGCCATCATCAAGTCCGCCTGCTGTGATGATAGGTCCGATTACTGTTGCATTCAGAGGGTCGGATTGTCCACCTTCATCAACACAAACTGCTGCGAACCAATAAGTTCGACCAGGATTTAGTTGAAGGACTGTATTATTGCCGGAGATAGAGGAAATATCAAAATTATCTGTCAATGCTAGAGCATTTGTTATTTCTTGCTCGACTGCCCAAATTCTTGTCTTATCTGCATCTATTTCGCTACAAGCAGACCATTCGGCATAAATTGTCCCAGCAGTTCCTCCTGAAACGGGATTAGCAACTAACCAATCTGGAGAGGATGGAATTTCGTCAGTAGGAGTCACATTAAACGGCCAAGTCATAGGTTCACCGAGTGAACCATCTGGATATTCAGTAACTATTGCTGCTCGATATTTATTACCATCAATTAATGGAGACATCGAACCATCATGATCTGCTTCGGTTATCGTGGCTGTTGTTTGGGACCAAAATGGTACATTCATATATCCTGCGAAATTATCTAAATCTTCTTCGACAGGTTGCCAATCAAGTATATTTGTAGAATCCCATACATATAGCCTGTAAGCGTACCATGCTGCATCTTCAGAAGGTAACCATGATGCTTCAAGAACTCCGCCTCCATCATTACCTCTATTTGAGAAAGAGGTCATGATTGTGGGAACCTCAATTCGTTCCCAATCATAGGTCATTCTCACACTAATCGTACCATTTTGAGGTGACTGCATTTGAACGTTCAATACGACCGAATTAGAACCGGGTCCTACATTAGAGATTGCTGTCTGAAAACCTGCTTCAATGGCAGGGTTACGACCCGCTAAATCCCATGAACCAGTATAATTCAAAGAAACAGAGCGGGCCCATACTGAAGACCCAGCTGTAGGACTGGAAAGAGTCATTGCTCCGTTATACATTGGTAATACACCAGGTAATGATAATGCGTCATTAGGAATTGATAATGGCTCTAAAGAATCGACCAATATTGAAGACATTCCCGGATGACTAGTGTCAGTTAAGTCCCACTGTTCTCCACCGTATATAGCAAATAAAGGCTCGGCTCTCTTCTGATATTCTCGCGGATATTCCTGACCACTTTGTGTATTGTAATGATGTAAACCATCTCCGCCCACAACGTATAGTGAATCAGAATTAAGATATCCACTTGATAACCCTGATAATGAAGAAGATAAAACAACCGAGTGATCTTTATCAACCTCTAATGCATCTATACCACCAGGACTGATAAGTACTAGATTTTCTCCATTAGAAAACATAACAGAAGGTGGCCATGAAAGTAAGTTGGACGCACTAGTCCCGGCTTCCATTTGCATCATTGTACCATTCCAGTGGACTAACGGAGAGATATCGGTAGCTACGTGAACACCCCAACTATCTGCTGCCAAAGTAAGCACGTTATTACTCGGAATCATATCAATTAAGTAAGTTCCATTCTGCATATCGGTATCAATATCCCATGCTGCAACCCCTGGCCGTGTAGCTCCTTGACCATTATGGGAAATGAAAACAGATGCATTATGGTACTGTTCTATTGTAGAGTTTCCGACAGTAACCTGCCTAGTTACAGAATCAGCGAACATAAGTCCTGAAACGCGATCTCCAATCAAACCATCTGAATAGCCTAATGTATTCAGTATTGTGAAAGTATCAGCTTCTAGAACTGTCAATCCTGCTAAACCACCTGCTAATATAGTACCATTACCTTGTATTGGATTATCTAAAAACATTAAATGTTCAATAATTGAAGAGGGGAGCCCATCGAAGGTAGTTATTGGGTTATCGAAAGTTAAACTTGAGGTATTAAACAATCCAATTCCTCCATGAGTAGCAATTAAAATATGATTATCTAAACTCAAGAAATCTCTGACAATATTACTCGGCAATCCAGCAATTAAACTACCAGCCCCCCAATTCTCAGTATTAGTATCAAAAGCTTGGTACCCTGCAGAAGTTCCTGATTCTCCCATTAATCCAACATACATAATTCCGTCATCATCAATATGCATTCCATCCATTTGCGAATGAAGAGCGGGCGATGCAGGAGATTTTGTACGTTGTAGAATATCAATCTTCCAAAGGCCGCTTCCAGCAGTAGTTACCCATAATTTATCTCCATCAAGAGATATTTCATTGATTATATCACCTTCAAAATTATATCCAAATTCCCATCTTACTGTTCCGTTAGTTAGTTCTCCTTGTAAAACAGAAGACGCATAATATGAGTTGCGATCTTGACTAGAGGTCACCCACACATTAGTTTCGTTAGATATGATGTCTAGAACTTGTCCGCTAGTTATTCCCACTAATTCATCATATCCACTTTCAATTAATCCAGTGGAATCTAATCTATCTACCCTATTTACTCCTGATGTTTGTCCTGAACGACCTATAGCATATACGGGAGTACTAGAAGTTGGAGCTTTAACAATCGAACATGCATCCATTCCAGGACTTAGTGTCTGACCATTTATTGTTGATGGACCCGAAGTAATGATTCTAGAAATGCCCCCTACATTATCGTATTGATGGGCAGCAAGTAGTACATTTCCGTCATGTAACATACCACCTGGGAATATTCTATCTTCTGAAATACCGTCTGCAGCATTCGTTAATGTCGATAAGAATTGATCAGTATTGTAATTATATCGAGCAATGCCAACTCCTTGTTCATCGAATCCTGCATACATTATTCCATTGGCATCATCACACGCAAGAGCTCGGACATCATTATCTGCTAAACCATTAGAAGTTAACACGGAAGTTATCCACTCATTTGTTGTACCGTCTGAATCATGATCAGCTAGATCATAACGGGCAATACCTCCTTGATTACCCCACCAATTAACTGCACCAATCGCTATGTGAACTATGTTGTCACAAACCTCAATATCTGCAGTATATCCATCTGGAATACCGACACTCCCTGTATCCCAAGTTGTCCAATTACCAGAGGTACCATTTTTACGAATAATTTGAGAATTTGTTTGGAATCCACCCCCACTATAACTTCCAGCCCAAAGATCGTCTTCAACAACAATCATTGTGTATAATTCATCTTCTGCATCTGAAGGTAACCCATCATTAACAACCCATGGATCTAGCCACGTTTCATTATTAGGTTCCCATCGAAGAATACCGCCCATACTAGCAAACAAATAATCACCTTGATATTCAACTATACCTCTAATTGGTCCAGGTATATCTGTCCATTCATCAAGAAGTATCATATTTTGTGCGGAAAAACGCCGCATGGTATTGTCGCCATAAGCAACCCATAACTCACATGATGAAGCATTCATTGGGAAACAATCTCCAAGGAATTGAGCATTAACTCTCTCGACATTACCAAGTGTAGGAAGTGGATCTTCCCATGTTTCATTAGTCATATTCCAACGAGCAATTGTTCCATCGCCATCATTCCAATATTGCCGTGGCCTTATCCCGATCCAAAGTTCTTCAGAGACTTGCCCGATACTATGGATTTTACCATCCCAACCAATTTCTTGACCAACATCAATTGTAGATTCACTAGAATTAGTCGATAAATTAATTCTAAAGATTTCATCATTAGATTGTTGCCAAGAATTTGATCTTTGAGTAGAATAATACAGTATATCATCAACAATTAAAATATCTGCTGGCGCTGAATTTGAGAGTGTGGGGCCTCCTGAATTAGAACCACGATTCCAATCGATTAATACAGTATTATTCACTACATCTATAAGAGTCAATCCAAAGTCTCCACCCACCCAAATTGTATTTTCAATATGCCCTAGAATAAGTTCAGTGACATCATCGTCATCGATAAATCCTTGATCACCATCCCAAGTCTGAAGCCATGTTTGATTAGTAAGGTCGTATCTACCTATACCTGTATTCTCAAAACCAATGTACAGTATATTTTCAACTTCCACTACTTTAGCTCTCTGCGTATCATCTCCTGCTGTCCATCTTTCTACTACATCTAGTCCTACGTCTCGATTTATCAACGAGGCACCTTCGTTGTGACCTGCTAAGATTCGAGTACAACAATTGTCTGAAAGAGGGCTACTTAAGGGCACTAATTCTATGGAAAAAGTCTCACTGAATCGTGCTGATGTATTCATTGGAGAAATACATTCATCAAGTTCGTAGATATTTCCTTGGGTTAATGTCCAACCGGTCCAAGCGCAAACTCCACGATTAGTGGCCGCAACTACTCCCCAATCATCACTCTTGATATCATTGATTTTCCATGGGTCATTATTACCTCCAGGAATATCAGTTTCGAAATAATACCAGCTAGAACCATCCCATCTAGCCATTGCTTGATTGGAAGTACCACCCGTATTCTGGACTTCCATGCCAACAATTAAACCACCATAGTAGTCTATATGTAGGGATAAGACGTCATCATCAGGTAAACCACTATTTCCATCAGCATCCCATATATCAATAATATCGCCAGAATATCTATCTATCAATAATATCCCAAAACCAGTCAGTCCGAGGTAGATTATATCTCCGTCGACAGCTATTGGAGCTGCTTCTAAGTTATCTGCTCCAAGAGATTTCCAAGAGGAGAGAATAGATAATTCTTGTAAATCAATCCTCATTACTCCCGAATCTGGAGTAGCTAAGTAAGCTACACTATATCTTGTTACTACATCATTTATGAAATCTGAATCTAAGCCATCTTGTTCTGTGATTACATCCGATAGTGTCATCGTTGATGTATTAACAAAAGACACTCCATCTTCGAAATGTCCCACTACTAGAATCTCAGTATATTGATCATGAGCCAATGCTTGTACATTTGGTGAAGCAAGACCTTGTACGGTACCGATATAAGATGCATCAGTATTATCTAATCTCAAGATTCCTGAACCAAGGGTCCCTACCCATACCCAACCACTTGAATCCTGTACAAAGGAAGTTATCTCTAATGATCCACTGATATAATCAGAAATATCAATTGGAACTAGCCATGTTTGTGTCCCTTCATCGAACCGGTCTATCACAGTACCACCTGATATCCAGATCTCTCCATCTTCTCCATCATCAATAAAAATTACTTGATTCATAATATCTATAGATGGGCTACTAACTAATATTTCTGAACCGTCAACTAATTCTCCAATTAAACGCCCTAATGCACCTGAACCATCACCTAATAGTGCTAGACCTGAATCTGGACTTCTAGATTGACCGAGACCGGGCCATGAAATTACTTGTTTACCACTTTCTTTGAGATCAAAGGCGGTCAACTGCCTTTGCGAACTGAAATATCCTGCATTTGTATCATAAGAGTGAACTGTATTACCCGCAAGGATGTATAGCCAACCTTCTGTAACTCCTAAACCTACAACTTGATTGGATGAAAGCCAATTACTAGTAGACCAAGTTGCCATCCATGAGTTTGATACAAGATTACGGCGATTAATACCTCCATTTTCTGTAGCTATCAAAAGATGAGTATCCAATAACTGAAGGTCATTTATCAGATTTGATGTAAGAAAATTGTCAGTATTCCAAATTGTATTACTATCTACTGAAACTGATGTTCCATTCGAACCACTAGAGGTTGAATAGCCTAAGAAATGCAATCCTTGATACGTAGATATATACAAATTATCGCCATATGATAATACATCTGTAGCTGTTTTTATAGCTCCACCCGGACAATAATAGTAAGATGACCAACTACCTTCATCAGTGTAGTAAATATTACAGCCAGCAACTGCCCAAATTGTCCCATAATCATCTACTGTTATAGCAGTAATTGATTCAGAAGAATCCCCATCAACAAGATTGAAAGTTTCCATTAATGATGAATCGGAAAGACTTCGTTGTAATATTGTACCATTGGATGTACCTACTATTAGGCGGTTATTTGGCGCATCAATAGCAAGACTCCTGCCCTGAATACCTGCTTCAATATCAATTATTAACGTAGAAGATTGAGCATCAAGATGTAATAAATCATCGCCGAGTAAAATATACAATCGACCATCTATTGGATTTACTGCACTATCATATATTTCAATATCTAATGAAGAAAAAGAAACCTTAGGATCTGCTGGACGAAGTGCTTCCATAACAATATCAGTAATTGAAATACCTGTAGGTAACTGCCAACTAGTGTCACTGACTGAATTAGGTTGTAACCGTGTATCTAAAACACCATTGGAATTAACATCAGGCTGATTTTCAACAAATGATTCTTGTATGCCAAAACCGCCTAAATCAGTCCAATCAAGTATTGAGGTTTGAGAGTCTAATAGAGTGATTTGCGGTTCATAAGCCCATTCTCCGATTGACCCATTTACCTTAACTTCAAAAGTCATATTATCGATTACAGCACCGGGTGCGAAATCAAAAAATAAATCACCATAAGCATAGGTTCCATTCGAAGGATTTGCTCCTGTTGCCGATAGATCTAACCAACCTGTGTCATTACTTCCACTGGCCCCCCAAGCACCTGGTACAGAATATCGAGTATCGATATCATTCTCTAGATCATAGGATGAATATGCAGACCATGGCAGGAATATCATTAATGCAACTAATAAGATTGCCATTCTTTTCTGCGAGCCAGAATCCGAATGATAACCAGAGGTCATTGACTAACCGCGTGATTTTATACATTATCAAAGAATTGGGTTAATGTGTTTTACATGCTCCTAAAATAAAATATGATTTTTAGTTTTAAAAAATTAAAAAAAGAATGTACAGAAGGCCGATAATACGAATCTTACATATCGGATAGCATCATAGGTAAGTGGTCTGCCCGATAAATAAAGGGGATGGAATCCTGACAGATAAGCAACTTCGAAAAGACGCATTGGATTACCACTCGTCCAAACCGGCTGGAAAAATTACAGTAGTGCCAACTAAACCACACGGTACACAGAGAGATTTGTCCCTAGCCTATTCCCCTGGTGTTGCCTATCCTTGTAAAGAAATAGAGAAAGACCCGGATGCAGCATTTAAGTATACTTCAAAAGGTAATTTAGTCGCTGTAATCAGTAATGGAACCGCTGTACTAGGGCTTGGAAATATAGGAGCCCTGGCAGGTAAACCAGTTATGGAAGGCAAGGGTTTATTGTTCAAAGCGTTTGCAGATATAGATGTTTTCGATATTGAAATTGATCGTACAGATGTTGATGAATTTGTTGAAGCAGTCAAGGCTATTTCACCTACATTTGGAGGTATTAATTTAGAGGATATCAAAGCTCCAGAATGCTTTGAAATAGAAAGAAGATTAATCAAAGAATTAGATATTCCAGTTATGCACGATGATCAGCATGGAACTGCGATAATATCAGGAGCTGCCTTGTTGAATGGTTTAGAGGTAGTAGAGAAAGATATTTCAGAGATAAAAGTTGTAGTTTCTGGTGCGGGTGCATCAGCAATTTCTTGTGCGCGTCACTATGTCCGTTTAGGAGTAAAAAAAGAAAATTTGCTAATGGTTGACTCCAAAGGAATTTTAACAAATAAACGTTCTAAGAATGGAGAATTAAATAAATATAAAGATGAGTTTGCAAGAGATGTTAAAGAAGGGGGAATAAAAGATGCAATGATTGATGCAGATATATTCCTAGGTCTCTCTAAGGGAGGAATCGTTAGTAAAGAGATGGTTACTTCAATGGCTGCAAGACCATTGATTTTTGCTTTGGCAAATCCTGACCCTGAAATATTACCTGATGATGTTTATGAGGTAAGAGAGGATGCTATTGTTGCAACTGGGAGATCAGATTATCCTAATCAAATCAATAACGTATTAGGATTCCCATATATATTCCGTGGGGCTTTAGATGTTAGGGCAACTGAAATTACTGAAAATATGAAAATGGCAGCGACAAAAGCGATCGCTGCACTGGCTAAAGAACCGGTTCCAGATGATGTAGCTGCAGCTTATGATGGCGAACAAATTCAATTTGGACCAGAATATATTATACCGAAACCATTCGATGCTAGAGTTCTGATTTGGGAAGCAAGTGCTGTAGCTCAGGCTGCTGTTGATGAAGGCGTTTCAAAATTTACTAAAGAAGAGTTTGATATAGAAATATATCGTGAAGAATTAGAGGCAAGACTAGGCCTTACTAGATCTATAATGCGTCGAGTAATTAACAGAGCGCGGAGAGATAAAAAGAGAATTGTTTTCGCAGAAGGAGAACATCCAACTATAATAAAAGCAGCAGCACAATGTATTTCAGAAAATATTTGTGAACCTATTTTACTAGGGCATACAAAAAGAATTAATGCTGTAAAAGAGGAATTAGGTCTTGAATTTGAATGTGAAACTATAGATGTAAGATATGACCCTCGAAGAAGAGGAGCTTATGCAAAAGAATTCCATAAACTAAGAGGGAGGAAGGGCCTCACTATGGAAGATGCTGTTAGATTACTCAAAACTACCACGTATTTCGGTCCTATGATGGTACATATGGAGGATGCTGATGGATACTTAGGAGGAATTTCTCATAATTATCCAGATATTGTAAAACCTTGTCTACAGACAATTGGGCCCGCAATAGACATGCATCGAATCGTTGGTATGTATATGATGACAGTTAACGGTCAGTTAATGTTTATTGGGGATGCTACAATAAATATTTACCCTGATTCTAGAACACTTGCTGAAATAGCGGTTCAAACCGCTAAAGTAGCTAGAAGATTTGGAGTTAAACCAAAAGTTGCAATGCTTTCATTTTCAAATTTCGGAACAAGTGGCGAAATGAGAACTGACCGTATAGAAGAAGCGGTACAAATTGCTAGAGAGTTGGATCCTGGAATAATAATTGATGGACCTATGCAAGCAGATACTGCTTTGGTTGAAGAAATACAGGGGAATTATCCATTTATGGAATTTGAAGGAGCTGCTAATGTACTCATTTGCCCAAATCTAGCATCTGCAAATATTGCCTATAAATTACTACAAAGGATAGCTGGAGCTGAAATGACCGGCCCTATCTTAGAGGGATTAGCTAAACCCGCACACGTACTTCAGAGAGATGATAGTGTTAGAGAAGTAGTTCATATGGCCGCAATATGTGCTGTTGATGCGCAAAGGCACTCTACTCAGAAATTGTGAAATAATATTTATTTCTAACCTAATACTTTAGGAGATGCAGATAGAACTTCTGCACTGCAACCTTCAGAATATTGTTCGAAGTTCTCAATAAACATTTGAGCTAACAAATTTGCTACATTATCATATCGAGTCTTATCTGACCAAGTATCTCTTGGTTGAAGTATCTCATCGGGTACGCCTTCACAAGAGGTTGGAATATGGAAACCAAATCTTTCATCTTCTACAAATATTACATCATCAAGAGAACCATCTAATGCCGCATTGAGAAGTGCACGGGTCCATTTAATCCTGATTCGGCTAGAATCACCATATCCTCCAGCCACCCATCCAGTATTGATTAACCAACAATTAGCACTATGATCACGGATTTTATTTGAAAGTAAATCTGCATAAACACTAGGATGTCTTGGCATGAATGGTGCTCCAAAACAAGTAGAAAATGTTGCTTGGGGTTCAGTTATCCCTACTTCAGTACCTGCGACTTTAGCGGTATATCCTGATATGAAATGATATGCTGCTTGTTCCGGTGTCAGTCGAGATAGTGGAGGAAGTACACCAAAGGCATCACAAGTTAGGAATACAACATCTTTTGGATGTCCCGCCATAGAATCAGGTGTGCGATTTGCAATTGACTCAATAGGATAGGACCCTCTTGTGTTTTGAGTTAGAGTCCCATCTTCAAAATTAGGCACCCCATTAGCATCCAAAATTACATTTTCTAAAACTGAACCAGGCATTCTAGTTGTGGCAAATATTGCCGGTTCATCATCTTCTGAAAGACCTATTAATTTAGCATAACATCCGCCTTCAAAGTTGAATACCCCGTCATCGGACCAACCGTGTTCATCATCACCAATCAATGCACGTCCAGGATCTGCCGAAAGAGTAGTTTTCCCAGTTCCTGATAGACCAAAAAATAATGCCGAATTAATGTAGTCAGTATTTGCAGAACAATGCATTGGAAGTAAACCTTGGGCAGGTAATATATGATTCATTATAGTAAATATTGCCTTCTTAATCTCACCGGCATATTGAGTTCCTCCAATAATAACAAGTCCTCTATCAAGTGCTAAAATTACGAAAACACCTGAGTTTATGCCATCTTCTCGAGGGTCGGCTAAAAGTTCAGGGGCATGGAGAATAGTATATTCGGGGATATGATTCACTAATTCACTAGGTTTACTTCTTACAAACATATTATGGAAAAAAGAGGCATGCCACGCTTTTTCTGTTATCAAACGAACTGGCATAGAATGTTTCTCATCAGCTCCACAATGAGCATCTTTAACAAATAGTACATCCTTATTATCGAGATAATTTTGAACCTTAGTAAGTAATTTATCAAATACTGCAGGAGTGGTTGATTTATTCACTTCACCCCACCATACATCATCTGCTAAACCTGATTCTTTGACTATGAATCTATCATTGGGTGAACGACCGGTCCTTTCACCTGTTGTTGCTAACAATACTCCATGAGTTGTGAGAGATGCTTCACCTCTTTCCACTGCCATGTGGTGTAACTCTTGCCAGCCTAAATTCCAATGCACTGCGCCACTTGGGTTGAGTCCATGGGTTGCTAAAGGCGTTGCAAATTCAGAAGAGGTGGGACCCCTCGACGTCGTCTCCATGTACTTCGACAAAGTAAACCGCCTTTCAATGATTACGGAAGAGTAGAGGAAATAGACATATGGATTTTCATTTGAAGTAGCGATGTAATTATGTCATAAACACCCGCCAGAGGTGTCGTGGATACCGACAACTCGGATGATGAACTCATCCGAAAAAGGGCGTTTAAAATAAGTGATTCCATAGAATTAGAGGATATTTTAATTCAAGATAATACTGTAGAGGTAAAAAATAATGTTGAAGAAGAAATCGATGAAGCTTTAGGAGATATATTTGATCCATTCGCTCAAATTGATAAAAATTCACCGGGTAATATTCAAGATGATGGGGCTGTAAATAGTCCTCCAGAAATTGATATTGTAACTGACCTTGCTCAGGAAGGTGAGAGGAAAGTAAATTGGATATTAATGGCTTCAATGATTCTAATATTTTCGGGAATAAGTATTGTAGCTGGAATCGCACTAGATCCATTGTATGCAACTATTCTATTAATGATTTTAGCATTATTTGGTTTGTCGCTGGGTGAACTATGGGTCCCCAAAAGAAACTTAAATTTACTTGGGATTACTTGGGTTATAATTTCAATGAAAATACTCTATGGTTTAGCAATAGAACTACAAAGATGGGATATGATTTCTATTGAAGTACTTGGTGCACTTTTACTATCACTTGTTACACTGAATGTTTATCTTTCTTATAGGCATAAACATGATGCCATTGCAGCACAATCAACTCTTATTCTACTAGTAATTGGTTCGGCAACTGGGTATGGATTTGGAGAAATTGGAATCGCAGTAATGATTCTAATAGCGACTATTTTAGTTCATGGATTAGCAATTCATAGAAAATCAGGAAATCTTGCAGCACTTGGTATAGCTTCAACTAATCTTTGGGTAGGGATGCATGCATTGACCAATGGCTTTAGTATTGGTCCATTAACCATTCTTCAAATAGATACACCCTTACTTTTATTCATATTAATCTTGATAGTAACGGGAATAAATGCAAGTATGGCAGCGAAGTTTGCTAAGGATGAGAACTGGTTTTCAAAAGCATTCAAAGTACTAGGTTTGGGAGAACCTGGATTATGGGGTGTTTCCATTTCTTTGGGGATGATTGGTGCCCTAATGGCTGTGGGAGCAAATAGACAAGATTTGGGATATGCTATCGGTTTGATTTCAATATTAGCTGCATCATTTGGAGGTTCTTACTTAGTAGTAAGAGGAGTAGAAATACGGAGAGTTCTCGAACCTTTACTGATTTCTGGAACACTACTTTCAATTCTTTTAATAGTTTTTGAATCATCGAATATTCTGCCATTTGATTCATATGAATTTTTTGCAATAAGTGGAGTTTTAGTTACTGGTTTTGTAATGCTAAGAGATCAAAATTCAGTTACAGACAGAGTACTTTGGACGGGTTCAGTTGCTATTCTAATATTACTTGTAATAATGATACCAGCAGAGTCATCTGAAAAAATTGTAAATCCTGAATCTTATGGCGATGGAGGATTTTTACTTCTAGCAGGATTATCTTTAGTCCATATTGGAACTGCTTTTTTAGCAATCAAAAGAAACTCGCCATCCCTAGCGGGAATTACAGTTATTTTACCGTGGTCATGGCTGATAATTGAGGAATTAATTGAAGAAACGATTAGAACACTTGTTATCGCTAATGGTGGATTAGATCCTGGTGCAATAATTCAAATCGAGCCGGCACCTCTTTTCGGATACTTGGCGATTTCTTCCTTACTAATGGCAATCGTAAATATCAAACTGGGTGAAAATGGAGTGAATCTAGCCTCAAAGTTCCTAGGATTAACTGAAATGTCTGCATCAATTAGGGATTCAGGAGCGCTTCAACTTTGGAGTATTGGATTGTGGTTGCCAATTATCACAATTATTTTCATGGCTAAGTTTGGTGGATTCACTGCTTTAACTCTCATAGGGACTTTTGCAATAGTTACTTTACTACATTTAATTTCAGAACTAGCAGGGAAAAGAATTGGAAATTCTTCGATTATGTTGATTACTCTTTCTTTGGGCTATCTCACAATACAATGGCAATATGGCCTTGAAGAAATTTTAATGATAATATATTGTATTGTTGCGATTACCTTGTTCATTAGAAATGATGCTACTAATGAATCTATTTTTTCTATTGGAATGTCTCTAATGGCAGTCCCTATGTTAATTAGTTTAGTTTCAAGAAACTCGGATGAACTAATCGATTCTAATATAATCCCAAGTTTGGGCATTGCCAAAGTATCATTATTTTGTACGGCTGGATTAATTTTAGTATATCTATCTAAAGCAAAGAAAATGGAGAAGTTGTTGAATCCTGCAATTGCTTCACTATGGCTGTTAGTAATCAATATTGTACTAGTATACTCTGAAGGAGAATTTTATGAAGTTTTAGCAGCAGTGACTATTTTTGCTTTGAGTACTCTTTGGTTAGTAGGTAATGGAGAAGTAAGAAGAGAACTAAAAAGCATATCAAAAAGAAATGCTTTGAAAGAGTTGGCAAAAAAAGAATCAATCGATAACAATTATTCATCGATAGGAAATGTAAGTAGTTTTAATCCACAAATAGTAGAACTAACACATAAAAGAATGAAGAAAAGAGAAATGGGATCGGCCGAAGATATTGAAGAGCTTTATCTTACTGATGCAACTCATAGACCGGTGATAATATTACTAGTACTAGGATTAGTTATCACTACTTCCACAATGATTAGTTTCATAGGAGGTACAAATCACTTAGTTCTTCTGACTACTGGGATTTTTATATCAATACTAGGAATTGTAGCCCGGGAACGTACAAAAGAACTGGAATTAGAATTACCTCATTTTCTAGGTATTGAGATGCCGATTGCAATCGCAATTGGAGGGATTATAATGATACAGGTATCAGGCCATTTAGCGGCTGCAAGTAGGAACACTGAACTATTTGATATGGCAATAATGTTTTTTCTTGTAATGTTCTTATGCATTATTTCATTAATGAATCAGAAAAATCTCATAGATAGAATCCCCATTGCAATTGATTGGTTTATATTCCCGATATTTGTTGGCCGATTAGTAGGGGTAATATTGTATGAATCTTTACCAGCACCGTTTACAGTTAATCCGATCGAAGGTGAAATGTTAGAATGGATTCTCCCCTGGAATATTTTAGAAATTTTACTTCTATTAATGATAATAACTATGTCATGGATTGAAATGAAAAGAATATCGATTGGACGAACTCCTACAAAAAATAATTCATTGAGAGCATTAGCAATAGTATTCATTTCCACCGGTCCTGCTGGAATTTTAGCATTGATAATAGTAATTTATCATACAATCAAAAATCAGCAAACCGTAGAATTTGGATTACTTATACCCGCAATAATATTCGCCATGATTTCTCTTTCAAATTGGATTGAACCATTGAAAGGAACAATTGATTATTTGACCTTAATAATTGGAATAACTGCGCTATTACTTTGTGCATCGACTGTTCCTTTCAAAAAAGAAATATGGACGATGACATTGGCAATAAATTCTCATTTACTCATCTATTCAGGGCTGCTGTTGACTGGTTTGTTCAGCACAATTTATCTTCCAATTGTTCTAATAAGTCTATCAACAATCATCTGGATTATTGGGATTCTTCAGCTTAGAAAGATCTTAAGGATTTGGGGGTTATTTGACCTTATAATTGCAATATTAGCATCTCTAATGTTACTCGGTCCAGAAATACTCGAACCTTCGATTTTACTGATCTCATTAATTGTTTTGGCAATTGAATTAGGGCTAGTCGCTTGGCTTGGCCTTTCAAATGAAGATGAAATTGTAAAAGATTGATTTAGTATCTAAAAATCGCTTTACTACGGCTTGTTTTATCAATTTATATCAAATATTATTTAGTAACGTGATATGCTAACCTTGATGATGGGCGGGCCCGACAAAGAACTGTGACGAGGTCTTGGATAGCCGATACATCGGAGGAAATTGAACATCCTCCTATACCTATTGGATTGAACAAAATGACTGTACCTAGGACCATGATGATACTATCATTCATTACAGTTCTATTGATTATATTTTCATCTATATGGTTAGCACTTGCAGCTTTATCTTTTCAAGATGAGTTAAATGATTTGTTTCCAAAAGATGGAGCAACTGAAGCAGATTTGAAGGAAGAAGGTAGGTGGACATGGGAAACTGACTTATTATTCGATACCTGTGATTCAAGGTTAGGTGACTGGGATTGGCCAGAATCTTTAGCCGAACAAGACGAATATTTCCTATACCCGGGGGAATTAAGATGCGATTGGGAACATCAGGGCAATGGAGACAGAGCGAGTTTTGTAATATATAATAGGGGAAATTCCACAGTTGATTTGATTCTAGAAATCATAGGCGGAGGTGTGGAATTTACTAATGAAGGTAGCACAAACCTACTGTTGAATGGTTTGGAAGGCGATAGTGTTGAGATCATTGAAATTTCTTTAACTGAAGATGTCACTGAAAAAGATTTCAGCATTACTGCAACACATGTAGAATTTAATCCAAGCTCAATGGTAACTCTAGATGTTCATTTATTCAAAGGAACTGAAGAGAAGTCAATACATATAACGGATGGAGACAATATTGAAGTTCATTACATATTATGGGATGCAGATACTGGAGAACAATTAGATGAGGGAGATTTACTAGTAACTGGTGGAGATGATGCCAGATACATTAAAGGATTTGGTTGGGCTGTTATTGGCTTAGATATTGCAGACGATAGAGGTTGGGGAATAACCCCTGGAACCACGCATACAGTATTATTACCACCACCTATAGCATACGGCAATAGCGATGGTCATGAATTAGAAAATACATGGCTAAGATTTGAAGTAAGAATAGATAGAATGTTAGTTTAATAGTGATAAAACAAGGAGATGGGAAATTGTCTGAGGGTAAAAAACACATTGCATTGATACCTTCGGGAAAAATAGTAGAAGAAGCGAGTAAGCGCAATGAAGCTAGATCAATGCGGAAAGGAGAGCCTATTCTACATATGACTGAAGATATGAGGAGATTATCCACACCTTGGTCAATCTCTATAATGAGGGCTAAGCAAATCGAAGGTTTGGACCTACCTGCTGGAGTTATCCTCGATGCTGCTGCTGGCTCTGGTGCACAATTGATAGCTTTAGCAACTGAATTAAAACGACCTGCTTTGGGAGTTGAATTAGATGGAAATATCGCAGTACTATGTGCAGCAAATATGCACATAGCTTCAGATGGAGAAGAAATCCAACGAACATTGGATAGAGTAATAATAGGAGATGGAAGTGATGCTGAAGGTGCAATTACTGCTTACTGGAATAGTTTAAGAGATTCTGGAACAAGAGCATATCCGCCTATTGCAATGTTACATTTAGATCCTGCAAGACCAAGAGATGCTCAAAATCACCATATTGATGAAATGAAACCATCATTAACATCAGTTCTTAAATCATGGAATGAATACTTACAAAATGGACCGAGTGGGCCTGCTGTTTTACTAGATTTATCTCCGCGCCTAGGAGATGACCAGCAAGCAATCGTTGAAGCAATCGTTGAAACGATTTTTCCCGGTATTCCAAGAACTTGGGAGTGGTTAAGTCAAGGAGGAGGGAGGGTGGATAGATTGTCACTCTGGATTGGATCAATTTCTTCAAAAGAGGCTCGACGTTGTATCAGGATGGGGAAAAAAAATATCCTAGGAAAAATAGAGGGAGATAAAATGGGATCTCAAGTCCAGAGTCTGAGTAAGCCCCCTCCTTTTGGAGCATTTATCTCCATAATTGATCCTGCTTTGATTCAAAGTGGACTGCAAGAAGAATGGTTAGCCAAGGCAGTGAAGCGAGATAGTGGACATTCATGGTTAAGAATTGAAGGAAGAAGGCCATTACTAATTCATACCGAACCGCTGAACAACAGCGAAGAGATAGGGGGATTCGTAGTTAGTACTGGAGAAGTTGTACAACATAGGTTAACTCCTCCTGAATTACATTCAATTGAACAGGTTGCAAGTTCTGCATCAAAAAACGACATTGGGAAAATAACTCTAAGGTGTACTTTAGATCCAGAAATTCAGCCAACCCTACAACGCCGATTAGATAAAGCACTTCGCGATATAGATGGCTCAAAATCTTTCATGATAGATGTTGATTTAGAACGAGGGTCTGGCAGCCATAAACTATACATTATTTGTAAGGAATCATAAGATTTAGGCTAATTTGTCCTCCAAATATCAGCGGGTGGGTTGAAATAGGGTTGGTAAGTCGCGAGGTTGCCGTAAAGGCCACTGGAAACAGTGAACACGGGAGGACCGTACTATGAGTAAAGAAAAACAAGAGATTGGAGATGACTTCTCCTATATTATCAGAATGGCTGACAGCGACATCGACGGATTGAAACCAATTGCTATTGGTTTGGCATCGGTTAAAGGCATAGGAGTGCGTACATCACAGCAACTCTGCAGATTATCAGATGTCGATGGAACAAAACTCGGAGGTCACTTAGATGACGCTGAGCAAGATAGACTCAGAACCACAATTGATGGATATGCGACTAACGTACCATGGTGGTTAGTTAACAGGCAGAGAGACTTAGAATCAAACGAAGATGCACATCTTGTTGCAATGGATGTTAAAATGACTCGAGATGACGATATTTCACGTTTAGCTGGTATGAAAACATACCGTGGCCTAAGACATAGAAGCGGGCATAAAGTTCGTGGACAAAGATTACGAAGTAACGGAAGAAGTGGTACTGCACTCGGTGTGCAGAGGAAGAAGTGAGGTGTAATTATGGGAGATCCTAAATTCGCAAGATCAAAGACGCAAACACCAACTCATCCATGGAAGCAAGCTCGTATTGATGAAGAGCATGCTCTGAAAGAGAAATATGGCCTAAAGAAAGTAGGTGGAATGAAAGAAATCTGGAGAGAAAAATCTTCACTTCGTAGACATCGAAATCAAGCAATGAAGTTAATCGGAAGAGTAGATACTACTGAAGGACATTTCGCTAGAGAAAAAACTGATTTAATAAATTCATTATGTAAACAAGGTTTGCTTCCAGATGGAGCAAGCATTGACGACGTACTACAAATAAATGTAGAACATATGCTTTCTAGAAGACTACAATCAGTTGTTTACTACAGAGGTCTAGCACCATCTATGCGTGCTGCAAGAAACATGATTGTTCATGGTCACGTATCGATAGATGAACAACGCATGACGGTTCCAGGATACCATATCCGAAAACATGAAGAAGAGGTATTACGTTATTCGTCTAATTCTGTATATAACGATCCTAACCATCCATTCAGAGTAGATATGGAAAAACTAAGACTAACTATGGTAAATGAAGAACCTGAAGAAGTTGGAGGACCTAAAGCCGCTACTGAAGAAGTTGGAGGTAAAGCCGCTACTACGGACTTTGTTGAGCAGATAAAGAAGGATGCTGAAGATGCTCCAAAAATTGAAGAAACTATTCCTAAGGAGGGTAACTGATGGGACATAAAGCGATCTTACATATTTACAGTACAAGTAACAACGTGCTTATCACCGCAACTGATTTGACCGGTGCAGAAACAATCTGCAAAGTATCTGGCGGAATGGTAACTAAGGGAGGAAGTGATTCAGGCGGACAGTTCGCATCTACAAGAGCTGCTGAGAGAATCGCAGAAATGCTTTCTGAGAAAGAATTCGACCAAGTTATTGTAAAATATCGAGGAGCTGGTGGAAATAGAAACCATAACGCTCCTGGAGCAACTTCTGCTATACGTGCTCTCACTAGAGCTGGTGTTCAAATAACAAGAATCGAGGACGTTACTCCAATCCCTACAGATGGGACGAAAGCAAAGGGCGGTCGTCGTGGCCGAAGAGTTTGAGGTGTAAAATATGGTTAATGTTACAATTATTGAAGAAACTGATGAAAAAATCAAGATCCTCTTAGCAGATACTGATAGAGCCTTTGTTAATTCAATTAGGAGATCACTAATTTCTGATACTCCTAAAATGGCTATAGAGACTGTTCGCTTTGAAATGGGAACAATTGAACAAGAAGATGTGATTTGGGAAACTAATGGCCCGCTTCCTGACGAAATGATAGCACAAAGACTTGCAATGATTCCAATCCCAACTCGCCATGAAGAGTTTCATTTTCAAGATGAATGCCCTAACTGCGCTGAACTTGTGGAAGAAGATCGAGGTTGCCCAATGTGCACTATGATTTACACATGTAAAGCATTTGGAAGTGAAGAAGGTACATGGGTCACTGCAAAAGATTTGAATTATCTTGGAGACGCTAGTTTAGAGATTCCTGAACTATACAAATCAATCCCAATTACAAAACTTTTCCGTGGCCAAATGGTTGAATTCTATGCTACTGCAATTATGGGTAGAGGTAGAGAACATGCGAAGTGGTCACCTGCTTGCGGTGTAACATTTGCAGCAAATCATGTTGCTGTAATTAATAACAAAACAAAGGCAAAAATCTTGTGGGATCTGAAACTAGGACTCACAGCAAAGGATTTTACTGATGGAAAGTTAGAAGATTATCATAAAGTAGAAGAATTAAAGAAACAACTACATCATGTTGGCGAAGGAACAGAAGAATCAAAAACCTTCAAAGATGCAATTTCTCTTGAAGAAGTACCTAGAGAATTTGTTTTGAGCTTTGAGACAGATGGTTCTATGACTCCAAGAACTGCATTCAATATGGCTGCAAAAGAATTAGCTGGAAGGTTCAATATAATTGAACAAGATTCTGATGCAGTATTCTGATTCAGTTAACAAGCATTTATTCACCTAGATATTGGACGCATTAGCATGACCGTTCTACTTGGACGTGGCGAATCTGGTTCACATGTAACTCTTATTTTCACAGTGAATGATGATTCTACAAACTTAGATGAGCAAGGAAGCTTGGGAGCTGGGTTATGCCTAGAGCATGGTGTTGAGACGATTGCTAGGGGAATTGAAGGAGATTTTGGAATCAATGTTGAATTCATCCAAGGAAATGGAAATTCAGAATTATATGAAAAAGTATTAAGATTATTGTCTAAAGATATTACTAATATCAAAAATTATAATTGGGATTTAGCTGTAAAGTTAAAATTACCAATTTCACAAGGATTTGGAATGTCTGCAGCAGGAGCTGTGGCTGCAGCTATGGCATTTCAAAGAGCAATTGGTGAGCCTCATGAAAAAAGTTTGAGACGTGCTTTGGCGATTGCGCATAGAGTTGAAAGAAGTCGATCAACTGGATTAGGAGATGTCACCGCTTTAGCAGCAGGTGGTGTTGAGAGAAGAATTTCACCCGGTTCGCCATTTAGTAGTAATTTACTAAGCAAAGGACCAGGTATATCTGAAGGATGGGTTGAAGATATAGATGTCATTTTAGCTTGGAAAAATGATTCGGGAAAACATACTTCATCATATATTGACTCCCCTGCATGGAAAGATGCAATTAGTAAGGCAGGAATAAAGCAAATGAATGAGTTGAGTAAAAATGATTGGCATAAAGGCAGGTGGGGAGAATTGCTAGAAAGATCAGAAGCTTTTGCCAAAGAAAGTGGTTTGCTTTCTGATTCTCGAAGATTTGAGTTAGTTAAAGATGCTGAAAATATTATTAATTTATTAGCATTAGAATTTAAACCACTATTATGTATGCTTGGAGAAAGTTTAGTCATTGTGCCAAAAGAAATTGGAAGAAAAAATAATCTTGAAATCTCAGAAATAATTTATGCGCTAAATGATATTGGATTTATGACTCAAAAAACAAGAGTTAAAAAATTATTCTAACTTAATCCTAATACTCTCATGAAATGTAGCTAATGGTTCTAAATCTAGAGGACTCGAATCAAGTAAAATCGCGCCTTTCAGCTTTAAAGTGTCACAAAAACCATGTCTGTAAACAATTGCACCTTGACCATATTCATTCACATATCTGTCAACTTGCTTCTGAGTTTTTTTCTTAGGGAACCTTAAATCGGCACCAAAAAAATGTTTTGCATCAATCCAAGCACAAGGTATTCCATTGATTCTGACATCATCTAACAATAATAAATCGGGAGTTATTATTGCCCTACCTTCAGATTTTTTCTGCTCATCGAGTAAATCTTCTTGGCGACGGAATCTAATATTAAGGGAAGTGAAATAATTGCATAATATATCTTCAAAAACTTCAGCAGCATTTTGTGTTTCAGATTGATTTACAGAACTTACTCGATCAGCAGATTCAGCGAGTTGGAATTGTTCGCGATCTTTCTCATTCATCTTACTAGGAGCTTTCAGAGTCTCTTTGATTTTATTTTTGGACCAACCTCGACCGGTCAAGATTGCTCGGAACACATTTACGGGTGGTGCATCAAATCGAGTAGAAAGGGAAAGAACGCTATCTCCTCCATCATATCTTCTTTTCAATTCATTAGCACGACTCATTAATCGACCATGTGAATATACACTTTTTTCCTGATTTAGTGCACTGCGTAATGAAAGTGACTGTTCAAGAGTTATCTCTAAATTTTTGATTTTATCAGCGATTTGCTGTACTCTTTCTTCCGGAAGAAAGCCAAATTCACCGGGTGAACAAACCAAAGGACTTGCTTTAGTTTGAACTGATTTCTTAACTGCATTTAATTTCCATTTAATATTAACAATTCTAGCAGGAGGATCTATATCCTGAGAAAAACCCATAGGAGGAGGATCTACTGTAAATCGCAATAAAGCACGCTGTATCGCCTCATCATCTCCACCTGAATTAGTTTGTAAACTATTCTTTTGTCCACTTTTACGGCGGGGACGGGAGCGGTGCTTTTGCCGCTTTTTACCATCATCTTGTTCGCTCAACGGAACGTCGAAGAGAAGTAACAACATGAACCCACCGTGTGAAGTTAGTGAGAGATCTCGAAATTATTTAGAGAAATGAAATCCCTGGATCTAATGGAGAGGATACTCTTGCCTTACCTGCAATATCGTCACCATCGCCTACTTTATATGATGTAACTGAATCTACTGAAAGTGCTTTTGCAATAAATTCAGCATTATTATTTATCAATTCTGTTTCATTAAATTTAGAAGAGATTAGTGATTTTTCACCTTCTGACCAAGTGTATATTTTCCCTCTATTTTTCTTATTCCCCAATATTAATGATTGCCATGTTTGGAATATCTCACCACGTAATTCAGTCATACTAAATATATCTAAAGATTTAACATAATCTTGTCCGTTCTTCTTAAAATCGAAATCTGTTGATCTTAGAGAAATAGCAGAAGACGCAAGTTCATTCTTCCAATCAGGTGCAGTTTGTATAATGCAACTAGATATTGGCGTCTCAGAATGTCTCTGTGCAAGAACTTTGATGTTTCTTGAACTGTCTATTAAATTTCTAAGATAAGTTTCTTTGGAAAGGTGAGTAATATCATCATCAAATGTTACTACATCTCTGATTATAAGTTCACTTACCATTTCTTGACCACCAATTTTTGACCAAAATTCTTCGGCGATATGGGGGGTTGCAGGTGCGAGCATTGGTATCCAATTAGTGAAGAAAATCTTCCTAGTATTTGCGTCAGAACCACCTCTTCGTCTATACCATTGCCAATCTGAGAGCATGTCAAAATGACTAATCATCACACCTTCACGTAGACTGACATTTTCCATTGCAATTTTCCATTTTGAATGGTTGAGGCGCATTCGTGCTAATACCCAGTCGTCAATTTGATTAGGGGAATTACTGAAATTTTGAGACGACTCAAATGCTTCGATTAATGATTGCATTTGACGAGCATTTGATACTATTGCATTATCTGACCAATCCATACCGGCTTCAGGATTAGCTCCAAATAGAATGAATAGACGTACCGTATCTGCCCCATATCTATCTACCATAACCCCTGGACTAACGGTATTCCCTAGTGATTTACTCATTTTGGCTTGTCTAGTTCCAAGAGCCTTGCTGCAAGATGGGCATTCTCCATCAAAATTATCAATATGATATTCAGTATTACATTCAATACAGAATGGAGCAGGGGCATTTAACATTCCTTGGCATACTAGTTGACCGAATGGTTCACCTATAGTATTCATTCCAAGATCCCTAGTTGCTTTAGTAAAAAATCGTGCATAAAGAAGGTGCATAACGGCATGCTCAATCCCACCAATATACAAATCGATACCTCCTTCCATCCAATAATCGATTACTTCACGATCAAATGGAGCACTTTTATTGTTAGAATCACCGTATCTTAGGAAATACCATGATGAATCATAAAATGTATCCATGGTATCAGTCTCACGCCTCGCAGACCCTCCACATTTTGGGCAATCCGTGAAAAGGAAATCATCGTTAGATGCAAGCGGGTTACCGCTCTCACCCCAACTAAACTTCACATCTAGAGGTAATTCAACAGGAAGATTCTGAGATGAGACTGGAACCACTCCGCAATCATCACAATGAAGCATAGGAATTGGAGTTCCCCAGAATCTCTGACGACTTAATAGCCAATCTTTCAATCTATATTGAACAGTACCATGACCTACCCCTTCTGACTCAAGAATTTCGATTACTGCTGCTTTAGCATCATCTCCAAATAATCCATCGAATCCTTCACGAGAAGAATTTGTCATATATCCCAGAGAATCTAATACAGGATTCTCTTCAATCGCTTCCTCGCCATTAATTCTAGAAAGAACCGGTTTAATCGGAAGACCATACTTCTTAGCAAAATCATAATCTCTTTGATCATGCCCTGGAACTGCCATTACCGCGCCTGTACCGTAACTAGCAACTACAAAGTTACCTGCATATATTGGAATCTTCTCGCCACTCAAAGGATTTACTGCAAATCTCCCTAAAGGCACCCCTTTCTTTTCTTTAAGCATATTAATTCTCTCAAACTCTGACATTTTTGAGCACTCATCGCGAAGATCTCGCCAGCCTGATTCATATTCTGAACCTGCAACAAGTAGTTGGCAAAGAGGATGTTCGGGAGATAAAGTGACAAAAGTTACTCCAAAAATAGTATCAGGCCTAGTAGTGAATGCACCAATTACAGAATCATCACCAACAATCGGAAAATCAATATGAGCCCCATGAGAACGACCTATCCAATTACGTTGCATTGCTTTAACATTCTCTGGAAAATCAATATGATCTAAGTCATCAAGTAATTCATCAGCATATTCAGTCATACGTAGAAACCATTGAGCCATATCCTTCTGAACGACTTCTAAACCACAACGCCAGCATCTATTATTCTTAACTTGCTCATTAGCAAGTACAGTATCACAATCATTACACCAATTTACTGGAGCAAAACGTCTTTCAACAAGTCCTGCTTCATAGAATTTAATAAAAATTTCTTGATTCCAACGATAATATTCGGGAGTTGAAGTGGCAAAAGTACGACTCCAATCATAAGAATAGCCCATTCGTTCCTGATCTGTTCTAATCATTGCGATATTTCTTTCAGTGACATTATGAGGGTGACCTCCTTCTTTCTTAGCTGCATTTTCTGCAGGCATACCAAATGAATCATAACCCATTGGATATAGTACATTCTTACCCATTAGTCGTTGAAATCTTGCCATCGCATCCCCAATAGAATAATTTCTAACATGTCCCATATGCATATTACCTGAGGGATAAGGAAACATCTCAAGACAGTAGAATTTAGGTTTAGAGTGATCTATATCAACAGAAAATACCTTATTTTCTTTCCATTGTTTTTGCCAATGGGATTCTATTCGTTGTATATCATATTCCATTGAAGCACCTCCATTATTTACTCTTGAACTGATAATAATACTCTACGATGTTGGATAACTGCTGTAATAGCCTTTTCTTGAGTGAATGGAGTCAGCACTTGATTCACACGCTTCGACTTACAGAGTTCGCTATGAAACCTCTCCTTTGAATGTAAGCCGGTATGCCTATGCAGTAGGTTCAGTTGGATATGTCATTATGCTTGCAGAAGGGGAGTTTGATATCCATGATGATGGAGATGGTGTTGAGGTTTGGATTACTCAAATGGGTAATTATATGAATATGAATACGGCATGGGTAAATCGTTCTACTGGAACCGTTGCTATAGTTGACCCATTTGATTCAAAAAGGTGGATTGAAGCATTGGAAATTGAGGGTTTACGGCCTACTCATTTACTCTATACACATACTCATCGTGACCATGTAGAAGGATATGCAGATATGATTAAACTCATTCCTGAAATTAAAGTATGGGGGCATAGAGAAGCAGGCATCTCAGGACTCCTGGCACATGCTGTTTTCAAGAATGTGGATTTTACAGATATATGGGATAATGATGCTAATACTACCGTGGAATGGTCAGAAGGAGGAATTAAGTTAGGAATAACTCACTCACCAGGGCATGCACCAGGTCATGTTACTATTCATGGGCATGGCGTATATCATGCAGGAGACCTTCTTTTCACTGCTCATAGTGGCAGAGTAGATTTACCAGGAAGTGACCCTAGGGCACAATGGAGTAGTGTCCGATATGCACGTAATTTACTTAGGAGTCTCCCTAAAGAATGGAGGCTCATACCTGGGCACAGATATGATTGGATAGATGGAACAACTCCTGACTGGGTAAGTATTGAAGAGGCTTTGAAACATAACTTCTCTCTCAACTCATCTGTATTAGAAAGCTTAGGTGGTGATTAAATCGTCAGAATTGAAGTGAAATATGAAGGAGATTTACGTTGTACTGCAACACATATTCCATCTGGTAAAAAATTAATCACTGATGCACCTATCGATAATCATGGGAAAGGAGAATCTTTCTCTCCAACTGATTTGTTGGCTACCTCGATGTTGACTTGTATAATGACTATTATTGGAATAAAAGCAGAAAAAAAGAATATGCAAATAGAAGGAATGTATGGTAGTGTTGAAAAAATAATGACTTCCAATCCTCGTAGAATAGGTAGATTGGAAATAAGAATAACACTGCCAAATAATAATCAGATTAGTGATCGAGAATGGCTAATTACAGAAGGATGTGATTGCCCGGTATGTCATTCAGTAAGTGAATCAATGGAAATTGATATAAAATTCAATGATTAATTGGTCTTATCTATTCGATCTCTAGAAATTTTAAATTTATCAATTATCTCTTCTGTCAGGCCTTTCTTTACTTGTCCTTCCCTTTCTAATGCAGAAATTGTTGCTAAAACTATACTTTCAGTATCAATTTCGAAGAACCTTCGTAATTTAGAACGATCGTCTGAACGACCGAAACCATCGGTTCCTAATACCACATAATTCCCACCAACCCAGCGTTGAATCATTTCTGGAACTGCAATTATATAATCTGATACAGCAATTGTAGTGACTTTATCGCCAAAACATTGTGAAACATAAGAGGAATCTTCTTTATCAGGATAGAGGCGATTGGTTCTTTGAGATTCGAGCCCTTCCCTCCTTAATTCACCGTATGAGGTTACTGACCATACCTCTGAATTAATATTATAATTAGATAAAATCTCAGATGCTTCTATGACATGAGAAAGTATAGGACCGGATCCTAAAAGCCTCACTAATGGATCTTTATTATCCTTTGATTGGATTAATTCATATGCCCCTTTAATTATATTTTCATCTACACCTTCTGGTTTAGAAGGCTGTTGTTCATTTTGATTATATAGCATTATATAGTGGAAAACATCAAGATTATCGCCCCACATTTCATTAATTCCATGCTTGATTATCGTTGCTAGCTCATATGCATATGCAGGGTCCCAAGAGCGACAATAAGGGACAGTACTGGCATGAAGTAGAGAATGCCCATCTTGATGTTGAAGTCCTTCTCCATTCAGAGTGGTTCTACCTGCTGTTGCGCCCATTAAGAATCCTCTAGCTCTGGCATCTGCTGCTTGCCAAATCTGGTCATTAACACGTTGAAATCCGAACATTGAATAAAATATATAGAAAGGCATTGTTGGAGTCATTGCATGAGAATATGATGTTGCCGAGGCCATCCAAGAAGCTATAGAATTCGCTTCTGAAATTCCTTCTTCAAGAATTTGACCATTTTTAGATTCTCTATATTTCATTATCATTTTATGATCGACTGGCTTATATTTTTGCCCCGATTGAGAATAAATTCCAAATTCGCTGAATAAAGGATCCATGCCAAAGGTTCGTCCTTCGTCTGGAATAATTGGAACAATTTTGGACCCTATTTCTGATTTCATTAAATTTCTTAATAATCTAACAAAAGCCATGGTAGTTGATACTTTTTGGCCCTTAGGTGTACCTCCATCAAACTCTGAATAAGTTTCTTTTTTTGGTAATTCAAACTCTATTTTAGGAGATTTACGAGATGGGAGATACCCTCCGAGCTTCTCTCGACATGAATGAATATACGACAAAGCATCAGATTCATCATCTAATGAATAAAATGGATTTTCTTGTAAGTTCTCATCTGAGATTGGAATCTGGAGACGATCACGATAGGCGATCAAATCATCAAGACTCATTTTCTTTTTTTGGTGAGTAGTGTTTTTACCTGCAAAAGAATCAATCCCCCAGCCTTTGACAGTATGCGCCAATATGACTGCAGGTCTATCAGACTGCAAAGCGGCATGATAGGCTGCGTATACCTTTAGTGGATCATGCCCACCACGCCGTAAATTTACTATCTCATCATCTGAGAGACGATTACCCATAGATACTACAACTTCAGAACCAGAGAATAATTCAGTTCGGAAGTCATTGGGAGATAATGTGCTCATTCGCTGAAAATCACCATCTGTTATTTCTTCTAATCTAGAAAGTAATTCACCATTTCTATCTTGAGCGAAAAGGCGATCCCAGTTGGTATCCCAGAGAACCTTGAATACATTCCATCCAGCTCCACGATAAAGCCCTTCTAATTCTTGTATTATCTTAGAATTTCCACGTACTGGGCCATCTAACCTCTGAAGATTGCAATTAACTATGGTGATTAAATTATCGAGTTTTTCTCTACCTGCCACAGCAATTGCTGCGATTGATTCCGGTTCATCCATCTCTCCATCTCCCAAAAAAGAATATACAGTACTTTGAGAAGTATCTACTAATTCTCGATCTGTTAGATATTTCCAAAATCTAGCTTGCATGACTGCAGCTAAAGGTCCGAGACCCATGGATACAGTAGGATATTCCCAAAAATCTTTCATTAAGCGGGGATGAGGATAAGATGAAAGACCATCTGAAAAAGCCTCTTGTCTAAAATTTGATAACTGATCACGAGTTATTCGACCCTCTAAAAATGCTCGAGCATATATTCCAGGGCTACCGTGTCCTTGGATGTATAAGGCATCGCCAATACCATTGCTTTCTTTGCCTTTGAATACATGATTAAAACCTACTTCATATAACGTTGATGATGATGCATAAGTCGAGATATGCCCCCCGATTCCGTCTACTCTCCTATTGGCATCAGAGACTATTAAAGCAGAATTCCACAAAATTGTATTTTGTATTTCTTTTTCCAATAGAAGGTCACCAGGATAAGGAATTTGATTGTCCCAAGGAATTGTATTGACATAGGGGGTTCTAGACGCCGCCGGAATTTCGATACCTAGGTCCTGTGCTTCAGAAAGGACTTCGTGCAATAATAATCTGGCTCTCTCGAGTCCAGCGGAATCTACAACCGAACGTAATGACTCTAGCCATTCATCTGTTTCTTCTGGATCAATATCAGGTAATCTCTGATGGTAATTATTACTGCCCATTTGATCACCTGCCCCTTAGGGGCAGTTTGGCGAGTGCACTGGAGGTTTTGAATCTTCAAGAAATGTTCTCACTTAATTTGGGAACTTTTCGGCCCGGTTTGAATCAAATGGCAGTGATGTAAAGTGCGTATTCCTGCGACCGTGACCGCTGAGTCTCCTGAAATACTTCGCTCACCATTCCAATGGTTAGCCGTTTGTAAGACTGTTTTTACGCCAGCTAAATTAAGTGGGTCTACTTTTAGTTCAACTACGACTTCATCAACTTCTCCTAGCCATTTTAAAGTTGCATTAATTGACTTTTTAGCTAAACCATGCCTTTGTGCAGAACTTCTGACCCAGTATCCTAAATTCCATTGAGCTTGAACCGTTCGAGTTACACTATCAAAACCAATTAACCCCAATAAACTATTATCCCAAGGCCTAATCATTACCCAATGATGCATTAGTCCACTTCTCCCCATTTTTTCAGTTTCTTCTAAAAATGATTCTATTTGCTCAAGAAAAGGGTTGTCGGGATTTATCCAAGGCATCGCTCGGCTTACTTCTGGCCATGTTTCTTCAAATGCTTCTAAAAGCTCCGAACTATAAACTAAATTTGCTGGGCGAAGAACTAGTCCTTCATCGACCCGAATAGAAGAGGTTGCGCGTCTCAACACAGTTACCGGAGACCCATCTAATCCATCAGTCCTACGGAATGTTGTCTTGGCAATCAAGGTCTTAATTTCCTCTTAGCAGTAAGCAAACTTTCGTCACCTGGTATTATTTTTTGAGCATTATTAAACATCTTATCTACTGCTTGGGTACGGCCTATTCGTTGCAATAATGCACCTATTGGATAAATTAGTTTTGAACGGTTTCCAAGATGTGGTCCAACTTCATCAAGCAAAACAGTTGCTTGGGCTGTATCCTTGGATCTTGCGGCCTCCATAGCAGCCTTAACCTGCAGAGCCACCTCACGATCAGTCCATCTTTCTTGTTGTGGCCAAGGCCAATAATTAGGTCCTTCAAGAGGCAATGAAGACAAGATTTGAGCTGCAGGAATAATCGGAAGCGGGGGTGGAGGTGGAATTGGAGCTAATTCTTGATCTTGAGGAGGGATTGGTGGGAGTAAAGGAGGAGGGGGGATTGATTTTTTAGAAACTAGTTCTGGCTCAGGTTCTGGCTCAGGTTCAGGTTCAGGTTCTGGCTCAGGTTCTGGCTCAGGCTCAGGCTCAGGTTCTGGTTCTGGTTCTGGTTCTGGTTTTGGCTCAGGTTCTAGCTCTAAGCCAACTGGTTGAATTAGTTCGATCGGTTTGTAAGATACTTCCGTAATTGGTTCTACTTCTTCATCAGGAACCTCAAATTTCGTAACAAATTCAGGAGCATCTTCTGGCTTCAAAATATACTCTTCTTCATCTTCATCGACAGGATCTGGAGACGCTACAGTCATTGCGAAAGAGGGGTTTTTTGAAACTATTATCCCATCATCATCATCATCATACTGTTGAACATCTATCGTTACATCGTCAATTTGGAATGTTGTCTTCGACCAATCAATGATATCTTCTGATTCTTCTTCGTCAAAATCACCCAATAATTCATCAAAAAGATCTCCTGCAATATCTTTACCAAGGTCTGAATCTTGCTGAAAAGAGGGTTTTTGTAGCTGATATTGGCATAATGTACAAAGAATTGCATCTTCTGAATTCTTATGCTGACAAGTCGGGCAAATTTTGCCCTTCTCTTCAGTATTTCTCCAATTGCGAAACTTATCGAACACTTGGCATCCCCTCAGACATTCGAACTCGACAAAACATACCGTATAATCCTCACCCTGAGAAGTGTAAACATTGTGCAATGCTCTATTGTGAACTAATATTAGAAAGCGTGATGTGTTAATTACGTTGGCATCGAATTATGAAAGGGAGTTCTGACTTACCCCTTACTCGATTTAATAGAAGTCAAGATCATCATGAATTATATCTAAAATTGATAAAATGGGAAATTGATGATGAAATGAAAAATGTTGTTGAAAAACTTCAACATTGGCCACGGAAAAAATTAATTGAAAACGGTATAGCATTATTTGACTTAATTGGAAAAAACGATGGTTGGTTATTCGGACAACGTATTATTAAATTTACTAATAAGAAAAAAAAGGATTTAGGAGTACACCGTTTTAGACAAGGAGATATTGTGCTAATATCAAAGAAAGATCCTCTCAAAGAGACTCCTTTGGAAGGAACTATTTATTCTACTACAAGAAATTCTATAAAAATAGTTTTCTCGGACCTGCCTAAAAATATTAGAAAAGATACTTGGAGACTTGATAAAGGGGCAAATAGAATAGCCTATGACAGGATGAAAGATGGTCTAAATACTATATTTGAAGAAGATGGTGGAGCCCCTCTAAGAGAATTGTTACTTGGCATGGTTCATGATCCATCTGGAACTGCTAGTTTGATTCCAGAGTTAGGAGGGGCGAGGGGGAGAAAAACGACTTTTGCACCAGATTTGAACGAACCACAACTAATTGCCGCAAAGGCAGCTGTAGAAAGAAGATTAACATTAATCCAAGGACCTCCTGGTACTGGGAAGACCCATACTGCGGTCAGAATATTAGAATCATGGGCAAAACAAGATGTTGGTAGTATTTTAGCAGTTGCAGACTCAAATGTTGCAGTGGATAATCTACTTGAGGGATTACTAGCAAGAGGAGTTAGGGCTGTAAGATTAGGGCAACCTGTAAAGGTAAGGGAGAAACTAAGATTAGCTACAATTGACGCAAAGATGGAAATACATCCATTAAGAAGAGATTTAGATACCCAATTAGATCTTAATGAAAAATTGAGTAGAAGAATAAGTTCGATGAAAGGTAAAGAGAAAGGATTAGCACATAGAGATATCAAAAAAGGTTGGAAAGAAATTCGTAGAATAGAGAATCAAATTAGAGATGATATTTTAGATAAAGCTCAGGTTATATGCTGCACTTGTATAGGTTCAGGTAATGAAATATTAGATGGGAGAAGATTCCCTCAAGTTCTAATTGATGAATCTACACAAGCCACAGAACCAGCTGCTTTAGTCCCATTAGTTAGGGGAGCAAGGCAGGTAGTATTGGTTGGCGATCATAAACAACTACCACCTACAGTTCTATCATTCAGAGCAGAAGAAAATGGCTTGAAAAGGTCGCTATTTGAAAGATTGATTGGCCTAGGTATTGAACCTCTCTTATTGACTACACAATATAGAATGCATCCAGCCATTTCAAAATTTCCAAATCAGCAATTTTATTCTAATAAATTAATAGATGGAGTGAATTCTAAAGAAAGGCCTGCACCTGCTGGTTTACTTTGGCCTGACTGGGAAAACCCTGTTGCATTTGTCCCAATAAATGGAGGAGAAACAGTATCTCCTGATGGAACCTCTAGAGAAAATCCATTGGAGGTTTCTTGGGTTCTTAAAATACTTGAAGACTTGTTAGAGGCCGGAGAATTAACACAAAAAGACATTGGGATTATTACTCCTTATGCTGGCCAGGTCAGAGCTATTCGTAATTCAATGAGTGAACAGTTAGACGATGTAGAGGTTCGGACAGTTGACGGGTATCAAGGTAGAGAAAAGGAAGTCATAATTTTTTCTTGCGTACGTTCTAATCCTGAAAAAAATGTTGGTTTTTTATCAGAATCTAGAAGATTA